>ERZ835109.75-NODE-75-length-111677-cov-174.363754_pt1 | contig 111677 bp, 83 predicted proteins | sample MGYA00519946_ERZ835109 | MGnify/ENA primary metagenome ERZ835109 (study PRJEB31850, sample SAMEA3708771) | human gut metagenome | biome: human gut; feature: human-associated habitat; material: faeces | place: China | collected 2014 ...
GCTTGAACATCGTGAAGCGTGGCAGCAAGACTTATAAAATCATGGTTAAGTAAAGAATTTTAAAATCAAAAGGATATGAAAAAGAAAGAATATACAAAGCCAGAGATGCAGGTGGTAAACATCACCTCTTGCACCCTCCTTGCAGCATCTACTATGCAGCAAGGAAAAGGTGACAGTGGCAGACCAGAAATGGAAGACGACTGGTATTATGGTGATTAACAGTCATTATAACGCCTAACGGCATAATACAGGAAGCCCCCGGTGCTATACGCATCGGGGGCTTTTACCATTTTCTTCCTTCCTGAGCCTTCTTATTTTAAACTAATATCGATTCTAAAAAATCAGCAGGAGTCTGCACATTTTCTGCAAAATCCCTAAAGTCCTTTACATTTCTTGTTACTATCACATCTACTTGATGGAGCAAAGCAGATTCATATTGCACGCTATCCTCAAAATCTTTACATTCAAATGATAGACACTTCTTTATAATCTCCTTATCCACATCCGTTATTTCACAAAGAGACGCAAGACCTAACATAGATTGATACAACTCTTCCCGAGAATAAGATTTGCGCAAGATAAAAAATGCATTGACAAATGTTATAGCAGAAACATAAAGTTGTATTTTTCTTCTAAAGATTCATATAATGAGTCATCTATCGCATCTGAAACTTGCTTACGATTCTTAAGCGTCATCTTAAGTATTTCGGGCGAAAGCTGATAGTTAGCCCACGCATTCTCTTGCTTCTTTACAGTTGTAACAGACTTAGCATTAGCTGACTCCAACAGACGTTCGGACAACCAACGCTCATTACTTGCTGTCAAAGGAAGGGACTGCAAGAAACTCCACAATTTATAAATAGCTAATGTTGTCATATCATACATATTTATATTATTCCAAATGCAAAACTACAACTTTTATTTAAAACAGCCAAGAATTTTGCTGATTATTTTAATTGAATGCGAAATTTAATTGGCTAATTTCAATTAGAAAGGGGGTATCTTTGGAGAGCTCCGATAGGCAGAATGCAGAGTATACAGACAGTAAAGAAAACTTACAGCCAATTTCTCAGGAGCGTCAGGCAGCCATCAAGGAGAAGCTTGACAAGTGGTGCGAAGAAAAGACACCACAGTAAACATGTTCACCCTGTCACGCTCGCTGAACATCTCCAAGAACGAGTTGTCACGCTACCTCTCATCCTGTCTCAATACCACCTTCCGCCTCTGGCTTGCCGAGGTGCGTTTTGAGGCTGCCAAGAAGATGATGTTGGATAACCCCGACTTCGGTAATGACATCATTTCTGCCGAGTGTGGCTTCTCTTCACGCTCCTATCTCTATCGCATGTTCAAAGAGAAAGAAGGCTGTTCTCCTACGGCTTGGAGAGAGAAAAACTGTTAAAAAGTATGTGTTAGGTGTCGCATTCCCCCACGAATGAGACACCTTTTTTGTAGGAATGCGACACCTATGTGGGGGAATGCGACACCTTGTTTCAAAGAAAAACACTATCTTTGCACCATGGAAAATATAATAGAATCATTAGCCAAAGAAGAACAGGCTATCCTGATAGTAGCTCTGTTTCTTCTCATTTATGTTGGCATCATGATAAATGTCATGGTGAGGGAATATAGGGCCTATCTTGATGATTACCCGATGTGTCATTTCAGCTTGGGTGATTTCATCAGGAGAGGGCGTTTCTATATCTGCCTCATTCTCGGCGTAGTGTTTATCACGTTCGTGTGTCTGGTAGTCAGTCTGATGGCAATCAGTATTATGGCGATGAGAAGATAGGAGCAACGGGAGAAACTCTTGCTACGGATAATCTCGTACTTGACGACGATAAGGATTTCGTGGCTTACGAGCCATTCGCAGCCAAGGCTGCATCTTATAGCCGCAAGATGAAGGAAGGCACTACCTGGGCAACGCTCTGCTTGCCATTCGAGGTATCGCTCGAAAATCAGAACTTCCGTGCCTTCAAGCTTCTTTCAGCTGATGAGGGTACTGAGACCGTAGAACTCGAAGAGATTGAGGGAAGCATCGCAGCTGGTACTCCTGTTATCATCAAGATGAATGATGGAGCAACAAAGCTCGACTTCACAGAAGCCGACAAGACGATTGCAAAAGATGTTCAGACTGCTGAAACTGCTGACGCCAACTACAAGCTCCAGGGCATCTACACCAAAAAGGAGTTCAGCAAGGATGCTGATAACGACTGCTATATCGTGAAGGGCGACAAGCTGATGAACCCAGCCAAGCTGTTGGGTACATCAACAAAGTCTGTGGGCAGCAAGCCTTTCCGTGCTTACATGGTAGATAACTCATCTGCTCCTGCAGCTGGTGCCAGAATGTTCAGCATCAGCGTCGGCGGCAGCACCACAGCCATCGAGCAGTTGGAGACTACAGCAGATAGCAAGGCAGAATACTACGACCTCCATGGCCGTCGCCTACAGAATTTGCAGAAGGGTGTGAACATCGTGAAGCGTGGCGGCAAGACCATGAAGGTTATCATCAAGTAATAAAAAATAGTAATAAAAACAGATATGAAAAAGAAAAGATATATTAAGCCAGTGGTTAGCGTCATGGAAATGGAAACCACAGCCATCCTCGCCGGCTCTGTTATCCAGAAGGCGGCAGATGAGGATTACAGCGACGAAAAAGTGAAGGATTTCTGGGATAATTCAACAAATAAGGGAATTTGGGCAGACTAGCCCTTGATTCTCTATCGTACCCCCAGGCAGCAAAGGTGCTGCCTGGGGAATAAAATAAAAAAGCCCCCGATGCGTATAGCACCGTTTTCTATGTGTCACTGTGATAGGTGGGTTCAAGAACTACCACCATATTTTTTCGAAACTTTTCTCCTGTTTTCTTTGCATTTTCAAAATAAAAGCTTATCTTTGCAGACAAATAGAAGTAGAACTTTTAAATGGATAAATATGGCTTTAAAAATTAAAACTCGTGAAGAAGCAATTGCTGTATTACGAGACATGGTTAAACGTAAAAGAGAAATGGAGGCAAAGGCTCAAATAGACTTTGCTAAAGCACGTAAGGAGGCTGCAAACTGCTATGCAGGCCTTTAACTTAACGCGCCTCAATTTTCATTCTCCTTATAAGGTCTGGATAGATAATGGCTCATATAAGTTCTTGACAGATTATGGTGTTCAGTATCGAATAGAATTTGTTGAAAATAATAATATCTGGGAGGATGAAAAAGCGTATGAATTCGGTATTCTCAATGAAAACAAGAAGAATTCTCCTAACGATTCTAAAGTAAAAGAGACTGTACAAAGTATTATTGAAGAGTTCTTTCTCACGAATCCGGACATTCTTTTATATCAATGTGAAACGGGTGATAGCAGACAGGCTATGCGAGCTCGTCTTTTTACCAGATGGTTTAACGAATTCGATAAACGAGATCGGTTTTGTGTCAAGGTTTCTATTCTTAGAGATGAAGAAGTTGACAATTACATAGCTATTATAGTTCAAAAGAGTAATCCTAAGTTGACTGACATTCTTCGAGATTTTGATGAGTTTATCGGTTTCTTTGATACAAAGCCCGAATAAAAGCGGTAAGTGAGATATAGACAAACGGAATCTCTATCGTACCCCCACCAGGCAGCACCTTTGCTGCTTGGTGCATAGAAAAAGCTCCCGATGCGTATGGCACCGGGGGCTTTTTCCTCTTTTTTTTCTTCCCATATTGCGTATAGTGTATTTCTATATGGGTGAAGAGGGGTGAAGAGTGGGTGAAGAGATAAAGAAAACTCTTCACTTCCCGAAACCCCGATAAACAGAGGGGTTACGGGCGAGAAGGTGAAGAGTGAAGAGATAAATCGGGATTGCTTATATTACAACTCATTTGTTGAATTGTCTGCATAAATCTTCTGGCTGAATCATCAGAAAACAGTTTTTTTCTTCTATAATTGTGTCTTTTTTCATTATAAATCTACCACTTATTTTTTGAACTATGAAAAATGTAAAGTCCTGATAATCAGATGCAGTTATAAAAACAGGTGGTCATTTTCACCACTTAATTATTTAATCAACCAACAAATATCAGACATTTTATATACTTTTGCAACCGGAAACCAATCATGGATGGGTTCCCGACTATCAGACAGCAATTTTAAACATAAATGAGAATAACTAAAGTATAAATTATGAGAAAATCAAAAAGTAATGCGATGTTGCGAGGATTAGCAGCCTCAGCACTCGTCCTAATGGTCTCGGCGACAGCTTGGGGACAGAAGGTGAAGATTACGGGTACTGTAATCGACAATACCAATGAACCCGTTATCGGAGCTTCGGTTCTGGAGAATGGTACCAAAAATGGTGTTGCTACAGACCTGGATGGTCACTTCACCATCGAAGTACAGCCAGGTGCCAGACTCAAAATTTCTTATATAGGTTATAAGAATAAGGAAGTGAAAGCTTCTAACGGCGTACAGATTATGCTCGAAGAGGAGTCTAATATGCTCAACGAAGTGGTGGCTATCGGTTATGGCTCTGTCAAGCGTAAGGATGTAACTACTGCCGTATCAAGTGTGTCAGCCAAAGACCTTGATACCCGTCCTATCGTATCTGCCGCAGCAGGTATGCAGGGAAAGGCAGCCGGTTTGCAGATTTCGCAAGCCAACGGTCAGCCAGGTGCTTCACCAACCATCCGTGTGCGTGGTACCACCTCTTTAAATGGTAGTAATGATCCGCTCTATGTAGTAGATGGTGTGCCAATGACCAATATCGACTTCCTGGCAGCTGATGATATTGATAATATCCAGGTATTGAAGGATGCCTCTTCTGCAGCAATCTATGGATCCCGTGCAGCCAATGGTGTCATCATTATCGGTACAAAGCAGGGTAAGGCTGGCGTAGCCAAGGTTTCTCTGAATGCTCATTATGCATTTAATACTGTACGTGACAACCAGGAATCTCTTAATGCGGCTCAGTATAAGGAACTGATGGATGAAATCGGTCTGGTGAAACTGCCGGAAGGCTTGAAAGACCAGACCGACTGGAAAGACGAGGTGTTCCGTACGGGTAATGTACAGGACTACCAGCTCTCTATCACCAATGGTACCGACAAACTGAGATACTTTATCTCGGGTGGCTATACAGGCGAAAATGGCGTTATCAAGAAGTCAAGCTATCAGCGTTACAACTTCCGAGCATCTGTAGAGAACGATATACGTAAGTGGTTGCGACTCAATGCCAGTGTAACTTATTCTGATTATACCAACAAGGGTACAGGTATCATCTCGGGTGCCGGTTCTAACCGAGGTGGCGTAGTAACAGCTATCGTCAATACGCCAACCTATGCACCGGTATGGAATCCGGAGAATCCTAGCCAGTTCTACAACAACTTCTATGGCGTGAACATTACCTCGCCAGCAGAGAATATCGCCCGTACTCAGAATAATAAGTCGGCTTACAACCGATTGCTGGCAACAGGAAAAGCAACTGTCACCTTTATGCCAGAACTGACTTATAACACATCTCTCTCGTTCGACCGTACACAAGGAACAACCACCAACTTCCTTGACCCGATATCTACCACCATCGGCCGTCAGGAATTCGGTACAGGCTATGATGGTAGAAACATCAGCAGCGTTATCGTATGGGACAATGTATTAAACTATAAGAAGGCTTTCGGAAAGCACCGTCTGGATGCAATGGCTGGTAGTTCCTGGACACAGAGCAAGTGGAGCCAGAACTATATCAACGGTAGCAACTATGCCAACGATCTGTTCCCAACCTTGAATGCAGCCAATAAGATTTCCTGGACAGGAACCGGTTCATCAGCTTCTGATTGGGCAATTCTCTCAACATTCGCCCGTTTGCAGTACAACTGGAATGATACCTATATGGTAACCGCTAATATGCGTGCTGATGGTTCTTCCAAGTTGGCACCACATCACCGTTGGGGCTACTTCCCATCATTCTCTGGTGCCTGGCGCGTAAGCAATGAGAAATTCATGAAAGATATCAAGTGGATTGACGACTTGAAGATTCGTGGAGGCTGGGGCCAGACCGGTAACCAGAGCGGATTGGGCGATTACAGCTATCTGGCAAGATACAATATCAATCGTGTGCAGTGGTTTGGCGAGGGAAATGATGCCAATTCTACTCCTACTTTCTCACAGGGCAATCTGAGTAACCCTGAGCTGACTTGGGAAACAACAACCCAGACCAACATCGGTCTCGACTTGACCGTACTGGGCAACCGCCTCACCTTCTATGCCGATTACTATTATAAGAAGACCAAGGATATGTTGATGAACATCACCTTGCCGGCAGGTAGTGCAGCAGCAAGAAACCTGACCTATAATGGTGGTTCGATGATTAATAAAGGCTGGGAGTTTGCCATCTCTTCACAGAATCTGACAGGCGCCTTGAAGTGGAATACAGATTTCAACATCTCATTCAACAAGAATAAGTTGGAGAGCCTGTCTCTGACTCAGGTATATTATGAAGCCACGACTACCGATTTCGTCAACGAACAGGTGGTTCGCAATACGCCAGGTATGCCATTAGGCTGTTTCTGGGGATATGTTGCAGAAGGTGTGGATCCCGAGACCGGTGATATGAAGTATAAGGACGTGACCGGTGATGGGCTGGTATCAGCCAGTGACCGTACTTATATCGGTGATCCGAACCCAGACTTCACATTCGGTTTGACCAATACCTTCTCTTATAAAGGCTTGAATCTCAGTATTCTTATCCAGGGAAGTTATGGCAACGATATCTACAACGTTTCACGTATGGAAACCGAAGGAATGTATGATGGCAAGAACCAGAGTACCAAGGTGCTGGCTCGCTGGAGAGTTCCTGGTCAGATTACCGATGTGCCAAAGGCTAAGTGGGATATCCGCAACTCAACCTACTTCGTAGAAGATGGCAGTTATCTCCGTGTAAAGGATATTTCTCTCTCTTACGATGTGCCTCGCAAACTGATTTCACGTTTCGGCCTGACCCGCCTGCAGCCGTACGTATCAGCAACCAACCTGCTAACCCTGACCGACTATTCAGGTATGGATCCGGAGGTTAACCAGTATGGCAACAGTGGTAGTGTGCAGGGCATCGACTGGGGTACCTATCCACTCAATAAGAGTGTAGTATTAGGTGTAAAAGTAGAATTCTAAACATCGACAACAATGAAAACATATCATACAATCAAGACATTGGCGCTCGGTGGCATCGCAATGTTCTCTTTGGCAAGTTGCTCTCTCGACTACGAGCCATTATCAGAGCCATCAGAAATAACACAGGGCGGTCAGACAGAGACCTCAACTGCTGTATTGAAGGACAAGGCTGCAGCAGATGCACAGCTCAAATCGCTCTATGAGTTGTTCCGCAACCGTCAGGAGCATACCCATCTCGACTATCTTCTGATAGGCGATTCACATAGTGATAATGCTTATGCCGGAACTACTGGTGCAGAGGTGGTACCTTATGAGACCAACTCTATCGATGCCAGCAACTCGGTATTGAGCCGTGACTGGAACCGCTATCTGGAGGATATCGCCCAGGCAAATGTGCTGATCAATGGTGTTGAGCAATTGAAGGAGAATGGTCAGATATCAGAAGCAGAATATCATTCCTATAAGGCACAGGGCGAAATTTTCCGTGCCCTGATGATGTTCCGAATGGCTCGTCTGTGGGGTTCTTTCCCTGTCATTACGACCATCGCAAAGACCATCACATCCGAGAATATCAATGAGGTATATCCTACCTATTATCCTCCTCGCAAGACGCCGAAGGAATGTTATGAGCAGATTATTGCCGACTTGACGGATGCTGAGCAGTATGCACCGGATAATGACAATTCCGACCGCACCCAGATGACCAAGACCGTAGCTCAAGCTATGCTTGCCAAGGTTTATGCCGAAAAGGAAGTGCAGGATTATGACAAGGTAATCGCTTATGCCGACAAGGTGATGAATACAACCGGTGTAGAGCTGGAAGACAGTTATGAAACACTTTGGGGCTATGATGAGACTGCGAAAGACTGCATGAAACGCAATACCAAAGAAGGTATTCTGGAGGTGCATTGGACAACCGGTAGCGGAAACTGGGAAACCTGGATGTACGGCCGTCAGTTAGACAACTGGGATTATTACTTTACCTGGGCAAAGTGGATTACTCCTTCACGAGACATCATCAATGACTTTGACAAGGAAGGTGATGAGGTTCGTAAGAATCAGGCTATCGTATATTATGCCTGTACCTGGAGCAACTACTATCCGGCTTCCAACTATCCGTTCATGTATAAGTTACGCTCTTCATACAATAATATTTACTGGGTTCGTCTAGCTGATATTATCCTGATGAAGGCTGAGGCAGAAGCCTATAAGGGCAATCTTGCCGAGAGTGCGAAACTCGTGAACCAGATTCGCAAGCGTGCCAAACTGAAGGAACTGACATCCGACAAGACTGGCAGCAAGGAATCTATGATAGAGGCTGTGCTCCATGAGCGCCGTCTGGAACTTGCCTTTGAGGGAGAACGCTGGTTCGACCTCTGCCGCAACAACAAGGTGGAGCAATATCTCAACGGAATAGACAACCGTGACAGCGGACGCATCAGACAGGTGAAACAGTTTGACAGCAACTCATACCTGTTGCCAATCCCACAGACCGCTCTTGACCAGAATACCAATCTAGAGCAGAATCCAGGTTACTAAGCTAACCTGGATAGCTTTCAACTTAAACCGTTATTAACAAATAAAAGAAGAAACAAATATGAAATACTATAGCAATAAACTGATGGTGCTGGTCTGCGCAACAGCTTTCTCGGTGACAGCTTGCAGCAGCAGTAACTCATTCTCAGATCCTGTAGACTTTGATACTCCTAGTGAGGCACCAAATCCGGTACCGGCACAAGGAACAGCCAAAACTTTCATTACCACAGCCGATGGAGTCTATTCATTGGCACAGGGTGAGGTGAAGTTGTATAATGGAGTATCTATGGCACCAACCACCATCGAACTCGATTTAAATAAGAAGTATCAGACGATTGATGGATTCGGTTATGCCATCACTTATTCATCCTGCTATAATCTGATGCAGATGAACCCAGAAGCACGTCAGGCTCTCTTGAAGCGCATTTACTCTACCACAGAGGGTTATGGCGTAAGTTATGCCCGTATCTCTTTGGGATGCAACGACTTTTCAAGTACTGAGTATACCTATTGCGACAAGAAGGGCAGCGAGGCTGATCCTCTCAGCAACTTCGCGCTCTATAGTGATGAGAACGATTATGTGATTCCGGTATTGAAGGAGATTCTTGCCATCAATCCAAATCTGAAGATTATCGCAGCTCCTTGGACTTGTCCAAAATGGATGAAGGTGACAGATATAAACACCAAGAATCCTAAGGATTCATGGACTGATGGTCATCTCAATCCGGATTATCGCGAGGCTTATGCCAAGTACTTCGTGAAGTTTATCAATGTGATGAAGGAGAAAGGTATCAATATCTATGCTGTGAGTCCTCAGAATGAGCCATTGAACAAGGCTAACTGTGCTTCACTCTATATGCCTTGGCAGGAAGAGGCTCCTTTCGTAAAGGAATTGGCAGCGCAGTTTAAGAAGAATAACCTGCAGACCAAGATTTATGTCTTCGATCACAACTACAACTATGACAATATTGCCGATCAGGAAGATTATCCTGTGAAACTCTACAATGCTATCGGTGATAACTTTGAGGGCTCAGAGCTGGTTGTAGGTGCTGCTTATCATGATTATGGCGGCAACAACAGCGAGTTGACTGATATCCACAACCAGCGTCCTGACAAGGAACTGATATTCTCGGAAACCAGTATCGGAACCTGGAATAACGGACGTGACTTGAGTAAACGACTGATGGCGGATATGAAGAATGTGGCGCTCGCTACGGTAAACCAGAATTGCAAGGCTGTGCTTGTATGGAATCTGATGCTTGACAATAAGATGGGACCTAACCTGGATGGTGGATGCCAGACCTGCTATGGTGCTATTGATATCAATCAGAATGGCTACAACCAGTTGAGTTACAATTCTCATTATTACATCATCAACCACATGTCTAGTGTCGTTGCTCCTGGTGCGGTTCGCATTGGTAATACGTCCCGCACCGTTAATGACAGCAAGATTACACATGCTGAGTTTGTTAATCCTGATGGTAGTTATGCTGCTGTCATTATCAACGAGGGAGATGAGGCTAAGTCAATCAACCTCAGTGATGGAACTCATAATTTTACCTGCAAGGTTCCTGCAAATGGTGTGATTTCTTGCAAGTGGAATAAGTAATCCATAAACTATAGTAAATGATTCATTAAAGATACGATCATTATGAAACATATCAGATATTATATCATGGCGTTGCTCGCCCTGCCACTGATGGCATCTTGCGGCGATGATGATTACAGTGCGCCTACTCCTGCCGGTAATCCAGTGATGAGCTATACGGCTCCTGCTGCAGCTGTATGGATGGGCGATGAAGTGGAGGTGAAAGTAAACTGCAAGGATGAGGGAGGCGTGGCTCTCTCTACCTTGAAAGCAAACCTCCTGTTTAGTGGGCAGAGTGTAGATGAAACTACCATCCGTACCAAGGAGGCTGGTGAATATACAGTCAAACTGAAAGTGCCTTATGCACAGAATGTTCCTGATGGAAAGGTGGATATTCAACTTACTCTGCAGAATGTATCAACCAAATCGAATACAGAGACCTTGTCGTTTGACATCAAGCGCCCTCACTTTAACAATCTGCAGTTTGTGAGTGCTGATGGTGTTAAATATGACATGACAGAGAAAAGCGACTTTGTTTATCAGGCTGTTCTTCCTAGCAGCAAGAAGACCTTCAAGGGATATTTTGCAACGAAGGATGGAAAGTTTGTCTTCGGTTCCAGCACAGGTAAGGATATCAGTTTGGGAGAAACAGGCAACTTCAACTTCACTTCTGAGAATATGAGCGATGTAGTTGTCACTTTCGATGCCAAGAACTATACGGCTGGTCCTACCGATGTATTGCCGGTTACTATCCTCGATTTTGCCGATTCTGATGCAGGTAAGACTTGGGTGGGTGATATCAAGCAAGGTGCTACCTGTAACCTTACTATCAACGGCAATAATCTGCCAGATGATTGGTATTATGACAGCGACTGGTTCCAGAAAGAAGAGGATGGAAGCTATACTTTCAAGGCTATTACCGGCAGATATACTATTTTGGCAGACTTCACCCATAAGTCATTCCGTATCTGGACAATGAATGGAAGTGAGCCTATGTCACTGAATGGCGATGGTACTGGTGCACTCTGGATCATCGGTAATGAAGGTGTCAACAAGCCAACTTGGGACGCTGTAAATCATAGCTGGTGGACAGGTGTAGATTCTGATGTCTGCCTAACTCCAATCAAGGATAAGGTATATCAGGTTACACTCACCGTTGGCAAGCAGCTCAGAGCTACTGACGTAAACTTCAAGTTCTTCGGTCAGGCAAACTGGGGTATTGAGTTCAAGGGTAAGGATAACAGCCATCTCATCTCAACTGAGAGCGAGGTATTCGGCATCGGTGACGGTAACGGTCACGACAACGGCAATGTTTATCTGAAAGATGGAGTAGAGCTGAAGGATGGCGAGACATACGTTCTTACAGTTGACTTGACTGCCGGTGTAGACAAGGCAGTTCTCAAAGTAGAAAAGAAATAATATGTAGGTTTATAATCATTCATAAGCATTTTAGGTTTTAGTTTGATAATTTAGGTATAAAGCTTTGTTTAAGGCTGCTCCAAACCTTTTGGGGCAGCCTTTTTTTGAGAGGTGCAAGGATGTAAGAACAACAAAAATAAAAAAGAATATCAAAAAAATGCTTGAAAATTTGGAAATGTACCCAAAAAGCTATACCTTTGTCTCTTGAATGTCCTATACAGCAGTAAGGGCTGGATCTAATGATACCTATACAACAAAATATTATCAACCTATGATAGAAAGATTATTATCTCTATTGTATATCTGGTGTTTCGCTACACTTACATCATGCTTTGCTCAAAAGGAAAGCATCAGTGAACTGTATGCCCAACTTGATCGGGCTATAGAGCAATCCCAGCACTATACCAAACTGAAAGAAAGTAGCATCGCTCAGTTGAAGGAATTGATTCATCAGGAGAACAATCCGAAGTTGCTCATCAATACTTATCGCAAGATTTATTCTGAATATAAGTCCTACCAGAGCGATTCTGCTGTGGCTTATATTCAGAAAGCCATTGTATTGGCTCAGAAGGAAGGACTGCCGGCTGAAGTTGCTGGATTGAAAAGTCAGTTGGCTTTGCAGTATTCTACAGCCGGAGCTTTTGCTGAGGCTTTGGAGGTGCTCAATCATATAGATAAAAAGACATTGGATGAATCGAACCGGAAAGATTATTTCATCGCCTATTACCATGTCTATGGTGAGTTGGGCTTTTCTAATATTCATGTAGATACTGATTTAAGTCAGAAATTCTTTAGTCGTCAGAATGCATATCGGGATACTTTGTTTGCTATCCTTCCACATCATAGCGAAGATTATCTCATGCGTAAAGAGGTGATGCTTACCAGTCAGAATAAATGGGATGAAGCACTGAAGGTGAATGATGAACGGTTGAAAATGTGTAAGGAGGGGAGTCATGAATACGGCATCGTAGCCTACTATCGCTATCTGATTTACCGTTCTCTGAAAAACGAAGAAATGCAGAAATATTGGTTGCTTAAATCTGCCATTTGTGATGTGAAGTGTGCTATCAATGATCAGGCTTCGCTCTGGATGCTCGCCGATATTCTGAGTCAGGAGGGAGATGTTGAGCGTTCTTATAAATATATCAACTTCTCTTGGAATGCCAATAAGAGTTTTAGTACGCGTATTCGCAGTTGGCAGATTTCGCCAGTTCTTGGTACCATCGATCATAATTATCAGGCACAGCTCAAGAAGGCAAACCAGCGTCTTGTCTTTGCCATCATCTGTGTCAGTCTTCTGGTTCTTTCATTAGGTGTTTTGGCTTTCTATGTCAATAAGCAGAAGAAATATGTTACCATAGCGAGAAATGAACTGAAGAAAACGAATGAACAATTGGAGGAACTGAACAAGAAACTTTCTGCTACCAACGAAATGTTGAAGACTTCGAATGATAAACTGAATGAGTCAAATGGTGTGAAGGAAGAATATATAGGTCAGTTCCTGGGAGCATGTTCTCATTATATTGACAAACTGGATAAGTTGCGTCTCCATGTCAATAAAATGGTAAAGAACCGTGAATATCAGGAACTTTATTCAATGACGAGAAGCAGTGAACTGAAGGAACACGAGTTGGGAGAACTCTATACAAATTTCGATAAGGTCTTCCTGCATCTGTTCCCGAATTTCGTGGAAGACCTCAATAGTCTTCTGAAGCCAGAGGCACAAATTCATCTTACTGATGCAGCGAAACTTCCGGCAATGGTGAGGGTATTCGCCTTGATAAGACTGGGTATTGATGACAGTACGAAGATAGCAGAATTCCTACATTATGCAGTTAATACGATATACAATTATCGGGCAAAACTGCGTAATGGAGCTATTGGTGAAAGAAATGAATTTGAGAAGAATGTGAAAGAATTAGGAACGATAAAAGGAAAAGAATAATATATAAAATCAAAGAGGGTGTGTCATAAAAACAGACATACCCTCTTTGTTTTTTATTACAACTGATAGAACTTGGTGAATGCCTTCACGCAATATTCATGGTCGATGACGCTACCGGTTTCGCGGCAACTGTGCATAGCGAGGATGGCATTGCCCATATCTACACCCTTCAATGGGATGGAAGAGGCGAGGATATTGCCCAAGGTGCTGCCACCTGCTACATCGCTGTGGTTTACGAAACGCTGGCATGGTACACCGGCTGCATCGCAGATGTTGGCGAAGATGGCTGCTGATACAGCATCGCTCGCATACTTCTGGGCTGCATTGAACTTGATGACCGGACCACCGCCCAACTTAGGATGATTCGTAGGGTCGAATTTTTCGCTATAGTTAGGATGCCAGGCATGCGCATTATCGGCTGAAATCATGAAGGCACGCTCTACTGCCTGATAATAAGCCTCTTCTGTATGGCTCTGTGCCAGGGCGATGCGCTGGAGCATATATGAAAGGAATGGACTTCCGGCTCCCTGTTTGGTCTGAGACCCCGTTTCTTCATTATCGAAGATGGCGAGAACCTGGGTGGTATCATTGGCATCAGATGCAATCATCGCCTCTACACCAGCCCAGCACATAGACAGGTCATCGAGTCTGCCTGAAGAGATAAACTCATCGTGTACACCGAAGGTGCAGGCTGGAGTGGCATCAGCCAGATAGAGATCGAAATCAAGAACATCCTCTTTCTGGATATTCAGTTCGCCGGTTATCACATTCATCAGGAGATTACCCTTCTCCAGTTCATCATTGATGATGCCGAGGATAGGAAGTACATCCTTCTGCTTGCTCAACTTCACACCATCATTCACCTGACGGTTGAAGTGGATAGCGAGATTGCTGATCTGCAGCAATGGGCGCTTCACATGAAGAAGGAGCGTCTGGGGATTCATCGCATTCTCGCCCTTCACGATAACTCTACCTGCCAAAGTGAGGGGACGGTCGAACCAGGTTGACATGATAGGACCACCATAAACTTCAGTATTCAGTTTTACGATACCGCCCTCGCAAAGCATCTCTGCATTTGGCTTGATGCGGAAGGTAGGCGAGTCGCAGTGGGCGCAGATCATGTGGAAACCGGCATCTGCCAAAGGCTTCTTTCCGATTTGGAAGGCGTAGATGGAAGAGTCGTTCTTGGTAACGAAGAACTTTTCACCCGCTTCAATCTTGCCAAAAGGCTCCTGTGGGTTCATACGGCGGAACCCGTTCTTCTCCAATTCCTCGGAGATATTCTTTACTGCCAGGAAATTCACTGGCGATGCGTCTAGAAAGGATAATAATCTTTTGATCATAGTCTATATCTTTATATTAATATCTTGCAAAGATAATAGATTTTTTTCATTTTATCTCATTATTCTATTTGTTTTTCATTTTTTTGTATTATCTTTGTCTCCAAATAAGATCAATGAATGAATTATGAAACGATATAAATCCTGCACTCTGATTATATTGCTGCTGTTGGCATCGGCTCTTCAGGCATATGCGCATATTTCCAGAAATATGTTCATGCTTTCCAATCTCAATACTGACAATGGTCTTTCCTGCCCTCGAGTTTATTCTATTGTCGAGGCAGAGGATGGTGCCATGTGGATAAGTACTAAGCGTGGAGTTGACCGATATAATGGGCAACAGGTAACCAATTATACTTTATACACAGAGATGCCGTATAGTGATGCTAGTGGTAGAAGTATTAAACTGACTAAGGATGCGCAACATCTGATTTACGCCTACGACAACAAGGGAAAGGTGTATATATATGATAAGAGGAAAGATACATTTGTTTTGAAATGTAATCTTCAGAATATTTTAGGTGGAAGTATCGTGTTGAACGAACTGTTGGTAGACGAAAAGGGCAATTTCTGGCTAGCTATGGATAGAGGCATTTATTGCTTATCTGCAGCTACTGATGGAAAGGAGATCGTTCGGGAGACAGCTAAGGGTAGGTTTGTATTGAAAAATACCTATATTAATCATATCCAATTTATAGGTCAGAGACTCTTGATAGGAACATTTAAAGATGTTTATTGCTATTCGATGTCTGCCCGGAAGTTAGAAAAGAAGATTAGTGGCAGTTCTGTAGTATCTTCTTATCATGATATTGCGGGACATCGTATCTGGCTGGGTACTTTTCACGAAGGAGTTAAAGTAGTGGATGATCGTACTTGGAAGCTGATAAAATCTGCTGATTTCCAATCTTTGCAAAACATTCCTAAAATTCCAGTACGTTCAATCATTTTATATGATAAGCAGACTCTTCTGATGGCTGTAGATGGAGCAGGAATATATGCTTATGACAGTTCGAATAAACAAACCAAGCTCTTGCTTGATACAGATGGTCGTCCTGGTAACGTGTTGAATGGTAATGGATTATATACCTTGTGCTGCGACCGTTTTGGCGATTTATGGACAGGCTCTTACTCGGGAGGAGTAGATTTGGCAATACCGATGAAACATACATTGGAATATATCACACATGAATATCTCAACAATCAATCACTGATAGATAATTGTGTGAACGATGTTTTCCAAAGCCGTGATGGGAAAATATGGTATGCCACAGATAAAGGAGTAAGTGTTTATGATGCGCAGACTCGTCTTTGGCATCATGGATTATATAACAAAGTGGCGCTTACGATTTGTCAGACTGTAGACGGCAGAATTCTGGTTGGTACCTATGGTAATGGCGTATATCAGGTTCATGCTGATGGCACTAGTATGCCTGCTTATTCTGTGGAAACAGGAATGTTGAAGAGTGATTACGTATTCAGTCTTTTTACTGATAGCGATGGTAATATTTGGGTAGGATGTTTGGATGGAGATATGGCTTGTTTCCCTTCAGATAAATATAATTTGAATGGAACGGGAAAGTCGGTATTCTATCTGCCTGTCAACGAAGTGCAATGCATCACGGAATCACTGGATAAGCGTTTTATTGCTGTAGGAACTTCGCATGGAGGCTATTTGATTGATAAGCGCGAACCTTTGCATCCTCGTCGTTTCTTTTATCCTGAACAGTATCCCGGTAAAGACATTAATTTGTTTGTCAACAGTATGGCTTTTCAGGATTCCCGTCATATCTGGATTGGAACGGATGGAGGAGGACTCTACGATTATGATTTCCTGACAAAGAAGTTTAAGCGTTATACTAATCAGGACGCTTTGCCTTCTAATACTGTTTATGGACTTATAAAAGGTATTAATGGCAATTTGTGGATAAGTACGGATAAAGGATTGGCGTTCATGAAACAGGGGAAGATAGTAAACCTCAACATCTTTAAGGGAATGGAACGTGAGTATAACCGGATGTCTGTTGCGTGTACTTCAGATGGCAGGGTGCTTTTTGGCAGCAACGATGGAGTTGTCGCTTTGACTCCTATGTTTGCCAAAGGTTTGAATTATGCCGCTCCACTTCGTATTCATAGTGTTGAGGTTGAAGGTGTCGAACGTTCCGATTACTGGAATGAATGTCTCTTTGAAATGTTGAAGGAAGGCAAATTGAAACTTAGCCATAATGAGAATACGCTGGTTGTTTCTTTCGAGAGTATCAATTATCAATACCAGTATGATATTCAATATCAATATTATTTGGAAGGATACGACCGTAATTGGAGTAAACCATCTTCTAATCAGTTGGCACGATTTGTAAATTTGCCTTCGGGCAGTTATGTGCTTCATGTAAAGGCTATCTGCAGAAGTAATGGTAGAGAATTGGGAGAAACAACTTTGGAAATTCATATAGCCCAGCCTTGGTGGAATACCTGGTGGGCATGGATTATCTATCTCTGTATTTTTGCTGCCATCTTATATTTTGTCTGGCAGTATTACAAAGAGCGCTTACAGCGAAAGTATTATGATGAGAAAATCAATTTCTTCGTTAATACTGCCCATAACATACGTACTCCTTTGAGTCTCGTGTTGGCTCCTCTTGATAATCTGGCTAATGATTCCAACTTGAGTGAGAAAAGTCGTGGATTCTTGGATATGGCGCATCGCAACGGCAACAAACTATTGAAGATGGTTACAGAATTGCTTGACTTCCAAAAGGTAGAGCAATCTGCCGAACAGGTTCGCCTGCAAGATATAGAATTGCCGATGCTTTTACGTGTGCAGTTGGAAAAGTTTGTATTGGCAGCTCAGGAGAAGCATATTCAATTGTGTATTGAAACGTGTCCGCAGCAACAGATTCATTCTGATGTCAAAATGATGGATCTGATATTGGAAAATCTTCTCTCGAATGCTATCAAATATACACCTCAAGGTGGAAAGGTTACGTTGTCGGCTTCTGTTGAAGGTAAGATGGCTATGATTCATGTATGTGATACAGGTATAGGTATTCCAAAGGCCGAAATTAAGAGTATCTTCAAGACCTTCTTCAGGGCTTCTAATGCGATAAATTCTCAGGAAATGGGAAGTGGATTAGGACTGATGCTTACGCGGAAGCTCGTAGAGAAATTAGGAGGAAAGCTTAGTTTCGTAAGTGAGGAAGGAAAGGGTACTACTTTCTGTGTGAAGGTGCCATTAGGTAATGTTACAGATTCTTCTGTCCGGCTTGTAGGAGAAAAGAAAAATGTTGCAACTGAATCTTCTTTAGCTGAAGATAAGCATGATGAAACTTGCCAGACTGTGTCTTCTGCGGTTCTGCAGGATGCTGATGTTTCAACGGATACACTTCTTTTTGTCGATGACAATGAAGATCTTCGCAAATATATCAGAATGACTTTTGGTGATTCTTATCAAGTCGTTGATGTGGAGAGTGCAGAGGCTGCCTTGAAATATTTGAAAGAGGGCGGGGTATGTGATATCGTTGTTTCTGATGTCATGATGCCGGGAATGCAAGGAGACGAGTTCTGTCGCAGCATCAAGGAAAATAAGGAAACATCATGGCTGCCTGTTATCCTGCTGACTGCTAAGGCTGGTCGTGACTTTATGATAGAGGGACTCGGACTTGGTGCTGATGACTATATAGCCAAGCCATTCGATACTGCTATTCTTGCGAGTAAGGTTGCCAGTATTTTGAAGAATCGTCGCCGGTTGAGTCAGTATTATATGGACAGAAGCCTTGCTCTTGTTAGAGGAGAGGTTGCTTCTGAGTCTGCTTCTTCCAAGCAGATTGTGGGTTCTGATTCTTCCTATGAACACTTGGAACCTACTGGAGTTTCTGAAGAGAAAAGGGATGATACTGTCTTGAATAAGCAAGGCCAGACATTCGAAAATGTGGCAGAAACTGTTCTGGATCCACAAGACCAGGCTTTTGTAGATAAAGCTACCCGTTTGGTGTTGAGTCATCTGAGCGACACAGACTTTAATATCGACCGACTCTGTAGAGAGATGGCGATGAGCAGAACGCTTTTCTATGGTAGACTGAAGACTCTTACGGGCCAAAGTCCGCAGGATTTTATGCGTTTGATACGTCTGGAGCAGGCTGCAATCTTCCTGAAACAGGGGGATAGTGTGCTGGATGTATCTGTGAAAGCCGGTTTTGTAAATGTGAAGTACTTTAGTACTGTATTTAAAAAGCACTTTGGAGTTTCTCCAAGTAAGTATCTGTAAATTAGAGTTTTAAATTCAAAGAAAAGGTTTCTGTTTAAACGATATGTCTGAATTGAAACCTTTTTTGTTTGTTATCTAACCCTCTGAAAATTCCTTTTCTTTATCTTTGCAACCAAATTCTGTTACGTAAGTTAAACAGTTATTTAAAAAACGAAACAATAACAATATAAACATAAAAATGAAAAGGAACTTTTTGAAATTTAGCCTCTTTTTAATAGGCGTTTTCACATGTTTCTCATGCGAAGCAAGTACGTTGCACTCATCCAACGGTTCTGATGGCGTAGGCGAATCCATACCTACTGCCCAGCAATGGAATAAAGACGTTGTGGGGTGGAATCTTGGCAACGAATTCGAGTGCTCAGCTCCTGGACAGGATGGTGAGTCGATGCAGATTGGCAACCCTGATGGTTCTATCCATGCAGAGACAGCCTGGGGCAATCCCGTTGTTACCAAGAAGATGATACAAGCCGTGAAGAAGGCAGGTTTCAATGCCATCCGTATTCCAATCCGTTGGCAGTGCCACATTACCAACGCTCAGGCGATGAGCATCGATAAGGCTTGGATTGCTCGCATCAAGGAGGTGGTGGGCTGGTGCCTTGACAACGGTTTGAAGGTTATCATCAATGTGCATCATGAAAAATGGCTCGAAGGTCGTCCTACCTATCAATATAAGGAAGAAAACTGCCAGAAGCTTGCGCTCCTCTGGATGAATATCGCCTCTGAGTTTGCCAATTATGATTATCGTCTTGCTTTCGCAGGAACTAACGAAGTGCATATCAAAGATAACTGGGGCAAACCTACTGCCGAGAACCTCGAAGTGCAGAATGCTTACAATCAGATATTCGTGGATGTGGTTCGTGCCACAGGCGGCAACAATGCCAAGCGCCACCTCATCTTACAGACTTACGTTTGTAACCCATGGTTTGGCATCGAGAATGGAGATTTCATCATTCCAAAGGATGCCGAAGGCAATGGCAACAACTATATGAGTGTGGAATTCCATTACTATCAGCCATGGAGCTACGCCGGCGATTGCACCTACGATTACTGGGGTGATGCCTACAAGGATGCTGGCAAGATACCTGCAGAAAACGAGAAGACGATGACGGATTTCTTCAACAAGGCGGTGAATACCTGGAGCAACAAAGGACTGGGTATCGTAATAGGAGAGTGGGGAGTAACCGATCACTATAAGTCAAACTCAGAGAAAGTGCATGAAAACATGACCTACTACTGTAAGTTCTTGACTACGGAGGCTCGCAAACGAGGCTTCTCTACTTTCGTTTGGGACAACAACCACTTCGGCAACGGCTCTGAGAAGTATGGCATCTTCGACCGTTTCAAGAGTATGAAGGTGAATGCTCCTTGGATTCTCGAAGGAATCTTTGGGAAAGAATAATGTTAAACTAAAAACAAAAATATCAATTATGAGAAAGAAAACTATGTTTCTCGGCCTGCTCGGTGCAGGTTTGATGTGGATGCCTGCTTCTGCCATTCTCGCTGCCCAGATGAACAATGCTGCGATGAGCGTTCAGCAGAACCAAGGCATCAAGGGTACAGTGGTGGATGCCACTGGCGAAACCTTGATTGGCGCTAGCGTGAAGGTGGCTGGTACAACCAACGGTGCCGTTACCGATATTGATGGTAACTTTACGTTGAACTGCAAGCCTGGAGCAACGCTCGAAGTGAGCTATATCGGTTACAAGACGATGACCGTGAAAGCTGCTAATGGCATGAAAATCACGATGCAAGAGGATGGTAAGGCCTTGAATGAGGTCGTTGTTACCGCCCTTGGTATCAAGCGCGACCGCAAGGCTTTGGGCTATGGCTTGGAGGAGGTTAAAGGTGAGGAACTCACCAAGGCGAAGGAAACCAACGTCATCAACTCTCTTTCAGGTAAGGTGGCTGGTCTCGTTGTGCAGAACACCGCTGGCGGTGCTTCTGGTTCTACCCGCGTGCTTCTTCGTGGTAATACAGAAATGGCAGGCAATAACCAGCCTCTTTACGTGGTGGATGGTGTGCCTTTGGATAATACCAACTTTGGCAGTGCTGGTGAAGCTGGTGGTTATGACCTCGGTGATGGTATCTCTGCCATCAATCCTGATGACATTGAGACGATGACCGTATTGAAAGGTCCTGCTGCCTCTGCCCTCTATGGTAGCCGTGCTTCCCATGGTGTTATCTTGATTACGACCAAGAAGGCGGAGAAGGATAAGATTTCCGTGGAGTACAATGGTTCTTATACTATCGATACTCAGTTGGCTAAATGGGACGACATCCAGGAGATATACGGTGCTGGCTACAATGGCGAGCTTCCTAATGCGAGCACTTCTGGTACCAATGCCAGTTGGGGACCTAAGGCCGATGACTTCATGTTCAAGTATTTCGATGGCGAGGAGCGTCCATTCATGATGCATCCTAACAATGCTTCTGGTTTCTTCCGTACAGGTTTCACCACTCAGAATTCTGCCATCCTCTCAGTTAATTCCGGTAAGACGGGTATGCGTTTCTCTGTTACCGATATGCGCAACAAGGATATCTTGCCAAATACCAATATGAGTCGTGACAACTTCAACCTCCGTGTGAATACCTCAGCTGGTCCTGTTGACTTCGACTTCACCGCCAACTATACTCGTGAGAAGGTAAAGAACCGTCCTGCCCTTGGTGACTCTCAGAGCAACGTGGGTAAGAACCTCATGACCCTGGCTGGTACCTACGACCAGGCTTGGTTGAAGCACTATGAGGATGCCGACGGCAACTACTCCAACTGGAATGGTAACGATCAGTATAACAAGAACCCATACTGGGATCTCTATAAGAACAGCAATACATCCGACAAGGACGTGTTCCGTTTTACGGGTAAGGCAATCTGGAACATCAACAAGCACCTCAAGTTGCAGGGCACTATCGGTACCGATATCAACAGCATGAACTTCGAGGACTTCATTGCCAAGACAACTCCAGGAACTCCTGCCGGAAAGCTTACCGACCAAATCTTCAACAACCGCACACTTAATGCCGAGATACTCGCCCTCTACAACAACTCATGGGGCGACTTCGATGTCAACGCTACCGCTGGTGGTAACATCTTCAAGGTGAACAACAAGACCACTACCAACGTCGGTCTCAACCAGCAGATGAATGGCATCAAGAACATCATGAACTATCAGGAACAGAACACTCGTGAGAGCATGTATAAGAAGCAGATCAGCTCTCTCTATGCCAGCGCAAGCCTTGGCTACAAGCATACTTACTATTTGGAGGGAACCCTCCGTGGCGATAAGTCGTCTACGCTCCCTACAAATAATAATACATACGTATATCCATCTGTATCGGGTAGTTTGGTTTTCTCTGAGTTTATCAAGAACAAGAAGTTCATCAATTATGGTAAGATTCGCGCATCTTGGGCAAAGGTAGGTAGCGATACCGATCCATACCTGTTGGCACTCAACTATACCACGGGCAAGTACAGCTACTCGGGTTATACCATCGGTATGATAGCCAACTCAACACAGCCAAACAAGGATTTGAAGCCTACAATGACAGGTTCTTACGAGGTAGGTTTGGAGATGAAGTTCCTTAACGGACGCTTGGGCTTGGATGCCACCTATTACAACCAGAACTCCAAGAACCAGATTTTGAGTTTGGCTTCAACCACCACTTCTGGCTATGCTTACCGCCTCATCAATGCCGGTGAGATTCAGAACCAGGGTGTCGAGATTGCCCTCAATGCTCGTGCCTTGCAGATCAAGGACTTCGCTTGGGACTTGGGTGTCAACTTCTCGAAGAATACCAACAAGGTGAAGTCGCTCGTAGATGGCATGGACTATTTTGAGCTTGCCAAGGCCACATGGTGTGGTGTATCAGTAGGTGCTCAGGTTGGCGAGAACTATGGAGCTATCCGTGGACACGACTTCCTCTACAACGACAAGGGACAGGTGGTTGTCGATGCAGCTACTGGTCTTCCAAAGATTGACCAGAAGGTCAAGACCATCGGCAATTCTACTTGGGACTGGACAGGTGGTTTCTACTCAACCTTCAGCTACAAGAACTTCCGCCTCTCTGCATCCTTCGATGTGAAGGTAGGTGCCGACATCTACTCTATGTCCATGCGTTCTGCATACCAGACAGGTAAGGCAAAGGGAACATTGGCAGGCCGTGAGGAGTGGTACACTTCCGAGGAGGCTCGCAAGGCTTCGGGGATGGATCTTGCCGCATGGCGTGAGACTGGTAACTGCAAAGGACTTGTCGTAGAGGGTGTTATCGACAATGGCGACGGTACTTATCGCAAGAACGACATCGCCGTGAACCCTGAAGATTACTGGAAGCATGTGGCAAATGGCGTGCAGAGTGCCTTCGTTTACGACAATTCTTACGTGAAGTGTCGTGAGATTACTTTCGGCTATACCTTCCCAGAGAGCATCCTGGGCAAGTATGTCAAAGGCTTGACCGTATCCTTCGTGGCTCGTAACCCATTCATTGTTTGGAAGAACATTCCTAACATCGACCCAGACTCCAGCTACAACACCTCAGGTCTCGGTCTGGAATATGGTTCCCTGCCATCTCGCAAGAGTTATGGTTTGAATGTGAACGTGAAGTTCTAGTCCCGAAAAAATGAATCAATTTCTTTAGAAGAGTTCTAATATATAATAAGGTAAGAAAATGAACAATATAATCAAGAAATATATAGGTAAGAGCTGCCTGATGATGGCTTTCGCCCTGATGGCAACCGGCACTGCGATGACTTCTTGCTCTGATGATACCTTGAGCAACATCAATACCGACAAGACCAAGGTGAACGAGCTCGACCCTAACGCACAGTTGACAACAGCTTTGTTGCAGACTTACGGTGACTTCAGTCTGATGGATACCTACCGTAACTATATATCTGGTTTTCCACAGTATTTCGCTGGTGGTTGGAATGTAACCAATTACGCTGGTTCTAATTTCAGAGAAGATGATATGTCCCGTCGAGTTTGGGACCGCTATTATGAAATCAGTATCAAGAACCTTGTGGATGCCATCCACAATTCTGCTGACAAGGCAAACTTGAATGCGGCACTTCGTATCCACCGTGTCTATCTCACGGCAGTTTTGGCAGATACCTACGGTGACGTGCCTTGTTCGGAGGCAGGTCTGGGTTATATCTCAGGTATCTCCACCCCTAAGTATGATACCGTAGAGGAACTCTACAGCTGGTTCTTCGATGAACTTGACGCTTGCGAGAAGCAGTTTGGCACAGGTACCGACCACATTTCTGGTGATGTCACCAGCATGGGTGGTGATGTAGCTCAGTGGAAGAAGTATGCCAATGCACTCCGTATGCGCTATGCCATGCGCATTTCCGATGTTAATCCACAGAAGGCAAAGGAGGAGTTTGAGAAGGCTGTGGCTGCCGGTGCTATCGCCAGTGCAGCAGATGATGCTTATATCAAGTATGCTGATGCTCCATTTACCTATTATGATGGAGCCAACGATTACGATTTCCGTGCCAATGCCTTGGGAGAGATACTCTATGGTCAGGATGCCACATCGCCTACCATGGTATGCTCTACCTTGTTCTATCAGTTGCAGAATACCAACGACCCTCGTCTCTATCGCATCTGTCGCCACTATTACAACATCAAGCGTAGTCAGGTGAAGCCAGACAAGGAGCAGAACATCGACTTGACCGATGATTTCCTGGCTTACTTCCAGAGCAAGAACCTCGGTGAGGAGCCTTGCAACCCTGGTGCAGCCTGGTACACAGACTGGATGAATCCACCTACGTTGGATGACCTTCCTACTTTGAAGAAGTATGCAGAGATAGACGAGAACACTTATGCCAACTCTGATTATATAGCCCGAGCTAGTCGTCCTTGCCTGAACATCGACTTCGAGATGCCTTCTTGTCCTGGCGACTTGATGAGCTATGCTGAGGTAGAGTTCCTCAAGGCTGAGGCTGCCACCAAGGGTTGGAATGTAGGTGGTGGTGATGCTGAGAGTCACTACGAGGCTGGTGTTCGTGCCAGCATGGAGTTGCTCAACAACTACTATCTCACGTCCAACAAGATTTCTGAGGATGAGATCAATGAGTTCATTGCCAACAACAAGTTGGGTGACAATCCTAAGGAGACCATCAACACCCAGGCTTGGATTCTCCACATGATGAACCCTTCTGAGGGTTGGGCTAACATGCGCCGCTCTGACTATCCTGCCATCTTGAATCGTGACCGCTTGACCAAGGATGGTTTCACTTATACGGATTCCGATTGGTCAATGCCTGTCCGCTTGCAGTATCCTGAGTTGGAAGCTCAGTACAACAATGCCAACTACAAGGCTGCCATCGACCGCATGGGGGGTACCGACAACTGGCACAAGCGCCTCTGGTGGGACAAGGCTGATGTAAACCTTCAGCCAGACTTCAATCCTCCATTCGGAAAGGGATACAGTGAGTAGTGTTTAATGCTTAATGTTAAATGTTGAGTTTTATAGGACAATAAATAGAATAATTAATGATGAATAAGACAATGAAACAATATAAGGGAAAAGTCTTGAAGGCTATGATGATGCTCTTAGCCGTGGGTTTCGCACTGGCTGGTACATCTACCTTGTCTTCTTGCTCTTCTGACGATGATCCATATTTCACCGTCAGCGAAGATGACAATCCACGTATCTTGAACACCGACTTGGCTGATTCCAAGATAGACCGCAAGACTAATTATAAGTTGGAAATCAAGGTGACTCCTGTTCACTACACCACTGTGACATGGTTGCTCGATGGCACTCAGATTGCCGAAGGTAATACTATCGACCAGACTTTGCCTGTAGGTATTCATGAACTGAAGATTGTGGCAACCACCACCAAGGGTAAGAGCACATCCCGCACCTTGAAAGTTACCGTAACTCCTGCTGCCGATGACCCAGCCTTGGGTACCAATGCCGTCGAGCTTTGGGTAGCTCCCGGTGCTGAGACCACTATCCATAAGTGCAAGAATCTCGGTACAGTTACTAAAGTAATGGTAGGTGGCAAGGAAGTAGCCTTCGAGATTCTCGAAGAGGGCACAGCCTTGAAGCTCACAGCTCCTACAGGTTTGGAGAATGGTGACTATGATATCACTTTGGTAGATGGCAGTGGTGTACAGTTCCCAAGCGGTACCATCAAGGTAACCACCGAGGCTCGCCCATCTATGGAGAACACCATCTGGGAAGGTGAGTTTGCCGTGACATGGGATACACCATTCAGTGAATTGAAGGATACCTTCCTCTCAAAAGTGAAGGCTGGCACCATCCTCCGTGTCTATGTAGATGGAAATGGTCAGGGTACTGCTGCTACCTCTTGGTGGAAAAACATCCTTACTGGTAAGGGCGACCCAGAGCGTGGCGACATCACGGTGGATGGACCTGCTACATGGAAGTTTGAACTGACCGACCTCTCTATCCAACTCTTGACTGAGCAGAATGGTCTCTTCCTCGTGGGTGATGGTTATACCGTAAAGAAAGTAACTATTGAATAAAATATTAGAAAGATTTCAGTTTTTTACATAAAACGTCAAACCTTTGAATTTATGAAGAAAATATTATTATCTATTTCAATGTTGGCATTGGCTTATACAGCCAGTGCCAATGTTCCAGTTATCAAGAGCGACCCTAAGATAGAGGCTCAGGTAGAACAAACCCTGAAGAAACTCACCTTGGAGGAAAAGATAGGTCAGATGATGGAATTGGTGACCGACCTCTTTGGTGCCAACGACAAGAATGGTGTGTTCTATATTGACGAGCACAAGACCGATTCTATCCTTTCCCGCTATAAGATTGGCTCTATCCTCAACGCTCCAAATACTTGCGCACCAACCGCCAAGCAGTGGGAGAAGTACATCGCGCAAATCCAGAAGATTTCGATGAAGCGCATCGGCATCCCTTGTGTCTTCGGTCTCGACCAGAACCATGGTTCTACTTATACACAGGGCGGAACCCTCTTTCCGCAGAACATCAATGTGGCTGCCTCCTTCAATCGTGAGATTGCTCGCCGTTCGGCTGAGGCTACCGCTTATGAGACTCGTGCGGTGAGCGTGCCTTGGACTTACAGTCCTACCGTTGATCTCGGTCGTGATGCCCGTTGGCCTCGCATCTGGGAGAACTTTGGCGAGGATTGCTACCTCAGTTCAGAGATGGGCAAGGCGATGGTCTATGGTTTCCAGGGCGAGGACCCAAACAACATCGACCAGTATCACATTGCCACTTCCATGAAGCACTTCATGGGCTATGGTGTGCCTTGGACCGGTAAAGACCGTACGCCAGCCTATATCTCTCCAGCCGACTTGCGAGAGAAGCACTTCGCTCCTTTCCTGGCGGGTTTGCAGGCTGGAGCCTTAACCGTGATGGTGAATTCCGCTTCCGTCAACGGTATGCCGATGCATGCCAACAAGGACATCCTGACAGGATGGCTGAAGGAAGAGACAGGATGGGATGGTGTGCTCATCACCGACTGGGCAGACATCAACAATCTCTATACTCGTGAGATGGTGGCAAAGGACAAGAAGGATGCGCTCCGCATTGCCATCAATGCTGGTATCGACATGATTATGGAACCTTATTCTTGCGATGCTTGTGGCTACCTTGTAGAACTGGTGAAGGAAGGTAAGATTCCGATGAGTCGTATCGATGATGCCTGCCGTCGTGTGCTTCGCATGAAGTACCGTCTCGACCTCTTCAAGAACCCAACCCAGAAACTCAAGAATTATCCTAAGTTTGGTGGTGAGGAGTTTGCCAAGCTCGCCTTGGAGGGAGCTACCGAGAGTATGGTGCTCCTGAAGAACGAGGGTAATATCCTTCCTTTGCAGCATGGTAAGAAGATTCTCCTTACGGGTCCTAATGCCAATCAGATGCGCTGCCTGGATGGTGGATGGAGCTATACCTGGCAGGGACATCGTGCCGATGAGTTTGCCGGCAAGTACAATACCATCTATGAGGCAATCTGTAATGAGTATGGCAAGGAGAATGTTATCTTGAACCAGGGTGTTACCTATAATGAAAAGGGAAAATACTGGGAGGAGAACGAACCTCAGATTCAGGGCGCAGTTGATGCAGCAAAGAATGTTGATGTCATCGTGGCTTGCATTGGCGAGAACTCCTATACAGAGACTCCGGGCAACCTGACCGACCTTTGGCTTTCAGAGAACCAGCGCAATCTGGTCAAGGCTTTGGCTCAGACAGGCAAGCCTGTCATCTTGGTGCTGAATGAAGGTCGTCCTCGTCTCATCGCCGACATCGAACCATTGGCACAGGGCATCATCAACATCCTTATCCCTGGCAACATGGGTGGCGATGCTTTGGCAAACCTGGTATCGGGCAAGTCAAACTTCAGTGGCAAGATGCCTTACACCTATCCTAAGGAAATCAATTCGCTCGCCAACTATGACTTCAAGAAGAGTGAGGAGGTGGGTACGATGGAAGGTGCTTACGACTATAATGCGAAGATTACCCAGCAGTGGGGCTTCGGATATGGTTTGAGTTATACCACTTACAAATATAGCAACCTGAAGGTTTCTCAGTCTGATTTCCGCCACGGCGACATCATCAAGGTGAGCGTGGATGTGAAGAATACGGGCAAGGTGGCAGGCAAGGAGAGTGTCCTCCTGTTCAGTAGCGATCTCATCGCCAGTATGGTGCCTGATGGCCGTCGTCTCCGTGCCTTCGACAAGGTGGAACTTCAGCCTGGTGAGACCAAGACCATGACATTTGAATTAAAGGCAGACGATTTGGCCTTCGTAGATTGGAATGGCAAATGGAGATTGGAGGAAGGCGACTTCAAGTTAATGATTGCCGACCAGAGTGCCGATATCCATTGCACTGATACTTATCAGTGGTCTACTGCCAACCGATAATGTATATTTAAAAGAAGAGTTAAAGAAAAGAGCGTGCCAATAGTGGTGCGCTCTTTTTGTTTGCATAGTTAAATGCAGAAGAGTTAAATATCTACAAGAATCCCCCATGATGTTTGGTGTTATGTCTTGAAATGATTACTTTTGCAAATCATAATTTTTGCAGATTTACAGAATCATTCAAAACAAGGATAAATGGAAATAGTAATTGGAATCATCATAGGGCTTGCCATCGGATTCTTTGTAGGGAAACTGATGGAAGGAAAAAAGGCGGGAGAAGAGAAAACGCAGCTTATAGCGAAGGCTCAGGTGCTGGCGGCTAACATCGAACAGATAAAACTGCATCATGCTTCTGAGGTTCAATCAATGAAACAATCTCATGCTTCTGAGGTTCAATCAATGAAATCTCAAATGGAGAACGAGCGGCTGTATGCGGCGAAACTCAGGGCGGAAAGCGACCAGCAGTGGGCACAGAAACTCGAGAGCCTGAAGCAGGAAATGCAGCGAATGACCATAGAACAGCAGAAGGTGGCGGCTGAGCAGTTGGCTGCCAAACAGTCGGCTCTGCAGGAAAACAACCGTCTGCAGATGGATGAACTCCTGAAACCTATCAAGGAACAGTTTGCTGATTTCAAGAAATCGGTAGAGGAGAGCAAAACCCAGAACGAGGTGAACAAGAAGGAACTGCAGAACACCTTCGAGGCAACGATGAAACTCTTCCAGCAGGAACAGCAGCAGGCTGTACTGAACCTGAAGGAGCAGACCGAGAAGATTGGCTCCGATGCTGCCAACCTGATCAAGGCATTGAAGGGCGACAGCAAGATGCAGGGCGACTGGGGCGAGATGGTGCTGGAAACCATCCTGGAGAACAGCGGACTTCGTAAAGATGAGGAATTCTTCATTCAGGAGAATACGAAAGATGAAGAGGGAAAGAACTATCGTCCGGATGTCATCGTCAGATTTCCGGAAGGCAGAAGTGTGGTCATCGATTCCAAGGTTTCGCTTACCGCCTATTCCGATGCTCTGGCAGCTGAAGATGAGGCTGAACAGGAACGCCTGATGAAGGCACATGCGTTGAGCGTAAGAAAGCACATCGATGAACTGGCAGCCAAAGACTATTCCAAACTGGTGGATGATGCCATCGGTTTCGTACTGATGTTCATCCCTAACGAGACCAGCTATATCGCAGCGATGAAGCAGCAGCCGGATCTCAGCCGCTATGCTTATCAGAAGAAGATTATCATCATTTCACCAAGCAATCTGCTCATGGCACTCCAGCTTGCCTATAATCTCTGGCAGTATGACCGGCAGAACAAGAATGTGGAGAAAATCGTGAAGACGGCTGCTGACCTGTATGATAAGGTGGCTGGCTTCGAAGATACTTTCCTGGGCATCGGCGATTTGATAACCCGCCTTTCGGGAACCTTCGATAAGGCGAAGAAGCAACTCTATGACGGCACCGGCAATGTGATGAGAAGGGTAGAGAGCCTGAAGGGACTTGGCGTTACGCCGAAGAAGCAAATCAAATCGCTGGAAGAATAGAAAAGCAGATTAAATCGCTGGAAGAAGAGGAAAATGAAATCTAAAGATAAAAAGAAGAGGATGTGGGGGCGAGAACTTACGTCCTCTTTTCTGTTTTTCTGATGTAACCCTTTTTTTATTTGATGTAACATAATCGTTAAAAACGGGTTCATCTGATCCGTGACGTTTGCCGTTTCGCTCAAATGTATTTGCAAATCGTTCATTTTATGAAATTATAGCCTTTGAAATGAGCGGGTTTCGATTTTTCTTTGTATTTTTGCCACGCCTATTCGGAAAGATAGGCGAGTACATGGAACAATCAAAAAATACCGTATAATCATGAAACTGAACGAAATTCTTTCAGACAGCTTTAATGCTGCAGAATGGGAAGCTAAGGGTTATGAGCTTCCTAAGTATGACATCGCAGCCGTAGCTAAGAAGACTCACGACGAGCCTACTTGGGTTCACTTCGGCGCAGGTAACATCTTCCGTGCTTTCCCGGCAGCCATCCTCAACGATGCGCTCAATACAGGCAAGTATGATCGTGGTGTAATCGTGGCAGAAAGCTTCGACTACGAAATCATCGACAAGGCTTATCGCCCTTATCATAACCTTTCGCTTCTCGTAAGCCTCCAGTCTAATGGTACCATCGAGAAGAAGGTTATCGCATCTATCACAGAAAGCCTCAAGGCGGATAAGCAGTTTGGTGAGGACTGGGCGCGTCTGGTTCAGATTTTCCAGGCTCCAACTTTGCAGATGGTTACTTTTACCATCACCGAGAAGGGATATTCTTTCAATGATGCCGATTTGGCACGTGGTCTTGATGCAGTATTTGCTATGGGTAAGCTTACTGCTCTTCTCTATGAGCGTTATAAGGCAGGCAAGTTGCCACTTACTCTTCAGTCTACCGACAACTGTTCTCACAACGGCGACCATGTTAAGGCTGGCGTAAAGGCTTATGCTGAGCGTTGGGCACAGGATGGTATCGTAGAGGCAGGATTCCTGGATTACATCAACGATAGCAGCAAGGTAACCTATCCTTGGTCTATGATAGATAAGATTACTCCTCGTCCACACGAGAAGGTACAGGCGATGCTCGTTGAGGATGGTTTCGAGGATAACAATACGATTATCACCGAGAAGCATACTTTCACCGCTCCTTTCGTAAATGCCGAGGAAGTGCAGTATCTCGTTTGCGAGGATACCTATACCAACGGTCGTCCGCCATTGGAGTTGGGCGGTGCACTCTATACATCCCGCAAGACTGTAGATGAGGTTGAGACCATGAAGGTAACCACCTGTCTGAACCCTCTCCATACAGCGATGTCAATCTATGGTTGCATGCTCGACTATACCTTGATTTCTGCCGAGATGGCTGATGAGGACCTTCGTGCCTTCATCCAGAAGATTGGTTACATCGAGGCAATGCCAGTAGTAACAGATCCAGGTGTATTGAACCCATACGAGTTTATCGGCACTGTTATCAACAAGCGATTGCCTAACCCGTTCATGCCTGATGCTCCTCAGCGTATCGCTACCGATACCAGCCAGAAACTCTCTATCCGTTTCGGTGAGACTATCAAGAAGTACATCGACCGCGGTCTCGATAAGAGCAATCTCGTGCTGATTCCTTTGGTATTGGCAGGTTATGCCCGTTATCTCAAGGCATTGGATGATAACCTGAAGCCATTTGAGCCATCTTCTGACCCATTGCTGGCAGAACTCCAGGCTATCGTAGCTCCTTTGGAGGTAGGCAAGGCTGATCAGGATTACTCATGCCTCAAGAATCTCTACAGTCGCAAGGATGTATTTGGTCTCGATCTCTATGAGGCTGGCTTCGGCGAGCAGATTGAGGGCATGGTGAAGGAACTCTTTGCCGGCAAGGGTGCCGTAAGACAGACATTGCATAAATATGTTTCTGCAAGATAATTCATTTTAAAACTTATACATTATATAATATATATGGAAAGAACATGGCGCTGGTTTGGCAAGAAGGATAAGATTACACTTGCACAGTTGAAGCAAATAGGTGTTGAGGGCATCGTTACCGCATTGCACGATGTTCCTCTGGGTGAGGTTTGGACACGCGAGAAGATTCATGAACTCAAGGAGTACATCGAGTCTTACGGTATGAAATGGAGCGTGGTAGAGTCTTTGCCTGTGGTTGAAACCCTGAAATATGGCGGTCCTGACCGTGATCATCAGATTGAGGTTTACAAGGAGAGTCTCCGCAACCTGGGCGAGGAAGGCATCAAGTGCATCTGCTACAACTTTATGCCGGTATTAGACTGGGCACGTACAGATTTGTCACACGAGAATCCTAACGGAGCCAACAACCTCTATATGAACTGGGGCGAGTTTGCCTACTTTGATATCTATATCCTGCAGCGTGAAGGCGCTCGTGAGGATTGGGCTGAGTTCTCTAAGGAACACAAGTGGGGCAGAGACCTTGTGGCTGAGGCTGATGAAATCAAGAAGACTTCTACTCCTGAGCAGGATCATGCCTTGGTTGAGAACATCATCATCAAGACCCAGGGCTTTGTATCCGGTAACTTCAGCGAGGGCGATTCAGCTCCTGTCCAGAAGTTCCGCGACCTGTTGAAGCTTTATGATGGCATCGATAAGAAGAAGTTGCAGGAGAACATGAAGTACTGGCTGGAGGCTATCATGCCTATCTGCGATGAGTACGATATCAATATGTGTGTTCACCCAGACGATCCTCCTTATCCTGTATTCGGTTTGCCAAGAATCATCGGTCGTGCCGAGGATATCCAGTGGATGCTCGATGCTGTGCCAAACAAGCACAATGGTCTGACTTTCTGTGCAGGTTCATTCTCTGCCGGCGAGCACAACGACTGTGTGGCAATGGCTAAGCAGTTTGCTGACCGCACTCACTTTGTTCATCTGCGCTCTTGCTACATTTTCCCTAACGGCAACTTTACAGAGGCTTCTCACCTGGGTGGTCGCGGCCATCTCATTGAACTTTGCCGCATCTTCGAGAAGGCAGAGCAGGAAGGCAAGTGCAATTCGGGCCGCAGATTGCCAATGCGAGTAGACCACGGTATGACCTTCACTGATGAGCCAGGTGGCGTATTCGATGAGAGCAATCATGGTCACAATGCCGGTTACACTCTCCTGGGCCGTATGTTTGCCATGGGTCAGATTCAGGGTGTTATCGCAACAGTAGATGATGAACTGGGCATTGAGTATAAGCAGCCGGGATTCTATGATTAGTGATTAGTTATTAGTGATTTGAAATTCAGGTAAGATAAAATACGAAAAAGGCTAGCGTGCGTTTTTGCATGCTAGCCTTTTTTGTGTGCTTGGGGTGCTTTATTCTTTTGTTTTGAGCTCCACTTCCTCCACATATTTCACCAGTGAATCCTTGCCATTGAGGAGATAGAAGTCTACACGAACCACGTGGTTGATATCGGCATTGCCCTTTACCTTGATGTGTCGGGTCTTGCTGTACATCATCGTGTCGCGGCGTGAAGGATAGGATACGAGCTCGATGAGGTCTTTGGTAGAATTGCTGCCCACATAATAGATGCCTACACTGTCTTTTCCGTTCTTGATGGCAGCAATCTTCGCCATCTTCTTGGCATGAGCCGCAGAGGTATCTATCGGATAAAACTCGCTGGCAGCTACCGTGTCGCCGTCATGCTGGTCGGGTGCAAACTTGCAGCTGGTACCCGTCGTAGTGATAAAGGATGCAGCAGCCAGGGCTGCCACAAAGTATAATATTTTCTTCATTGTTATTTCCTTTCTTTTCTTTTAAAGAATCCTGTTTTGTTCGCAAAATGCGTTATCGGCTGCAAAAGTACAAAAAATAACTCGAAAAGCCATACCTTTTTTATCTTTTTCCTTTTAATACTTCGGATGGAGTGACGCGTGCGGAAGCTGGGCGGAAGGAGTTGTGGGGATAGTATGGAAGAAGTTATGGGGATGGCATGGAAGGAGCGGTATGGAAGGTGTTAGAAGGTATGGTAGATATGGATGGAATGGAAGGAATGGATGGAATTCCGTGCAAAGATACAACTTTTCTCTGATACTGCCAAATTTGGGGGTGTGATAAGGAAATGTTTGAAATGTGCTTTCAGATTGAAAGTTGTTAAACTTCCTTACTCATAGTTTTGCGGGTGACAACTCATAGTTTTATGGGTCGCAACTCATAGCTTTGCTCTCTTAAAGTATAGAGTTAAGCAGTAAATCAGGTGTTTACGAGGGTTATGATGTTTTTACTACAATGACTCAGTTCCTCAATAACTCAGTTCCTCAGTTTTTCTCTGACCCTTCACTTTTGTCTTTATTTAGAAGTTTATTATATATATATTAAATATATATATAATAATATATAATATATAACAATTTAAAACAACTTTGAACTATAAGGGCTATATACCCCCTAGAAAAAAACTGAGGAACTGAGTTATTGAGGAACTGAGTCAATGATAGAGACTTAGAATCTTACTCTTGATACTGTTGAATATGTGCTTATGTTAAAAGTTAAGTATCAGATTATCAGATAAATAAAACACTTGACCCCCTGAAATAAGGGGTCAAGTGTTGATTGTGATACCCATACGTTGTGAAACACGACGTATGGGTATGAAAAGGAGTTTCGTTACATTGAACTTTCAAATCGTAACTTGATAAAATTTGGCTGATTTTACATCTCAACCACTACTTCATGCTTGCCTTCAGAGCAAGGAATGATGGTGCCTGAGATAGGAGTGCCATCCACTGTAATCTGCTTCACACCCTTCTGGTTTCCGCTAGGATTCTTTACTGTGATATGGTATTCGCCACCACGGAACTTGCGGGTTACCTCATACTCCTTAGCGGTGCTTGGGAGACAAGGATCGATGAGCAAACCTTCATAATCTGGCTTGATGCCGAGGATGAATTCTGATACTGTATACCACATCCATGCCGCTGTACCGGTGAGCCAGGAGTTCTTTCCTTCGCCCGGTTTGGCTGCATCCTTACCGGCTACCATCTGGCAGTTTACGTAAGGTTCTACCTTGTGAAGTGTCTGATATTTTTCCTCTACATAGCTAGGCAGAATCTTGGTATAATGGCTCCAGGCATCGTTGCCTCGGCCGGCTACCGTCTCTCCGATGATGACCCAAGGATTGTTGTGGCAGAAGATACCGGCGTTCTCCTTGTAGCCTTCAGGATAAGAAGAAATCTCACCCATTTCTACATGATAGGTGGTGTAAGCTGGGTTGTTCAGTACCAGTCCGTGCTCGCATTCCAGTCGTTTTTTGCTGCTATCCAGTGCTTTATCGCAGAGTCCTTCTTCCAGACCGATACCAGCCATCGTACACCAGCCCTGGCTCTCGATGAAGATTTTGCCTTCCTCGTTCTTATCACTACCAATCTTGTTGCCGAAGAAATCGTAAGCGCGGAGGAACCATTCACCGTCCCATCCATGCTGCTTCACAGCCTCGTTCATCTCATCTACAGCCTGCTGCATGCGCTCGGCTTCTGTCAAATAATCTTCCTCTGCAAGACCAGCTATTTCGCCCTCCTTGCTTTCCATAGCTTCCTTGGCAAGCTGCTTGCACAGAGCCACATAATCCTTGCCGGTAACCACGAACAGACCGGCTATCATCAGACTCTCTGCCTTGCTTCCTTCGCCCTTGTTTTCGGTGGTCTGGAAACTCTCGTTAGGGTCCCAGGAGAAGCAGTTCAGGTTCAGACAGTCGTTCCAGTCGGCTCTTCCGATGAGTGGCAACTTGTGTGGACCCAGGTTGTTGATAACATGGTTCATCGAAATCTTGAGGTGCTCGAAGAGGCTTACTTCTGTGCCTGGCTGGTTGTCGAAAGGCACCTGCTCAGCGAGGATAGAGAAGTCGCCCGTCTCCTTGATATAGGCTACGGTACCGAAGATGAGCCAGCAAGGGTCGTCGTTGAAACCGCCACCGATATCGTTGTTGCCGCGCTTGGTGAGCGGCTGATACTGGTGGTAGCAGCCACCGTCAGGGAACTGGGTGCTGGCGATGTCGATGATGCGCTGGCGGGCACGGGTAGGTATCTGATGAACAAAGCCTACGAGGTCCTGGTTGGAATCGCGGAAGCCCATGCCTCGACCGATGCCGCTCTCGAAGAAACTTGCCGAACGCGACATACAGAAGGTGATCATGCACTGATACTGGTTCCAGATGTTCACCATGCGGTCTAACTTGTCGTTGCCGCTCTTCACGGTGAAGATGTTCAGCAGGTTATCCCAGTACTGGTTGAGTTCTGCGAAGGCAGCATCCACCTTTTCGGTGGTATCAAACTTGGCGATAAGCTGATGCGCCTTCTCCTTGTTGATAACCTTCTTGGCGCTGAACTTCTTGTCCTGCTCGTTCTCCACATAGCCCAGCAGGAAGATGAGGTCGCGGCTCTCGCCTGGCTGCAGGGTAACCTCGATATAATGAGATGCGATAGGGCTCCAGCCGTGGGCAAAGCTGTTGCGTGGCTTGCCTTCCATCACAGCCTCAGGCTCGGCAAACTCGTTGTAGAGTCCGATGAAGCTCTCGCGGTCGGTATCATATCCCTGAATCTCTGTATTCACGGTGTAGAAAGCATAGTGGTTGCGGCGCTCACGATATTCGGTCTTGTGATAGAGGGTAGAGCCTTCTACCTCTACTTCGCCCGTAGAGAAGTTGCGCTGGAAGTTCTCCATGTCGGTAGCAGCATTCCAGAGGCACCACTCTGCAAAGGAGAACACCTTGAGGGTCTTCACCTCCTCAGTCTGGTTCTTCAGCGTCATCTTCTGCACTTCTGCCCAGGTGTGCAGTGGCACGAAGAAGAGCACACTTGCCTCCACGCCGTTCTTGCTGCCCGTGATGCGGGTATAGTTCATGCCGTGGCGGCACTCGTAGCTGTCGAGCGGTGTCTTGCAAGGTTTCCATCCCGGGTTCCATACGGTATCGCCATCTTTGATATAGAAATAGCGACCGCCGTTATCCATCGGCACACCGTTGTAGCGGTAACGTGTGATGCGACGGAACTTGGCATCCTTGTAGAAGGAATAACCACCTGCTGTGTTGGATATGAGCGAGAAGAAATCCTCGTTACCCAAATAATTGATCCAAGGCCATGGGGTCTTTGGGTCAGTAATCACGTATTCGCGATTGGCGTCATCAAAATGACCATATTTTTTTTCTGCCATTGTTTTTTTAATGTTTATTTCTAGGTAAAATATATTATTTTCGTGCAAAGATAGTAAAAAGTTTCAGTTTCGGGGTTAGAAAACAGTTTTTTTTTGTATTTTTGCAATGAAAAGTTTGATGATTATCATCATTCTATTAACATTTTATACTGTTGGCTTATGAAAAGAAACATTTTATCACTTTTGGTAGCCCTCTTTGCAACCTTGCAGGTAGCGGCTCAGACATACGACAACTTGTGGAAGCAAGCTGAAATCAATGCTCAGAAGGACCAGCCTAAGAGCGAAATCGCGGTGATGAAGAAAATCATCGCCAAGGCTTCGGCTGCCAAGGATTATGGCCAGTTGCTGGCGGCTGAGACAAGACAGATGACACTCTGGAGAGAGATTTCGCCCGACTCGCTGACGCCCCATGTGAAGCGGATGGAAGCCGAGGTGCTGAAGGTGAAGGACCCGGCGTTGAAGGCCGTGAGATATGCTGTGCTGGGCAAGGTGTATCGTGATAGTCCTTACGGGATAGAGGTGGATGAGGTTGCCTTGGACCCAAGTGATGATGTTTCTTTGGATCAAAGTGCTTCTTCTTCTCTGAGCCAGCGGGATGTGAACTTAAAGAAAAGCCAGGAGTTCTTCAAGAAGGCCTTGGAACAGCCTGAACTTCTTGCCCGACATACATCTGCAGAGTATGTTCCATTGACGCTGAAGGGCGTGGATGGCAGTTCCTTTAACAACGATCTGCTGCATCTCATCGGATTCGAGGCAGACAGCAAGGAGGCGTACCATCTGCTGTACACCTATTATAATAAGGTGGGAAATAGGGGCGCGGCTTGTCTCTGTGCCTATAAGCTCATCGAGAAATACCGCCAGGATGATGTGAGAGAGGTGAAGAAATCGAAGTATCTGCAGACCATCGACTCGCTCATCCAGGTTTATCAGGATATTCCGGAGGCAGGCGAACTTGCCGCGGAGCATTTCCGCTTCATGGAAGGTGCTACCGATGCCAAACCGCTGGATAAGCTCAACTATATCAACTATGCGCTGAGCCGCTGGGGGGGATGGTCGAGAATGAACGAATTGAGAAATGCGCAGAAGCGACTCACCGAACCGATGTTCCGGGTGAAGGATATGCCATTGGTGCTTCGTCCTTCAGAAAGGAAGTGGGTGCATCTGAACGTGCGCAATCTCCAGAACCTGAAGGTTAGCATTTCCCGCCTCAACATCACGGCAGATAATGAGTATGATGTTCAGAATGAGGCTACCTATAAGATGCTTCTGAAAAAGACTACGAAGCTGCATCAGAAGGATTTCAGCAGGAACTACTATGGTCGTCCGAATTACGAAGAGGTGAAGGATTCCATCGAAATCGGTGGCAATCTGCCGCTGGGTGCCTATCTGATGGAGGTTACTTCGGATAATACCGGCATCGCTCCGCAGCGACAGCTCTTCTATGTCAGCAATCTGGCGGTGATGATCCAGCAGTTGCCGGATGATAAACATCGCTATGTGGTGGTGAATGCTACAGACGGACAGCCTATTGCTGGGGCGAAGATAGAACTCTATGAAAAGGATTATGATTTCAAGACGAAGAAGGACAAACGAACGGTACATGCCCGCTTGACAACCGATGAGAACGGAGAGGCTTACTTCAAGAATGTGGATGGAGAGGTATTGGTTTCTACCAACAATGACAAGTTTACGCCAGCCAAGTACATCTATCTCAGCCGTACCCGCTATTATGAGAAGAAGGATAACGAGACTAAATATCAGGTTTATACCGATCGTGCCATCTATCGCCCGGGGCAGAAGGTACATGCCTCAGCCATTTCCTATACTGTCAAGAAGGGGTTGGATGCCAGCGTGCCAGGAAAGAGTATGGAACTGAAGTTTGTCCTGAGTGATGCCAACTGGAAGCAGGTGGCAGAACAGAAGGTTACGACCGATGAATATGGTACGGCTTCGGTAGATTTCGAACTCCCGAAGGAGGGAAAGACAGGACAGTATTCCATCTCCGTGAATGGTACAGCAAGCGAATATTTCAGAGTTGAGGAATACAAGCGTCCAACCTTCGAGATTACCTTCCCGAAGGTGAACGAGAAATATACCTGGGGCGACACCGTGGTGGTGAAAGCTTCAGCCAAGACCTATGCCGGAGTGCCGGTGCAGGGTGCCAAGGTGGAGTATCAGGTGACCCGCAGAAATCAGCTCTGGTGGTGGGGTGCAGGCTCTGCCGGACAGTTGGTGAAGACTGACAGTTGCGTGACTCGTGAGGACGGAACCTTCGACGTAGAGATTCCGCTGGAGGCTTCCTTGTCAGAAAAAGACGAGGCTGATATGAGCGATTTCATGCGCATCGCCCGTTTCTTCAACTTCGAGGTCTCAGCCATCGTTACCGACATTAGCGGTGAGAGCCACGAGGGTGTAATGAGTCTGCCTCTGGGCACCAAACCAACCATCCTCACGGTGAATCTTCCTAAGCGTATCGAGGCAGACAGTCTGAAGACGGTGACCTTTGCTTACCGCAATGCCAGTGGAATGCCGATTTCGAGCAGGTTGAAATATCGAATTGATAAGGGCGAATGGAAGGATGCCGAGGCGAATGCACCGGTTTCTATCAAGGAATATGCTTCTTCCTCTGCCTCTTCTTCCCTCGTTTGGAAATCTGGCGTTCATCAGCTGGAGGCAATCTGCGGACAGGATACCCTGCAGCAGAAGTTCACCCTTTTCAGTATGAAGGATACCCATCCGGTGGAGCCAACTACCGAATGGTATTATCAGACGGCGAAGACCTTTCCTCGTGATGGCAAGCCTGTCTATATCCAGGTGGGCTCTTCGGAGAACGGAGCGCACATCGTATATTCCATCATCGCCGGCAACAAACTGCTGGAGAAGGGCGCCTGGGAGTTGGGCGACAGCATCGTGACTCTGCCTTTCACCTACAAGGAGGAATATGCGTCGGGCATCGTACTGAACTATAGTTTCGTGAAGCAAGGCAAGTGCTATACCCGAATGATGAGCATCGCCCGTCCTTTGCCTGAGAAGAAACTGAATATCGCCTGGAAAACCTTCCGCAACCGTCTGACCCCTGGACAGAAGGAGGAGTGGACGCTGAAGATTACCACCCCTGACGGCAAGCCAGCCAAGGCGCAGCTGATGAGCGTACTCTATGACAAGTCGCTCGACCAGATAGCCCCGCATTCCTGGAATTTCTCCCTGGGCTTCTATCAGAGTTTGCCAGACTGCTACTGGGAGGACAACCTCACTTTCCGTTCATTATACTTGAATGGCGTTTATCCTACCAAATATTATGACGAGAGGGGACTGGATGTGGATAAGTTTGATGGCAAATACTTTAGTTATTATGCTTATATGCAAGCGGTGGAACTGAGCAAGTTGGAACGTTCTTCTGGCGGAACCGTAGAGTCTGTTCGTATAAAGAAAGACGAGCTGGTTCAGGAAGAAGGGAGAGTCATCAGGATTCGCGGCTCTAAAATGACCCGTGTCGGAGCGGCTGCTCCATCTGCCAACAAGGTTTTTGATGTAGTAGAGGAGATGCCGCAGTTTGTAGGTGGTTCTGGCTCAGACGTAGGACAGTACCTTGACAAAGTGCAGGTGCGTGAAAACCTGAACGAGACTGCCTTCTTCTATCCTGCCTTGGAGAGCGACAACAATGGCAACGTAGCCATCAGATTTACCTTGCCGGAAAGCGTGACCACCTGGAAGTTCATGGGCTTGGCTCATGACAAGGAAATGCGCAACGGTTTGCTGGTGGATGAGGCTGTGGCTCAGAAGACCGTGATGGTGCAGCCAAACATGCCTCGCTTCCTGCGGGAGGGCGATAAGGCAACTATCGTGGTGAAACTCTTCAATACTTCCGACAAGAAGGTGAGCGGCAACACCCGTATGCAGATTCTCGACCCGGAGACCAACAAGGTGGTTTGGCAGAAGACGCAGAACTACAGCATCGATGCCGAGGGCTCTGCTACCATCTCCTTTGATGTCCAGGGACTGAAAGAAGGCGTATATATTAATAAGGTGGTGGCTGCCGGTAATGGCTACAGCGATGGTGAACAGCACTATCTGCCGGTTTTGAGCAACCGTGAACTCGTGGTGAACACCCTGCCTATCACCCTGCATCAGAAGGGTGAGCAGAACTTCGACCTGAGCAAACTCTTCCTGAACAAGGAGGGCAAACAGGCGAAGGGCACTGAAGATGCCAAGGTAACCATCGAGTACACCAACAATCCTGGTTGGCTGATGGTGAAGGCGCTGCCAGCCATCAGTAATCCGGATGAGGAGAACGCCATCTCGCTGATGTCTGCCATCTACGCCAATACCATCACCACCCATATCCAGAAGACTCTCTCTTTGGATAATCATTCTCAGAAGAATCTCTCTCAGGAGAGCATCCGTCTGCAGAATCAGGTGGAGAAGCTGAAGAAGTTGCAGAACCCTAACGGTTCCTTCTCCTGGTGGAAGGGAATGAAGGGCAGCCGGTATATGACTACATCGGTAGCCGAAATGATGGTTCGATTGAATGCCATCGCAGGTGTGCAGAAATCAACCGCCAAGATGCTGACTTCCGCCATCGATTATCTCTCTCTGCAGACCGCACAGGAAGTAAGAGAGATGAAGAAACAGGAGGAGAAAAAGCAGAAGGTGAGTCCTAGCGAACAGGCGCTGCATTATCTCTACATCCTTTCGATGGATGGCAGAAAGATGAAGCAGAATCTGGAAGCTGACAAGGCTTATCTCCTGGACAAGATGTCGAAGATGACCGGTGATTTCTCCATCTATGGCAAGGCTCGTGCTGCCGTGGTACTCGCCAGAAACAGCCAGCAGAATGCCGCTTACCGCGAGAAGGCTGGCGAATATTTGCAGAGCGTGAACGAATATGCCGTTTACCGCGAGGAGATGGGCCGCTACTACGATACCCGCAAGGCACTCTACAGCTGGAGAAACTATAAGATTCCTACCCAGGTATCCGTGATAGAGGCGATGCAGATGCTGAAGCCGAACGACAAGCAGACCATCGAGGAACTGCAGCGCTGGCTACTGATGTCGAAACGTACCCAGGTTTGGGATACGCCAGTGAACACCGTGGATGCTGTCTACGCCTTTATGAAGGGCAATGAGAGCAACTGGAGCAGGAAGGCTGAGAATGCCGTGCTGAAACTGGACGGCAAACTGCTGCCGATGCCGCAGGATTCCACTACTTTGGGCTATGTGAAGACCGAAAAGACGGGCAAGGCATCTAAGCTGAGCATCGACAAAAAGAGCGATTATACCAGCTGGGGAGCCGTCTATGCAGAGTTTAAGCAGCCTGTCAGCGAAATCGGTTCCATGGAGTCGGGCATCAAGGTGCGCCGTGTCATCGTTCCTGCCGAATCTGAGGGTAAGGGCAAGGCGCAGGCGAAGGTAGGCGAGAAGGTGAAGGTAACGCTCCTCATCACCGCCGACCGCGACTACGACTTTGTGCAGATTACGGATAAGCGTGCGGCATGTCTGGAACCGGTTAACCAGAAGAGCGGTTATCAGTGGGGCATAGGCTGCTATGTTTCTCCAAGAGATTATGCAACAAATTTCTATTTCGATCGTTTATCTAAAGGTAAGCACATCGTAGAAATGGAGTATTACGTGGATAGAAAGGGCGACTATCAGAGCGGAACTTGCACCGCTGAGTGTACTTACAGTCCGGAGTTTGGTGGCCGCACAGAGGCGTATGAGTTGAGAGTTAACAATTAATAGTTTATAGTTTATAGATTGATAATTTAAAATAGAATAGTATGAAACGGATGAATATATGGATGCTCTCAGCGCTGTTGGCGCTGCCTGCATCAGCACAGAAGATTACAACCCAGCACGAGGTGGTAGACTGCGGACAGGTGGTGTTCCGCAAACCTGTAACTGCCGAATTCGTGCTGAAGAATGACGGGCACAAGCCTTTGGTTATCAACAATGTGTTGAAAAGCTGCGGTTGTACGGAGGTAGATTATCCGAAGACGGGCATTGCTGCCGGCGAAAGTTTCGTCATCAAGGCGGTATACGATGCCAAGCAGATGGGTACTTTCACCAAGCAGGTTTGCCTCTATACCAATGCGGATGAAGAGCCGTTCATCCTCTCTATGAGGGGAAAGGTAGTGGGCAGCGTAGTAGATTTCGCTGGTTCTTACGATGAGATGCTGGGTGTCATCAAGAGTGATGCCCAGGAGGTGGAGTTTGATGACGTGAACCGTGGCGACCGTCCGGTTCAGCGCATCCATATCTTCAATCCTACCGACGAATTACTGGAGCCGGTAGTGATGCATCTGCCATCCTATCTTCATGCTTTCGTATCGCCTTCCAAGGTGGCTCCGCGTCATTCTGCCGAAATCAGTTTCGTGCTGGATTCCAAGAAACTGCGTGACCTGGGCTTGAACCAGACATCGGTTTATCTCGGTGAGCGTCCTGGCGATAAGATTGCGCCTGAGAAGGAAATCGTGGTTTCAGCCGTTCTTCTTCCTGGTTTCGAGAACATGACTCCAGCCAAGAAGGTACTGGCTCCGAAGATAGAGATGTCTGCCACCGATCTCAATCTGGGTAGTTTCAATGGAAAGAAGAAGCTGAAGGGTGAGATTCTGATTACCAATAAGGGTAAGTCGGAACTGGATATCCGCAGCATGCAGATGTTTACGATGGGCTTGCAGGTGAACCTGAAGAAGAGTAAGATTCAGCCAGGAGAGACCGTTAAGATGAAGGTGACGGCTGTGGCTGCCGACTTGAAGAAATCGCGTGTCAGACACCCTCGTATCCTCATGATTACGAATGATCCTGACCATGCTAAGGTGGTGGTGAAGATTAATGTACAATGAATTAAAAACGAATATCGTGCAGATAGAAATAGATAACGGCAGTGGGTTCTGCTTTGGCGTAACCACTGCCATCAAGAAAGCTGAAGAGGAGTTGGCTAAGGGCGGTAAACTTTACTGCCTGGGCGATATTGTGCATAACGGTATGGAGGTGGAGCGCCTGCATGAAGCGGGACTCATCACGATAGACCATGAGCAGATGGAGGAACTGCAGGGCGTAAAGGTCTTGCTCCGTGCCCATGGTGAACCGCCTGAGACTTATGCCCTTGCTGAGCGAAACAACATCGAAATCATCGATGCTACCTGTCCTGTGGTGCTCCAGTTGCAGCGCCGCATCAAGAAGCAGTATGTCAACAATCCGGAGGCACAGATTGTGATTTTCGGCAAGAACGGGCATGCTGAGGTGCTCGGACTGGTGGGGCAGACGGAGAGTCATGCCATCGTGGTAGAGAAGTTTGAGGATGTGAAGCAGCTGAAGGAAACCGGTCAGCTGGATTTCTCTAAAGATATCTATCTTTACTCCCAGACTACCAAGAGTCTCGATGAGTTTCACCGCATCATCGAATACTGCCAGGAGCATATTGTTGAGGGTGCTGTCTTCAAGAGTTTCGATACCATCTGCCGTCAGGTGGCTAACCGCATGCCTAACATCGCAGCCTTTGCCAGCAAGCATGATGTCATCCTCTTTGTGAGTGGCAGAAAGAGCTCGAACGGTAAGGTGCTTTTCAAGGAATGCAAGAGTGTGAATGCCAACAGCTACCAGATAGAAAGTGCCGACGAGATAGATATGAACTGGTTCAAGGATGTGGAAACAGTAGGTATCTGTGGTGCTACCAGTACGCCGAAGTGGCTGATGGAAGAGTGCAAGGATAAGATTATCAAGGAAAGTTCTGCTCTTTTGTAGTAAGAGCTAAAATATTGATTATCAGTTATTTGATATACTTGATACGGTGTTTCACCGTATATGGGTAGAGGATAGTTTTATCGTTGATTGAAAAACTTAATGTGCTGGTTATTAATTGGTTAACCCATTTGACGCTGTGTTTTACAGCGTCAAATGGGTTTATCTTTTATAAACTGTCTGAAAATAAAACAGGTGATAAATCTTCTCCCGAAGACCTATCACCTTCAAAAAACAGTAATTAACTCAAAATTTATAATCTATATCATTACTACCTTGTTAATATGGTTGCAAAGATACTAAATTGAAGTTTTTTTCCCAAATCTTTTTCATCGAATAAAATAAATTTATCGGCAAAAGTAGTATATTTAACGTATTTTTGCATTAATAACCCGGCAGTCTCTTTTCTGTAGCTTATTCTGCTATTGCCTTTTGATATTGTTCCATCAGCCATGCCTTCTGTTCAGGAATGGTCATGTTGCTGTTGTCGAGCGTGATGGCATCATCAGCCTTTCTGAGTGGGGAAGTCTCGCGGTGAGTATCTATATAGTCGCGCTCCTCTACATTCTTCAGAATCGCATCGAAGTCGGCTGGCATTCCTTTCTCCTTCAGTTCATCGAAACGGCGCTGTGCTCTCACCTGTGAGCTGGCTGTAACGAAAATCTTCAGTTCGGCATTTGGGAACACAGTGGTACCTATATCGCGACCATCCATCACGATGCCCTTGTCTTCGCCCATCTTCTGCTGCTGCTTTACCAGCGCCTCTCTGACGAAAGGAACGGCGGCAATCGGACTAACGTGGTTGGAAACCTCTAACGAACGGATTTCCTTTTCTACCAGTTCGCCGTTCAGATAGCAGTCTGGGCGACCGGTTGTTTCATTAAACTTGAATGAGATGCTGATGTTCTTCATCTCCTTCTGCAGTTCTTCAGTCTTTACGGCTCCATCTGCTTCGAAGAGCTGATGACGCAGCGCATAGAGAGTTACCGAGCGGTACATGGCGCCCGTATCTACATAAACATAACCTATTTCCTTGGCAAGATCCTTTGCCATCGTACTCTTACCGCAAGAAGAGTATCCGTCTATTGCTATTGTTATTTTCTTCATAATTTCGAACTAACTTTAATGTATAATTTATAATCTGTAACTTACATTCAGCATGAGGCTGCTGCTACTGACGTGATATTTGCCGTAGGCAACGTTCAGATGGAAGCGCTCCAGGTTGATACCGCCACCCACAGAGAAACCAGCTCCATGACTGCTTTCTTCATCTTTTGAGGTGCTGATTTTCATTTCGTTGGCTCTCCGGAAGTTGTAGCCGGCACCTATCCACAGGCTTTCTGAAAGCAGAATGTCGGCACCTACTACGGCATGATCACGAAGACTGCTGTCCCAATGGTTCAGGTTGACCAGTGTGGCTGATACCCTGAACGGTGCGTTGGCGAAGCGTTTCGTTACACCCAACTGCAGGTCGATCGGCATCTTCTCGTATTCATTGTCGTAAGCTTTCAGCTGTCCACCCAGGTTCTTTGCCACGCAAGAAACCGACCATTCCGTTTCCGGGTCGTAATAGTTGATACCCAGATCCACTCCCACAGCGATAGAATTGTAATCGCCAATATACGAAGTGATGAATTTGGCGGCAATACCACCCGCAAACTTTTCACCGAGCATATAAGAGAAGTAACCCGCAATGGCAATGTCCTTTGCCGAGAACTCACCCATCTGGATGTTGTTCTCGTCCGTCTCTTTCATCTTGCCGTAGTCAACAAGCTGAGCCGAAACAGCCCACGAAGCCTTGTCGTTGACAATACGGTTGAAACTAGCCGAAGCAGTGTTCACCCCCGACATATAGTTCATATAATTGAGATTGACCGTCTTGTCGTTTACTGATGACAGGAGAGCCGGATTATGGAATATGAGTGCCTCATCATCTTCTATTAAGGTGATGTTGTCGCCACCCAGAGCAGCTGCATGAGCACTCACCGGCAAGCGAAGGAAATTATACCCCGTTTGGCTCTCTTGAGCATCAATAATTGTCGCAAAAAGCGTCAATATTGCGGAAATTACATATTTTTTCATTTAAATTTTCTAATTCTTTGGCAAAGATACTGCTTTTTTCAATAATAAGAAGTAATTTTGCAATGTTTTCGTAGGAAATAACGATTTTAAACGGTTTTTATTGTGGAAATTAAGAAATCAAATAGCGCACAACTGGAAGATAAGCGGGTTACATTTTTCCTGCTGGGGTTGCTGCTGGCTTTTACTTTCATCTTCGTAGGACTCCAATATCAGAGAGGTCCGCAGGGAGATGATGACTTGTCGGAATCGATGGAAGATCTTTCACAGGATCTGGAAATGTCGGCTCGTCCCGACCTGAAAGATATGGTGAGTGCAGAGGCTGTTTCGGCTCCTGCTTCTAAGTCAATTACTCAGGAAGTGAAGGCTGCCGAGCAACAGACTCAGAAGGCACCGCAGAAAATCAGTTCTACAACCAGCGAACTGGTTATCGGCGACGGCTCGGGTGTAGTGGATGGAGCAGAGGTGAAGGAAGCGGTTCCTGAAACTCCCATTGAGAATCCGGGAGCTGAGGCTCCTATCAAACTGACCGTCGTGCAGAAGATACCGCAGTTTCCTGGTGGCTGGTCTGCCTTCATGCAGTGGCTTACCAAGAACCTGAAGTACCCTGTAGCTGCCCAGAAGAGTAGGATTCAGGGAACCGTAGTGGTATCCTTTATCGTAAACAAGGATGGAAGTGTTGCCAATATCAAGGTAAGTACTTCGGTAGATCCTTTGCTCGACAACGAGGCTTTGAGGGTGATGAAGATGATGCCGAAGTGGAAACCGGGCATCGATAAAGGCAAGGTCTGTCGCACGATGATTGCCATCCCGGTAGTGTTCCAGCTATAAATTATAAATTGTTCATTGTAAATTATACATTATAAATTATACATTATTATGAAGACAGCAGATGAAATTTTAAGCATGGTAAATGAGTTTCTGGCTAATTTGCCTTACGAAAGAAAGCCAAAGTCTCTTTATGAGCCTATCAGATACGTACTTTCTATGGGTGGCAAGCGTATTCGTCCTACGCTCATGCTTCTGGGCTACAATCTTTTCAAGGACAATCCGGAGAAGATTCTGATGAATGCCGTTGCCCTGGAAACTTATCATAACTATACTTTGCTGCATGATGACCTGATGGACAATGCTGATTTGCGTCGCGGTCATGAAACGGTTCATAAGAAATGGGATGCCAATACGGCAATCCTTTCGGGCGACAGCATGCTCGTTCTGGCTTATGAGCGTATGGCTCAATGTGATGAAAAGCATCTTGCCAAGGTGTTGAAACTCTTTACGACCACTGCCCTGGAAATTGGTGAAGGTCAGCAGTTTGATATGGAGTTTGAAAACCGTAACGATGTGAAGGAGGAGGAATATATCGAGATGATCCGCCTCAAGACCAGCGTTCTCCTGGCTTGTGCCTTGAAGATGGGTGCTATCCTTGCCGATGCTTCTGATGAGGATGCTGAGAACCTGTATAAGTTTGGCGAGCAGATTGGATTGGCGTTCCAGTTGCAGGATGATTACCTCGATGTTTACGGCGATACCAAGGTGTTCGGTAAGGAGATTGGTGGCGATATAACATCCAACAAGAAGACGTATATGCTCATCAATGCCTTCAACCATGCCAACGACGCTCAGCGTGCAGAACTGCAGAAGTGGGTGGATGCCAAGGAGTTCGACCGCAAGGAGAAGGTGGCTGCCGTTACCCGTCTTTACAACGAGATAGGTATCGACAAAATGGCGCAGGATAAGATTGCTTATTATTTCGAGCAGAGCAAGAAGTATCTGGATGCCGTGAATGTGCCTGCTGAGCGCAAGGAGGAATTGGCAAAGTATGCTCAGAAAATGATGAAGCGACAGTACTAGTTGATAGTTAATAGTTTATAGTTGACACTTGATAGGGCAATGTTCAAAGTAATAGATACACATACGCATTTTGATGCGGAGGAGTTTGATGAGGATAGGGCGGAGGCTTTCGCCCGTGCCAAGGAAGCGGGGGTAGGCAAGGTGTTCTTGCCTGCCATCGATGTGAAAACCACACACGCGGTCCTGGCATTGGCTAAGGAATATCCGGGCTATGCTTATCCGATGATTGGTCTGCATCCTGAAGAGGTGAAGGCTGACTGGAAGGAACAGCTGGCTGAACTCCGGAAGATACTGGAGGAGCATCGCATGACCGGTAATGCCTGTCAGGTGGGTGGTTCTCCTCAGTTTTCAGACTTGATTGCTATCGGAGAGGTAGGACTTGATTATTACTGGAGCCGTGAGTTCGAAAACGAGCAGCTCGAGGCTTTCGAGGAACAGGTAAAATGGTCGGTAGAAACCCAGCTCCCGCTGATGATTCATTGCCGCAAGGCGCAGAACGAGATGGTGCATCTGCTCAGAAAGTATGAGAAAGAACTGCCGGGTGGCGTCTTCCATTGCTTTACGGGCAACCAGAAGGAAGCCGAAGAACTCCTCTCCTTCGATAAGTTTGTATTGGGCGTCGGTGGCGTATCTACTTTCAAGAGCAGCCATCTCAGAGAAGACCTCCCTGCTGTAGTTCCTCTGGATCGCATCGTTCTGGAGACCGACAGTCCGTATATGGCGCCTGTTCCTTATCGCGGTAAGCGTAATGAGAGTGCTTTCGTGGTAGAAGTGATGAAGACACTCGCCAAGGCTTATGGCATAAGCGAAGAGGAGTTTGCCCGACAGACCAACCTCAATGCAGAGCGGGTTTTTCCGCTATCCGTATCGCAAGTATAGGACGCAAGCGTTCAAAACTCCTTAAATAAACATAAAAAAACAATGAAAGTTATGGTATTTCGGAGGAAAAGCAATAATTTTGCACTTCGAAATTGTTGCAGCAGCATGTTGCGGCGATTAAGAAGAGTTCTTCGGAATATGGAAAGGTGCTCGAGTGGCTGAAGAGGCACGCCTGGAAAGCGTGTAACCGGCAAAACCGGTTCGGGGGTTCGAATCCCCCTCTTTCCGCTTTTATATATATAATAAGGTATATGAAGAAAAATACAGCTATTGCACGTTTTGCAATATTGGTTTTCACATGGATGTGTTCTCTGCCTATGATGGCTCAAGAAGAGAACATGGGATTTCATCAAGCTCTTAAGACAAAGTTTATAGAGGGTAATGCGGGATTTATGTCTCTCGTTGCCATCGCTCTCATTGTGGGTATGGCTTTCTGTATCGAGCGTATCATCTATCTGAGTCTCTCTGAAATCAACGCCAAGAAGTTGATGCAGGATATCGACCAGAAGGTGTCGGCGGGAGATGTGGAAGGGGCTAAGACGCTCTGCCGGAATACACGCGGACCGGTGGCTTCTATCTGCTACCAGGGTTTGATGCATATCAGCGAGAGTCTTGATGACATCGAGCGCTCGGTAAGCGGATATGGTACCGTTCAGGCGGCTAACCTGGAGAAGGGCTGCTCCTGGATCAAACTCTTTATCGCTATGGCACCATCGCTCGGATTCCTCGGAACCGTGATCGGTATGGTCATGTCGTTCGACCAGATTCAGCAGGCGGGCGATATCAGTCCTACTATCGTTGCTTCGGGTATGAAAGTGGCGCTCATCACTACTATCTTCGGTATCATCGTAGCCCTCATTCTTCAGGTTTTCTATAACTACATCCTTTCTAAGGTGGAGCACCTGACAAGCCAGATGGAGGAGTCGGCGGTTACTTTAATGGATATTATTGCCAAGAATAAATAAACGAAGAGAGAAATGGTTAAATTTCAATTTTCAAAGCAGAAGACGAAGTCGGCCGAAAAGATATCGCAGCAGGTGTTCTATATCATGATAGGATTGGCGGTGCTGGTTTTCGGTCTGTTCTTTTTGGTAGGCTACGATTTGCCTTTCGAAGAGAACCCCGACTTTAATGCGCCTCTCTTTACCGATGTGCTCATCCTGCTGATGTGGCTCTTCCTGATAGGAGGTACAGGTCTGGCAGTCTTTTCGATGATCAGAGATTATCGCAGCAGCAAGTCGGAGGCTGTAGTGAATGGCATTCCCGTGCGCCGCATCTTCCGCATCACATGGATCGGAATTTTGGCAGTTTTGCTGCTTACCTTCTTTTTGGGCGGTTCTGCTCCGATGCTCATCAATGGCGAGAATTATGCCGACTGGCTCTGGCTCAAGCTTTCAGATATGTTTGTCATCACATCGCTCCTGATGCTGCTGGCAGGAATCGGTGCCGTCTGTTTCGGTGCTACACGTTATATTCGGAAGAAAAACTAAAGAGAGCTCTTTGGGTTCTCTATTCTATAAATAAGGATTAAATATGCTGATTAGAAGGAAGCAACACGAAACCCCGGGACTGAATACCACATCTACAGCCGACATCTCGTTCATGCTGTTGATATTCTTCCTTGTCACCACATCGATGGATGTGGATAAGGGACTGTTGCGCCAACTCCCTTCACCTGAACCGCAGAAGAAGGAACAGCAACAGTCGGTGGTAGACAAGGCTAACCTCATGGAGCTGCGCCTGACGGCTGGCGATACGCTTTTGGTCAACGGTAAGCCGATGCAGGTGAGCCAGCTCAAGGAAGAAACCATCCGCTTTGTACACCGCCTGGGCAAGAAACATCTCATCTCTATTGAGAGTGAGCGCGATGCCGACTATAATCTCTATTTCCAGATGCAGAATCAGCTGATGGAAGCATATAGCCAGCTACGCAACGAAACTGCCCAGAAGAAATATCACAGGGATTATGCCCTCTTGAACAATGACCAGAAAGAACAGGTGCGCAACATCTGTCCGCAGCGCATCACAGAGTCGTATGCCAACGCAATGACTCAAACCGACCAGCGTGTTGATGCCAATGCTGAAGAAAAGCAAGGGGAAGAAAAATCGGCAGAAACAGCTACAGAACAGCAGAAAGGAGGTAAACAATGATGAATTTTCATAAGAAATCGCATGAAGTGCCAGGGTTGAATACATCTTCTCTGCCAGACCTGATTTTCTCCGTACTGTTCTTCTTTATGATTGTTACCCACATGCGCCAGGTTACCTTGAAGGTAGACTGTCGTTTGCCACAAGGCAAGGAACTCACCCGCCTGACCAAGAAATCGGCGGTGAGCCATATCTATATAGGTAAGCCAACCAAAGAGATGCAGGCAAAGTATGGTACCGGTACCCAGATCCAGTTGAATGACAAGTTTGCTTCGGCTCCCGAAGTGATGGATTACATTTCGGCAGAAAAGAAGCGTATGTCGCCGGAAGACCAGAAGCAGATGACCGTATCAATTAAAGCAGACCAAGAGACAAAGATGGGTGTGATAACCGATGTAAAGCAGGCTTTGCGCCAGGCAAAAGCATTAAAAATCAGTTATTCTGCCACAGAAAATGGAAAATAATATTAATTTATCATGTTTTTCTCTTAAAAAATTGCTTTTATTAATTTTTTGTATTATCTTTGCAACCAAATTATTAGTATTATGTCAAAACAAATTTTAGATTCATTAGATAGGCAGATTCTGAAGCTGATTTCTCAGGATGCCCGAATTCCATTTTTGGAAGTGGCACGCGCTTGCAACGTGAGCGGTGCTGCCATTCATCAGCGTGTTGCTAAACTTACAAATCTTGGTATCATCAAGGGTTCACAATTCATCATTGACCCAGAAAAGATAGGTTACGAAACTTGTGCCTATATGGGACTCTATTTGAGGGAGCCTGAGAAGTTTGACCAGGTTGTAGAGGAGTTGAAGAAGATTCCTGAGGTTGTAGAGTGCCACTATACTACAGGCAGCTTTGATATGTTTATCAAGATTTACGCGCTCAACAACCATCATCTCCTGGAAATCATCCATGATAAGTTGCAGCCACTGGGATTGTCTCGCAGCGAGACCATCATCTCTTTTAATGCATCTATCAACCGTCAGCTTTCTATGCAGGACCTCAAGAGTTTCAACGATGATGAAGAGGAAACTGATGAGGAGGCTGCAGCAGAGAAATAAGATATAAAAAAGAAAAAAAGCAGTAGCTCCCTGCGGGATTACTGCTTTCTATAAAGGGTGAGGAATGTGAACGGTAAGCCGTTTTCATTCCTCATTTCTTTTTCTGTCACTTCCCATTCTGCCGGATTGATTTCCGGAAAGAAGGTATCGGCATGTTCAGGCTCCTTTTCTACGATTGTGAGATAAAGCTTGTCTGCAAAAGGCAAAGCCTGTTCATATATGCTGGCTCCTCCGATGATGAAACATTCATCTGATGCTTCTTTGCTTCCAACCTCTTCTTTGCTTCCAACCTCTTCTTTCCTTGCTGCCAGCGCTTCTTCCAGAGTGCTGAATACTTCGCACCCTGTTATCTGCTCTTTTGTCTTCGAGATAACAATATTGCGGCGGTTGGGCAAGGCTCCGTTCGGCAGCGACTCAAATGTCTTTCTGCCCATGATAATCGTATGTCCAGTTGTGAGCATACGAAATCGGGTCATGTCCGATGGGATGGCGTAGAGCAACCGGTTCTTGTACCCGATAGCTCTATGCACTTTTGATATACAGGCGATGATGCTGAGCATTTTTTATTTTAATGTTGAATGTTGAGTGTTGAATGTTGAATTATTCATTCTTGCTGTAAACTGTTAACTATAAACTATTAACTATAAACAGCTCTCCCGTTCCGTGGCTGCTCTTGATCTTCCACTCCTGCGGATAGAGGTTGTTGGCACGGTTGCCAATGTTCTTTTCCCAGCCTATCGGAACCTGTCTGTAGGTTACCAGTACATAACCCTTAGGCGTATCGGCAGGCAGATTCACAGCCTCCTTGCGAAGGTAGCGGATGGCATCTTCGTAGGATAACTCCACCTGTGGGAAGTGATCTTTGTTGAGCATCGTAGAGAGAGCGAGAGCCTGGTCGGGAATGAGACCCTTTCCCTTGTCTGTTCCCAGTTTCACACCGGCATGCAGCACCTTCAGGTTCTTTTCTGCCTGGTCGTAGATGTCTTTCCATCTGCTCGGAATGGCGTAAACAGTCTCGTTGCTTTCTGCAGGCATCCATTCCGTGTCTGTCTTCAGCCAGCCGTCCGGAATCTCCGGTCCCTTTCCTTTCGCCACCTTCTTGTCTTTCTTCTTCTTATCCTTCCTGTTCTCCTTGGCTGAAGAACCTGCTTCCCATTCTCCCTCTTTCTTCAGAATGGCCATAAACAGACCTTCGCCTCGCGAAACGCCAGGAATGAACCGGTAAACAGGGAAGTCGCTGCCCGTGAGGTTGCGGGTGATGTTCCATGTATCTTCTACACCCTCCAGTGCCATCACTTCAGCGCCAAGTTCTTCGCATATCCAGTCCACGTTCTCCTCATCTTCGTGCGCATTGAAGGTGCAGGTAGAGTAAATCAGGATACCGCCTGGCTTCAGACAGTTCCAGATATCCGATACGATTTCGCGCTGCAGCTGCCAGCAGTTGTTCACATTCTGGGTACTCCATTCGCCGATAGCCCCTTCATCTTTGCGGAACATTCCTTCGCCGGAGCAGGGAACATCGGTAAGAATCACATCAAACTGCAATTTCGATTTCTTGTAATCGCGGGGATAGTTGTTGGTTACAATCATATCCGGATGACCGAACTTCTGTACGTTTTCGGCAAGAATCTGTGAGCGGGTGCGCATCGGTTCGTTGCTGAAGAGCAGACTCCCTTCCGGCAAGGCAGCTCTTACGGCAGTCGACTTTCCGCCAGGGGCAGCACAGAGATCCAGCATCATCACCGGTTCTTTTACGTACTGTCGGATAGCCATATCAACAAACATGGATGAGGCTTCCTGTACATAATATAAGCCGGCATGCAGCAGCGGATCGAAGGTGAATCCGGGACGCGTAGAGAGATAACGGCCGGTTTCCGGACACCAGGGAATCGGTTCGCCATCAGCATCCTTGCATTTAAAAGGATTGATGCGGATACTGGTTGGTGCCTCCTCTTCAAGGATAGCATGCTCCAGACGCTGATACAGTTTTTCGCCCATCAGCGCCTGCGTATATGTTCTGAAATCTTCAGGTAATGTCTTCATTCTGTCTCTTTTTCTTTAATTTGTTTGCAAAAATAAGAAAAATTTCGTTTCTTTGCAACTAAATCGCGAAGAGATGCGTCTAAGAAGCAGAAATTTTTCAAATAACAAGGTAAAACAATAAAAAATAATGATATGAAGAAAGCAATATTGGCATTAGCGCTCGTTATGAGCATCGGAGCCACCCAAGTGTCTTTGGCGTCTTCTGCTCCAAAACATCGTTATCATCCAACTACCCAACAGGTAGACCAAAAGGCTGCTCCTGCATCTGCCGCACAGCCATCTGCTTCGAAGGATAAAGACGACGAGGCGTTGGAGGCTTATTCTGATACAACCAGTACAGATTCGGCCAACTATGATGATTATGATGAGAATGATAATAAGTCTGTTCATTCTAGATACAGTTTAGACAACTATGATGATCCGTTCGATTTCATCGGTTCGGTATTTGGTGGCGGAGCGCTGGCTGTTATGATCATCTTCTGTATCATCTTCGGTCTGCTGTTTGTCTTTGCTCCGCTGATCATCGTATTTCTGGTTATCAGATATCTGATTCGCCGCCACAACGACCGGATGAAACTGGCGGAGATGGCGATGGAGAAGGGCATCAATGTTCCGGAAAGCGACCGTCCGATAGACAAGCAGGGCGATGAATATCTCGTGAAACGGGGATTGAGAAATGCCTTCCTGGGAGCCGGCTTGTGCGCCATGTTTGCCTGGTGGGATGCTGATTTCCTGGCTGGCATCGGAGCCCTGGTCTTCTTCTATGGCATCGGTCAGACCGTTATCGGCTCGCTTCCTGCCATCAAGGACTGGTGGAAGAACCGTCATGGCGATCAGGGCACGGGATATAATGGTACTCCGGTCTAGCAGCCGACATTAAATATATCATGGCTTCTCAATAGGAGGGGAAGTCACAAGGAAAAGAACAACAATTATTAGTTAATATATATAAGGTGGAAAAGTTATCCGATATCTCTCTCGTCACGAAGGTGGTGATGCTTCATGACCGCAAGTCGTTCGACCTGCTGGTCAGAAAGTATCAGTCACCCATTCGTGGGTTCTTCCTGCGGCAGACGCTGGGGGATGCGCAGCTGAGTGACGACTTGGCTCAGGATACTTTTGTCAAGGCTTATACCCATCTGTCTAGTTTCAGGGGTACAGCCTCTTTCTCCACCTGGCTCTACCGCATCGCCTATAATGTATGGTATGATTATACCCGCAGTCATAAGGAGACGCAGGACATCGATACGCCTGCCGTTTCCAGTAAGAATGCACAGGGCGCCAATGCCGGATTGAAGATGGATTTGCTCAAGGCATTACAGATATTGAATGAAAATGAACGTACATGCATCACGCTGCAGCTGATGGATGGACTCTCTATAGATAAGATTGCAGAGGTGACGGGAATGGCGCAAGGCACCATCAAGTCGCATCTCTCTCGAGGAAAACAGAAACTTGCAAGTTACTTAAAACAGAATGGTTATGACCGATAAGATAAATGATAAGAAGTTGGAGAGCATGAAAGGGGAACCATTGAACCCTCAGGATGAAGAACTCTTGCAGATGTTCTTTTCCGATTGCCAGATGTCAGAGATTCCTGATGACGGATTCTCCGACAGGGTGATGCAGGCCTTGCCGGCTTTACCCGAAACTGATACTGCGATGTCGCTGGTTAAGCGCCAGCGTCTGGAACATTTATGGACGGCAGCCTGTGTGGCAGCAGGCATCATCATAGCGGTAGTCTGTCAGGGATGGGAACAGATTCAGGGATGGCTTTTCTCTATGAAGATAGATTTCCTCCTTTCCGGTTCGCGTGCCCTTACGCATGTGACAGATTCCATCGCCCACTCTCAGAATCTCCTGATGGTGCTGGCTGGCATCGTTGTCCTCATTATGGTTTGGGGATATAATGAACTGGCTGATGCACGTCAGTAGGCTTCTTCCCTGATATCAATTGTATGAATGATCAACTCTTTCTATTAGCAGAATAGTTTTTAGTGCTAATAGAAAGAGTTTTTTATTACTATAAATATTGTCTTTATGCTCTTGAAATCTCCGTTCATCGACGCTGAACGGACATTCAACGTCGCTGAACGGACATTCAACGTCGATGAACGGACATTCAGCGTCGATGAACGAAGATTTTATATTGCTGAATATAGAAAAACAAATAGGTGCTGCTACTTTTTCAGTAGAGCACCTATGCTTATGATATCGGTTTCTAAAACAATTTATAGGTAGTGCGGAGCACTTTGAACTCGGTTCGGCGGTTCAACTGATTGCAGATTTCCTGATGCTCCTTGCTCTGCTTCAGGATAAATTCTTCGTTGAGCACGTCGCCTTCCTTGAGCCAAGGATACTTCTCGGTAAGTTTCTTGCGCACATTCTTCGGCTTCTCCTTGCCGTAGCCCACAGGGGTGAGGCGCTCTTTCTCTATGCCGTGTTTTATCAGATAGTCTACTACCGATTGGGCGCGGCGCTGAGACAGATGCTTGTTATATTCGCTGTTACCCTTGTAGTCGCAATGGGCGCTGAGTTCGATGGTAACGTGCGGGTTCTCTTTCAGCAGCGTTACCAGCTGGTCGAGGGCTGTTGTACTGGCTTCGGTAAGGGTTGCCTTGTCGAAATCGTAGAAGATGTTGTCGATGAGTACAGGGGCTGTGATGGAAGCCAGCGGGAACTGGAGCACGTATTCCTTACTCTCTTTAGCCGAATCAACCCGAAGTTCTTCCTTGTGGTTGAGGTAGCCTTTGCAGGATGCCATCACCAGGTAGTCGACATGCGGATTGATAGGGAGGACAAACGAACCGTCGCCCTTGACGGATAGTTTCCTGTTCGTTCCGTCGTTGCCTACGATTCTCACCTCTGCGGCAGGCAGTTCATAACCGTCTTTCTCGTAAACCCATCCCTTCATTGTGGTAACAATCTCCGGATTCTCGAAGGAGTAGATATGATCGTAGCCTCTTCCGTCTTTTCTGTTAGAGCAGAAGAAACCCTGGTTGTGGAGACCCTCGAAAGTCATTCCGAAGTCATCGGCTTCTGTATTCAGCGGATAGCCGGGGTGGGTGAGTTCATATTTCCGGGTGATGGAATTTACTTTGGCGATATAGATGTCGAGTCCGCCCATTCCTACATGACCATTGCTACTGAAGTAAAAGTCGCCGTTTGGACGGAAGGTAGGGAACATCTCATCGCCTGGGCTGTTGATAGGTTCGCCCAGGTTCTCTACACCGCCCAGTCCGGCAGGAGTGATGCGCACTCGCCAGATGTCGAGACCGCCCTTTCCGCCCGGCATATCTGATACGAAATAGAGCCATTCGCCATCAGGGGAGATGGCTGGATGGGCAAAACAACTGAGTGTATCTTTGCTGATTTCCAGATTTGTAGGCTTGCTCCAGGCTGCATCTGAGCGGTTGGAGGTTACTATCTGGGCTAAGCGGGGCGAAGTGGGATCGGTGGTACACTGGGTGAGGTACATCTGTTTGCCGTCTGGGGTAAAGCAGCATGCGCCCTCTTCGTAGTCGGTATTGAGACCGGTTCCGATGGCTTCCGGCTTGCTCCATTTGCCTTTGTCGTCCTTTTCAGAGAGGAAGATGTCGGCAGATTTCGTTCCCGTCACTCCGTTCAGGTCGCTGCCCTGGGCTTCGTTGCGGGTTGAGGTGAAATAGAGCTGACTGTAGTCATCGCTGAGGAACATCGGCGAATAGTCGTCTCTTCGGGAATTGAAAACATCCATCCGCTTTACCTTGTACCGGCTTCCTTCCTTCTTCCAGACTGGGGCTTTTCGTGCCGATTCGAGTCCGTTCTTTACCAACACGTTGTTGGGCATGGAATCGAGCAGGAATTCGAATTCCTTGGCTGCCTGTCTGTAACTTCCGTTCTTCAGGAGAAGCCGGGCGTAAGCCAGGCGGTCGTTGAGGTCTGCCTGCTTGTATCGGATGGCATTGCTGTAGGCAGCCAATGCCTTCGGCGTACTGTTGATTTTATCATAGCAGCGTGCCATCTTCAGAGCCACCTTGCCTCGGGCAGCCCGCTCTTTCGTAGGTGTTTTGGTGTACACCTTTTTATATTGGGTTGCCGCATCGTAGTATTCGCCTAAAGAAAGATGCTTGTCTGCTTTCTTCAGGTTCTGGTCAATGCCGCAACTTATCAGAAAGAGGCAGCTGATTGCTGTTATGATTTGATAAAATCTTATTTGCTTCATATTGATTTACATCTGTGAGAATGGCTGGCGATATTGGCAGCCTGCCTTCCAGTTGCTGCAGCCATAGGCGGTCTTGCCCTTGATGATGACGCCCTTGCCGCAGAGCGGACATGGGTTGCCAACCATTGGGTCGGTTGCAGGAGTTGGCTGGGCAGGAGCATTCTGAGAATCTGTATTCTGTGCTGCAGACTTATCGGCTTTCTTGGCAGGAGCCTTTCGGGCAGCCGGTTTCTTGGCAGCCGGTTTCTTCTTGAGGTCTTCCTCTGTCATGATGGTCACTCTCCGGTTGCTGTTGTCTGACAATACATCGATGACAATCTTGTTGATCTGTTCTTTCAGTCCGTTGATGAAGTCGGCAGGATCGTAGGTCTTGTGCTCGATGTCGCGGAGCTTCTTCTCCCAGATACCGGTCAGCTCGCAACTCTTCAGCAGTTCCTCATGGATGGTGTCAATGAGTTCGATGCCTGTCGGGGTTGCCATCAGATTCTTGCGCTGGCGACGGATGTAGTGGCGCTTGAAGAGGGTCTCGATGATGCCGGCACGGGAGGAAGGTCGGCCGATTCCGTTCTCCTTCAATGCAGCACGAAGTTCTTCGTCTTCTACGAATTTACCGGCTGTCTCCATCGCACGCAGCAGGGTTGCCTCGGTATAATACTTAGGTGGCGTGGTCCACTTCTCCGTCAGGGTAGGCTGATGGTCTCCCGATTCGCCTTTTGTGAAGGATGGGAGGGTTCTTTCTTCTACTACTTCCTTCTTGGCACCGTTTCCGGAGTCTGCATTTCCGTTGGCGTTATCTGAAGCATCATCGTCATCTGCATTCTTTACATCCTTGGCATAGACTACTCGCCAGCCTGGTTCGAGAATCTCCTTACCGCTTACCTTGAACTCTATCTTCTCCGTTTTCGGTCCGTCTTCGTTGATGACTTCGCCCAATACGGTGGTGGTGGAGAATTTACAGTCCGGATAGAACACGCTGATGAAGCGCTTGGCGATGAGATCATACACGTTTGCCTCCATATCGGTGAGTCCGGTTGGCGGAACACCGGTTGGGATGATGGCGTGGTGGTCGGTTACCTTGCTATTATCGAAAACCTTCTTGCTCTTCGGCAATTTCTTGCTGATTGTTGCGAGCTGCTGGATGAGCGGGAGGTATTTCTGCTGACTCATGATCTTTGCCTGACTTACTCCGTTCAGAATCTGCGGACATTTCGGATAGATATCGTCGGTCAGGAACTGGGTATCTACACGAGGATAAGTGGTGTACTTCTTCTCGTAGAGACTCTGGATGAGCTTCAGCGTAATATCGGCAGAGTAAGCAAACTTCTTGTTGCAATCTACCTGCAGCGAGGTGAGGTCGTAGAGATGAGGTGGTGCCTCGTTTCCCTTCTTCTTGCTTACATCTGTAACCGTGAAGGGTTTGCCGGCGATGGTACTGAATGCTTTCTCGCCTTCCTCCTTGCTGGTAAACTTGCCGCTGGTGGCGGTAAACTGGGTGTCGCGGTAGATGGTGGCGAGTACCCAGTAAGGTTCGGAAACGAAGTTGTCGATTTCCTTCTGGCGGTTTACGATGAGGGCAAGGGTAGGGGTCTGCACCCGGCCGATGCTGAGCACCTGTCGGTTCTGACCGTATTTCAATGTGTAAAGTCGGGTGGCGTTCATGCCGAGAATCCAGTCGCCGATGGCACGGGAAAGTCCGGCTAGATAGAGTGACTGATATTCCCCCTGGTCTTTCAGTTCCTGGAAGCCCTGCTTGATGGCTTCATCGGTCATGGACGAAATCCACAGTCTCTTGACGGGGCATTTTGCCTGTGCCTTCTGCATCACCCATCTCTGGATAAGCTCTCCTTCCTGTCCGGCGTCACCGCAGTTGATGATGCTGTCGGCAGCCTGCATCAGTTTCTCGATGGTAGCAAACTGCTTCTTGATGCCTTCATCGTTGATGAGCTTGATACCGAAACGCTGTGGAATCATCGGCAACGCCGAAAGGCTCCAATGCTTCCACATCGGAGTATAATCATCCGGTTCCTTCAGCTCACAAAGGTGGCCGAAGGTCCATGTTACTTGGTAACCATTACCTTCCATATAACCGTCGCGTGCCGTGGTAGCCCCGATGATTCGGGCGATATCCTTAGCCACACTCGGTTTCTCTGCTATACAAACTATCATTCTTTATTCTTATTTCTGTTTGCAAAGGTACAATAAAATAATGAGAAAGCCATCATTTCGCCTCCTTTTTCTCATTGCCGGGAATAAAATATTCCACAAAAAAGGTCGCCCTGAAAGAGCAAAAGCTTCTTGCATTCAAAGCTTTTGCCCTTTCAGGGCGACCTTGCTGATTGTTATCTAACCCAGGGCGCTGCCCTGGGCTAGGAGCTTCTGCCCTTTCAGGGCGTGTTCGTATAAATCCGCGTGCGATTACTCGTACTCCTGCCAGCTCTTGATCTGAAGCTGGTCTTGGCTCAATGTGCAGAATGCCTCGATGAAGGCGGAAGCCAGACGGGCATTGGTGATCAGAGGAATGTTGTGGTCGATAGCGCCACGACGGATTCTGTAACCGTTGGTCAACTCACGCTTGGTGTGATTCTTAGGGATGTTGACGATGAGGTCGAACTTGTGGTCGGCAATCATCTGCATCACGTTAGGAATATCCTTGTGGTCCTCATCAGGCCATCCTACGGCTGTAGCCTTCACGTTGTTCTCGTTCAGGAACTTCGCTGTACCGGCTGTAGCATAGATGGTGTAACCATTCTTCACCAGCGCCTGGGCAGCATCGAGCAGAGAAGCCTTCTCCTTCGCACCACCGCTTGAAAGCATGATGCCCTTGTCCTTAGAAGGAATCTTGTAGCCGGTAGCAATCAATGAGTTGAGCAATGCCTCCTCGAAAGTATCACCCATACAACCTACCTCACCGGTAGAACTCATATCTACACCCAAGACAGGGTCGGCGTTCTGCAAGCGGGCGAATGAGAACTGGGATGCCTTCACACCCATGCGGTCGATATCGAAAGCAGACTTATCCGGTTTCTGATATGGAGCGTCGAGCATGATGCGTGTAGCCGTTTCGATGAAGTTGCGCTTCAATACCTTGCTCACGAATGGGAATGAACGGGATGCACGGAGGTTACACTCGATAACCTTTACATCGCGACCCTTAGCCAGATACTGGATATTGAAAGGACCAGAGATGTTGAGCTCCTTGGCAATGGCACGTGAAATCTTCTTGATCTGACGGGCTGTAGCGAAGGAAATCTGCTGGGCAGGGAAGGTCATGGTAGCGTCACCTGAGTGAACACCTGCATACTCTACGTGCTCTGAAATACCATACTCTACAATCTCACCGTTCTGAGCCACACCGTCGAACTCAATCTCGTTGGTCTCGGTCATGAACTGAGAGATAACCACTGGGTACTCCTTAGAAACCTCAGAAGCTGCCTCCAGGAAGCGACGCAACTCATCATCATCGTGGCAAACGTTCATGGCTGCACCGGAAAGAACGTAAGATGGACGAACGAGAACAGGATAGCCTACCTCGTCGATGAACTTCTGAACATCCTCCATTGATGTGAGGGCGCTCCACTTAGGCTGGTCGATACCCAGCTTATCGAGCATGGCAGAGAACTTACCGCGGTTCTCGGCACGGTCGATGTTGACAGGAGATGTACCCAGGATTGGCACAGACTGGCGATGGAGCTTCATAGCCAGGTTGTTTGGAATCTGACCACCCACAGAAACAATCACACCACGTGGTGACTCCAGGTCGATGACATCGAGAACACGCTCGAATGAAAGCTCATCGAAGTAGAGACGGTCGCACATATCGTAGTCGGTAGATACGGTCTCCGGGTTGTAGTTAATCATGATTGACTTGTAACCCAACTTGCGGGCTGTATTGATGGCGTTTACTGAACACCAGTCGAACTCTACAGAAGAACCGATGCGGTAAGCACCTGAACCGAGAACGATGACAGACTTCTCGTTCTTGTAGTAGTTGATATCGTAACCCTCTACGGCGTAAGTCATGTAGAGATAGTTGGTGAGGTCTGGGTGCTCGCTAGCCACTGTAGGGATGCGCTTTACGGCAGGAAGAATGTTCAGCTTCTTGCGCTGGGCACGAACTGCGAGCACCTCCTTCTCCATATTGGTGTTCTGAGTCTTCAATACGAAGCGGCCAATCTGGAAGTCAGAGAAGCCCAATACCTTAGCCTCGCGTAATACCTCGGCAGGAATCTCCTCCAGAGTATTATATTCAGAAAGCTTGTGCTTGTAATCTACGATATTCTTCATGCGCTCGATGAACCAAGGGTCAATCTTGGTCAACTCCTCGATGCGCTCGATGGTGTAGCCTTCCTCCAAAGCCTGGGCGATAGCGAAGATACGGAGGTCGGTAGGGTTAGAAAGTTCCTCATCCAGGTTTTCGAACTTGGTATGGTCGTTGCCTACGAAACCGTGCATTCCCTGACCAATCATACGGAGACCCTTCTGGAGCATCTCCTCGAATGAGCGGCCGATAGACATGATTTCGCCTACAGACTTCATGGAAGAACCAATCTTGCGGCTTACACCGGCAAACTTGGTAAGGTCCCAACGAGGAATCTTGCAGATCATATAGTCGAGTGATGGAGCCACGTAAGCTGAGTTAGGAGTACCCATTTCGCCAATCTGGTCGAGTGTATAACCGAGGGCAATCTTGGCAGCAACGAAGGCGAGCGGATAACCGGTAGCCTTAGAAGCGAGGGCAGAAGAACGGCTCAAGCGAGCATTGATCTCGATGATACGGTAATCGTTGGTCTCAGCGTTGAAAGCATACTGGATGTTGCACTCACCCACGATGTTGAGGTGACGGACGCACTTCACGGCGATGTCCTGCAACATCTTCACCTGCTCGTCGGTAAGAGAACAGGTTGGAGCCACCACGATAGATTCACCTGTGTGAATACCCAGTGGGTCGAAGTTTTCCATAGAGGCAACGGTGAAGCAACGGTCGTTAGCATCACGGATGCACTCAAACTCAATCTCCTTCCATCCCTTCAAGCTCTCCTCAACGAGTACCTGAGGCGCGAAAGTGAAGGCAGATTCAGCAATCTCCTTAAACTCCTCTTCGGTCTTGCAGACACCAGAACCGAGACCACCCAGTGCGTAGGCAGAACGGATCATGATAGGGTAGCCGATGTTGCGTGCCGCAGCCACAGCCTCCTCCATGTTCTCGCAAGCGTGGCTTACAGGAACCTTGAGGTCAACCTTGTTAAGCTCCTTTACGAAGAGGTCGCGGTCTTCCGTGTTCATGATTGCCTCTACCGAAGTACCCAACACATCCACACCGTACTCCTTGAGCACACCGTTGAGGTAAAGTTCTGTACCAACGTTCAAACCCGTCTGTCCACCCCAAGCCAGCATGATGCCGTCTGGGCGCTCCTTCTTGATAATTTCAGTTACAAAAAAAGGTGTCACCGGCAAGAAATAAACCTTGTCAGCAATACCTTCACTTGTCTGAATTGTAGCAACGTTTGGATTAATGAGGACGGAACTAATACCCTCCTCGCGCAAAGCCTTGAGAGCCTGCGAACCGGAATAGTCAAACTCACCTGCCTGGCCGATCTTCAAAGCACCGGAACCCAGAACGAGGACTTTCTTAAGCTGTTTCTTCATCATTAAATATAACTATAAGTTTGTTCTTTATATGTCTTGTTATTTATGTTTTTAGCAACTAAACTGTATTTGCGTTAGTTCACAAATGGTAGACACACTATTTCTAGATGCAAAGTTACGCTATTTATTTGATTATTCCAAATTTTCTGCAAATCTTTACAGTTAAATAACATCAATTATTATTATTTCTTCTCTAGAATGTCGTATTTTTGCAATTATTTTGTTACTTTTGCAGCGGCTTTTAGTCATGTAGAAAAAGAATAAAAAATAGCAAACAAGATAAATATAACAACAATGAAAGTCGGATTATTCGTCCCTTGTTATGTGGATGCCCTTTACCCTGAAGCGGGTGTGGCTACATACAAGTTGCTTAAGCATTACGGACTAGACGTGGGTTATCCCGAAAAACAGACTTGCTGCGGCCAGCCAATGGCTAATGCCGGTTTTCAGTACAAGTCGGAGAAGGTCATAGAGACATTTGATGAACTGTTCAAGGATTACGATTATATCGTAGCTCCTTCTGCCTCATGTGCCGCTTACGTAAAGGTGTATTATCCTAAAATTCTTGAGGGTAAGCACGAGTGTATTTCCTCAAAGAAAATCATGGATGTTGTGGAGTTCCTTCACGATGTGCTGAAGGTGGATCATGTGCCGGGCAAGTTCCCGCATGTGGTGAGTGTACACAACAGTTGTCACGGTGTGCGCGAACTGGGATTGTCATCTCCTTCTGAGCGCCACATCAAGCCTTTCAACAAAATCATTGACTTATTAAATATGGTGGAAGGCATTACCATCCACGAACCGGAGCGCAAGGATGAGTGCTGCGGATTTGGCGGTATGTTCTCTATTGAGGAACCTGCCGTTTCTACCCGTATGGGCGAAGATAAGATCAAGCGCCACATGGCTACAGGCGCTGAGTTTGTTACCGGACCGGATTCTTCCTGTCTGATGCACATGGCTGGAATCGCCAAGAAAGAGAATATGCCGATCAAGTTTATTCATGTTGTTCAAATATTAGCTGCAGGACTATGAGTACAGAACATTCCAAGAGAGCTGCGAAGTTTACGCAGAACGTAGAGAAGACCACCTGGCACGACGCTACCTTCTGGTCTGTTCGTCAGAAGAGAGATAAAATGGCGCAGGAACTTCCTGAGTGGGAAGATCTCCGCGAGCATGCGTCTGAAATCAAGATGCATACGATTACCCATCTTGCCGATTATCTCGATATGTTTTCCAAGAATCTGGAGAGCCGCGGGGTGAAGGTTCACTGGGCAAAGGATGCACAGGAATTCAATGAGATAGTGCTCGGTATCCTGAAAGATCATAACGTGAAGAAGATGGTGAAGTCGAAGTCGATGCTCACCGAGGAGTGCGAGATGAATCCTTATCTGGAGCAGCACGGCATTGACGTGGTGGAGACCGACCTGGGTGAGCGCATCATCCAGCTTCTGGGTCAGAAGCCTAGCCATATCGTGATGCCTGCCATCCACCTGAAGCGTGAGGAGGTAGGTAAGATGTTCGAGGAGAAGGGAATCTCCAAGGAAATCGGCAACTATGATCCTACTTATCTGACCCGCTGTGCCCGTCATCATCTCCGCGACCAGTTTATGGAAGCCGGAGCAGGTATGACCGGATGTAACTTCGGTGTGGCTGCTACCGGCGATTGCGTGGTCTGCACCAACGAGGGTAATGCGGATATGACCACTTCCATGCCTAAGCTCCATATCGTAGCGATGGGTATTGAGAAACTGGTTCCTGATTATAAGTCTTTGGCTGTATTCCAGCGCCTGCTCTGCCGCTGCGGAACCGGTCAGCCTACCACTACCTTTACCTCTCATTTCCGCCAGGCTCGTCCGGGTGCCGAGATGCATGTGGTATTGGTGGATAACGGCAGAAGCGACATTCTTGCTGATAAGGACCACTGGCAGACGTTGAAGTGTATGCGCTGCGGTGCCTGCATGAATACCTGTCCGGTTTATCGTCGTTCGGGTGGTTACAGCTACACCTATTTTATTCCGGGTCCTATTGGCGTGAACCTGGGTATGCTGAAGAATCCTCAGAAGTACAGCGACAATGTTTCGGCATGTACTTTGTGCTTGTCTTGCGATAATGTCTGTCCTTCCAAGGTAGGACCGGGTTCTCAGATTTATGTCTGGCGCCAGAGTCTGGAGAAGTTGGGTAAGGCTGATCCTGTCAAGAAGGCGATGTCGAATGGTATGAAGTATCTCTTCGACCGTCCTGCGCTCTACACCACTGCCCTGAAGTTTGCTCCGCTTGTCAATCTGGTTCCTGAATGCTGTACGCACTTCAGCAATTGGAATGCCTGGGGCATCGGTCACGCCATGCCTGAGTTTGCAAAGAAGAGTTTCCATCAGCTTTGGAAAGAAGGAAAGGTGAAGTAGTGGGTAATCATAAAGTTCAAAGTTCAAATTTCAAAGTTCAATGAAGAAAGAAGATTTCCTGAACAAGTTGCGTAAGAATACGCATGTTCAATTCGATATGCCTGCCGTAGATGTGAAGGGTATCCAGTATGAGGATACGCTGAAACAGTTTATTGAGATGACGGAATCGGTAGGTGGCCACGTGATAGAGGCGAAGGAGGGTGAGAGTCTGGATGAGCTGGTGAAGAAGGCTTATCCGGAAGCCAAGGTCTTTGCTTCTCATCTGCCAGAAATCACGATTGCCCAGAAGAATCCTGATACGGTGGCTGAGGCTAACGACCTGAATGGTACTGATGTGGGTATTGTTCGTGGTGAAGTGGGTGTTGCCGAGAATGGCTGCATCTGGATTCCTCAGACCATGAAGGAGAAAGCGGTGCTTTTCATCTCGGAATACCTTGTGATATTCCTCGAAAAAGAGAAGATTGTGAACAATATGCATGAGGCTTATGCCCGTATTGAGATGGATCCGAAGTACAATTTCGGTACTTTCATCAGCGGTCCTTCCAAGACTGCCGATATCGAGCAGGCACTGGTAATGGGTGCGCAGGCAGCCAGAGGCGTAACCGTAGTGCTTTTGTAAAAGAAGTATTGAATCTTAATCTATACGAATAAAGCCCACCAAATCGGTGGGCTTTATTCGTATCTCTGCTCAGTTAGATTTCCCATTGGTATGTGTCGTAGATGACCCCTCTTCCTCCGAATCCTTCCTTTTGGTGGATGAGATTCTTGTTGAGATACTTGCCCGCATCTTCTGTGGATTTGCCGAAGTCGAAGTATGGGACATTCCATGGGCATTTGTGGAGGATAAAGTCGAAGAGGGCATCCAAAGCTCCCAGTTCCTTGCCCAATTCGTTGGCAGCGATATACTGGGTATGAATTACTTGGGGGGTAGTATATACGATGCTTCCACCAATAATCGTTTCATCTTTCTTTACCACAAAGCAGAGAATGTGGTCTGGAAAACGATGCATAAGTAATTGCAGTTCCTCTTTCGAGTGTACAGGATGAGTATTATGCCTCTGCCAAAGATTCTTGTCCAATAAATCCCAAAAGTCTGTGATGTCCTTTGGAAATTTTGTAAAACCAACACTTAGTCCATGGCTCACAGCTTTCTTGATGCCTCTTCTTCTCTGCTCGCTGAATCGTAAGGGGGCATTGAGAAAAATGGTAGTGGAAATCTCTCTAGCTATCAACTTTGCCTTCCCAATATAGGAGAGAGCATAGAGGTCCTCTTCCGAAGGAATGCTCTGGTATATCCATGGCATTGCCTTGTAGATACATAACTGGAAATCATTTTGCAGGAGATAGTCCTTGAGAGCCTGAAAGATGTCGATGCAAACTTCTGCTGTTACCTTGGAACAAGTCAGTAAGCCTCCATACGTCAGTCCTTGGTGAGAATAGAGAATCTTCTTGTCCTCATCCGCAGTTTCATTGGCAGGAAGAATGGCATACAAGCGTCCTTTATAATAGAACATCAAGGAATGGTCATGAAATCTGTCTTGATGATAGTCCATATAGTTTCTGTCGAAGAGGAAGGTGCCTTGTCTGGATTTCCAAACAAAGTTGTTCCATTCGGCAGCGTCTTTTGGGGTATATCTTTTGATTTCTATCATGGCTCTGATGTTGTGCTATGTGTGGTATGGATGTATTTCAGAAATTCATCGTATTCATACAGATAGTCTTCTGGCTCATAAAGTTCAGAGGCAAGCACCAGGCATACGGCTCCCTCGGAGAAATCATCCAGTGTGCGCCATATCTCTGTGCCGAGATAGAGCCCCATGCCAGGATTGCTGAGCTGGTATTTCTTGGTCTCCTTGCCGTTGTCTAGGGATACGGTAAATGATCCATGCACGGCGATGATGACTTGCTGGAGCTTTTTGTGGGCATGACCGCCTCGGTTGCCACCCTGTGGCACATCGTATATCCAGTAGGCACGTTTCAAGTCGAAGGGAAGCTCGATGTTCTCCTCTGATACGGTCAGGTTGCCTCTAGGGTCGGATATGGTATGTAATTTGATGATTCTACCTAATTCTTTCATAAAGTTGTATTCTTTTATTTGATAACGCTCTTTTTCTTTTTTTATTGCTTATTGCTTATCCTTCTTGGGCAACTTGATGCTGGCATTGAACTTACGATGGCTCATTTCCTTCTTAATTTCCTTGGAGTAGAGGCTTGCACCTTCACGGTTCAGATGGTTGGCATTGTGGAATAATGCCCTGTGATGGGTGTAGGCAGTGTCGCAATAATGGTTAAGGAATGGGATGCCTTCCTGTTGGCAGATAAGCTTGAACCTGCGAAATACTGAGTCGCTTTGGTAGGATAGCTGTGGCGATGCTGTGAATATGAGGCTGGTATGGCTCCTTTTGCATTCGGCTATCAACTTGTGCAGATATTCATATTTCTTTCTGTCGTGTTTGTTTTGGGGTAAGGTCTCCTTCTCGATGGCTTGGCATCCCTCGTAGGGAGAGTAACCCTTGGTATAGCTCATGGCTGGATGACGCCAGTCGGCAAGCAGCTTGAGTAACCTCGAATTATACTGATAGAAAGGAAAGAGCATCTTGATGCGCTCGGTGGAGTCCACGTCCCAGAAAATCTCTCGTATGCCTGGTCGGTGGTAATAGGGGCGCAGGTTGGTGAGATAGGTACTGTTGTCATCTTGCAGCAGGTCATAGTCTGGTTCTACATCGTAGATGAGCATGTGGGGCATGCGTCTTTGCTTGAGTAGTTGCAGTCTGCCCATGCTGAAGATGATGCCCATGCGGTCTTCTCCCACATTATAATAGTTGCCCAAGATGTCTGGGTCGTAGTGATGCAAGGCTCTCGACGACCCCATGATGATGGAGTCGGCTATCAGCTCATTGTGGATATAGCGCATCCTGCCGCTCTCGCCTTTTACCTGAAGGTCGAGATAACGAAAGGTTTGTGCCGTGATGATATATATGATGGTCAGCAAGATAAGAAAGACCATGATTTTACTTAAGAACTTTTTCATATTTCAGCTTACGATTTGTTTCAACTTACGTTTATTTCAGCTTACGATTTAGAAACCTGCGTAGATGAATTGCCCCGAATCGAATACACCGAAGAGGAAGATGCTGGTAGTTACCACGACGTATGTACACCATCTCACCCAGAGCTTCGGATGATGGAATGGATTTTGACTTGGGGTTACTTCAACGATGAGATCTTTGGCGAATACCATCAAGATGAATAAGAGGATGAATTTTTCAAATACCCAGAAGTTCATGTCTTGCTCAGTGAATATCTTGCCGATTACATGGAAGGCATCGCCCACGCTTGGCATTCGGAAGAATATCCATAGGAAGTTGATGAGCAGGAAGTTGATGAGGATGCTTATTCCTCTCCTCATTCTCTGCCTAACTTTGTGCTCGGTATTTCTACTCTCTTTGGTGAAGCTTAGCATCTTCTCCATCACTTGGAAGAATCCGTGAAGAACTCCCCAAAGTATGAAGGTCCAGTTAGCCCCATGCCAAATGCCACTGATGAGGAAGGTGATAATGATGTTGAGATAGGTTCTCCCCTTGCTGCATCTGTTTCCGCCTATGGGGATGTAGATGTAATCGCGCAGCCATTGGGAGAGACTGATGTGCCAACGATGCCAAAAGTCGGTGACGCTATGGGCAAAGTAGGGATTGTGGAAATTCTGTTGCAAGCGGATGCCGAGCATGGAAGCCGAACCGATGGCTATGAGAGAGTAGCCGGCAAAGTCGGTGTATAGTTGGATGGAATAGAGGACGGAGGCTGCCAGCAATTCTGATCCACTGTGCTGCATATAGCCATCCAGCACGGGATTCACGTAGAGCAAGAGACGGTCGGCAATAACCGTCTTCAAGAACATACCCCACACTATCATCTTGGCACCATTTGCCAACTGCTGATAGTTAGGACGCACCAGCTGGCTCAGTTGGCATCTCAGGGTATCGTATCGGTTGATAGGACCTGCCGTGATGGATGGGAAGAAGGATATATAGAGCATGTAGGTGGGCAGATGATGCTCTGCTTGATACTTATCTCTGTAAACATCGAAGAGATAACTCAATGCCTGAAAGGTGAAGAAAGAGATACCCAGTGGTACTATGAGGGTATGGTGAGATGAGAGGCTATCCATGTAGAGCACCTCTGTGAGGATAAAGTCTGTATATTTGTAGAAGAGCAGGGGGAGGGTGGTGAGAAGGGCTCCTAAATAAACAATGAGTTTGCTTCTGTTGTTTGAGGTGCTGTTTGTTCTCTCCTTTCCCTTATTTCTTTCTATCAATAGAGCGGAAGTATATGAGATGAGTGTTACCACCAAAAGTATAGCTGCCAATGACTGGTTGTAATAGTAGTATAGGGCATAGGAAATCGCCAACAAAAAATACTTTTTGATGGCTTCCTTCTTGATGGCATGGAGCAGCAAGAAGAGGAAGGGAAATAAGGTGATGTATAGAAATGAATTGTAAATCATTGGAATAGTGTGGGCGAGTTTTCAATAAAAGAAGTACAGAAAACGAACTGTTAACTGTTAAACAGTTAACTTTTCGCTTTCTGTATTCTTTGTTGCTGGGCAGGTAACAAATCTGCCCTCTCGGTATTTTTTAATGGGGGATGATGTTATTTCTTCATGTATGGGTCGGTTCCTAATACGGTTTTTGCCAGGCGCTTTGCCTTGTCGCGAAGCTGGTTGAGGTCATCGCCCTTTTCGCCGTAGCAGAGAACTACACCCATTCTTCTGCCTACGTGAGCCTCTGGCTTGCCGAAGATACGGATGCGGGTGTGGTCTTCCTTCAGCGCATCGAGCATATTGTAGTTTAATGGCTCGGTGCTTTCCTCTGGCGAGAGGATGACGGCAGAACAGCCGATGTGCTCCAGATGGATTCCGGCGATAGGCAAGCCCATCACGGCACGGAAGTGGAGCTCAAACTCGCTCAGGTTGGTGGTGTGACCGAGGGTTACCATACCTGTATCGTGTGGACGAGGACTCAACTCTGAGAAGATGACTTCGCCCTGCTTGCTCAGGAAGAACTCTACACCCCAGAGACCGGCACCTGTCAATGCCTTGGTTACTTCACCTGCAATGTGCTCAGCCTTCTTCAAAGCCTCTTCAGGAATCTGGAATGGCTGCCAGCTCTCGCGGTAGTCGCCGCCCTTCTGTACGTGGCCGATAGGTGGACAGAAGAGGGTAGGACCGTCTTTCTGGGTGACGGTGAGCAGGGTGAACTCAGAATCGAAGTCGATAAATTCCTCGATGATTACTTCCTTCACGTCGCCACGACCTTCTTCCATTGCTTCCTTGTAAGCCTCCTTCAGTTCATCATCGTTGTGAACATAGCTCTGACCATGGCCGCTTGAACTCATCAGAGGTTTCACTACGCATGGGAAACCGATTTCATCGGCAGCGTTCTTAAACTCCTCGAAGGTCTTTGCATAGAAGTACTTGGCGGTGCGCAGACCCAGTTCCTTGGCGGCAAGGTCGCGGATGGCACGGCGGTTCATGGTGTAGTTTACGGCACGGGCAGAAGGCACAACTTGAATGCCCTCCTTCTCGAAGTCGAAGAGTCGCTCGGTGCGGATAGCTTCAATCTCAGGCACGATGATGTCTGGGTGATGTTTCTCTACCACTGCGGTCAATGCGTCGCCATCGAGCATCGAGAACACTTCTCGCTCGTCGGCTACCTGCATGGCTGGTGCATTGTCATACTTGTCGCAAGCGATGACGTACTGTCCTGCTCGCTTTGCGGCGATGGTAAATTCTTTGCCCAGTTCGCCTGAGCCCAAAAGCATAATCTTCTTCATTTATATGATGTTTAATATTTTATGTCCCTAAAATTAATCACTAATAATTAATCACTAAGTCCGAACTTCTTTCTGATAAATTCTGCGATAAACTTCTCTGTTTCTTCGATTCCCAGATGGCTGCTGTTGATGCAGAGGTCGTAGCTCTCGCTGTGTCCCCACTTCTTGCCTGTATAGTAATCGTAGTAAGAGGCGCGCTGCTCCTCGTGGCTTTCGATGAACTTGCGGGCGCTGGCTCTGTCGATGTCCTTTCGCTTGCACACTGCCTTGATGCGGTCGTCGATGTTGGCGGTGATGAAGATGTTGATCACGTTCTTGTAATCACGCAGCACATAGTCGGCGGTTCTGCCCACAAACACGCAGTTGCCCTCATCGGCAGCCTTTCTGATGGCGTCGCTCTGGAACTTGTACAGACCTTCCTGCGAGAAGTCGTTGTGATAGAAATTGCTATCGCTCAGGAAGGGCAGATGGGTATGGAAGAGAGACTTGAAGAATCCCTTCTGCTCATCGTTCTGCTCGAAGAATTTCTCAGAGAATCCACTCTCCTTGGCGGCAAGATTCAGCAGCTCACGGTCGTAACATTTGCAACCGAAATCCTCCGCCAGCTTCTCGGCGATGATATGGCCGCCGCTACCTATCTGGCGACCTACGTTTATGATAATCTTATTCATAATTTATAGTTTATAATTTATAGTTTACAGTTTATAGTTTACAGTTTATAGTTGAAAGTTTATAGGGCTTAGCAGTTAGCAAGATTGCTATAAACTATAAATTTCAAACTATTAACTGAATGAAAGCCCTATTAACTATAAACTATTAACTTTTAACTTTTCTTGGTGTTGTTTCTTCAGCTTGTTCATGTACCACGATATCACGATTGCAGCGATGACTGCGGCCGAGAAATCGGAGATAGGCATGCTGCACCATACACCGTCAATGCCCCATATCATCGGCAGGAAACCCAGGAGCGGCAGAAGGATGAGCAACTGTCTCGACAAGGAGAGGAAGATACTGATCTTCACCTTTCCGATGCATTGGAAGAAGTTGGTGATAACCATCTGGAAACCGATGATCGGGAAGCAGAACATCACCACTCTGATAGCCTTGATGCCCAAGTCTATCAGTTGCTTATCGGTAGTAAACATTCTTGCGCAGTAGTAAGGCAGGAACATCGCTATCAGCCAGCCCGTTACCATAATGGCGGTGGCGGCAATGATGCTCAGATTCAGTACGCGCATCAGTCGGTCCAGTTTCTGGGCTCCATAGTTGTATCCGGCTATCGGCTGCATTCCCTGGTTTACGCCTAATACGAACATGATGAACACCATCGCAATACCATTGGCTATTCCGTAGGCTCCCACGGAGAGGTCGCCTCCGAACCGCACCAGCTGGTTGTTGATGAAGATGACGATGATGCAGGCGCACACGTTCATCAGGAAAGGCGAAATGCCGATGGCGAGGATGTTATCTACGAGTTTCCTCTTCAGTCTGTAGATGCCTTTTTTGAAGTGGAGCAGCTCGCTCTTGTTGCTGAAGAGCTTGATCTGCCACATCAGTGCCATCAGCTGCGAAAGGATGGTGGCGATGGCGGCACCCTGTATTCCCCATTTGAAGACGAGGATGAAGAGGGCATCCAGTATCACGTTCATCACCACCGTGAAGATGGTGGCGTACATCGCCTGCTTGGGCTTGCTCGCTGCTCGGAGCAGGGCATTCATGCCGAAATACATGTGGCTTACCACATTGCCCAGCAGGATGATGACCATATACTCATGTGCATAGATGAGCGTCTGGTCGCTGGCTCCGAAGAATCTCAGGATAGGGTCGAGGAAGAGCAGACAGATGATGCTCAGTCCGATACCGATGATGAGATTCAGAGAAATCGTGTTACCCAGAATGTTTTGCGCTGTGGCATAGTCTTTTTGTCCCAACTTCACGCTGATGGCAGTAGACGCTCCTACGCCCACACCGGCTCCGAAGGCAGCGGTGAGGTTCATGAAGGGGAAGGTGATGGCGAGACCTGAGATGGCCATGGCTCCCACACCCTGACCGATGAATACTCGGTCAACGATGTTGTAGAGTGAGGCGGCGGTCATCGCAATCATAGCTGGCAAGGCATACTGAACGAGCAGCTTGCCCACCGGCTTGGTTCCTAATTCTAATGTCGCTTGTTTATTTTCCATTTATATCTGTTTTTTCCTCATAGCCGCTCGCCCTGCTTCTTTCAGAATGCAATTGCAGCGGCTACTTGTCTGCAAAAGTACAAAAAATATCTGATACCTTATTATATATATGAGAAAAACTTGCATTTCATGATAAAAACTTCCCTTTTCCTTTGGTGTTTTCGTACAATTTCTGTACTTTTGCACTTCAGAATAAACAATTCAACTGATTAATAAATGCAATACAGAAATATTGCAGCAACAACAATAACAAACCGGACTACCGATATAATGATGAAAAAATTTTTAATGCTTTATGCATTTTTAATGACCGCTCTTTCTTTGTTTGCTCGCGAAGACAGGGTTAGTAATTTTGAGCAACTGATGCGGTTGCCCCGCATCGCCGAAACCGATATGGTGTCGTATCCTGGAGGCAAGTGTATGATGTATCGTCTTTATCTCAGAGACAAAGACCTCAGTCACACTCCCTTCTCGGTAAGTCGCCCGGCAGATTTTCTCTCTCCCCGTTCCATAGAGCGCAGAAAGAGACAGAATCTGCCCATCGATGTTACCGATTTGCCTGTGGCTCCTGCTTATGAGCAGGCTGTAAGCGAGGCTGGCATCGAGATTGTGGGCAAGAGCAAGTGGAACAATACCCTGCTGGTCCGCATTCATAAGGAGAAGGAACTACGGAAACTGGATGATCTGGATTTCATCACCCGGAAGATGAAGGTCTTCACTGCTCCCGATTCTGTCAGTCAGCGCATCAGAAGTAGCGTTCGCAGGGGATTGAACGATTGGACTGGTGGAGTAGGCGAATATGGTGCTGCCGATGCGCAGATCCATTCGCTCAACGGCAAGCGGCTTCATGCTGCCGGACATCTGGGCAAGGGAATGATGATTGCTGTCTTCGACGGCGGATTCATGAATGTGGATAAGATTCCGGCGCTGCATAATATCAGATTGGCGGGCGTTAAGGACTTTGTGGTTCCTCAATCCAAGAATATTTTCGCCGAGATGGAGCATGGAACGATGGTGCTTTCTACGATGGCTGCCAACGAACCCGAAAGATTCGTGGGGGTGGCACCTGAGGCTCAATATCTGCTGGTGCGCTGTGAAGATGAGCGCACAGAGAGTCTGGCAGAAGAGGATTACTGGGCTTTTGCGGCTGAATATGCTGACAGTTGCGGCGTGGATGTCATCAACTCTTCGTTAGGCTATCATGGCTTCGATGATGCGTCTACCAACCATCATTATTATGAGCAGGACGGTAATTCTACCCTCATCTCCCGTACCGCTTCGATGTGTGCTGACAAGGGAATCATCTGTGTCAATTCTGCAGGAAACGACGGAATGGGAAACTGGAAGAAAATCAATTTCCCTGCTGATGCACGCAATATCCTTACCGTGGGCAGCGTAAACGAAATGGGCGAGAATGCGGCTTTCAGTGCCGTGGGACCTACTGCTGACGGCAGAATCAAACCTGACGTGATGGCTTACGGAAGTCCTACCTGTGTGATTACGGGCCGTGGAAATATCATCAATGATAACGGAACGTCTTTTTCTTCTCCGCTCATCGCCGGAATGGTAGCGTGTCTCTGGCAGGCTTTGCCTCAGAAAACGGCTAAGCAGATTATGAAACTCGTGAGATTGGCTGGCGATAATCAGCAACACCCCGATAATGTATTCGGATATGGTGTGCCTGATTTCTGGAAGGCCTATCAGACGGGGAAAGCGATTAAGTAGTTAATAGTTATTAGTTAACAGTTGAAAGTTTATAGTTTACAGCAATCTTGCAAACGGCTAAGCCCTATAAACTATTAACTTTCAACTATTAACTTTAAACAGTAAACTTTCAACTATAAACTGTAAACTTTAAACAGTAAACAGCATGGAACGACTTCGATTGTCCCTTTTTGAATTAAACTCCATAGTCCGTGAGGTCATTTCGATGTCCTTGCCCGACAGCTATTGGGTGGAAGCGGAACTCTCCGAGGCTCGCGAGGGCTACGGCGGGCACTGCTATCTGGAACTCATCGAGAAGGATGAGCGGTCTAATACGCCCATTGCCAAGGCGCATGCCTCCTGCTGGCGAAACCGATGGATGTTCATCAAACCGAATTTCGAGCGCATCACCGGACAGCGCATTCATGCCGGAATGAAAGTGCTGCTCAAGGTACACGCGCAGTTTCATGAGAACTATGGCTTCTCCTGGATAGTAGATGATATTGACCCTAACTATACGATGGGCGATATGGCGCGCAAGAGGTTGGAAATCATCAATACGCTGAAAGCAGAGGGTGTATTCGAACTGCAGAAGGAGTTGGTGCTCCCGATGTTCTGCCAGCGTATCGCCGTCATTTCCAGTGCTACGGCAGCAGGTTATGGTGATTTCTGCAACCAGCTTGCCGATAACGATTATGGTCTGCAGTTTCAAACCCGCCTCTTTCCGGCTACGATGCAGGGCGAGGGGGTAGAGCAGAGTGTGATAGCTGCCCTCGACAGTATCAATGCTGAATGGGAGCAGTTTGATTGCGTGGTCATCATCCGAGGCGGTGGCGCTACGAGCGATCTTTCGGGTTTCGACACTCTGGCGCTTGCCGAGAATGTGGCAAACTTCCCGCTGCCTATCATCACGGGAATAGGACATGAAAGGGACGAGAGTGTGCTGGATATGATTTCTTTCCAACGTGTAAAGACACCGACAGCCGCTGCCGCCTTCCTCGTTAATCATCTTACTGAGGTTTATGCCCGTGTGGTGAATGCGCAAGAGGCTATCGTGCAGAATGTGAAGCACCGTCTGCAGGTGGAGAAGATGAGGCTCGACAGATTGAGCAACACGATTCCTGTCCAGTTTTCGCTGGTGAAGACGAAGCAGGGTGCCTATCTCGACCGCTTGATGAGCCGTTTAAGCACAAATGTCCAGTCGAAACTATCGGAAGCCCAGCGCCATTTCGAGATTCTTTCTCAGAATATTCAGCCGATATTGGAAAGGAAGATGCTCAATGAGAGTCATCGTCTGCAGCTTCTTTCCCAGCGCATTCAGGCACAAGACCCCGAATTGTTGCTGAAACGTGGCTACAGCATTACGCTGAAAGATGGCAAAAGCATCCATTCTGCCTCGCAACTGAAGTCTGGCGACATCATCGAAACGAGGTTGGCCGAGGGCAGCGTGAAGGCAAAAGTTGAATAATAGTTTATAATTTATAGTTAATAGTTTATAGCAATCTGGCTAAACGGCGAAGCTGCTATAAACTATTAACTCTTAACTAAAATAGGATTATGGAAAAAGAAGAAATGAAATACGAACAAGCCGTAAGAGAGCTTGAAGAAATCGTAGAAAGAATGGAGAATGATGAACTCGATATTGATCAGCTCTCCGAGCAGTTGAAACGTGCCAAAACCTTGGTGAAACTCTGTAAAGACAAACTCACCAAGACCGATGAGGAAATCAAGAAACTCCTCAGCGAGGATTGATTTACGATAAGCAGAAACTTGAATTTTCGCACACGGATTTTTTTCGTTGCAAGCAACGGGTATTCTCATTTTTGAGAACGAAAAAATCCCAACCCATAAGCTTTTTTAGGACTTACAAGCTGGGATGGGATGATTTTGAACACGAATAACTCGAATAACACGAATATCTGGGAACTGTTCGGGCTTTCTAGAGATGGAAGTCGATTTCCTTCAGCCATTCCTTGACATCGAAGCAAGGACAGCTCTTGCGAACCCAGGGAAGGTCGCGATGACCTAGGATCTCGGCATCGGGATAGTCGAGGACGAGGCTGTAGAGGAGGTCTTCCAGAGATGCTTTCTGGGCTGGAGTGCGAGTGTCGGCAGGCTTGCCTTTCTCGTCGAGACCACCCTCGTAGCAGATTCCGATGCTATGGGCGTTGTAGTGGCGGGCGTGAGCGCCCTCCTCGCTTTCTGGACGGCAGGGATAAACCACGCCATCCTTCGTAATGTAATAGTGGTAACCGATGGAGTGGAGACCACGGGCCTTGTGGCAGGCTTCTAAGGCTTCTACAGGGAAGTCCTGGTTAATACGTGTGGCACTGCAATGTACCACGATCAAATCGATTTTTCTTTGATTCTTCATTGGATTCTATGGATTTTAAAGGGTTTAACTGAACACGAATTTCTCGAATGACACGAATAAGTGCTTTGAACAGATATTTAACTGAACACGAATATCTCGAATGACACGAATTTTTCGTGCTTGAACAGGATGTATTCGTTCGATTCGTGTAATTCGTGTTCAAAAAAAAATATATAGAGATTATGATATACCGTAGTAAAGAATCATATAACATCACTGGGGCTGCAATGCATGTATATAATGTATTGGGCTCAGGATTCCTTGAAGCCGTTTATCAGGAAGCCTTGGCTATTGAATTTGCTAAGCGAGGTATCCCCTTTGAACGTGAGAAAGAACTTAAAGTCTTCTATGATGGACATGAACTAAAGCAGACTTATCGAGCTGATTTCGTCTGTTATGGTGACATTATTATTGAACTGAAAGCTGTTTCAGAACTCAATGATTCCCATCGAAGTCAAGTATATAATTATCTCAAAGCTACAGGTTTTAAACTCGGTATTCTCTATAATTTTGGCCACTCTGGCGGATTGGAATACGAACGCAAAGTGTTTTGATTTAACTGAACACGAATCTCTCGAATGACACGAATTTTCCGTGCTTGAACAGATATTTAACTGAACACGAATATCTCGAATAGCACGAATTTTCCGTGCTTGAACAGATATTTAACTGAACACGAATATCTCGAATGACACGAATTTTCCGTGCTTGAAGAGATATTTAATTGAACACGAATCTCTCGAATGATACGAATTTTCCGTGCTTGAACAGATATTTAATTGAACATGAATATCTCGAATGACACGAATTTTCCGTGCTTGAACAGATATTTAATTGAACACGAATTTCTCGAATAGCACGAATATGGCCTTTGAATAGATTGATTCATTCGATTAGTGTAATTCGTGTTCAGACGCTATCACTTGCAGCTCTGCACACAGAAGGAGCTGAGGACGGCAGTGAGGACGGTGATGACGAAGTTGATGACTTTCTGGATTGTTTCTTTTTTCATTGTTGTTAGTGATTAGTGTAATTAGTGATTAATGTTTAGTGATTAGTGTGGGAAGACAAGAAGGAAGCGGGCAGGATGAGCAAGTATCCGTTCAGGGCGATGATTTGACAATGTTGAATGGTGAGTGATGAACTCATTCCTGATGTGCCCTCGGATTACTCCGGACTGCATCCTGCCGATGCGCTTTCTCTTGTTTCAGATGCGAGGCGGGTAGGGCTACTCTAAGCCGTCGCCTCCTCCTCCTTCTCCAGTGGTTCCGCTACCGCCCTGGCCGGTGTTGTCACCACCAGGGGTATCCTTTCCGGTATCCTTCCCAGTATCCGGGGTGGTATCCGGGGTGGTGCCATCACCTAGCAGAGCAGAGGCCTTCTTCAGCGTAGCTTCGAGGTTGATGGTCTTGGCGCTGAACTCACCGGTGCCACGAGCACGGAGACGGAAACCTTCGATGTTCTTGGCGATGGTGAACTCCTTTTCTGAGGCGGCTCCCTCCTTGTTGCGGATGCCGATGGAGAAGATGGCGAGGTCGTCAATCTTCACAGCGAAACCCTGCAAGGTGAGTTCCTTGATGCACGATACCATATCGGTAATCATGCCCTTGATGGCTCCCTTAGAGAAAGGAGTGTTGTGGCTAGCCATGTGTTCGGCCAGGCCGTCGATGTCTACCGTCTGAGTGATGACTGGATAGGCGTAATACTTGCCGTATGCCTCTGGCATCTTGGCGTTCTGATTTAGTTTTAGTACGTAAAGCAACATAGTTTTAAAGTGTTTAAATGGTTAATGTTCTTCTTTCTGAATCACATTGCAAAGATACAACATTTCATTTTCCCAACTCACCGATGCTCATTGTTGCTCACCGATACTCACCGATTATCACTGATAAATATCAGGGTTCTCCCAAATGGAAGAAAATATAGGATACTTGCAGGGGATTGAACTCCTTGCAGCTCTTGTTGTATCCACTCTTCTGCAACTGCTCGTAGAGCTGGGTGCATCTTACTATCCATCTCATCAGATGGGCTCTTGCCACGTCCGGGTCGGAATCCGGAAAATAGAGCAGGGCTAACTCCTGCTTGGTGTAACTTCGTAAATCCATTTTCTATAATGTTGAATGTTGAGTGTTGAATGTTGATTTTGAACACGAATCTCTCGAATCTCACGAATCTTTCATTCTGAAGCAACTTATTCGTTTAATTCGTTTAATTCGTGTTCTGAAAAAACAATAAGAAATTCGTGTTCAGTAAACCCAATAAGTAATTCGTGTTCAAAAAAAACAATAAGAAATTCATGTTCAGTAAAAACAGTACGTAATTCGCGTGCAGAGAAATATCTATTAGAGTTATGCTTCGTAAATATGATACTTAGCCATCGTAACCATGATACTTAGTGGTCGTAACCAAGATACTTAATCCTCCACGGTATCGTTAGGATCGATGAAGGCATCGTTGTTGATTTCGCTACCTTCCTTCTCTATCACCGCCCAGCCGTTGCCGTTCTTCTTGTGAATCTTCTTGAATCCAAGACGCTTCATCACGTTACCGATGTTCTGGTTGTTCAGGTTCTGGCGAAGGGCAGGGTTCACACCTATCCTCTCCAGTATCTCAGCACTGTAGCGGAACTTGATAAACTGTAGCGGCGTATCTGGCTCCGGCACCCGGTAGTAACGGAGTATCTGCTCCTCGGCATAGTTGGCTACCATGAAGAGGCGGTTGTGACTGCGCATCAGTTCGATGTCATCCCTCGTCAACCAGTATGTCCACTCCAGGGGCTCGCCCTTAGGATGGCTCATCACCTCCTGACCCAGTGCCACTGCCTCGGCAAACACGTGGTCGTAGTCTATCGGGTGCTCTATCGGACTCTCGATGCTCTTTACCAGCCAAGGACAGTAGCGGCGGTTCTCCTCGTCGGTGATGAACTGCTGGCTGTTGGTGGTGCCGCAGAGCGATCCACGGTGGGGCATCTCCGAACGGTACTTGTCGTAAGGTCGGCGTATGGAGAATGTCACCTTGGTCATGTTGCTCTTGAAGGCGCTCAGGTTCTTGCCGAATACCATCTCAAACTCGTCGAGACAGAGCAGAGCCTTGCTGCTGAAAGCCTCCATGAAGTCCTTGTCGGTATAGGCTCCCGTCGAGTCGTTGAGGAAGTACTGGCGCAACTGTGGGGGCAACAGCATGTGGAAGAACGTGGTCTTGAAGATGCCGCCCTTGCCCACGAAGATGAGTATCATCTGGTTCACCACCTTCAGCGTTACCCACGCCACTACCATCGCTACCAGCCACTTCTTGAAGAAATAGCGGAAGAGGCTCTGCGTATGCTCGTTGTCGGGCAGGTTCTCCACCTCGATGCGGTCGGCGAGCTGGTCGATGTAGTCGGGATCCTCTCCCTTCTTCCATTTCGGCAGACTGCGCAGGTAATCGTCCAAGGGGTCGAAGGGCTCGCTGAAGTCGCTGTTGATGATGTTGTGCAAGGTCTTCTCCGAGAGATGCAGTCCCGACTCGTCCATCTCGCTCCAGATGGAGTTCTCGATATTGTCGTCGATGCGTACCCAGTCAGGATACTTGCCGTCTAAAACGAAGCGGCTCTCCACCTCGTAAAATCCCGTCAGCACGTTTCGGCGGAACAGATAGTGGGTGAGTAGCCACTGCTTGATGCTCCTTACCGATGGCTTGGCGCTGCGCCCCTCGCCATGGCGATAGAAATGCCAGATACCAAACTTGTTCAGATGCTTGTAGCGAGACTTGATGACAGAAGCCGTATCTTCGTAGCTGGTGCCAAACTCACGGTCGGCGTAGGTCAGAACTTCTTCCTGCGGGATGCCATAGTAGATGCAGATGTCGGCAAAGTGCCATACATACTCGTTGTGATGCTCAGGCTCGAACCGATAGCCCCACAGGTCGAGCAGTTCCTTGATATGGGAAGCCGCTTCCTCGATGATAGGCGTACCCTTGTCGCTTGACTTCGCCTCTTCTTTCACCTTGCTGCTTCGCTTTCCTCCCTTGGCGTTTCGTCTGGCAGAATACTTCGCCTGCAATGCCTTCTTCGTGTAGAGGGGGTTCAGATCCTTCGGTCCCAAGGCAAAAGGCTCGGCATCCCAACGGAAATAGGCATCCGGGTCGTAGGCAAGACCGGCGCATCGGGTGATGTCTACACACTGCTTGTCGGGAGCGATACCCAGGAGCTGGGTGTAGTAAGCCATCGCCTTCTGCAGCACGGCATCGAAGAGTTCCAGCACGCTGATGTCGTCGTCATCTACAGGATGGTAGGCACAGAATACTCTGAATCCCCTGCCGCTCACGGTGACATACTCTACCATCGTATGATTGTCGCCTCTCACCAGTTGGATAAGCTGCTCCATATCTTCCTTCTTCACATGGTCGAAGTCGAGCTGGAACATGTAGGTAGGTTTGAGGAAGTCGGCAAGTTGTCTGCCGTAGCCGTTCATGAGTGCCGAAACCGTGATGGCAGGCATCTCAGGCTTGTACTGGTCGGCAAACTGCTTGCTGATGGCGAGGCGCTTGCGGTAAGTCTCAGTCATCATTCGTAGCTCAGGGCTAGAGGTAATCACGCTCTTGAGATACAACCAGTCGGCGAGTGGATGGCTCTCCGAAGATTTGATACAAGGGAAGTACGATGGCATCGTAGCTGTCTCATACATACAGTTGGTGTTTGATTCTTTTTCCATTTCGTTTTAAAATTGTTGTTGTTATATACTATTCAGTCGTTTCCAACGTTCTCTAAGAAAGAGTGTGGGTGAACACTTGGCGATGAAGTCGGTGAAGGGTGAACCCTGATGCCAACCTTTAGCGTTAATAATGTGTTAAAAACACTATATAACCCATTATAATAGAGACTCTTATATTTCTAGCATGCGCTGTATATACAAAGTTCTTTTTACTAGGGTTCACCCCTGAGCCGAAAAGGTGAATGCTTGGGGCAAGTGTTCACCCCGCTGTTCACCAATCGGAACTGTCAGCAAAGATACGACAAAAGGGCGATATAGGAAATCAAAAATTACCACATTGTGGTAAAAACAAATAATTTAAGTATTATTTAAAAAAAAAAAATTAGAAATGGAAAAAAGAAATTCCTTCTTTCTGCCGATGAGAAGTTAAAGCTCGCGGCTGAGATTTCGTCGAAGACTGCTGAGCAGCGTTTCGACAAGTTGTCAAACCAGTTAGTGAAGTCTGCCAAGCACATTTATTCAGAGAAGGCGACTTATCATGAGTTGACCGAAGGCATGCGTGCCTGGGTGTTGAAGAAGAGTGACATCAAGAAAGCGTTTCACCTGACCCGCAGTTTCTTCACCCATTTGAACAAGGGCGAGCATATGTTGCTCTCCGAGTTTGTTCGTTTCACCAATTGGATTTTCACCCATTATGCTAGCGAGGAGGTTCGCCTGAAGGTATGGATGGGTATTGGCACGGTGTTGTTCTGTCACACGAAGGAGAACGCCGATTACGGTTGGCATCCATTCTCCCGTCCTCTCGACCAGATCTTAGAAGACATGATAGAGAAGGAAGTGAATAAGCGAGTAGAGAAGGAGGAAAGAATTCGCGCTTTGAAGAAGGCCCAGGATGAGATAGGAAAATACTGATTTCACTTTTTTAGATTGAATCAGAACCATTAAGGCGCCGCCTTCCTGCTGGCGAAAGCTGGCTGGAAGGGGGTGCTGTAAAACCAAAAGCTGTAGAGTCTGGAAGTAGTTTGAATCCGTGAGATCCGTGTGAGCCTAATTAGATTGCTTCCATATTATTATGTTACTGAAGTTTCGCAAGTGAATAAATATCAACTTGCGAAACTTTAGTTACTACTTATCATGGTGGTATATTACCACCTTTACCGGTGGTGAAGTATCAGATAAAATTCGTCTTAGATTTGCCTTTATCCTTTCAGCTGCTGTAACTGACTCTCCGACAATCCTGTTATTTCCATCACCGTGGCAGCATCCATACCATTTGCCAGCATCTTTCTGGCAATCTCAAGGCTTCGTTTGTTCATGCCCTTCTCCATGCCTTCAGCCAAGCCTTTTACCAAGCCCTTTTCCATGCCTTCAGCCAAGCCCTTTTCCATGCCTTCAGCCAGGCCCTTCTCCCTGCCTTCAGCCAGGCCCTCTTCTTTTCCTTCTCTTTTGGCGGTATCAATCGAATTCTTGATATCACGATATGCCATCTTGCTGGCTTCATACTCCCGCTGCTCCTGTGGAGTGAATTTTGCAATCTCGGCTTCTTCGAATAGGCGGTCGAAGACCTTGTCGCATAACGCCTTAGGGCGCTGAGTAAGCTTATAGAGATTCTTTAGGGCATAGAGCCACTTGTCGTAGAGCGTTTCTAACTCGTCCAGCGATTTGTTGAACTTGGCGATTTCCACGTAGATAAACTCCAGCTTATCGTAGAAAATCTTGTGCGTGGCAGTATCGCACAACTGCACATGATGGCGGATTTCTTCCTTATTGAAGGCTTCCTCGTTCATATTGAAGTTGAGCAGGGCAATGGTGTAGATATGGTTGAGTTTGAAATCCCACTCATTACCCTTGGGAGCCTGCTCACGGATAGGGAAAGTGGAATAGAACAGGGCACGGTCCTTGAAGTATGTCTGGTATGCATTCTGCATTTCCACGATAAACTTCTCTCCGTTTTCTCCTTCACAATATACGTCGAAGATGGCCTTGCGGTCGGTATATACATCTCCCACGTGCTCCGGGTTCAGATACTTCACGTCCTTAACAACCTGTCTTCCGTTGAACAAGCTGTTGAGGAAACAGATCAGCAAATCCTTGTTGGGAGCTGATCCGAAAATTCGCTTGAAACCGAAATCGGTCAACAAACTGATATATCTTTCTTCTACCTGCTTCATAATCCCAATGTTATTAATATTTCTATTGCATCAGCAAAGTTACGATTTTATTTTCATACCTGCAAGAGTTTTCTGATAAAATTACGCAAGAATCTGCTGAATAGCTTTAAATGAGCTATTTATGAGTGTTTCGTCTCAATAGAGGTAATGATTTGGCAACGGTTCTAATTTCTGCAATATGCGAACGTTTGCTGTCAAACAACTCTTTTCTAACCTTAACATTGCAAAAATACTAATAAAAAGTTACATTACTTACAAAATCATTTTATATTTAGGATTTCTTATCATTTCATTTACTTATATAGACAAGTCTACCAACAATATTAATTTGATTATTGATGCTTGAGCTTTAACAAGTTTCTTAATTTTCTTTCCCATCCATTCGCTTCCATATAAGAATCAGGAATGTTTGGTATGAAAAGGAGAAAATTGTTGAAATAATCTATGGTATTATAGACCATGAAGAAGAAAAAAGCAATTATACTTGATATTATTTTCATATTACGAAGTTTATATTGGCTGTTTCAACAACATTTCCATGAGAAGTGAATAAATTTTACTTGATTCTGAAGACTATTCTAACCTTAATTCCCAAGGCATGTATCTACGATATGTAGCCAAAGGCATTTCCGTGCCATACAAGCCCTCAGCTGAGATAGCTGGGGGCTTGCATGTTTATACGTATACTATTCCATACCGGTCATTTGGTCATGGTCATTTTCGGTCAAAATTAAAAAGATAACGATAAAGGCACAACCGTATTGATTATCTTATCAAGCATACCATTTATTTTTAAATAGGGTTTACTTTAATATATTTTTACTTGTAAGTGATATATTATATTGCGTTCGTTAACCGAAACTATTGAACAACAACTTTCTTCACACTTCCATCACTATACTTCACGATGTTCAAGCCCTTGGCTGGAGCAGATAATCGCTGGCCATTTGCTGAATAGCGAGAGACTTCCTTGGCATTGGTAGAGGTTGTAACCTTATCAATGCCCGACGCATCGAACTCTACTATCTTCTTGAAATAGCCAAATTTTGACAACTTGTAATCATCAATAGTTCCTTTTGGTACATAAACCGTACAATTCTTTGTGTCACATCCATTAAATATGTCTGTCCCTAATTTTGGCAAATTTTCTGGATATACATAAATGGAGGTCAATCCACTGCAACCATAAAAAGCATACCCGCCTATCGAAGTAACACCAGAAGGGATGGTCAAGCTTGTCAATCCACTGCAACCATAAAAAGCCCATTTGCCTATCGAAGTAACACCGGAAGGAATGGTCAAGCTTGTCAATCCACTGCAACCATAAAAAGCTTGATTGCCTATCGAAGTAACACCAGAAGGGATGGTCAAGCTTGTCAATCCACTGCAATCTTGAAAAGCATAATCGCCTATCGAAGTAACACCGGAAGGGAGGGTCAAGCTTGTCAATCCACTACAACCTGTAAAAGCATAATTGCCTATCGAAGTAACACTGGAAGGGAGGGTCAAGCTTGTCAATCCACTGCAACCCCAAAAAGCACCATAGTCTATCGAAGTAACACCGGAAGGAATGGTCAAGCTTGTCAATCCACTGCAACCTGTAAAAGCATCTTTGCCTATCGAAGTAACACTGGAAGGGAGGGTCAAGCTTGTCAATCCACTACAACCTTCAAAAGTATAATCGCCTATCGAAGTAACACCGGAAGGGATGGTCAAGCTTGTCAATCCAATGCAACCATAAAAAGCTTCATCGCCTATCGAAGTAACACTGGAAGGGATGGTCAAACTATTCAACATCCAGCAACTATAAAAAGCCTTATCCCCTATCGAAGTAACACTGGAAGGGAGGGTCAAGCTAGTCAAACCACTGCAACCATAAAAAACACCTTCGCCTATTGAAGTAACACCGGAAGGGATGGTCAAGCTTGTCAATCCACTGCAATCTTGAAAAGCATAATTGCCTATCGAAGTAACACCGGAATGGATAGTCAAGCTTGTCAATCCACTGCAACCTCTAAAAGCTTCACTGTCTATCGAAGTAACACCGGAAGGGATGGTCAAGCTTGTCAATCCACTGCAACCTCTAAAAGCAGAATAGCCTATCGAAGTAACACCGGAAGGAATGGTCAAGCTAGTCAACTTCCAGCAACCATGAAAAGCACCCCTGCCTATCGAAGTAACACAGGAAGGGAGGGTCAAGCTTGTCAATCCACTGCAACCTGAAAAAGCATAATCGCCCAACTTATCATTAGAGGTATAATAGTTCTCGCTGAACCGAGCATAAGCATCTCCGCCTGCTACAATTTTTGCTTCAGACAAATCTAATATAGACAGTTTTCCGTCGGTTTTTTCCCCCTTAAAATCACGACCAACCATCTCACGGATAAAATTCCAATCCGTACCATTAACTTCACCAACAATCTTCAGATTGGTAATCAGATTCTTCTGGTCATAACTAATCTTATTAGGTAAAGTACCAGCCTCATCCAACTTGATAGTTACTTGTGTGGTAATCAAGCCATCATCTGCAGCCTGGATAGCCAAACTCCCAAGCAACACAAATAGCACTGTTAAAAACAGACTTTTAAAAGTAAATGTTCTCATATTCTTTTATTTATTGCCTTTATTACACAACACTATTATAATTTAAACTTTTTAAGTGCCTGAGCAACAAAAGTTGTCCAGTTTTTGTTCTTTTCTCTTATTCTTCTGCCAGTTCTTTCATCGCATCGTTTAATGTGTTGAAAAGAACGTTGATGTTTTCTTCTTCATTCTTGCATGCCTCCTTGAAGAGGGCAACAGGATCTTCGGTGCTGCTCTTGAGCGGAGTCTCGTTGAGCAGGATGTTGACATTGTTCAGCAACATGCCGTGAAGGGTAGGCATGTGGAGCTGGTGCTGCTCGCCCTCCTTGCTGCCACACTTCAAGCCTGCGGCGTATGCCTTTACGATAATGCGGACCAGGAGATGGATGGCCATCGGCTCATCAGCAAGACTGATGAGAATGCCGTGGGTGTAATCGCGTACATGCTCTTCAAGAGTGGTAAACTTACCTTGAAGAAGCCAGGTGAAGTTACGCTTGTATTCAGACTCCATCGCCTTGTAAAGCTGGTTCGATTTGCAGGCTATGCGCAAGTAGTCGAGCATGGTTGGCTCAAAGGTCGGGTCAGCCTGTTTCATGCTGTCGAAATTCTTCTTCATGCGCTCGTTGGCTTCCTCGGCAGTCTTGTAGTTGAGGCGTACGAGGGTTGAGAACATGATGTCGAAGAAGTATTGGTTTACCTCGCCATAGTGCTCCAGCATCATCTGCTTGATTTGTTTCGGGTCGTTCTTCTTGCTGAAGTCATTGCCTTCGATGGTAGCATCGATGATGCCACGTGCGTAAGCTTCGAAGAAACCTCTTACAAATGCAGCTACTGCCTGATAACTGTTGATTCTTTTGCTCATTTCTTGTCTGTGTTTATTGGGCTGTTCCTGTTTGGGAATAACAGCTTCTTATTCAAAAGTCTTAAATTCATACCCCTGTTCCATGAGCCATTCTATGGCCTGAGGGAGCGCTGTCTTCAGCTTTTCAATGCTCTTCAGCGAGTCGTGGAAGGTGATGATGCTGCCATTGCGGGCATATCGCTTCACATTGTTCACCACATCTTCTGCCGTCATCCATTTGGAATAGTCGCGCGTCACCACGTCCCACATGATGACCTTGTAAGTGCGGTGCAGCCACCAATACTCACTTGGTCGCATCCAGCCGTGAGGTGGACGGAAAAGATGGGCATGGATGATATCGTTCGCCTTATTGGTGTTGAGCACGTAGGAAATGACACGGTGCTTGAAGGCACCGATATGATTGAATGTATGATTGCCTACCTGATGACCCTCTGCCACAATCTGGTTGTAGAGGTCATGATTGCGCAATACATTCTCGCCTACCATAAAGAAAGTAGCCTTGATATTGTACTTTCTCAGGGTCTCTAAGATGAATGGAGTTGACTCTGGAATCGGACCGTCATCAAATGTAAGATAGACAGAATGGTCTTTCTTGTCCATTCTCCAGATGGCCTTTGGATATAACCATCTGAGCCATTTGGCTGGTTGCTCTATGAACATGGATAAAACAGGTTTATATGAATAATGAAAAGTTTGGTGTCGTGTTTCGCGACACCAAACTTTTTTCTATTTTTTACTGATTGCCTTCCGGCATTCTGCCACCTCTGCCATGATAGAGACGGTAGAGGTTGTTGAGCTGCTTCTCATACTTCTGCTCCAACTGTGGACTCACCATTCCGGCAGCCTCGCAGATGCTCTGCATAATCATGATCTGACGGATGCAGTCGTGCTCTGCCTGGAGGAAACGGTCGTTTGGCAGCGAGAGATAGTAGTTGAGGTATTGTGAAGCATTCTTCCATACCGCTTCTATATATTCCTTGCCCTTGGCTTTCTGACCGGTCATCAGCCAGCCGCGAGCCATATCCAAGCCACCGCTCATGTAGTCGAGCGTAACATTGTAGGCAGGAATCTCGGTATCAGCCTTCTTCAGAATGTTGATAGCCTTCTGCTTCTTGCCTTCGGCGATGAGCTGGAGGGCTGTCTGGGCGAGCAGGCGACGGTGGGTATAGCACATGCGCATGGTTGTCTCGTCGATGTAGAGTCCCTTCTGCTTCAGGTTGCCGAACTTGAATCGGGTCATGATGTTGTGATAAGCCTTCTCTGTATCGAAGTTCTTGGCACCTGGCTTGTTAGTGGTGAACGGAGTGATACGGTTCACAAGTCCCTCCTGTATGAAGTTGTCACCCAGGTTCATATAGTTCTCTTCGCCTACGGTGAGTGCTACGTAGAGCGGACGGGTCCAGTTACACTGTGCCAGCATTTCGAGCATCATGAGGTCGCCCTTGTAGAGTGCGCTCTTGCCGGCAAGCGAGATGACCATCTTGTCTGGAATAGAATCTGATGCCATCATCATGCCGCTCTTCTTTACAGCCTCCTTGTCGATGGTGACATAGAGGGTATCTGTAGGGATGAAGTGCATGTCAGGGTTCTTGCTGCGTACCCAGTTCTTCAAGATGTTCTTGAGCTCGAACGGTTCGGCACCAAACTGCTTCTTGGCATTCTCAGGATCCTGCTTGTAGAAGTCGAGAATCTGCTTCTTTGCCTCAGGCTCAACAGATACATATTCGTTGGTACCTGAACAGAAGTCGAGACGTGGCCAGGTGATTGGCACAGATGGTGAGTTGTATGCAGGACGCATCATCTGGTCGATATACCAGTCGGTCTGCAGGTAGCTCAGGTTACATACGCGGGCATCTGTTCCTACGCCTTCTACCTCCTGGTTGTACCAGAGTGGGAAGGTATCGTTATCACCATTGGTAAAGATGATAGGGTTGCCCTTCTCCTGGAGTGACATCAGGTAGTTCTGACCGAAGTCACGGCAGGTGTAACGGTTTGAGCGGTCGTGATCGTCCCAGGTCTGTGATGCCATCTGGATAGGTACGAGAAGTGTGATGACTGCTACGATGGCTGTTACGGCAGTACCGCTGAGCTTCATCTTGCGCTTCAGAATGTCGATGATGGCGAGAACGCCGAGACCGCACCAGATAGCGTATGCATAGAATGAGCCGGCATAAGCATAGTCACGCTCACGTGGCTGCATAGGTGTCTGATTCAGGTAGATGACGATGGCAAGACCTGTCATGAAGAACAGGAAGAATACAATCCAGAACTGCTGGATTCCGATAGGGAGGAGTACTTCCTCTTCCTTGCCGTTCTTCATTACCTTCTTCTTGCGGGTATACCAAGCCTGCCAGAAAAGTCCGATGAGACCGAGAATCAGCGGCATGCAATAGAATACATTGTGGCCCTTGTTCTCCTTCAGGTCGTCTGGCAATTTGCTCTGGTCGCCATAGAGTGAATCATCAATGAATGAGAAACCGGTAATCCAGTTTCCGTGCTCTGGCTCACCATTGCCCTGGATGTCGTTCTGACGGCCGGCAAAGTTCCACATGAAGTAGCGCCAGTACATGAAGTTGCACTGGTAAGAGAGGAAGAAGCGGATGTTGTCAAACTGTGACGGCATCTTCACCATCATACTCTCTCCGCAGCGGTCGTAAGGAATCTCTGTGCCTTCTACACCGCCCATCCAGTCTTCGTATGCCTGGGCATGAGCCGAACTGTACATACGAGGGAAGAGCATGTTCTGGGCATAGATATACTTATTCTTGTGGCTTACTACGAAGTAAGAGTCCTTCTCATCAGCCGAAGCCTTCTCCTTGCGCTGGTAAACCGGTGCGCCTTCCTTCATGACTGGCTTGCACATGTTGCCGTCTACTTCGAGGGCTACCTGTGATGTATAAGCCTGGCCATAGAACAGAGGGCGGTCGCCATACTGGTCGCGGCTCAGATAACTTCCCAGGGTAAAGATGTCCTCAGGAGAGTTCTGGTCCATAGGAGGGTTGGCAGATGAACGGATCACGATGAGTGCGTAGCTGGAATAACCAATCATCAGCATCAGCATGCAGAGCAAGGCTGTGTTCTTGACGCGTGCTGAGATGAGCGGCAGGAGCTGCATCTTCTTCTTGGCGATGCCTGTAGATTCGTCAACGCCTGTTACTACTTCCTGCTTGCGCTTGTAGCCGAGTACGAACCAGAGGATAACCAGCACGATGATGCCGGTAATGGCAGCTGTCCAGCCATATCCGTAGAATGGGATGCCGAGCATGCCGAAACCGAGAACGAAGGCGATATTCTGCTTCTTCTCGTTCTTCTCTGATGCATTACAGGTCTCGTAGATGCCCCAGATGACAGAGGCTACAAGACAGATGATGTATACGATTTCACCTGTATTGAACGGACAGCCGAGGGTGTTGACAAAGAACAGCTCGAACCAGCCGCCTACGGTGATGATACCTGGAACCACACCATACAATACGGCTACCACTACGAGGAATGAAAGGAACAGCGCCAGGAGCGAGCCCTTGAGGTTGGCATGTGGCACCTTCTTGTAGTAATAAACCAATACGATGGCTGGGATACAGAGCAGGTTGAGCAGGTGCACACCGATACTCAATCCGGTCATATAGGCGATGAGCACAAGCCAACGGTCGCTATGAGGCTCGTCAGCATGGTCTTCCCACTTCAATATCAGCCAGAATACCACAGCGGTAAAGGCAGAAGAGAACGCATAAACCTCACCCTCGACAGCTGAGAACCAGAAGGTATCGCTGAAGGTGTAGATGAGTGCGCCCACCATACCGGATGCCTCGATGGCAATCAGCTTGCTGGTGGTCAGTTCTTTCCAGTCGCTGATAACGAGTCGGCGAGCCAGGTGGGTGATGGTCCAGAAGAGGAACATGATACAGACGGCGCTCAGCAGGGCGCTCATCGTATTTACCATCTTGGCTACCTGGGTAGTGTCGCTGGCGAAATGTGTGAAGAAATTGCCTAAAAGCATGAAGAATGGTGCCCCAGGTGGGTGACCGATCTCCTGCTTGTAAGCAGTCGTAATAAACTCAGGACAGTCCCAGAAACTGGCTGTCGGTTCAATTGTGGAACAATAAGTGAACGCCGCAATGATGAATGCGACCCATCCGAAGATATTGTCCACTAATCTGTACTGTTTCATTATTGTTTAAACTTTAATGTATTATATTTCTTTCTGAATGCTTTCTCTGTTTCTGAATGCTTTCTCTGTGCCTTTCTAGGAAGGCACATTCCAGTTGCAAAGATAATAAAAAGATGAGATAATATGGATTTTTGCACCTGTTTTTTAGGCATTATTATATAATAAGCCTATACATTTAAGAAATGCTCTTCCAGTTTCTCTCTCGGCATATCTGACGTATCGTGGTAGTGGAGGTGATGATTTACGCAGGCGATGTGCTTTACGTTATTGAGCACTTCGGCTACATCATGGCTTACGATGATAATGGCGCATTCCCGGTTGATCTGTTCCAGCATCTCGTACATCTGCTTCTGGAAACGGCGGTCGATGTAGGTGTTGGGCTCATCCAGTATCACCACATCGGGTTTCGAAACAATGGCGCGGGCGAGGAGTACTCGCTGAAGCTGTCCACCGCTCAGGGCTGCGATATGGCGGTCTTTCAACTCCGTGAGCTGCATCTGTTCCAGACAGTCGAGTACCTGCTGGTGCTGTGCCTGGGTGTATCTCGAAAAGAGACTTTTGGTCTTGCTGAGTCCTGAGAGTACCACTTCGTAAACGGAGATAGGGAACTGTTTGTCGAGATGATTGTATTGGGGCAGATATCCCATGCTGATTTCCCTAACTTCCTCTCCGTCTTTATAAAAGCGGATGCTGCCGTCTGTGGTTTTCATCAGTCCCAGAATGAGGCGCATGAGGGTTGTCTTGCCACCACCGTTGGGACCGATGATGCCAAGATAATCGTCTTTGTAGACGGTGAGGTTGATATCGTGGAGCACCTCCTTGCCTTCATAGCCAGCAGAAAGATGCTCGATTTTTATGATTGGAGTCATATTATTGTAGTTTTTACTTCCCAACAACGATTTTCTTGCCCTGTACCGCTGCAGCCGCTTCCTGCATCGCCCAGTTCCAGTCGCCCTGCAATGGATTGATATTCATTGGCTTGGTGTGGCTCTCCTTGATGAAGGTTGTGGTGTTGCGGTTGGCAAATTCTGCCTGTATCAGGCAGAACTTGATCTTTTCTTTTCTGGCTCTCTCTATGAGGCTCTTCAGCTGGGAGGCACTAGGCTCCCTGCCTTCTTCCTCTATGGCAAGCTGCTCCAGCTGGTAATCGCGGGCGAAGTAGGTGAGGATAGGGTGATAGATCACAAACTTGCGTACCATCTCCGGATGATTCTTGAAACCCTCTCTGATGGTGCTGTCTCGCTTGTCGATGATCTTCAGCAGCGACTGGTAGTTCTTCTCAAAGAATGCCTTGTTCTTCGGCTCCAGATTGCAGAGTGCCTTGAAGATGTTGCTGGAGATGATGCGGGCGTTTTTGCAACTCATCCATACGTGTGGGTCGATGTTGCCACCCGGAGTCTTGGCAGGCTTGATGCCCACGGAAGTATCTATCACTTTCATATCCGGAGCGTTGTCCTGCAGTTTCTTCATCCAGGTCTGTTCGAAACCGATGCTGCCCACTTTCAGATAGAGGGCACTCTTCGAAAGTTCCATCATCTGCTGGGCGTATGGCTCGTAAGTCTCTGGATTGTTACCATTCGATACCATTACGTTGACATCTACCTTGTCTCCGGCAATCTTATCTACGAAATATTGGTAGGGAGGGATGGTAACGGTTACAGTAGGCTTGGCATTACTTTCAGCCATGCCAGCCTTTTGCTGGTTGCTTTTGCAGCCAACCATTAGGGCGCATATTATAATAAGGTATAAAAATCTCTTCATAATTAAACGATAAAACTCAGTCCATAGACCAATAAAACATATCTTAGTACTTTTCCGATGGTGATACTGAGTATCGAAATCGGAATATTGGCTCTTGTCAAGCCTAAAACGATGGTGATGGCACTTCCCAATAGTGGGAGAAAGGCGAAGAATCCCATCCAGGCGCCTCTGCCTGCCATGAAACGTTCAGCCTTATCCAGACTTTTTTTCTTCACATGCAGGTATTTCTCTATCCATTCCATCTTACCCATTCTGCCCACACCGTAGTTGAACATGGAACCAAGCACATTGCCGATGCTACCGTAGATAACGAGGGGGAGAGGCTCTAGTCCAGCTGCCTGCAAGCCTGCCATTACTGCCTCGCTGCTGAATGGGAAGAAAGAACCTGCCAGAAAAGCTGCAGCAAGCATGCCCCAATAGCCCCAGTCGATTAAGAAACTGATAATCCAACTCATAGTAATATGCTCTCTGGTACGAGTATGTTGTAAGCCATGATAAGTACCAGCATGATAAGCAGCAGGATGAAGGAGATGTTGGTAAACTTACCTCTGGTAAATGTGATGAAATGGGCGATAAGCGGTGCTGTATTCACAATCAGAATGCCGCCCAGTTCCTGTATATGTCGAGGCTGGAGGACGATGAAGATGATGCAGGCAACCGATATCATGATAAACGTTTCGTAGATCATGCGGGTGCGTATCTTATCGCCGTAGCTGGTGCGTATGAAGTGGATGGAACCGATGATGGTGAGCAGGGTAACGAAACTCAGGTTCAGTACCTGATGGTCGGTAACCTGCGAATAATCAAAGAGTTCGCTGTAGTTGATGAATTCGCAGAAGTGGTCAGCCAGACCCTGTATGTTGTCGGTATAGAAGAAATAACCGGCTGCAAACCAATAGGGCACGATGAGACCTACCAGGGATGCAAAGAATGTCTTTACGCTAAACGAGAGGGTAAACACCATCATCATGATCCACAGGATAGGCATGAAATAGCCTATCTGCACGAAAACCATCGATGCCAGACCGATGCAGGCAAAGGCGTAGAAAGTCCAGCCTGTTGAGCGTTTATCCTGATAGCAATTCCAGATAATGAGATAAAAGGCGATGAAACACATCGTCACAATACTGCTTTTTAAAGAGAGTTGGGGGAGTCCTGCCATCGTCATTAATGCCAGAAAACTGCAAGATACCATTCGGCTGTAGGTACGCATCAGGGCATTACGGTTGTTCAGTTCCACCATCAGCAGGGTAGACATGGCTGTGAAAGCAAATTCTACCCAGATATTGGATACCAATAAACCTACTGCAACCCAAACCAGCGTGGCAAGGGTTGCAGTAATAGGTAAAGAGTAGCGGCTAGCCGCTACTTTATTTTGAAAAGTTTTCTTTCTTAACATCTATATTTAGTTTATAGTTTATAGTTAATAGTTTATAGAGACTTGCGCCGTTATAAAATGGACTTGCATACCTAAAAATAATCAATGAATAATCTAAGAATGCATGAATGTCTATTAATTATAAACTATTAACTATTAACTCATCTTAAAGGTCCTGTCCGATATCAGAACGGAAGTACTTGTCGGTGAACTGGATCTTCTGTGCCTCAGCAAAGCTCTTCTTCAAGGCTTCTTCCTTGTCCTTGCCGTAGCTGCTTACGCAGATGACACGACCACCGTTGGTTACTACCTGACCATCCTTCATGGCTGTACCGGAGTGGAATACTACTGAACCTTCTACATCGTCGATGCCATGAATAGGATAACCCTTCTTGTAAGCTTCAGGATAACCGCCGCTTACGAGCATCACGCAGACTGCTGCACGCTCATCAAACTCGATGCTGCGCTTGTCCAAATCGCCTGCTGCTACACCTTCGAAGAGATCCACGATGTCGCTCTTCAGACGGAGCATCACGCTCTCTGTCTCAGGGTCACCCATACGGCAGTTGTACTCGATGACCATAGGCTCGCCTTCAACGTTGATCAGACCGAAGAAGATGAATCCCTTATAGTCGATGTTCTCCTCAGCAAGTCCCTCTACGGTAGGACGGATGATGCGCTCGTCAACCTTCTGCATCCACTCCTTGGTAGCGAATGGTACAGGGGTAACGCTACCCATACCGCCGGTGTTCAGACCGGTATCGTGCTCGCCGATGCGCTTGTAATCCTTAGCCTCAGGCAGAATCTTGTAGTTCTTGCCGTCGGTCAATACGAATACAGAGCACTCAATGCCGCTGAGGAATTCCTCGATGACTACGCGTGCTGAAGCGTTGCCGAACATACCGCCGAGCATCTCCTTGAACTCCTTCTTAGCCTCTTCCAGGGTAGGGAGGATGAGAACGCCCTTACCGGCGCACAAACCGTCAGCCTTCAATACGTATGGAGCCTTCAGTGTCTCCAGGAATTTCAAGCCTTCCTCTACGTGCTCGCCGTCGAAAGTCTCATACTGGGCAGTAGGGATGTTGTGGCGCTTCATGAACTTCTTGGCGAAGTCCTTGCTACCTTCCAATACGGCGCCAGCCTTTGATGGACCGATGACAGGGATGTTCTGGGTGCGAGGATCGTTCTTGAAGTCATCGTAAACACCCTTTACCAATGGGTCTTCCGGACCAACTACCACCATATCAACGCCATTCTCTACTGTGAAGTTCTTGAGCGTCTCAAAGTCGTCTGCCTTGATATCTACGTTCTCGCCGACATTCTGAGTACCGGCATTACCAGGAGCGATGAAGAGTTTCTCACACTTCTCGCTCTGAGCGATTTTCCATGCTAAGGCGTGCTCGCGGCCACCGCCTCCTAACAATAAAATTTTCATTTGCTGTAAGTTATTGTTTGTTATTTGATGTAGGAGTAAACTCCCCTTTTCGGGGGATGTTTACTCCTAGATATTTACTTGAGATAATCGAAGAAATAATTGCTGATGCGCTCATGCAGATGAGTGCTCTGATGACCTCTCATGTTGTGAGGCTCGCCAGGATAGACGAAGAAGTCTGGCTGGGTGCCTGCTGCGATGCAAGCCTTGAGGAAGGTGAGGCAGTGCTGTGGCACTACAGTCACATCGTTCAAGCCCTGAATAATCTGCAGCTTGCCCTTCAGGTTCTTTGCCTGATAGAGCAGAGAGGTCTTTTTGTAACCCTCTGGGTTGGTCTGTGGGGTGTCCATATAGCGTTCGCCATACATCACCTCGTACCAGTGCCAGTCGATTACCGGACCGCCTGCTACGCCTACCTTGAACACATCAGGGTGGTTGGTCATCAGTGAGATGGTCATGAATCCGCCGAAGCTCCAGCCGTGAACGCCAATCTTGTCAGCATCTACGTAAGGAAGCGTCTTCAGATATTCCACGCCCTTCATCTGGTCTTGCATCTCAATCTGTCCGAGCTGGCGGAAGGTAGCCTGCTCGAAAGCCTTGCCACGGTTCTCGCTTCCACGGTTGTCGAGGATGAAAAGCAGATAGCCCTTTTCTGCCATGTAGGTTTCCCAACCACGGCTAGAGTAGTTCCAGCGGGCATCTACGTTGTGGGCATGAGGTCCACCATATACATATATAATGGTAGGATACTTCTTGTTTGGATCGAAGTTTACCGGCTTCACCATTCTCCAGTAGAGGTCTGTTTCGCCATCGGCTGCCTTGATGGAACCGCAGCTGTACTCAGGCACATTGTAGCCCTTCCAAGGGTTCTCGGCAGTGAAGTAAGCGGTGCGCTTGCCGTTCTCGGTATTCACAAGGGCAATCTTGCGAGGCACGGTAGGAGTAGAGTAGTTGTCGAAGACATACTGTCCGTTCTCGCTCAAAGTGGCGCTGTGCCATCCCTTGCCGCAATCATCTACCAGCGTACGCTTGCCGGTTTTTGTATCTACGGCAAAGATGTTTCTCTGGATAGGCGATTTCTCGTTGGATGCGATGATGATACTCTTGCGCTTGCTGTTGAAACCGAGCACTTCCATCACTTCCCATTTGCCGGAAGTCAACTGCTTGATTTCGAGCGATTCCGTGTTGCTTGCCATGCGGCTTCCGTGCTTGCCCAGGGTGCAGAGATAGAGGTGGTTGTAGCCATCCTTGCGGCTCTGCATGATAAAGCTGTTGCTGTCCCAAGGCAGGAACTGGATAGGGTGGCAAGGCTCTACATACTTCTCATCGGTCTCGCGATAGAGTTCGCCTGTCTTCTCGCCGGTTTCTGCATTGTAGGCAGTCAGACGGCAGTCGTTCTGGTCGCGGTTCAGTTCGAACATATAGATGGTCTTGCTGTCTGGACTCCATGCGATGTTGGTGAAGTAGCGGTCGGTTGGATCGCCAGCCTTCAGATAGACGGTCTTGCCGGTCATGCAGTCGAACACGCCTATGGTTACCTTGTGTGATGTCTCGCCAGTCATCGGATATTTGTCTGGTGCAGGAGTAGCAATGCAACTCTGTGTTTCAGGATGATTGAAACCGATTTCCGGGATGTCGACCTGCGGATAGTCGGTTACCATACTCTGGTCCATGCGATAGAAGGCGAGCAGTTCGCCGTTCGGACTCCAGAAGGTTCCCTTGCTGATACCGAACTCATCGCGGTGAACACTCTGTCCATAAACAATTTCGCGGCTTCCGTCCTTTGAGAGCTGGAAATCGTGAGATTTCTTCTCTTTTGTCAGGGCGTTGCTGGTTACATCGAAGGTACGCACATAGAGGTTGCTGCCCTTCAGATAGGCGAAGGCGTTCTGCTGGGCGTTGGCCTCCAGAAGGTTCTCGCCGTCAGCAAAATCCATCTCGCTCAGCAGCTTATGCTTCTTGAAGTCTACGGTATAAGTCTTGCTGCCATTGCTTACCATCACGATGCTCTTGCCTGCAAAAGGGAAGAGAGCATTGTAGAGGGCTCTTACCTTGATGTCTTTGGTGGGAGCAATCCATTGGTTGATGTCATTGATGCCGAAGAGTTTGGTCTCCTTGCCTGTCGTCTTGTTGACGAGATAGCAGGCATCCACATCCTGGCGAACGAGTTCATTGCCCCACCAGGTGCACCAGCGGTTCTTAGCCACCATGTTACGATAGTTGTTGCCGCCGAAGTTCAGGTCTTCCAAAGTAAAGGTTTTCTCGCCTTTCTGAGCAGGAACCACGCCCTGAGCCTGTAAGTCGGTTGCATTCATAGCCATCATGATCATAGCAGCAAAAGATAATTTATAAATTGAATTCTTCAGATTCATTATATTCTTTACTTTACTTTATCGGGTTTACTACCCATGCGTCGTGAAACACGACGCATGGGTAGTATGTCTCTTTAATCCTCGTCGTCGAAGTCAACGCTGAAGTTCTTCTTGCCTCCGCGCTTGCCTCCGAAATCACGGCTACCACGTTTGTCGCCTTTGAAGCCACCACGCTTGTCGCCTTTCTCGAAACGCTTTCCGTCGCGCTTGCCACCGAAGTCACGGCCACCCTTGCGGTCGCCCTTGAAACTGCGGCTGCCACGCTTGTCATCGTCGTCATCATTGCGTCGACCGCCACCGATACGTGAACGGCCGCCCTTATGGAACTCAGCACGCTTCTTCTCGAAGTCTTCCAGGCGGTGAGTATGGAACTTGAAAGAACGGATATCGTCCTCCTCGTTTTCAGTCTCCTCGCTAACACGCTTCTTGAATTCACGCTCCTTCTTGAAACGATGCTTCTGAGCCATCTCGCTCTTCTCGCGCTCTGTCTTCACAATACCGCCTTCAGAACGGAAGTCCTTCATCTTGCCGTCGAACATCACATACTTGCGGAATTCGCACTCCAAGCTTCCGTTGAATACAGGAATCTTGATAGATGGTTTCAGACCAATCTGCTCGAAGCACTCCTCGCGGTAACTCAATACCCAAGCCTCGTTGCCGGCAAAAGCCTTCTTGAAACGCTCACCGATCATCTTGTAGGTGTTCAGGAGGTTAGGGGTAGAGATGCGCTCGCCGTATGGAGGGTTCATCACGATGATGCTCTTCTCTGCTGGCTGGGTGAAGTCCTTGAAGTCCTGCTGGGCGATGGTGATATCCTTGCTCAGTCCGGCAGCACGAACGTTGAGATTAGCTGTGTTTACAGCCTTCATGTCAACATCGTAACCATAGATATGGTGCTCGAACTCGCGCTCCTGAGAGTCGTCGTTATAAATCGTATCGAAGAGATCCTGGTCGAAATCGTTCCACTTCTCGAAGGCAAACTCCTTGCGGAAAACACCTGGAGAGATGTTGCGGGCGATGAGGGCAGCTTCGATGGCGATGGTACCTGAACCACACATCGGGTCGATGAAATCGCATTCGCCCTTCCAGCCGGTCATCAGAATCATACCTGCAGCGAGAACCTCGTTCAGAGGAGCCTCTACCTGCTCCTGGCGGTAGCCACGGCGGTGCAGACTCTCACCACTCGAATCGAGACTCAAGGTGGCATTGTCTTCTGCAATGTGGATGTTGAGGCGGATATCCGGGTTAGATACGCTGATATTTGGACGTGTACCCTGCTTCTCGCGGAACCAGTCAACAATCGCATCCTTTACCTTGTAGGTTACGAAGCGTGAGTTGCGGAACTCCTCTGAGTAGACTACTGAGTCAACAGAGAAAGTCTTCTTCACGTCTAAGATGTCATCCCACTTGATCTTCTGGATCTGATCATACACCTCTTCAGCGCTTCTAGCCTTGAAGTGCTTGATAGGCTTTAAGATACGGATGGCTGTGTGCAACTGGAAGTTAGCACGATACATCATTTCCTTGTCGCCTGTGAAAGACACCATGCGGCGACCGATCTGTACATTATTGGCACCCAACTGGGTGAGCTCTTCAGCCAAGACAGGCTCGAGGCCCATGAAGGTCTTGGCAATGAGTTCAAATTCCTGTTCCATTATTGAATTCTATATCTAATAAACTTTGTTTTTCTTTTTTATATTTCTTTGTTTTCGGTTTCATATCCTTGGTAACCCATACGTTGGCTCCCACTACGCAGCCTTCTCCGATTGTGATGCGACCGAGGATGGTGGCATTGGCGTAGACGATGACATCATTTTCGAGGATAGGGTGGCGAGGGATTCCCTTGATAGGATTGCCGTCCTTATCGAGTGGGAAACTCTTGGCACCGAGGGTAACACCCTGGTAGAGTTTCACATTGTCGCCGATGATGCAGGTTGCTCCAATCACCACACCCGTACCGTGGTCGATGGTGAAGTGCTTGCCGATGGTAGCCTCCGGGTTAATATCAATACCGGTTTCCGAATGAGCCAGTTCTGTCATCATTCTCGGAATGAGCGGCACTCCCAGTTCGTGCAGCACGTGAGCGATGCGGTAGTTGGTAATCGCCTTGATGACCGGGTAGCAGGAGATGATTTCTCCGTGGCTCATGGCAGCCGGGTCGCCCTCGTAGGCAGCCTCTACATCGGTAGCCAGAATCTTGCGCAGTCTCGGAAATTCCATGATTGCCTTGGCTGCAATCACGCCTGCCTTGGCACGCTGGTGCTGCAGTTCAGCCTGGGTTTCCGTTTCGCAGTCGTTGGCGAAGCAGAGACCGGCGAGAATCTGCTCTGACAGCATCTCATAGAGTTTCTCTACTCTTACTCCAATGTGATATTTGATGGTTGAGATATTTACAGAAGAATTGCCGAAATATCCAGGAAAGAGGATAGAACGGGACAAACTGATGATTTCTTCGAGCGCCTTGCCCGAAGGAAGTGGATTCCCGTCTCGATGCTGATGGAAGAGACCCTTCAAAGATTCGGCGCTCGAAAGCTCCTCGATGGTCTCTGTCAGCTGATGAGTTAATGTATCTTTACTCATTTTCTTAATGTCTCAATAAAATTTGAGTGCAAAGATACGATTATTTTCTTGAATGACAAAGAAATAGCTACGGTTTTTTGTATTTTTTAGAGTGATTTTTTGGGGATGAAAAATGGAAAGACCCATATACGGTGTTTTACCGTACATGGGTCTGGCTTGTCTTATTTTGCGATGCTGTCCAGAAAGAGGAGCAGTCGGTTGGTGACGTTTACCTCTGAAACACCGGAATCGAAGTCGAGCGATACGAGGTTGAGCATTGGGAACCGGTCGTGGAGACGTTTCTCGATGCCCTTGGAAATCACGTGGTTAGCGATGCAGCCGAAAGGCTGGAGCGAGATGATGTTGTTCACGCTATCACGGATGTAACCTACGATGTCGGCAGGCAGAAGCCAGCCTTCGCCAAACTGGGCTGCGAGCGAAACCAGTCCCTGTACGTCCTTCGCATCATCATAGATATTGGTGAACGGACGGAAGTAGCGGAACTTGCCGGCTGCCTTGTTTACCTGGCGCAATCTTCTGCCTATCAGCGCCTGATAAGCGCCCTTGATGATGAAATCGGGCACTTTGGTGCAACTCAGCCGCATGTGTTTCTGTATCTCTACGTTCACAAATTCCTGAAGGAAGAAAGGGGCAAGCAGAGGCGGAACCACCTCTATGCCGCGCGAAATGATGTTCTGCTCCAGGAACTGGTGGGCGAAAGGATTGAACTTCAGGAAGATTTCGCCTACGATTCCTACCTTCGGCAGTTCTCTGTCGAGTGTCATCTGGTTGAATTCTTCGGCTGCCTGTTCCAGGAGTCGGATGAGTCCTTTTGCTGAATTCTGGGCGATAGGTCCGTCTATCAGCTGCATGTATTTATTGCGCAACTCTCTGGCAATGCCCGGTTTACGCTCTCTTACGATGCAGGCGTTGTACATCTCGTTGATTGCATCGCCATAGAAAATGGCGGTAACGATAATCTGACTGTATTTCAGCCAAGGCACATTGAAGCCGTCCTGCTCGTTGTAGTCTTGCTTGTCGTCTGTTGAGCCTGATGCTTCGCCTGTTGAGGCTGTTACACCGAGCGTGAGCAGCGGAATATCCTGGAATCCATTTGAAATCATCGCACGTTTGATGAGACCGGCGTAGTTGGTTGCGCGACACTGACCGCCCGTCTGACTCATCACTACTGCCGTATTATTCAGGTCGTATCTGCCTGATTTCAAGGCTTTGATGATGTCGCCGACGATGAGTGTTGCCGGATAACAGACTTCGTTGTTGGCAAACTTCAAGCCGAGTTCGGCGCTCACCTCATCGCTCATCGGAAGTACCTCTACATCATAGCCTATCAGTTTCAGGATAGGTGGAATGATAGGGGTGAGGTATTCGGTCATGAAAGGAGCGAGAATCTTGCGATGAATATCCTGCTTGGTGAATACTTTAGTCTGCTGGAGACTTTGAGAAGTACTTTGAACTTTGAGATTTGAACTTTGAACTTTATGATTTGTACTATTAACTTTTAACTTTAAACTTTTAACTCTGAGGCTTTCTATCAGCGAGCGGACACGGAGCTTCAGGGAACCGATATTGCTCACATCATCTATCTTCAGCAGCGTGAAAGGCTTGTTGTGGCGCTTCATGATGTCGCGAATCTCGTCCTGGATAAAACTGTCAGGACCGCAGCCGAAGCTGGTCATCTGGACGAAATGAACCTCATCGCCCTGTTCGGCTGCCCATTGCGCTGCCTTCAGAATGCGGTTCATATACGCCCATTGCTTCACGAGATAAGTCTCTGGCTGACAGTTGTATGCTTCGTTGTTGTCTTGGCTGGCTAATGCTGCCTCATTTCTTTCTGCCGCCAGGTTCTCCAGATTGAATTCTTTGAAATCTGCAAAGAGATTACCCCGGGCGATGTCTTCGCTGATGACGTTGACTCCCAGATTGGCAATCATCTCGCTCAGCTTGTGCTGAATCAGCGGGTCTGTATGATAAGGACGGCCCGCCAGCAGAATTGTAAGTCTCTTGTTTGGCTTCTGAGTTTTGGTCTCGTCCGTTTTCTGAGCCTCTGTTTCTTCATTTTTCAGAATCTCCCAGCCCTGTTTCTTAATCTCAGCTGTATATACTGCCTGAGCATAGAGTGCCTCTCTCAGCGCTTTATGGGCAGTCTTCTTGCTTACTCCCAGTTGCTTGAGATAATCGGTAATCTGCTTTTCCAGTGCCTTAGGCTGGGCAAAGTTGATGACGGGCGTATCGATCGGTTTCTTCAGATTGATGACCGACTTGATGACATCGCTGTAGCCCGAAACGACCGGACAGTTGAAGCTGTTCAGCGTATTCTTCGGGTCGTCATTATGTTCATAAACCACGTATGGCATGAGGATGCGGTCAACCTTCGGGTTCTCGTTGAGTTCCTTCAGATGACTGTGAGCCAGTTTAGCCGGGAAGCAGATATTGTCGCTCATCACCGTATTCAAGGCTCCTTCATACTGGCTGAAAGTGGAATCGGAAGAGAGAATCACGCCCAATCCGGCTGCCCGGAGCAGCGCATTCCAGAACGGATATTCCTCGTACATGTTGAGAATGCGAGGAATGCCTACTTTGATGCTGTGTTTTACAGCGTCAAGTGGGTTAACTGTCTCTCTGTCAAATAGTAAACTATATTTATATTCGTAGATATTTTTGGCTTTTATCCCGTTTGCTCCCTTGTTGTTGAACACACGCTCACACTTGTTTCCGGAGTAGAACTTGTTGCCGCCGGCAAAGGTGTAGCGGGAAACATAACAATGGTTTTCGCAGCCTTTGCATTGCAGCTGTTTGGTTTCATAATGAGCCAGATTCTGGAGATCATCGATGGATCTTGATGAGGCAGGGGGCGTATCTTCTGCAGAAGTGCGATGTTTATAATCAGCCGCCGCATGAAGGGCACAGCCGTAGGCGCCCATCAGTTCCGGCATGTTGCTTCGTGCCACTTCGGTATGGGTGAGCAACTCAAATGCTCTTACCACCGCATCGTTTCTCATCGTACCACCCTGTACAACGATTTTGCCTCCAAGGTTCTCATTACCATGGAGTTTCAATACCTTATAAAGACAGTTCTTGATGACCGAATAAGAGATTCCGGCAGAAATATCAGCTACAGATGCGCCCTCTCTGAGCACCTGTTTTACCTTCGAGTTCATGAAGACGGTGCAGCGGGTTCCCAGGTCGCAGGGAGCCTTCGACTGGCAGGCGAGTTGAGCAAAATCGCCTACAGAATAACCCATATTGTTGGCAAAGGTCTGGATGAATGTTCCGCAGCCCGAACTGCAAGCCTCGTTGAGTTCCATGCGCACCACAGCCCCTTTCTCCACGAAGATAGCCTTCATGTCCTGTCCGCCGATGTCCAGGATAAAACTCACGTCAGGCATGAGTGAGGCAGCTGCTCTTTCGTGCGCCATTGTTTCGATAATGCCGCTGTCGAGGCCGAAAGCCGCCTTGATAAGTTCTTCGCCGTAACCTGTAGAGCAGGATCCTACGATTTCCAGTTCAGCGCCTCGCAATGCTGCTTCCTGCTTCAGGGCGTTCAGTCCATCCGCTACCGCCTTGATCGGATTTCCCAGGTTCAGGCGGTAATTGGTAAAGACAATATCTCCCGTAGGCGTCTCCGCATTCACCCTTACCGCAACAATCTTCGTCGTAGTAGAGCCCGAGTCAATACCAATCACAACCTGCTGTTTTCCTTTATTCAGCGGTTGGGTTTCCGTAGCGAATTTCGCCTTGGATTTGAGCCATTCCTGGTGCTCTTTCTCATTCTTGAACAGAGGCAGCAGACTGCTGGTCCATTCCGTTTGTATTTCTTTTTTCATCCGGCTTCTGAGTACCGAAACTGAGGCTGCAGAATCTGCCGATTTTGCCCGGTAAGCACAGCCCAGAGCCGGAATGAGATTGCTGTTTCCGGATACGATGAAGTCGTTTGGAGAGAGATGGAGATAATCGCAGAAAGCCTTGCGGAGAGCCGGAAGAAAGGTAAGCGGACCGCCGCAGAGCAGGATAGGAGCCTCGAAGCTGATGCCGTGAGAAAGCGTAACCACCGTCTGTACGGCGATGGAATGGAAGATGCTGGCTGCAATATCGGCTTCGGGCAGATTGCGCGCCATCAGGTTCTGGATGTCGGTCTTGGCAAACACGCCGCAGCGGGCAGCCATCGGATAAACGTGTTCTGCCTTCATCGCCAACTCGCTCATCTTCTGGTTTTCTACGCCCATCAGCACACTCATCTGGTCGATGAAAGCACCCGTTCCGCCGGCACAGTTGCCGTTCATGCGCAGTTCCATATTTCCGTTTTCCTTGAAGAAGATAACCTTTGCGTCCTCGCCACCAATATCGATGAGCGCCTTCGCCTCAGGATGGGCAGTACGGGCATAGACCGATGCAGCCACCACCTCCTGTACAAACTCCGCCTGGAGCTGTTCGGCAGTAGCCATTCCTACGCTTCCCGTTACGCAGATTCTTGCCTCTGCATCGCCCGTGAGGGCTAAAATCTCATCGAAATATTGCGACACAAGTTCGTTGACACGAGCGTTGTGGCGTTCGTATTTTGAGTAAATTACCCGATTATCGCTGTCGATAACGGCTATTTTGGCTGTCGTAGAGCCAACGTCCAATCCTATGTAATAAGTTTTCTCCATTTCTCTTATCTCAAGTATTTTCTCTTATCTTCTTGTTTCTTCCTCAAGTTTCGCAAGTTTTGCTCCACACGCCCTGAAAGGGCAGAAGCTCCTAGCCCAGGGCATCGCCCTGGGTTTTTATGGACGCAACCCTGTCGCCCTGTAAGGGCAAAAGCTTTAAAGAACCGGGCTATTTACAAGGCTTTTGCCCTTACAGGGCGCCTTGCTGATTGCTATTATACCCAGGGCGTTGCCCTGGGCTAGGAGCTTTTGGGCCTTCAGCCCGTACTTTAAACCACATGCGAAACTTCTAGTATCTTCTTATCTTCTAGTGGCTTTTCCCAAGTTCCATCTGCTCTCTTCTCATATCCCTGAAAGCGCTCCAGGCTATCGGAACCGCTACGGCAAACGAGCAGCAATCTGCCCACATCTGACACATCTCCACGCCCAGCAATCCGAAGAAATAGGGCAGGATGAAGATGAGCGGAATGAAGAAAAGTCCGCTGCGTGCTGCCGCTACGATGTTGGCTCTCACCGGTTTGCGGATGGTCTGCATCAGCATGTTGGTGAGCACGATGCTGGCTATGAGCGGAAAACTGAGCACCTGCCATCTCAAAGCTGCCGAACCTACGGCTACAACTGCTGCATCATCGCGGAAGATACTGATGATGGAAGTTGAGAAGATGAAGCCGAGAAGGGCACAGACGCTGAGGAAAACCGTGCCGCATCTGATGCAGAAAAAGTAAGCTTCCTTTACGCGCCCATAGAGTTTGGCGCCGTAGCAGAATCCGCAGAGCGGCTGGAATCCCTGACCCAGACCGATGACCATCGCATAGGTGAAGAAGGAGATGCGGGTAACGATGCTCATGCCCGCAATGGCTGCATCGCCAAACGCACCTGCTGCCACATTGAGCATCAGCGTAGCAATACTTCCCAGTCCCTGTCTTGACAGCGAAGGGGTTCCGCCGAAGATAATCTCCTTGGCAAAGGCGCGGGTAGGGGTGAAATTGCTGAGACGGATGCGGATGTTCTCGCCTTTATGCGTCATCCAAAACAGCATGGCGCAGCCGAAACACTGGCTGATGAGGGTGGCTACGGCGGCTCCGGTAATGCCCAGCTGGAAGTTGAGAATGAGCAGAGGAGCCAGAATCAGATTGAGCAGCACACCCGACATGATGCCTTTCATCGCATACATCGCATTGCCCTGGAAGCGCATCAGGTTATTCAGCGTAAGCGAGGTGGTCATAAAGGGAGCACCCAGCAGAATAATGCCCAGATAACGCTCTGTATAAGGAAGAATGGTGGGCGTAGAACCCATCAGAAGGCAGAGCGGAGTGAGGAACACATGACCCAGAATGGCGATGAGGAGACCGGTAAGAAAACTCAGCACAAAGCCCGTGGCTGCCATCTTCTGTGCCTGTTCCGTATGTTTGGCGCCCAACTGTCGCGAAACATAATTGCCTGCACCATGGCCAAACAAGAAACCAATCGCCTGGATAACAGCCATTGCTGCAAAGGAAACGCCTACCGCTGCCACACTCTGCGTGTTGATGCTGCCCACGAAATAGGTGTCGGCGAGATTGTACAAACTCGTCGACAGCATACTGATAATCGTTGGTATGGCCATCGTGAAAATCACATGATGCACAGGGGCATGTGTGAGGAACGTATAGTTGTCTCTTTTCTCTTTCTTCATATTTTATGATGCTCTTTTTGGGCATTTCAACCTGCAAAGGTACATAAATATCCACAAAGTTGGACAATTATGAACCAACTTTTATAAATTTATAAGAAAAGAGTTGCATTATTCATAAAATTATCGTATTTTTGCACCGCAATTGAATATATATACATAAAAACGGATTACTAATGAATGATGAGATAAGAATCATACCGATAACGACAAAAAAGGGTTTGAAAATCTTTATTCAGTTTCATTATGATCTCTACAGAGACCATAAGTTTGCCATTCCTTTTTTGCGTTTCGACGAGATGAATACGCTGGACCCAAAGAAGAATCCTGCCTTCGAATTCTGCGAGGCTCAATACTTCCTGGCGGTTGACAGCGAGGCTCGTATCGTAGGTAGAATTGCTGCCATTATCAACCATCGTGCCAATGCACATTGGAACAAGAAACAGGTTCGCTTCGGCTGGTTCGATTTCGTGGATAATGTTGCGGTTTCCTGTGCCTTGTTGCGTGCGGTAGAAAACTGGGGCAAGAGCAAGGGAATGAACGAATGCGTAGGTCCGCTCGGATTTACGGATATGGACCGTGAAGGCTTGCTCATCGAGGGCTTCGACCGGAAGTCTACGATGTATATCAATTACAATTATCCTTATTACAAGACGCATCTGGAGAGTTATCCGCTCTATGAGAAGGATAACGACTGGCTGGAGTACCGCATCAGGATTCCGGAAGTGACGCCGGCTAAGTTTGCCAAGACTGCCCAGATGATAGAGAGCCGATATAATCTGCATGTGCATAAGTTTACCCGCCGTGAACTGACCTCGGGAGGAATGGGTAGGAAGGTGTTCGAAATCGTGAACGAAACTTACAAGAATCTCTATGATTTCCAGCAGCTTACGGAGAAGCAGATAGATGAATATGTAAATACTTATATCAAGAAGGCTGACTTGAACCTGGTAACGGGTGTGGTGGATGGCAACGCTGGCAACAAGCTGGTAGCCTTTGGTGTTTCCTTCCCTTCGTTTACCGATGCGCTGCGCGAGATAGGCAATGGCAAGCTTTTCCCTACGGGTTGGCTGAAGGTACTGAAGGTTCTGAAGTGGCACAAGACGGATACGGTAGATTTGCTCTTGATTGGTGTTCTTCCGGAATATCGCAAGAAGGGAGCCAACGCGCTTATTTTTGCCGATCTGATAGAGCAGTATCGCCGTTATGGCTTTAAATGGGCTGAGGCAATGCCGCAGATGGAGACCAATACCGGTGTTCAGAGCCAGTGGCAGTATCTGGAGAGCGAACAGCATCGCCGTCATCGCTGCTATAAGAAGAAGATTTAAAAGTCTCTGTTTTGAGCCGTTTAGGCGTAAAAAAGATAAAAAATAGGCTAAAAAGTTAACGAATCTAACTCGCTCTAAATTGGACTTTGATTGAAAATCAAGAAGTTGG
>ERZ835109.82-NODE-82-length-106100-cov-8.889330_pt1 | contig 106100 bp, 98 predicted proteins | sample MGYA00519946_ERZ835109 | MGnify/ENA primary metagenome ERZ835109 (study PRJEB31850, sample SAMEA3708771) | human gut metagenome | biome: human gut; feature: human-associated habitat; material: faeces | place: China | collected 2014 ...
AAAAATGTAGTTTTCATACTGTGTTATTTTAGTTTTCAGATAGTGCTCTGAGGCTCAAAATAGAACCTCCTGTATTGATTTCACCGTTGTCCATTTCCCAGGCTTCTTCTTTGGTGATGCATTTGAAGATGTATTGGTATACGCCAAAACTACCTACTTGCGGGATATACATTTCCAGATAAAGAATAAAGAAACGGTCGGGTACATTGAAGTACGAAGGATACATCTCTACAGAGCGTAAATAAATGGTACCGTAATTGCTGTCTTTAAACGCTTCCTGTTCAGGTACGTTAATGACATAATTCAGCGGGTCGCTGTCATCGAAAATGAGTCGGATGGGATACAGGTCGCTGAAAGCGTTCTTTAATTTGATTGTATGGTCATCCACCACTTCGGCATCCACACGTATCTGCTGCAATTGGTCACCGAACGGGAAAGAAGCGAGCATATATGTGTAAGCGCCCGGATACATGAAATTATCCATACTGAAAGGATAGCATTTCTGCATATCCACACGCGTTACATTACCGTACAGGTCGAGTTCTTCGTCTTTCGGTTCCAACAATCGCAGGCTAATAACCAGGCTGTCTTCACGAGCTACATTGGCGTATGTCGGTTTCAGTTTTACTATACCCACACGTTCACCGGCTTTGATAGTGATATTATTGGTGCCATCTACAAAATCGAAATGATAGCCGCGTATGGCTGTAGATTTCTCATTGATGATTTCTACAGCATAGTTGCGGTCATAGTCTGTGGCATTGGTAGCCGATACGGGTACTTCAAACACCTTGTCGTCTTCCAATACAGGCATGGTATAGACAGAGTCGGAGAACATTACGTAGTCTCCGCCGTTGTACACCACGTCTTCCGACTGGCAACCTACAGCCAGCAGTGCCGTTAAAGGCAATGCCCATAGAACTTTTAAAAGTTTCTTCATTTTTGCTAATCGGGTTTTATTGTTAATTATTACTTCCATTACTTCTATTGCCTTTTACCACTCCGTTGGTAGCCTCAATCTCATTTTTGGGGATAGGCCATGTAAAGAGCGGATGGTCTTTCGTACGTTTCAGTTCATTGTTGCTCGGTCCGTCCATTGTATAAAGCTGTTTTTTGCGTACCAAGTCAAGTCCCCAGCGCTTCATGTCCGAAAGACGGAAACCTTCCATGTATAATTCGCGTATGCGTTCGTTGCGGATTTCCTTAATGAGGTCTTCACCTTCAGCACTAAAGCTGCCGAACGACTGATAACGTTTGCGTTTCAGTGCTGTAAGGTCTTGGGAAGCTTCCGTAGCTTTTCCTAAATTGTAATAAGCTTCGGCGCGAATCAGATATACTTCCGAAAGGCGGAGAGGTTTCGGCATGTTGATGAAATTCTGCTGCAGACCACCATCCAAATTCGGGTTGCCCGGATATTTTACAATCATGTAAACAGTGTTTCCGGCCGAATTTTCCTGTTGCGCACAGAATACGCTCGTACGGAAGTCGTTGCTTTCATATAAATTCAGAATTTGCTCGGAGAAGATATATTGCGGGTTGTAAGTAGCTCCGTTATAGTTAAGGAACACATTGCCCAGGCTTCCTCCATAGCTGTCGGATGACATGGCTACTTTCCAGATGATTTCATCGGCTTCATCATATCTCCACATATATTGATATTCGGATATCTGAGTATCGCCTACAGTAGCATAGGGAGTAGTGGCATCGGCCAATGTATAGATTTTGCTTCCGATAACTTTGGTAGCTGCTTTCACGGCACCTTCATAGTCGAGCATATATAGGCAGACACGTGCACGGAGCGCATTAACGGCACCGATACTGAAGTAGGGAGAGTCGGCAACCGAACGTTCGGCCGGTATATATTTCTCGGCTTGTTCCAGGTCGTCCATATGGGATAATACCTCGTGTTGTTGCTCGTCGGAGAGGCTCCCGACAACATCGGCGGCGTCATCGGATTCCATATGGTCGATGAAGCGTTTGGCAATAATTTCAGGAGGAAAAGAAGCCAGAAAGCGATTGCGTTCCTCTTCGTCGATTTCTGCAAGTACATCGCTGCCTTTTTCGTTATCCAGTAGTAAAAAGACGAATTGTGCCCGTTCGTTATCCAGTTCTTCTAAAATTTCTGCAACATCCGCCGGATGCAGATCTTTGAGTAACCCGGAAACTTGTTCTTTGTTACCGGCATCGATCAACTCTTCGATTTGACTCAGGAATTCGTGGGTAAGCTCAAACTGAAGCATGGCAATGAAATTTAAGATGTATGACAGGCATTAAATTCTTCGATCTGCCGGCAGAGTATAATGAAATCGTCTACACTCAACTGTTCCGGACGTAGATTTAGATAGTCCGAGGTAAAGTTTGCCGGTGTGATCTGTCGTATTGAGTTGCGTAAAGTTTTACGGCGTTGGTTGAATCCGGTTTTAACGATATTGAAAAACAATTTTTCATTACAGGGCAACTGTTCCCTTTCGTTACGGGTCAGACGTATGACTGCGGATTTTACTTTCGGCGGCGGATCGAAAACATTTTCACTGACGGTAAAGAGATATTCGATACGGTAGAATGTTTGTAAAAAAACACTTAAAATGCCATACGTTTTATTTCCATGAGAGGCGGCTATTCTTTCTGCGACTTCTTTTTGTATCATGCATACCGCCTGTTTCACCAAGTGTTTATTTTCGATGATGCGGAAAAAAATCTGAGATGATATGTTGTAAGGAAGATTACCGATAATAGAGAAAGGAGAGTTGTACCAATGGCTGATGTCGGTTTTCAGAAAATCTCCGAATAAAATCCGTTCCCGTTGTTCCGGTAGTTCGTTATGTAAATATTCGATCAATTCGGTATCGATGTCGATTGCTCGTACAGAAAAACGGTTGTCGGCGAACAAATGTCGTGTAAGTACACCCATTCCCGGACCTATTTCCAGTACTTCGCTTGTCATCGGAAGCAGACTGTCAGTAATTTTACGTGCAATATTCTGATCTTTCAGAAAATGCTGTCCCAGACTTTTTTTAGCTCTAACAATACTCATGATGCAAAAGTACAATTTAATTGTAAATATTGGATTGTAAATTTTAAATTAATGAATGGGCAAGCACTTTATCAGGTACTAAAATTTAAAACAATTATGGGTATAAAAAGAGAATCCGGAATCCGGATAATGATTTTCTTTGGGAATAGCCGAAAATCATAAATTGAAAATCCGGATTTAAAAACTATATAAAATAGGTTGAAAATTATGTTCGATAAGCATTAATTTATATACTTTTGCAGCAATCAAAATTAGCACGATGCCTCTTGTTTATAAACGGATAGTTAAGTTTTTTGTTTTTTTAGGGATCACTTCCCTTTTATTTTGGTTGGTATATCGGAACCAGAACTGGAGCGAGGCGGAGAAAATATTGAAAGAGGATGTCGATTATACCTGGATTTGGGTAGCTATCGGCATGGGGCTTTTAAGTCATCTTTGCCGGGCATTGAGATGGCAATTGCTGACTCGTTCGATGGGATATAATATTCGTTTGGCAAATAGTTTTATGGGAGTGATGATCGGTTATCTGGCGAATATTGCTTTGCCCCGGATGGGCGAATTTACCCGGTGTGGGGTTGTCAGTAAATACGAGCGTGTACCTTTCTCGAAATTATTCGGAACAGTTGTGGCGGAGCGGGTTATCGATTTGGGTATATTGGTCGCATTGACATTAGTCGTAGTATTTACTCAGTTTAAGCAAATCGGAATTTTTTTAGAAGATAACCGGGAAGTGGAGGAAAAAATCGTTTCTTTTTTTCATTCTTCCTGGTTTTTTGTTTTTGCGGTGGGATTGGTATTGGCATTGTATATTGTATGGCGGCTTTTGAGAAAAACTTCTTTTCACGAACGGTTGAGAAATTTCTGGCAGGGAATGAAGGAAGGATTGTTAACCGTAAAGCGTGTGAAGCACAAGTGGTTGTTTGTATTTTATTCGCTTTTTATCTGGTTGATGTATTACCTGATGTTTTACGTTTGCTTTTTCTGTTTTGAATTTACATCTGATTTAGGTGCACTGATAGCCTTGACGATTTTTGTGTTGAGCAGTTATGGAATGGTTATGCCGGCTCAGGGCGGCATCGGTTCCTGGCACGCTATGGTGATAGCCGCTTTGTTGGTGTATTTGCCCCATACTCCGGGAATTGAAAATATGTGCCGTACATTTGCTTTGCTGACGCATGGAACAATGACGCTTCTGTATATTGTTGTCGGAGCGTTTTGTTTATTGATCATGCCTTTGTATAACACGAAGAGTTTGAAAAAGCAGGAATAAAAATTCCATATTAGATATATATATGATTGGAGCAGAACTTATCGCAAATTATTTCCCTGAATTGACAAAAGAACAAAAAGAGCTTTTCGGTGGTTTAGGTGAGCTATACCGGGAATGGAATGAGAAAATAAATGTAATTTCGAGGAAAGATATCGATTCATTGTATATTCACCATGTCCTCCATTCTTTGGCTATAGCTAAAGTGCTATCTTTTGAAAAGGGAACTCATATTATGGATGTCGGAACGGGAGGCGGTTTTCCGGGCATTCCGCTGGCTATTTTATTTCCGGACAGTCATTTTTATTTGGTGGATTCTATCGGTAAAAAGATAAAAGTGGTACGAGGAGTAGCTGAAGCATTGGGATTGGAAAATGTAAAAGCCGAACAAATCCGGGTAGAACAAGTAAAAGAAAAATTTGATTTTATTGTCAGTCGTGCGGTAACTGCATTTCCGGCCTTTGTCGGATTGGTGAAAAATAAATTCAATACGGAGTCCCGTAATAAATTGGCTAACGGGCTGTTGTATCTGAAGGGCGGAGATTTTGAGGAAGAATTGAAGGCCTATCAACAGGCGGTAAAGATTTATAATATACCCGATTTTTTTAAAGAGGAATTTTTTGAAACGAAGAAAGTTATTTACCTGGATCGGAGTAAATTGAAATGAGAAGCTGAGAAATTTTACGATTGAGGGGTATAATCAGAATGCTATAACAGCAAAAGGGGGACGATCTAAAATCGTAAATCTGAAATCTGTAGCTTATATACAGATTTGAATTTTTGATTTTAAATTAAAAATTGTAAATTGCCCCGGTGTTCTGAATGACAGTTCGACGGTATCGTCGGAAAACGGAGAAATTTCTTATAAATTTGATCTCAAATCGTGGATCAACAAGCTGGATAATTATGGTAACAAGAAGAGATTTTATTAAAAAGAGTGGCTTGGCTATTGCTGCTGCCGCAGTTGCCGGTACACCCTTAAAATATGTGGTGGGTAAAGAGACTTCGGGGATAGCAGGGGGAATGCAGGCTGGAAGCGGTTTTACGACAAAACGTCCGGCTTTGGAAGAACGGCATTTTATTTCAAAAGCGGTAGAGGATACGATCATTCATACCAAGCAGCAGTTGAAAGATCCTAAATTGGCCTGGATGTTTGAAAATTGTTTTCCGAATACTTTGGATACGACGGTTGATTTCAAAATGAGAGACGGACGACCGGATACTTTTGTCATTACCGGCGATATCAATGCGATGTGGTTGAGAGATTCCGGTGCTCAGGTATGGCCGTATCTCCCATTATGTAAGGATGATGAACAATTGCGTTTACTGGTAGCCGGAGTTATCAACAGGCAGACGCAATGCATATTGCTGGATCGATATGCCAATGCTTTTACTCATGGTACGGAATCAAGTGAATGGGCTTCGGATTTAACGGAAATGAAACCTTATATACATGAGCGGAAATGGGAAATAGATTCGCTATGTTATCCGGTACGGTTGGCTTATCATTATTGGAAAATTACAGGAGATACTTCTGTCTTCGATAAAGAATGGACCCGGGCAATGGGTTTGGTGATTCAAACGTTTAAAGAGCAACAACGCAAGACAGAGAAAGGACCTTATAAGTTTCAACGCCGGACAGAACGACAATTGGATACTTTAAATAATGACGGTTGGGGTAATCCGGTAAATCCGGTAGGATTGATTGTATCCTGTTTCCGTCCATCCGACGATGCAACGACATTTGGCTTTCTGATACCCTCCAATCTGTTTGCGGTAACTTCTTTGCGGCAGATGGCGGAGATTGCGGAAAAGGTAACAGGTAATTCTACTTTGGCGGCGGAATGCAAGGCATTGGCGGCAGAGGTACAGACGGCGATCAATCGGTATGCTATTGTTACCCATCCGAAATACGGTAAAGTGTATGCTTATGAAACAGATGGTTTCGGGAATCATTATTTTATGGACGATGCCAATGTTCCCAGTTTGTTGGCAATGCCTTATTTGGGGACGATATCTGTAAAAGATCCGGTATATCAGAATACACGCAGGATGGTTTGGAGTAATGATAATCCTTTCTTTTTCAAAGGTACGGCAGCAGAAGGAATTGGAGGCCCCCATATCGGATACGATATGATATGGCCGATGAGTATTATTATGAAGGCGATGACGTCTACAGACGACGGGGAAATCCGGAAATGTATCAGAACTCTTCGGGATACAGATGCCGGGACGGGTTTTATGCACGAGTCATTCCATATGAATAAGCCGGAGAAATTTTCACGTTCCTGGTTTGCCTGGGCGAATACGTTATTTGGGGAATTGATTGTGAAGTTGGTAGATAACGGTAAAATTTCGCTTTTGAATAACCTTTAATATTTAAATTTAATATTAACCATTTTGTTGTAAAAATATTTATTCGTAAATTTGCACCATATTCATTTCCATTCGGTTCTTGCCGGATGATATTTCTACAAATCAAAAATCCATTATCATCGTTATATGTACGACATTTTAGAGTTGAATGACAAATTGCTGACAGAGTTGCGGCAAATTGCAAAAGATTTAAATATCAAGCGCATCGAAGCTTATAAGAAACAAGAACTTATATATAAAATTTTAGATCAGCAAGCTGTCGCTGCTGCAGAAATCCGTCCGGTTGTTGCAGAAATTAATCCGGGACAACCGGAGGACGATAGGCGGAAAGAACGTAAGCCCAGAGTACGTGTTGTGCGTTCCGGTGCAGAAAAAGTCGGTGACTCCAAAGGAGGTGTCCAAAAATTTGCAAAACGGGAAGACAATAAACGGGAAGACAAACCGCTTGAAGAGAATAAGCGGGACAATAGCAGCCGGGAAGAGAACCGGAAAGAGGAAGTAAAACAGGATGTCAGGAAGGAAATTGTGGTGCAGGAAAGTGAGGATGGTACTAAAAAAAATACCGGAAAAGCATCGGAGCGGAAAGAGTTTAACCGTCCTAAATTTCAGGACCGTCAGAAGCGGGAGAAAAATGTACATATTCAGCATCGGGATGTTTTAGAGAAAGATTTGGATTTTGGAGTCGTAGAGCAGGAGGAAGATTATACCAGGGATAATTACGAATATCAGCCGGAGGTAGAAGAAATGCCGTCTGTACAGCCGGATCAGCCGGTTGTTGCAGAAGATCGGTATGAGGAGAAGAGAGAAACCGGTAATCCGAACGGAAATACTTATTCCGGAAGCGGAAAGATGAAATTTGACAAACGGGATAAATATTATGAATTTGAAGGAATTATCTGCAATTCAGGTGTTTTGGAAATTATGCCTGACGGATACGGTTTTTTGCGTTCTTCTGATTACAATTACCTGAATTCTCCGGATGATATTTATGTATCTCAAAGTCAGATTAAATTGTTCGGTTTGCAGACGGGAGATACAGTTGAAGGTACCGTTCGTCCTCCTAAGGAAGGTGAGAAGTATTTTCCGTTGATTAAAGTGGAAAAAATAAACGGTAAGTCTCCGGAAGCTGTACGTGACCGCATACCTTTCGATCATTTGACGCCTCTTTTCCCCAATGAGAAATTCAATATAACGGGTAATGGCCGTGCGACTATTTCTACCCGCGTTGTAGATATGTTTGCACCCATCGGAAAAGGGCAGCGGGGGTTGATCGTTGCTCAGCCGAAAACCGGTAAGACGGTTTTGTTGAAGGAAATTGCAAATGCAATTGCTGCAAACCATCCTGAAGTATATTTGATTATTTTATTGATAGATGAACGGCCGGAAGAGGTGACAGATATGGCACGTAGTGTCAATGCTGAAGTGATTTCTTCTACTTTTGACGAACCGGCAGAACGGCACGTAAAGGTGGCTAATATTGTGCTGGAAAAGGCTAAACGTATGGTAGAATGCGGACATGACGTCGTTATTTTACTTGATTCGATTACCCGTTTAGCCCGTGCTTATAACACCGTTTCTCCGGCTTCCGGAAAAGTACTTTCGGGTGGTGTGGATGCCAATGCTTTACATAAACCGAAACGTTTCTTCGGAGCGGCCCGTAATATTGAAGACGGTGGTTCATTGACTATTTTGGCCACGGCACTTACGGAAACCGGTTCTAAAATGGATGATGTAATATTCGAAGAGTTCAAAGGAACGGGTAATATGGAATTACAACTCGATCGTAAATTGTCGAACAAGCGCATTTATCCGGCTGTGGATATCACTGCTTCCAGTACACGGCGTGAAGATTTATTGTTGGATGCCAAAGTGCTTAACCGGATTTGGATCTTGAGAAATTATCTGACGGATATGAATTCAATCGAAGCAATGGAATTTGTAAAAGATCGTTTGGAAAAAACCAAGTCTAACGAAGAATTTCTGATTTCAATGAATGACCAGTAATGGTTTACATGTAATATATCGAATTTCAGTATAAAATAAAAAACCGGAAGTCTTGAAAAAGGCATCCGGTTTTTTTATCTTTTATTTTTATCAATTTTTGATTCCCAATTTTTCTTTTATAGCTTGAGGAATTGCATTTTTATGAACCAGAATTGCGGTTGTTTTCATACGTACGTAGGGTTCTGACATATAAAGATAGCCTTCAAACGGATTTCTGTCTGTCCCCCATGAATTTTTAGTTTTATAATAAAGAGTACCGTTCTGATCTTCCAGCAAACCTGTCAGGTGCATCAGGTGATCGTCGGTTGTTTCGCGCTTGTCAAAAGTTTCCTGACGGTTATTGTCATTTACTTGTATTTCGGGTACGGGAGAAACAAATGAGTAGAGGTTACTTTTATCTGCTGCCGGCAGTTTTTCAAAACGAGCCCGGTCACTGCTACTCATATTTTCCGGCTGGCTGGTCGGTAGAATAGCCAGACCATTGCTGTGGCTGAATCCTTTTTCGCTGACGTCTCCGTCCCAGGCAATAGTATACCCGTTTTTCAAAGCATTATTCATAATCGCCATCAAATCGTCAAGCGGAACGTTGTAATAACGGGCGTGTAACCAGTTATCCGGAATTTCCAGTTCCACTTGCTGATAAAACGGATAAGCCTGGTATGAGGTCAGTTCGATATAATCTTCCGGCTGAATACCGATTTCTTTGGCAAAAGATACCGGTGTGTATTTTTTACCTTCGTAAGTAAATGTTTCCGGAGCTTTTCCCAGATAGGTTTCAATGATTGCCATAAATGCATTGGGCCAGGCTGTCGTGATTCCCCGGCTTTTATTGATTCCCTGGATATATCCGCTTAGGCCATTCACAAATTCCCCGTGTGAGTGATTGGTTGTACCGTATTGAAGACCTGGATATTCCTGTTCCGGAACGATACCGTATTTACTTATCATATCGATAACGTCGTGTGCTTGTCCGCCCTGACTGAAATTCGTGGTTCCTTGAAAACGGAAATAACGCATCCCTTTTTCAAAGTAAGCATTCCGTACGACAAACATTTCAGACAGATCATAGGTTTTATTGTGTTGCCGTAGTAATTCTGCTTCCAAAAAAGAGATTGTAGCGAAACACCAACAAGTACCGGTATTCGCCTGGTTTTTAACGGAAGTGACGGGAATGTCTTTGATCTCTTTAAATTTATACCCGGAACGGGGGGCTGACTGTTGAGCAGAAACAGGAAATAAAGAGAATAAAACAAGTACTCCCAAGGTAAGTGTAAATGATTTTATCATGATTTTTTCTATTTTAAATTAATAAGGCGCAAGATAGGTAAATTAATTTTAAATTTTAGATTTTAGATTTTAAATTGAGAAAAAGATCGGTGAAAAATTACACACTGGGACGGACTTGTTGTGTAATTTACGATTTTTGATTTACGATTTACGATTGGGGTGAATGCTGATATGTAGAAGGGGTTAGAAGAGGTAGTTTATGATTTTAAATTTTAGATTTTAGATTTTAAATTGAGAAACAGATGGGTGAAAAATTACACATTGGGATGGACTTGTTGTGTAATTTACGATTTTTGATTTACGATTTACGATTGGGGAGATTGCTGATTTGTAGAGGAGTTTCGAAGAGGTGGTTTATGATTTTAAATTTTAGATTTTAGATTTTAAATTGAGAAACAGATAGGTGAAAAATTACACATTGGGACGGACTTGTTGTGTAATTTACGATTTTTGATTTACAATGGAAATACAGAATCAATAAGTTGCCGGAAAATTTTCAGGTATATGAATGGAATGAAGTGATTAACTTAATGTTTTCCGAAATATTATTGGGAAAGTAATTGCTATATCTATAATCTGGAAAATATATAAAATTGCAATCTCAAGATTGCAAATAATTATATTTTATATTATTTTTGTATGGCAAAAAAGAGAAAATGGACAGTTTACGTAGTACGCACAATACATTATTAAAAGAGCGTGTTTCTGCTATTCGTCGCGGACTTGCAGATCAAATCAACAGGAAGAGCCGTTTGATTGCTGTAAAAGGGAGCCGGGGTGTAGGGAAAACGAATTTCTTATTGGATTATTGCCGCGACTATTATCCGGACGATGTTTCCTGTTTGTATGTAAATATCAATAATCTTTTTTTTGCTGCAGAAGGACTTTATCATTTTGTTGAACGTTTTTATAAGTTGGGAGGGAAAGTTCTTTTATTAGACCAGGTTCATAAATATCCCGGCTGGGACCGGGAGTTGCAAGCCTGTTATCATTCTTTTCCCGGTTTGCAGATTGTGTTTACGATTTCTTCCATCGTTCGGGTAAAATCGAATGAATATCTGAAAGAGATCGTGGATATGTATAATTTGAGCGGTTTGTCGTTCCGGGAGTTTCTGGAGCTTGAAACAGGGTATCAGTTTCCGGTATTTTCATTTAAGGAGATTGTGGAAAAGCACGAGCAGATCGTAGACGGTATTCTGGCTCAGATTCGTCCTTTGGCCTATTTCGGGAATTATTTACGATACGGTTATTATCCGATATATTTGGAGGAAAAATCACATATTGATTATTTGTTGAAAAATATCAATTTGACTTTGGAATTTGATATTCCCTACAATAATCAAATAGAACTGAAATATCTGCCCAAACTAAAAAAATTATTGTATCTTGTGGCGCGGGATAATGGTGGCAGTGTGAATATCAGTAGATTGAGTGCCGATATCGGCGTATCCCGGGCTACGGTGCTGAATTATTTGTATTACATGAAAAATGCCCGTTTGTTGACATTGTTGTTGCCGGAAGGGAATGAGGAAGATTGTTTGCGTAAGCCGAACAGACTGTATATGCACAATTCGAATTTGTTGAATGCAGTTTGTCTGGACGAGGTGGATAAGCAGGTATTACGGAAAACATTTTTTTTGAGTCAATTGTGTCCGGTGCATCGTATAAATTATACGGATAGAGCTGATTTCCTGATTGACGGTATGTATCATGTAAATGTTTGTGAGGAAGGAAAAGAAAAGGGGGGGGATGATGTTATTCTGATGGAAGATATGATAGAACGGGGAAAAGGAAATGTCATACCTCTCTGGTTATCGGGATTTACCTATTGACGGGAAGATTAAGATTGAGAATTAAATATAGTAATAAATCAAAATTGAATGTCGAAAGCCAAAATTATTTTTGTTTTCAATTTTCAGTTTTCAATTAATTTAAAAAGATGGCAAAAGAAAAACAATTCATGACTTGTGATGGTAACGCTGCCGCTGCACATATAGCATATATGTTCAGTGAAGTATCGTGTATTTATCCCATCACTCCGTCTTCGCCGATGGCTGAGAATGTCGACGAGTGGGCGGCTAAAGGGAGAAAGAATATGTTCGGAGAAACCGTACGTGTGATCGAAATGCAATCAGAAGCCGGTGCTGCCGGAGCTGTTCACGGTTCTTTACAGGCCGGTGCATTGACCAGTACTTATACTGCTTCACAGGGATTGTTGTTGATGATTCCGAACATGTATAAAATTGCCGGGGAATTATTGCCTTGTGTATTTCATGTAAGTGCACGGGCATTAGCTGCTCATGCTTTGAATATTTTCGGAGATCATGCCGATGTTTATGCAGCCCGTCAAACCGGTTTTGCTATGTTGGCTTCCGGCTCTGTACAGGAAGTGATGGATTTGTCAGCTGTTTCTCATTTGACGGCAATAAAATCCCGTGTTCCGTTTGTGAATTTCTTCGATGGTTTCCGTACCTCTCACGAGATACAGAAAATTGAAGCTTTGGATATGGAAGATTTGCGGGGACTGGTGGATATGGAGGCTTTGCAGGCATTCCGTAGCCGCTCGTTGAATTCCGAAACTCCGGTAACCCGTGGTACGGCTCAAAATCCGGATATTTATTTCCAGGGACGTGAAGCTTGTAATAAATTTTATGAATTAGTGCCTGACCTCGTGGCCGCTTATATGGATGAAATTTCTAAGCTGACCGGAAGAAAATATCGTCCGTTTGATTACTATGGTGCTCCGGATGCTGAAAATATCATTATCGCTATGGGATCGATAACGGATACCATTCGTGAAGTAATTGATTATAAATTGGCGCAAGGAGAGAAGGTCGGTTTGATAGCCGTTCATTTGTATCGTCCGTTCTCTGCCAAATATTTTATGGAAGCTGTGCCCGCATCTGTAAAACGGATTACAGTACTTGACCGTACTAAAGAGCCGGGAGCTAACGGTGATCCGTTGTATTTGGATGTAAAAGATATATTCTATGGAAAAGCAAATGCGCCTTTGATTGTAGGCGGACGCTATGGTATGGGGTCCAAGGATGTGACTCCGGCTCAAATCATCGCTATTTATAAAAATATGGCTTTGAATGAACCGAAAAACCAGTTCACAGTCGGTATCGTGGATGATGTAACATTCAAATCGTTGCCTTTGGAGCAGGAAGTAAAGGTGACCTCCGATTCCACCTACGAAGCCAAATTTTATGGGTTGGGTTCGGACGGTACGGTAGGTGCCAATAAGAATTCCATCAAGATTATCGGAGGAGCTACGAATAAATATTGTCAGGCATATTTCGCATATGATTCCAAGAAGTCGGGTGGTTTTACCGCTTCTCACCTGCGTTTCGGAGATGAACCGATTCGTTCTACCTATCTGGTGACAACTCCTGACTTTGTCGCTTGTCATGTGCCTGCATATATCCATCAGTATGATGTATTGAAAGGGTTGAAAAAAGGCGGTTCGTTCCTGTTGAATTCTCTTTGGGATGCCGAAGAAACGGCTAAGCATATGCCGAACCATATGAAGAAATATCTGGCAGATAACGAAATTAATTTCTATATCATTAATGGTACGAAGATCGGTCAGGAATTGGGATTGGGGAATCGTACCAATACGATTATGCAGAGTGCTTTCTTCAAGATTACGAATGTGATTCCTTACGAACTGGCTGTTAAAGAAATGAAAGCCGCTATCGTGAAATCTTATGGTACGAAAGGGGAAGCTATCGTAAATATGAATTATGCTGCCGTAGACGCCGGTGGTAAGGAAGGCAATCTGGTGAAAGTCAATGTTCCTGCCGAATGGAAGAATTTACCGGATGAAATGCCGGGTCATGATGGCAACCGCCCTGAATTTATCCGTAATGTTGTAGATGTGATGAATGCTCAGAAGGGAGACGATCTGCCTGTCAGTGCTTTTGTCGGCAGAGAAGACGGTACATTCCCTTGTGGAACAGCGAAATATGAAAAACGGGGTATTGCTGTGAATGTTCCGGAATGGCAGGTTGAAAACTGTATACAGTGTAACCAATGTGCTTATGTATGTCCTCACGCTGCTATCCGTCCTTTCCTGATGACGAGTGAGGAATTGGCTGCTGCTCCTGCCGGAACACAATCAAAACCGGCAGTCGGTAAAGAGCTGGCTGGATATCAATTCAGAATTCAGGTATCTCCTTTGGATTGTACGGGGTGTGGTAACTGTGCCGATGTTTGTCCGGCTAAAACCAAAGCTTTGGTCATGAAACCGCTGGAATCTCAAGAGGTTGAAATGCCTCGTTGGGAATATATGGATAAGAAAGTTGGTTACAAACAAGTTGTAGAACCGAACAATGTGAAGAATTCACAATTTGTTCAGCCTTTGTTTGAGTTCTCTGGTGCCTGTGCCGGTTGTGGTGAAACTCCGTATATCAAATTAATCACTCAGTTGTTCGGAGAAAGAATGATGGTAGCTAATGCAACGGGTTGTTCTTCTATTTACGGTGCATCTGCTCCCTCTACTCCTTATTGTACAAATTATAAGACGGGGCGTGGTCCGGCCTGGGCTAATTCATTATTTGAAGATAATGCTGAATTCGGTTTCGGTATGGCAGAAGGTGCAAACCGTTTACGTGAAAGAGTGAAGAGATTGCTGGAAGAAAACATGTCAGCTTTCTCTGCTGCTGTACAAGCTGCTGCTACTGCATGGATTGCCGGTTTTGATGATAAAGACCAGACTTTGGCTTTGAGCGATGCATTGCTTGCTGCCCTGGAAAAAGAGACTGCTCCGGTAGCTAAGGAAATTTTAAGTCTGAAGGCTTATTTCACGAAGAAATCTCAATGGATATTCGGTGGTGACGGTTGGGCTTATGATATCGGTTACGGTGGTGTAGATCATGTATTGGCCAGCGGACATGACGTAAATATTTTGGTTGTCGATACCGAAGTATATTCGAATACCGGTGGACAGTCTTCTAAATCAACGCCGACGGGTGCCGTTGCCAAGTTTGCTGCCAGCGGTAAACGGGTAAGGAAAAAAGATTTGGGTATGATGGCTATGTCTTATGGCTATGTTTATGTAGCACAGGTAGCAATGGGGGCAAATCAGGCTCAATATATCAAAGCATTGAAAGAAGCGGAAGCATATCCGGGACCGTCTTTGATTATAGCTTACGCTCCCTGTATCAACCACGGTTTGAAGGCTAGCATGGGTAAATCACAGGCAGAGGAGAAAAAAGCCGTTGAGTGTGGTTACTGGCAGTTGTATCGTTATAATCCGTTGTTGGAGTGTGAAGGTAAAAATCCGTTCCAATTGGATTCTAAGGAACCTGATTTCTCTAAATTCCGTGAGTTCCTGATGGGTGAAGTACGTTTCAATTCTTTGGTAAAAGCTGCTCCTGCAGATGCAGAGAAGCTGTTTGAAACAACAGAAGCAAATGCCAAATGGAGATACGAAGGTTATAAACGTCATGCTGAAATGAAGTATGGTGAATAAATAAGATCTTTGGATCCGGATAAGGGCTGCATTTTGCAGCCCTTTTTTTATGGAATGGGGAGGAAAAGATACAAACCGGACTGATAATTGATACGGGAAGGATATATTGCAATCTGTTCTTATTCCGCTTGCCGAGCTTTTCGTGTTGATTGTTTTTTATAAAAATTTACATTAAATTGCATATCCTATTTTTTTTCGTATTTTTGACTGTAATTTTATGTCGTTAGGTATAAAGAACAAAAGTGTAAGTTTAAAAGATAATTTTATGGAAGAATTAGAAACAAAAAATCAGGAGCAACCCAAACAAACGATTATAATTCAGCAGCCTGTTTCCCGTTCGAACGGTTTGGGTACTGCGGGGTTTGTATTGGCATTGATTGCATTATTTTTAGGCTGGATTCCGTTTTTAGGCTGGATTGTATGGTTGTTAGGACTTATTTTTTCTGCCTGCGGTATGTTTAAAGCTCCCAGGGGGCTTGCTATTGCCGGACTGGTAATATCTCTGATCGGGGTGATATTATTGCTGGCTGTTTTCGGTGCCGTAACTGCTGCTCTTACGTTGTGATAAAAACGGGGGGTGCGACTTTCTGAATCTTCACAGTTTTAATAGAAGAAAAATAATGGGGCGATGAAAAAATATTTTCATTACCCTATTTTTGTTTCTATAAACTTTTTCTTTTGGGTATTTTCTTAATTTTTATTTACCTTTGAGCCATTATTAACAGTCAGAAAGGGGTGCCTGAATAGTACGGGCTGAGATTATACCCATTGAACCTGATCCGGGTAATGCCGGCGAAGGGAGTTATGTAACAGATGTGCGCCTTTCTGTTATAATTTAAAGCACAAATGAATAAAAAATTTTGGATCATTGCCACATTATTGCATTGTGGTTTGTATGCCGTTGCAGAAACAGAAACGACGGATTCTTTGCGTCATGTAAACCTTGAAGAGGCTCAGGTCTTTTCAACGCGTGCAACAGCGAGGACTCCGATTGCTTTTGTCAATATCAGTAAAGAGGCTATTCAGAAACAGAATGTCGGTTTGGATATTCCGTTTTTATTGTTGATGACGCCTTCCGTATTGACCACGACGGATGCCGGTGCCGGAATCGGCTACTCGACGATACGTGTACGGGGTACCGATGCGACTCGTATTAATGTAACCACTAACGGTATTCCGATGAATGATGCGGAGAGTCATGCTATTTTTTGGGTGAATACGCCGGATTTGGCTTCTTCTTTGAAAGATATGCAGATACAGCGCGGGGCCGGAACTTCAACGAACGGAGCCGGTGCTTTCGGGGGAAGTATCAATATGCAGACAGAGAGCTCTGCCATCAATCCTTATGCAGAAATCAGCGGTTCTTACGGTTCGTTTAATACACAGAAAGAAACGTTTAAAGTGGGAACCGGTCTGGTGAATAATCGTTGGGCTTTCGATGCCCGGCTTTCGCATATTAAAAGTGATGGTTATAGAGACCGGGCTTCTGCCCAATTGAAATCTTATTTTGCTCAGGCCGGGTATTACGGAGATAAAACGACGGTTAAATTTATTACTTTCGGTGGCAAAGAAGAAACTTATCATGCCTGGGACGGTATAACCAAGGATATGCTGGAAACCGATCGTACCTATAACCCGAATGGAGTAATTGAAGATGAGAACGGAAAGGCTGTGGGTTTTTATGATGATCAACTGGATGTGTATCGTCAAACCCATTATCAGTTATTATTCAACCATATTTTCAATCCGGTCTGGAATTTAAATGTTGCTTTTCATTACACCGGCGGGGAAGGATATTACCAGGAATACAAGAATGGCCGCTATCTGGCCGAATATGGATTACAACCTTATGTGGATGCTGAAGGCAAAACGGTTGAAACTTCGAATTTAATCCGGAGAAAGAATGTAGCCAGTGATTTCGGTGGTATGGTTTTTTCTTTAAATTATCAAACCGGAAAATTACAGGCATCTCTCGGAGGCGGAATGAATAAATACAAGAATGATCACGATGGAAATGTAATTTGGGTGAAAAATTATATCGGCGATCTTGCTCCCGATCATAAGTTCTATGAAAATACCGGAGAGAAACTGGATGCCAATATATACGGACGTCTGAATTATGAATTTGTACGTAATCTGAATTTTTACGTCGATTTACAATATCGTCATATTAATTATACGATAAAAGGAGTGAACGATAAATACGATTGGAGTGCGGGTCATATGCAGCCATTGAATTTGGATGAAACCTTTAACTTTTTTAATCCGAAAGCGGGACTTTTCTGGCAGATCAATTCTCAAAACAGTGCTTACGCTTCATTTGCTGTAGCGCAGAAGGAACCGACCCGAAATAATTACACTGACGGTTTCTTTACCCAACGCCCCAAAGCCGAACGTCTGCTGGATTATGAGCTCGGATATTCTTTCCGCTCGGGCCGTTTTACTGCCGGCGTGAATTTGTATTATATGGATTATAAAGATCAACTGGTATTGACCGGACAGTTGAACGAGATCGGAGAAGCCGTATCAGCTAACGTAAAAGATAGTTATCGTACGGGTGCCGAATTGTCGGCCGGAATGAGGTTTACAAATTGGTTGCGTTGGGATGTCAATGCGACGTTGAGCCGTAACCGGATTAAGCATTATACGGAATATTTGAGCGATGTGAATGAGAACTGGAAAGATATGACAACAGCAGATGGCGGTATTTCTCAAACAGCCAATTATTTGGGATCCACTCCGATTTCTTTTTCTCCGGATTTTATGTTGAATAGTTTGATTGCTTTCAATTATAAGGGATTGGATGCCTCGTTACAGTCTCAGTATGTAAGTAAGCAGTACCTGAATAATTCCGGGGATAATGATTGTACATTGGATGCTTATTTTGTAAGTAATTTGAATGTAAGTTATACTTTCAAGCTGCCGGCGATGAAATCGGTAACGGTAGGGGTAACGGTGTATAACCTGTTCGATGAAACGTATGAAAGCAACGGATATGCCAGTCGTACGGCTGTTTACCCGACACCGGACAGAATCAAACCGGCGGGTGTCAAACCGGAAGTAGTACCTTATGCGGCTTATTATCCCAATGCCGGAATTAATGCGTTGGCGTATCTGACGTTGCGATTTTAAAAGATAAGGTTGGAACCGGTGTTAATATCGGTTCCGATTGTAAATCAAAAATTTATGGGTTCGTATCTTGGTTTTTTGTAATTTTATTTTTTTATAGTCGATCTGAAATTTACATTTTAAAGCAGCTATGGATTATTTAGAAATTATCGGGACCCTTGTCGGATTGCTATATCTCTGGTTCGAATATAAAGCGAGTATCTGGCTTTGGGCTGCGGGTATTGTCATGCCGGCTTTAAGTCTTATGGTGTATTATCGGTCCGGATTATATGCGGATTTCGGTATTAATATTTACTATCTTTTAGCCGGTATATACGGTTGGGCGATGTGGTTAAAAGGGGCTTCCGGTAAGAAAGAGCTTCCGGTTATACATACGCCTATAAAACAGATTTTGCCGTTGACAGCTATAGCTGTCGGGTTATTGTTGTTTATTGCCTGGATATTGATTCGTTTTACGGATAGTACAGTTCCCTGGCTTGACAGTTTGACAACGGCATTGAGTATTGTGGCCATGTGGATGTTGGCTTATAAACATGCCGAACAATGGTTGGTATGGATTATTGTCGATGTTGTTAGTTGTGGGTTATATATTTATAAAGGTTTACCTTTCTATGCCGCTTTATATGGATTTTATACTATAATTGCCTTCTTCGGCTATTTCAAATGGTTGAAAATGATCTCCGAAGAAAGATAATTTATGATTTCTGGATTCTGATTTATCTCCCTAACTAACCGTTTGTTTTAATTTAGAATTTGCAATTAAAATTCTACTTTTGCCTTGTAATTGTATTGAAAGATGAAGCATTATCCTTTGTGTGGTAAGGGGCATTTGCCGGAGGTTGTTATATTGGCGGACGGGAATTTTCCGAGGACCTGTTCGGCTGTTGAGATGTTAAAACGATTGCCGATAGTATGTTGTGACGGGGCGACCGGTAAATTATTGCGTCATGGGTATAAGCCTCACGCTATTGTCGGAGATGGAGATTCGCTTTCATCTGTACTTCGGAAACAATATGCTTCTATTATTCATCTGGAAAAGGAACAGGAAACCAATGATTTGAGCAAAGCTTTCCGTTTTTGTCTGGAAAAGGGTTGGAGAAATATTCTGATCCTGGGGGCAACAGGAAAAAGGGAAGATCATACTTTGGGGAATATCAGTCTTTTGATGGATTATATGTCCTGTGCTCAGGTACAGATGTTGACGGATTACGGTTTGTTTACCCCTGTTTGCGGAGATTCTGAGTTTGAGTCTTTTCCGGGACAACAGGTATCTGTGTTTAATATGGGATGTACTTATCTGAAAGGTGAAAATCTGGCTTATCCGCTCTCTCCGTTTACGAATTGGTGGCAGGGAACTTTAAATGAGGCAACTGAAACCCGTTTCCGGGTTATTACGGACGGAAAGCTGTTGGTATACCGGGTTGGCGGTTTATTGAAATAATAAGAATGTAATTTTTATCATTATTTACAAAACTTCCTAAAATTTTTATCAATCTGATTTATGTTATATATTTGCGGAAATTTAGTTATCGGTTGCATGTACGGTAATCATTTTACGGTTTATTAAATTTATTTTTCATGAAAAGGCAATTGATTTCCTTATTGGTGCTATGTTTTGGAATATTTCAATTACAAGCAGCAGATAAACAGGTGATCCGGATTTCGACAGCCGCTACGGATTTAATTTTTCAGGTGGGGGCGAACGGGCGTTTGTATCAGTCGTATTTAGGTCCCCGATTTATGAACGGGACGGATATAGAGTGTTTGTCAAAAGACAGAAATGTAGCGGCACAAGGGTGGGAAGTATATCCGGGTTCAGGAATGGAGGATTATTTTGAACCGGCATTAGGTATCACTCATAATGATGGGAATATGGCGACTTTGTTGAAGTTTGTTTCACAGGAAGTCCGTCGGATAGATACGAATGTGGAAGAAACCATAATTACATTGAAAGATGAGGTTTATCCGATCGAGGTGAAGTTACATTATGTGTCTTTTGCCAAAGAGAATGTGATTAAATCCTGGTCGGAGATATGCCATCGGGAGAAAAAGCCGGTGACTTTATTCCGTTATGCTTCTGCTATGTTTTATTTTGAAAGTCCGCGCTATTTTTTGACCGAATTCAGTGGTGATTGGGCGCGTGAGGCGATGATGACTTCTCAGGAGCTACAATTCGGTAAGAAAATTATTGACACGAAACTAGGAAGCCGGGCTGCCATGCATGCACATCCGTTTTTTCAATTGGGTCTGGGGCATCCGATGGCTGAAAACGAAGGATTGGTATTGGTCGGTACTATCGGATGGACCGGAAATTTCCGGTTTACCTTTGAAGTGGATAATGTGGGAAATTTGCGCGTAATTTCAGGCATAAATCCTTATGCTTCCTGTTATGAGCTTGTGCCGGGAGAGGTTTTTAAGACACCTGAATTTATTTTTACTCTCAGTGGGAATGGTGTCGGCGATGCCAGTCGCAATTTGCATGATTGGGCACGGCATTACCAGGTAAAAGACGGATTGGGGGCACGGCTTACTTTATTGAATAATTGGGAAAATACCGGATTTAATTTTAATGAAGAGATATTGCTTGGTTTGATGAAAGAAGCGAAGCATTTGGGGGTCGATATGTTTTTGCTCGATGACGGTTGGTTTGGGAATAATCATCCCCGAAATGACGACCGTGCTGGTTTGGGTGACTGGGAACCAATGAAGAGTAAATTACCTAATGGTGTTGGTCCTTTAGTCGAGGGGGCCGAAAAAGCAGGAGTCAAATTCGGAATCTGGGTCGAGCCGGAAATGGTAAATCCGAAAAGTGATTTGTTTGAAGAGCATCCGGAATGGGTGATTCATCAGCCTAACCGGGAACCTTATTACTATCGCAATCAGTTAGTATTGGATATGAGTAATCCCAAAGTACAGGATTATGTATATGGGATTATTGATAACTTAATGACCCGACATCCGGGAATTGCTTTTTTCAAATGGGATTGCAACAGTCCGATCACCAATATTTATTCTCCGTATTTGAAAAATAAGCAGTCACAATTGTATATAGATCACGTACGTGGGATATATAGCGTTTTGGAGCGGCTAAAAGAAAAATATCCGAATCTGCCGATGATGCTTTGCTCCGGGGGAGGAGCCCGTTGTGATTATGAGGCATTGAAATATTTCACTGAATTTTGGCCAAGCGATAATACGGAGCCGGTGGAACGTATTTTTATTCAATGGGGATTTTCGCAAGTGTTTCCTTCACAGGTTTTGTGTGCGCATGTCACTGGCTGGGGAAAACAATCCGTCAAATTCCGAACGGATGTTGCTATGATGTGTAAATTGGGATTTGACATCGGTATTGCAGATATGACAGCAGATGAACAGGCGTTTTGTCAGGAAGCTGTGAAAAATTTTAAACGCCTTTCTCCGGTTATTCTACAAGGAGATTTCTATCGTCTGGTTTCTCCTTATGAAACAAATCATGCTGCGGTTGTACATGTCGGAAAAGATAAGCGTAAAGCAGTTCTTTATGCTTATGATTTGTATCCTCGTTTTGGAGAAAAATTATTTCCGGTAAAACTACAGGGATTAAATCCCGTTAAAAACTATAAAATCGAAGAGATCAATTTGATGCCGGGACATCAATCCGATTTAACTGCCCACGGAAAAATATATTCCGGTGATTTTTTAATGAAGGTGGGTATAGACGTGTTTACAGGTAACAAGACACATAGCCGGATTCTTGAAATAACAGCTCAATAAATAATAAGAGGTGTGGTTTCAACCGCACCTCTTATCATTTAAGGAGTAAATTATTGATTTTTTCTTTCAGCGTCTGGACATTTATCGGTTTGGCAATGTAGTCTGTAAATCCGTAGGACAGGATATTTTTAACATCCTGAGAGTAGGCATAGGCAGTTACTGCAATAACCGGAACGTTGGATGATATTTTGCGAATTTCAGAAAGAGCTTCGTATCCGTTAACTTCAGGCATACGGATATCCATTAGAAGTATGACAGGATTATAGAGCTTAAAAAGAGTGATTGCTTCGCGTCCGTTATAAGCATGTAAAAGCTGGAAGTCTGCTTTTAGAACATATTCCAACAACAGGTAATTATCTCTGTTATCTTCGGCTATGACAATAATAGGTTTGTTTTTTGAATTATGCATGTATTCTGTCTGCCTAAATTAATATTCTGTTGAATATAAATGCAATTCCGAATGTAAAAATTTTATGATTTCAATATTCTAAAGTCATTTATACGGAATACGACTTTATTTGATTCACACACACACCATAAAATAATACTTATGACCCTTTTAGAGGGAGATTCAAAGGTACGTTTTTTTTGTGTAATCACAAAAATTGACAGATAGAAATTAAAATCATTCATACAGGTTATTCAATACATCATAAACAACTGTATTTCAATAATTAAAAAAATATTTATATCTATTCTTCCTTCTTACATTTCTATTTGAATTTTTCCCATTTTTATAAACTTAAAAAACGTACCTTAAATTTGGCTGAAAGATACTATTTGTTATGTGTGTAATTTGCTTTTTTACATCGCTTTCCGTTTTTATGGCATGTCTTTTTCAACTTTCTTAAACACACTACCGTATCTCGTAAAAAAAGTATATCTTTGCAGTTCGTTAATGTTGGACGTTTAATATTTTTGTTTCCGGACAGATCATGCAATATACTTTATTGGCTAAAGATAAGAATAGTGAAGCTCGTTGTGGGGTGTTAACAACGGCGCACGGGGAAATTCATACTCCTATTTTTATGCCGGTAGGAACGGTGGGAACAGTGAAAGCTGTACATGCCCGGGAATTAAAAAATGATATTCGTGCAGAAATTATTCTGGGGAATACGTATCATTTGTATTTACGTCCGGGAACAGATATATTGCAAGCTGCCGGAGGATTACATAAATTCAACGGCTGGGACAGACCCATCCTGACGGACAGCGGAGGTTTTCAGGTTTTTTCTTTGACCGATCGGCGGAAGATTACCGAAGAAGGAGTCATATTTCATTCCCACATTGATGGCTCGAAACACATTTTTACACCGGAATCCGTAATGGATATCCAGCGTAAAATAGGGGCGGATATCATTATGGCTTTCGATGAATGTCCTCCGGGAACGAGTGAATACGGATATGCAAAAAAATCTTTGGAATTGACGCAGCGCTGGCTGGAACGCTGCGTAAAACATCTGGATGCCACGGAGCCTTTGTATGGTTACGAACAAAATCTGTTTCCTATTGTTCAGGGATGTGTGTATAAGGATTTGCGGGAGCGGTCGGCGGAGCATGCGGTAGCGCTGGATCGGGCCGGATATGCTATCGGCGGCTTGGCTGTCGGTGAACCGGCAGAAGACATGTATGCGATGATAGAAGTCGTAAACCGTATTTTACCGCAAAATAAACCCCGTTATTTGATGGGGGTAGGTACTCCGGAAAATATTCTGGAAGCGATTGCTTTGGGAGTAGATATGTTCGACTGTGTTATGCCCACCCGGAATGGACGTAACGGAATGTTGTTTACGACTGAAGGTGTGATTAATATAAAAAACAGAAAGTGGGATAGGGATTTTTCTCCTTTAGATCCTGCCGGATTATGCTTTGTTGACACAGATTATACAAAGGCATATCTCAGACATCTGATAAAGGCCGATGAAATATTGGGATTACAAATATGTTCTATCCATAATCTGGCTTTTTATTTATGGTTGGTTCGTGAAGCCAGAAAACATATTCTGGAAGGAGATTTTGCTGTCTGGAAATCACGAATGGTAAAAAAAGTAACAACACGGTTGTAATAGGAAGCTGCTATTTCAGAGTCCAATAGTCTTAAAATGAAAAAACTCGATTTATACATTATCCGTAAATTCTTGGGAACATTCTTTTTTTCCCTGGCACTTATATTGTGTATCGTCGTTGTTTTCGATGTTGCGGAAAAGTTGGAAAAATTTATAGGGAATCAGGCCCCGTTGTCGGAGATTATTTTTCAGTATTATCTGAATTTCATACCTTATTTCGCTAATCTTTTTTCATCATTATTTACTTTTATTTCCGTAATCTTTTTTACCTCGAAAATGGCTTATGATAGTGAGATCATAGCTATATTAAGTACCGGTATCAGCTTTAAGCGTTTTTTGTTTCCTTATATGATATCTGCGGCTGTAATTGCATTGTTGTCTTTTTGTCTCAGTGCTTTTATTATTCCGAATGCCAATCAGACGCGTATTGAATTTCAGAAACGTTATATCAATAAAAAATTCAATAATAAGGAAGCTAATATCCACCGGCAGATCGCTCCCGGCGTATTTATTTATATGTCGAATTATTCGGTAGCTTCCAATATCGGATACGATTTTTCTATTGAGACGTTTAATAATGATACGTTGGTCAGTAAGCTTACGTCCAGTCGCATTACCTGGGATAAAGATAAGGAAAAATGGGTGATCAGTAATTGGAAATTGCGGGAGCTTGAAGGGAACCGGGATAAATACACGACGGGCCGGGAGATTGATACATTGCTGGGTTTTTTGCCTTCGGAATTTTCAGAGGACCCGAGTAAAATAAAGGAACAGCTTACCTTGCCGGAATTGGATGAATATATCGAACGGATGAAGTTGCGGGGAAGTTCTAATATTATCGAATTTCAGATTGAAAAATATAAAATATGGTCCAATGCTTTTGCGACTTTTATTTTGACATTAATAGGTGTATCTATCTCTTCCCGTAAAATCCGGGGGGGGATGGGCCTGCATTTGGGGTTGGGATTGTTACTCAGTTTCTCTTACATTCTGTTTATGCAATTTTCGACTGTTTTCGCAACAAACGGGGATATGAATCCGTTATTATCCGTGTGGCTGCCGAATATACTGTTTGCGGTAATTGCGTTTTTTGTATACCGGACAGCTCCGAAATAGGAAAATAAATACAATAAATACCGATAGAAGGGTGGGCTTGTGTAGAATCGGGTGTGATAATATGTTTAATATGGAGAAAAAAATCAATAGAAGAGAAAATAACGAAGGACGTCGCCAGGAAGGTCGTTCTTTTTCCAGAAATACCCGGAATTCCGGATATAAAAGTGAAAACAAAGAATCTTCGCAGACGAATCGTCGCTATTTTGACCGGGAGAGAAAAGACAATGAAAATAAACCTCGTTTTAATTATACAAGGGAGGAGGGAAGTGTTAGGCAGGAGTCTGAATCCCGTTATCAACGCAGACCGAGAGTAGAGGAAGGCCGGAAAGAATCGGAGAATGGGGGACGGTATCAGAAGAGGGATTATTATAAGCGGGAAACAGGAACGAATCCGGCAAATCGGTCGCAGGAGAAAACCCCTGGACGTAGGAGTTATTTTTCAAAACCGACTGAAGAGAAGAATTACAGTAGGGAAAACAAATACATAAAACGCGACTATAAGCGTCAGGATTCTTTGGGGGAAGAAGGGAAGGAAGAATTGCGTAAAAAGCATTACAGTAAGAAAAAGCAGTTGGAGCATCATCGGCTTAAGGTAGAAAAAGAAGATGCTGAGTTGCGTTTGAACCGTTATATTTCTATGGGAGGGGTATGTTCACGGAGAGATGCGGACGTGTTGATAGCTGAAGGAAGAGTGAAAGTAAACGGCGAAGTTGTCCAGACTGTGGGAATTAAAGTCCGTAAGAACGATCGGGTAGAGGTTGACGATGTTTTAATTGTTCCCGAACGAAAAGTATATCTGGTACTCAATAAACCTAAAGACTACGTAACTACTGTAGAAGATCCGCTTGAACGTAAGACTGTGATGAGTTTGATAGAAGATGCGTGTAAAGAACGGATCTATCCTATCGGGCGTTTGGATCGTCAGACCACAGGCGTCTTATTGTTTACGAATGACGGTGATTTAGCCAAGAAGCTGACGCATCCGAAATATGAACACAAGAAAATATACCATGTATTTTTGAATAAACCGTTGGATGAAACGGATCTGGAAAAGATCAGTAAAGGATTGGAATTGGAGGACGGTTTTATAAAAGCCGATGAAATTAGTTATACGTCACCTGACAGATCCGAGGTCGGGATTGAGATTCATTCAGGACGTAACCGGATTGTGAGACGGATATTTGAGCATTTGGGATACGACATCGTTCGTCTTGACCGGGTGTATTTTGCGGGAATAACCAAAAAGAATTTACCGAGAGGAAGATGGCGGTTTTTGACTTCTCAGGAGGTTCGGATATTGAAGATATATAATACTTGACGGGTTTATAAAATCAGTCCGGATTGTATATATTTTTAAATGTAATATTTTTATTTAAAAAATAATGCTTATTTTGCATTGTTTTCATTGTTAAAATATTTATTATGGTGGCACTGGTATCACAAGGAATGAACAGAATGAGGATATTACAGAAGATTTCTTATACCCCTCGTTGGATCATTTTCATTTTAGATGTATGTCTGAGTTTGTTCTCAATAGGTGTTGCTTGTTTGGTTTTAGCTAATTTTCAGATTGATAAGATCGTTTTAGAGCCTCTGATAAAGATCATGTTTATTGTTGTAGGGGTTCGGATGGTCGGATTTATTTTAGGGAAAACTTATTCCGGAATTATTCGCTATACGGGGACTGAAGATGTATTGCGGATATTTTATGTATTGACGGCCGGCGAATTGGTTCTTTTGTTGTTTAATGCCGGTTTTTTCATTTTTGATCAGACATTTTTTATTCCGTTGGGGTTTCTTTTGATTGAATATATGGTATTGATGTGTACCATGACGATACTTCGTTTATTTGTTAAAATTACATTTTCCCAATATGTCGATGCTGAAAAGGTAAAGAAAAATGTGATTATTTGCGGTAGTGACGAATACGGAATGATGGCGAAGCATGCTTTGGATAATGCTGTGGATGCCTCATACAATATCATTGCTTTCGTAGATATGAACGATAAAAAAGCAGGGAAGGTATTGGAGGGTGTCAAGATTTATAAGTCCAGTGCTTTATCTTATCTTTTGAAGCGGAATGATGTCGATAAGGTGGTAATCGCCAAAAAATTGCTGGCGCAGGATAAGAAACGCCGCCTGATTGAAACCTGTCTGAAATACAATGTCAGTGTATTGGAAGTGCCTCAATTTGAAAGCTGGATTAACGGGGAGTTGAATATTAAACATATTAAAAACATCAAGATTGAGGATTTACTGGATCGTGGAGTTATAGAATTGGATGATCAGGCTTTGCGTAAACAGTTACTGAATAAAACAATTTTGGTAACAGGTGCGGCCGGTTCGATTGGAAGCGAGATTGTCCGGCAGTTGACCCGTTTTAAACCGGCACGTATCATTTTACTGGATGAGGCAGAGTCACCTCTTTATGATATACAACTGGAATTATCTGAAAAATTCCGTTTCAATGATTTCTCGGTAGAAATGGCAGATGTCCGGGATTATGACAGAACGGAAGGTATATTTGTCAGGTATCGGCCTGATATTGTGTATCACGCTGCCGCTTATAAGCATGTGCCGATGGTTGAATTATTGCCGTTGGAAGGAATAAAGACTAATGTTTTCGGAACAAAAAATGTGGCTGATCTGGCTGTGAAATACGGGTGTGATAAATTTGTTATGATTTCGACCGACAAAGCTGTGAATCCGACGAATGTAATGGGATGTACCAAACGGATTGCTGAAATATACATACAGTCGTTGAATGCTCAATCGAAAACCTGTTTTGTTACGACCCGTTTTGGTAATGTATTGGGGTCTAACGGATCTGTAATCCCCCGGTTTACCAAACAGATAGAAGAAGGTGGTCCGGTAACGGTGACACATCCGGATATTACCCGTTTTTTTATGACCATACCGGAGGCCTGTCAATTGGTATTGCAAGCCGGGGCCTTGGGAGAGGGAGGTGAGATATTCGTCTTCGATATGGGGGAAAGTGTGAAAATTGTCGATTTGGCTCGTAAAATGATTAAACTTTCCGGATTTGAAGTAGGTAAAGATATACATATTGTATTTACAGGTCTCCGGCCGGGTGAAAAACTATACGAAGAAGTGTTGAACGTAAAGGAGACGACATTGCCGACACCTCATAAACGAATTAAACGGGCTAAAGTGCGTGAATATGATTTTGAAGAAATCAAGCAGGAAATCATAGAGTTGCGTATGATTGTCGATAAGGGAAATGTTTTTGAAACGGTAAGAAAAATGAAGTTTATTGTGCCTGAATTCAAATCCAAAAATTCCGTTTATGAGGAGATTGACTTTCAACTTGAAGCAAACCGGGTAGATCTGATGATGGAAAAGGCTGTACAAGAATAAATATATTGGTAATATTAAAGTGAACATGGAATATTCTTCTTCCTGGTATGCTTTGCATACCGCTCCCCGTGCAGAAAAGAAAGTGAAGGAAAGGTTGGAAGAACAAGGGATCGAGAATTACTTACCTTTAAAAATTGAAACACGTATCTGGAGCGACCGTAAGAAAAAAATCGCGGTACCATTAATTCCCGGATACATCTTTGTTTGTGTTTCTGCAAATGACTTTTTGAAAGTATTGAATACAACGGGAGCAGTGGCTTTTTTAAAGGAAAAATCGGCACCTGCAGCTATTCCTGTAGATCAGATCAGGCGTTTACGGATGATGGTAGAGCATGCGGTTGATGAGATTGAATTTATAAACAATCCTTTGCGGATTGGAGATAAGATAAGAGTAAAGCAAGGTGAGTTGGAGGGATTGATCGGGGATCTTATTGAGATGCGGGGAAAATATAAGATTGCTATTCGTTTGCAATATTTCGGCTGTGCTTTGACAACTATACCTTTGGGATGGATTGAAAAGCTGGAATGATCGGTTCATTTGTGAAAAAAGGAGGTGGGTGTTTTATTTTATCAGATGATTTAGGTAATTTTGTAACTTGTATATAGAGTATTAATTAAACGGAAATCGGCGTGAAAAAAATAGCATTGTTGTTATTAGGAGTTTGTCTGATTATACAGGCTTGGGGACAAGTGTCCGATAATGATGTAATTCAGATGGTTTTAACGGCCCAGAAACAGGGGATGAGTCAGCAGCAGATTGCTGTTATGCTGTTACAGAAGGGGGTGACCAAAGAACAACTGTTGCGATTGAAAGATACTTATGAGAAAGGTGAGTTGAATTTGAAAGATGCCGGGAACGTCACGACCGATACCCGGATACGTCAGTTACCGTTGAAACAGAACGATAAAAAGACCGATAGCCGTTATCTGAAAGAGGATGAATTGACGGGAAAACCTTTGTTTGAAGCTCCGCGTGGAGAAAATGTTTCTTTTATCGATTCGATTGGAAATATAATGCAGCCTCCCTATCCTGTGGAGACGGAAAAAAGTGTCATCTTCGGTAAGGATATTTTTAATAATACGTTGCTGACTTTTGAACCGCAATTGAATATTGCAACTCCGGACAATTATCTGTTGGGTCCCGGGGATGAAGTGATTATTGATATATGGGGAAATTCAGAGGCGAATATAAGGCAGGTTATTTCTCCGGATGGTAATATTGTTGTACAAGGTATCGGACCGGTTTATTTGAACGGACTTACGGTAAAAGAAGCGAATGCCCGTGTGAAAAATGAATTCAGTAAGATTTATGCGATTGCTTCCGGTAATGTGTCTATCCGTCTGACTCTGGGACAAATCCGAAGTATTCAGGTGAATGTGATGGGCGAAGTTGCGGTGCCGGGTACCTATACCTTACCTTCTTTAGCCTCCGCTTTTCATGCTTTGTACAATGCAGGAGGTGTAAATCCGATCGGTTCTTTACGTAGTATAAAGATATACAGGAATGGGAAAGAAATTGCCGATGTGGATATTTATGAATATATCATGCAGGGAAAGAACGACCTGAATATTCTTTTACAGGACGGGGATGTCATTGTGGTAAGTCCGTATGTTAATCTGGTGGATTTATCCGGTAAGGTAAAACGTCCTATGATTTATGAAATGAAAAATCAGGAGACCGTAGCTGATATTTTGAGTTATGCCGGAGGATTTACAGGAGATGCTTATAAAAAGAATGTACGGGTAATTCGGAAAAGCGGCCGGGAACATCAGATATATAATGTTGATGAAAATAATTTCGATACATTTATTATGACGGATGGAGACCAGATATCTGTGGATTCCGTGCTTCCTCGTTTCGAGAATAAAGTAGAAATAAAAGGAGCCGTTTATCGGGAAGGTTTATATGCAATCGGTGAGGGAGTAAATACGTTGAAAGAACTGCTTGATAAAGCCGAGGGAGTTCGGGGGGATGCGTTTTTGAACCGGGCTGTACTCTATCGGGAAAAACCGGACCTGACCTTAGAGGTACTTTCTGTTGATATAGCTGGATTGATAGAGGGTACGGCCGAAGATATTGCTTTGAAGAAAAATGATGTTTTATATGTACCCTCGGTTTTTGACTTACAAGAAGATTTTACGATTGTTGTAAAAGGAGCTGTACGAAATCCGGGTACTTATAAATTTGCCGATAATATGACCCTTGAAGATCTGGTGATTCAGTGTGGTGGGTTGCTGGAATCAGCTTCGACCGTTAAAATCGATGTTGCCCGCAGAATCAAGGATCCGAAAAGCACTACAGTCGGTGATATGAGGGCTGAAACTTTTACCTTTACCCTCAAAGACGGTTTGATAACGGGAGGCCAACCGGGATTTACCTTAAAACCGTTTGACGAGGTATATATCCGGCGTTCTCCCGGATACCAGGAGCAACAGGATGTGTTTGTCGACGGAGAAGTGATGTTTGGAGGAGAGTATGCATTGGCCAAAAAGGGAGAACGTCTTTCCGATATCGTTATTAAAGCAGGCGGACTTACGCCTGAGGCTTATCCGGAAGGAGCGCGTTTGATGCGCAAAACAACCCCGGAGGAGAAAAAACTTATACAACAAACAATTATGAAATTGACTCAACAAGGGGGAAATGATACGATTGATATGGCACTGATGAATTTGGGTGATTATTATCCGGTTGGAATAGAGTTGAAGAAAGCTTTGGAAAATCCGGGGTCCGATTACGATGTTATTTTGAAAGAAGGAGATCAGTTGGTGATACCCGAGTATTCCGGAACCGTCAAGATTAGCGGGGCTGTGATGTATCCGAATACGGTGGTGTATAAGCCGAAAGCGAAAACTTCCTATTACATTTCACAGGCGGGTGGTTTTGCACAGAGGGCTCGCAAACGCAGAGCTTTTGTGATTTATATGAATGGAACGGTCGCTGTGGCCAGAGGAGGACGATTGGATATAAAGCCCGGATGTGAAATTATCGTGCCCTTGAAACAATCGCGTAAAGGATTAGGATTGGCTGAAATTATGAGTTTGACAACTTCAACAACTTCAATGGCCGCAATGATAACATCAATCATTAATTCGACGAAATAAGATGGAACAGCATGTAAATACGCCGCCTATGAATAATCCGGAGCAGGAAATCGATTTGGTAGAGGTTATCCGGAAGCTTTGGAGAAACCGTAAACTCATATTGAAAGTTACGGTTGCTTTTATGATATTAGGTGTTTTAGTGGCTCTTTTCAGTGCGAAGGAATATACTGCCGGTAGTACGTTGGTACCTCAGTCTTCAGATAAAAAGATAGGTGGAAGTTTGAGTGGTTTGGCTGCCATGGCGGGAATCAATCTTGGTGATATGACGGGGGGAGAAGTATTGTCTCCGAAAATTTATCCGAAAGTTTTGGCCAGTATTCCTTTTCAAAAGGATATCATGTATACTCGGGTTAAATTTGAAGATTTCGATGAACCGGTGACGGTATTGGATTATTATACGAATGAAGAGTATCAAAGATTTAGTTTGGGGAAAACGATCGTTAAATATACAATCGGATTACCGGGAGTTATTCTCAAGGCAATCCGGGGAGAACAGCCGGAGCCGGAATTTTCCGGTTCAGCAGAGAATCAGATTCAAAGCTTATCTAAAGATGAGAAAAAATGTATAGATATTTTGAAGGATAAGATCAATTTGAATCTGAATGAAAAAGACGGTTACGTTCAGCTGAGTGTCGATATGCCCGATGCCTGGTCTGCTGCTCAATTGGCTGAAAGGGTACAGGTGTTATTACAAAAATACATTACCGAGTTTAAAATTGAAAAAGTACAGTCGAATCTTGATTTTGTACAAGGGCGTTATGATGAAGCCAAACGGGATTTTGAACAAGTGCAGGAGGAAAGGGCTATTTTCCGGGATGCTAATAAAAATCTTATTTCAGCCAAGGCCCAGACTGAGCAGGAAAAACTGGATACCCGCTATAATCTGACACTTAGTATTTATACGGAATTGGCAAAGCAGTTGGAGCAGGCAAAGATACAGGTAAAAGAAACAACACCTGTATTTACGATTGTGGATCCGGTTACAGTACCTATCGAGCGTTCTAAACCCAAACGGGCTTTGATCTGTATACTTTTTACTTTCCTGGGTGGTTTCGCCGGAATAGGATTGGTACTTACTTTGCCGTTTTTAGCGAAAGTTTCCGGCAATGAGAAGTTAAATAAATATATTAAAGAATAATCTAAGGGTGGTTCCTGCTATCAATACATAAGCAGGAACTGTCTTTATCGATAAAGCTTGGAAAACCGGATGGCGTAGATAAAGATAGCGATAAAGCAAAGAAGGGGGATAATAAATCCTATGGCCATCGACTCTTCTCCGAGCATCCCCATCATAATTGGTGCGATAGCTCCTCCTACAATCGACATAATTAAAATAGAAGAAGCTTTTTTGGTATGATATCCCAAACCTTTCAATGATAAGGCAAAAATGGTTGGGAACATTATGGATTCAAATAAAAAGCATAAAAATAATGCTGTAATTGAAATCCATTTCAGTTGAGTCAGGACGATAAGCATCATCAGAATGGCTCCTATACCGTTTATGCCGAGTAGAAATGTAGCTTTTACTTTGCGCATCAGATAACTGCCGGCAAAACGGCCTGCCATAAATAATCCCATTCCTCCGAATGACAATAATAAGGAAGCTGTCCGGTTGGAAATTTCCGGAGCTGTTTCCGTTACATAATTGATAAAGAAACTGTTGATTCCTGTTTGAGCTGCAACATAGAGGAATAAAACGACAACTCCCCATACGAAATGGGGATATCGGTGCAATTTTTTTTCAATAATAGCGGAAAAGCTTTCTTCCTTTACTTCCGGAAGCGGTATGCGTATAAAACAAAGTGCGATGACAATTACCGAGCAGCCGATGATCAGATAAGGATATATGATGTCACTGGCTTGACTGTCATCGGAAAACAAAATCAAGCCTCCGGTCAATGGACCGAAAATCCATCCCAATCCGTTGAAAGATTGAGCCAGATTTAATCGGCTGGCAGCATTTTCCGGTTCTCCCAAAACCGTTACATAAGGATTGGAAGCTGTTTCCAGGCAAGTCAAACCACAACCGATGATAAACAAGGAAAATAAGAAGAAATAGAAAGACATCAAAAAACTTCCCGGAATAAACAGGAATGCTCCTAATCCGTATAATAAAAGTCCGAGGATGATGCCGGCCCTGTAGCCGTAGCGTTTGATAAACATACCGGCTGGTAATGCCATCAGAAAATAGCCACCGTAAACAACAGCCTGTATCAGTGCTGACTTCGTTTTGGAAATAACCAGTACTTCTTGAAAATGTTTGTTCAGAACATCCAGGATACTATGTGCAAATCCCCATAAAAAGAACAGGGAAGTGACCAGGATAAAAGGGTATAAATAGGAAACTCCTTCTTTGGTTTTTACAATAGATAATTTCATCTGGTTTATAACTTAAAAATTCGTTCCATCAATTGCCATTTTTCGGCTGAAGTAGCAGAAGCACTTGCCTGCTGAAAACGGGAGACATAAGCTTCCCATTCGGCTTGCCTGGGAAGAGCGGCTAATCGCTGATTGTCTTTTACCCAGTCAAAAGCGTCCGTTGTTTCCACAATCATAAAAAGTGTATTTCCGTGGATGTATATTTCCATGTCCAAAATACCTACTTCCCGGATGCCTGCTTTGATTTCCGGCCAGATTTGCCGGTGTATTTCTGTATATTGTCTGATCAATTCCAGATCTTCTTTTAAATGCAATGTCTGACAAAATCTTTTCATATATAATGATATTGTATATTTTAAATTGAATTTATAACCGTTTCCCAATTTTAAATTCTCAGATTTTATACTTCAAATTAACTGTTTTATACGGATAACTTATGATCTGCTGATTTGTAATCCTTTTTTCGATAACGTCATTTCTACAAACCGGGCTAGCTTATTCGGCGGGTTTTGCGTCAATGTCCGTTTAATTTTTACGGCAGCTTCCGGGTCTTTGGCTATCATATACAAATATCCGCCACCTCCGGCTCCCGGTAGTTTATAACCTAAAGCATAATCGTCGATTTGCCGGATCAGAGCTTCTATAGCTTCCGGATTCGTTCCCCGGTCCAAAGCCTTGTTTTGGGTCCAGGTCTTTTTAACGAGTGTTCCTAAAGTTGGGAAACAGCCTTTTTGAATAGCGTCGGATAGATCTGCAGCATGTTCTTTCATTTCTTTTAGCAGATGCAGATGTTTTGTTTCGTTGAGGAACATACCTTTTACAATTTCTGCCAGAATATTTTTGGCCGTCCGGGTAATACCGGTGTAATAAAGTAAATGACACGATTTATATTCCGGCTCGGTAAACAACATATCCGGCAGCCATTTTACGCTGGGGCTCTGTTCAAATCCTTGTTGCGTTTCAATGCATTTTATACCTTGCAATACTCCACCGAACTGATCTTGCCAGCCTCCTCCGGTGGTAAGCAATTGCTCCAGAATAAGAGTGCGGCGGCAGATTTCGTTTTTATCCCATCCCATTCCGCAAAAATCCGATAAAGCCCCAAGTATGGTAGCTGCTAAAACGGAAGAGGTCCCTAAACCGGAACCGGCCGGAATTGCGGAGAGTAGAGTGATTTCCAGACCTCCGCCTATCGTTTGTAACTGTTCTTCCAGACTGCTGTATCTTATGTCTGAAAAGTCCGGAGAAAAACCACTGAGGACCAGAGCCGCTTTCGGTATAGAAAAGGGAGAGCCTACTTTGGTAAAGTGATGTAGTTCTTCATAAGTCGTAATGACTTCCATAGCTCCCAAATCAATCGAACGCAGGATGATTCGGTTTGCCGGATTGGGTTTTATATATACTTGTATGGGAGGTTGTCCGTTTAATTCGATAGCAATGTTGACAACCCGCCCGCCTTCATTCAGACAATAGGGAGGGGTATCTGTCCAGCCTCCGGCCAGGTCTATGCGTACCGGACTGCGGCTCCATACAATTTGATCTGCATATACAGATCTGCCGGGAGATAATTTTTGAGAGTGTACGGATTCGATCAGGCCTTCCCGAAGTAGTGCAAAAGCTTTGTTTTCCTCCGGTAAAAATTCTTTTCCGGATAATTGTAAAACCTTGGCTCTGAACATGTGATCACGTATCCGGGTCATCCGGTTACAACCGGAAGGGAGAGGGTGCGGCAAATCAATGTGATTGGTTACGAATTTTTGGGCAGCATCCATCAGATTCAGTTGATAGAATACACTTTTTTCGTAATTCTTAGCCAGAAAACTCCAATTTTTAATTTGAAATTCTTTGCGTTGCCCGAATAATCGTATCAGATTCGCCTGGGCAGAAATAGTATCGGCAGAAAGCCGTCGGGATTTCAACCACAATGCTTTACCTGTGTCTGAACCGGGAGTATGGATCATCCATTTGAGTATCTCTTCGGCTTCTTCTATCGAATGAGATACCGGAAAAATAGCGGCAGATTGGATATCGGTATCCGGGTTCAACAGACTGGTCGGCCAGCTTAAGTTTCTTGTTTCCAGCCATTGTTTGAATGGATGTCCCATAAAAAGGGTTGACGGATGGTCCAGGGGACCTTTAAAAGCGTCATTAAAACCATAGGGACGAATGGCATAGGCTTTTTCTCCGATCGGTACGATATCGATACATACGCCTGCCGGTATCTCTATGGTCCATTCGTTTCGCGGTATACCGGTGAACAGATGTTGATTGTGAATTTTCCAACCTTTACCGAGGTGGCTGTTTTCTATCCAGAGATTGGAGTTGTCGGCAGTAAGAGGAATTTCGATCTCTGCATTTTGTACAAACATGGCCGGATGAGGTTTTACATGGCGTTGTACAATCATCCGTTGGTCGTGTACCCGGTTTTGTACCGCAAGCGTCGATGATATCAGTTCCCGGCTTGTCCCGTAATGGTAAAACTCTCCGCCCGGCAGGGGTAGAATGGCTACGCTCAGTGTATTTAGTTCCGGATCGTTGATTTTAGGATGCATTCCCAATGTCAGACCGAAATCCGAATATAGATCGTAATACCGGAATTCTTTATTGCTACTGCTATGCGACCGCTTTATCAGTAATTCGACCGCTTTATCACTCAATATCCAAATCCCGATATCCATCAGGAACAGATGTGTGGCCATAAGTTGTCCTAGTTCTTCTACAGATGGTTTTTGCAACATATAGTCCAGTACGTCCGGATTTTCCCGGGAGGCTATGAAAACCCCGTGATTGGTGGCTATGGACGGATCAGTCCATAATCCGTAACAGATGACATCGGCTTGGGGAATCTCTTGTAAAGGTTCGTTGTTACGTATATAAACATCCCCGCTGGCAATGAGGGTATGTAGACCTTGCGGGGCAATTTCCATCATTTTTTCGTAAAGGGGAAGTTGCAAAGACAATAAATTCTGGTCGAAACATTGTCCCGTTGCCCAACGGAATACCGGGATCGGTGTCAAAATCTTACCTGAAGGGGCATATCCCGGAAGTCTTCGGCTTTGGCCTCCGGCATGCAGGAGAATTCGTTTTTCCTGTTTCAGCCAATCTTTAAACGGTTTATGAGGTGCATCGTTTCCCCTGCATTTTTCCAATAGCCAGCTTGTCCCGCCTCCCGAACCTAATTTATGATCGGTTGGGTCTGAAGTACAAAACCATTCCTGCCGGTCTGCGTTTTGCAATTTGTGAAAGTAACCGACTAAATTTGCCGGTAACGACAACAATTTTTTCATCCTGCTTTATTTGTCATAACACACCCGGGTATATTCCCTGTATCCAATCGTCAATTTTTAAGAGCTAATTCGTGTGGCAATCTAAAATCTACAATTTACAATTCTCACTCTTATACCATTCGTACATTTTTTTAACCCCTTCTCCGATTTCTATTTTATGGTGCCATCCTAATTTATGCAGTTTGCCGACATCCGTTAACTTACGCATTGTTCCGTCGGGTTTTTCTGCGTTGAAACGTAATGTTCCTTTGTAACCAACTTCTTTTACGATCAGATTTGCCAGTTCGGCAATCGTCAATTCTTTACCCGTTCCGATATTGATGTGGCAGTTACGTATTTCCGGAGAATTGCCTTTGAGATCCTGAAAGTCGACTCTTTCCATAATAAATACGCAGGCATCCGCCATTTCTTCACTCCATAGGAATTCACGCAGAGGCTTGCCGGTTCCCCACAGTTCCACGGCAGACGTTGTAATACCGTATTTAGCCAGAATTGCTAAGATAGTCTCTTGCGGAGCGTTCCCATCGACTCCTTCTACGGGACGTTTATTCAGATCATAACGTACTGCTTCCCAATTCTCTTCATGCAGGTGTCGCCCCAAATGTATTTTCCGGATCATCGCCGGTAATACGTGGCTTCGTTCCAGGTCGAAATTGTCATTCGGTCCGTATAAATTGGTCGGCATAACGGCGATATAATTGGTATCGTATTGCAGATTGAAGCTCTCGCACATCTTCAGTCCTGCAATTTTCGCAATGGCGTAAGGTTCGTTTGTATATTCCAGGGGTGATGTGAGAAGAGCTTCTTCTTTCATCGGTTGTCCGGCATCCCGCGGATAAATGCAGGTGCTGCCCAGAAACAAGAGTTTTTTAACTTTATGCCGAAAACTTTCTCCAATGATGTTTTGCTGAATTTGCAGATTCCGGTAAATAAAATCAGCCCGGTAAATGTTGTTTGCCATAATGCCGCCGACATATGCTGCTGCCAGAAATACGTATTCCGGTTTTTCCCGGTCGAAAAATTCCCGTACGGCAACTCCGTCCAGTAAATCTAACTCTTTATGGCTTTTCCCGATCAGATTTGTATAACCTTTCGTCTGTAAATTTTGCCATATAGCAGAACCGACCAGTCCTTTATGTCCGGCAACGTATACTTTACTTGTCTTTTCCATTATTATAATTTACTCCGGATTATCAGATATCTGTTTATTTTTGAAAAAATCCGAATAATCTTACGTCTTATTCTGCTTTTTTATACAATTTTTTCACAAACCGCATATCATGCTCAACCATGATATGTACTAACTCTTCGAAAGAAGTCTTAGTCGGATTCCATTTTAACAGGGTTTTGGCTTTGGTCGGATCTCCCAGCAATTGGTCTACTTCTGTCGGCCGGAAATATTTCGGATCGACTTCTACCAGTGTTTTTCCTGTTTTCCGGTCTATTCCTTTTTCATCTATTCCGTTTCCTTGCCATTCCAATTCTATACCTGCTTCTTTAAAAGCCAGAGTACAGAAATCCCGTACGGAGTGCATCTGTCCTGTTGCAATGACAAAATCCTCCGGAGTTTCGTGTTGCAGCATCAGCCACATACATTCCACATAATCTTTGGCATATCCCCAGTCACGCAGAGAGTTTAGATTTCCTACGTATAATTTATCCTGAAATCCTTGTACGATGCGGCTGGCTGCCAGGGTAATTTTGCGGGTAACGAATGTTTCGCCCCGGCGTTCGCTTTCGTGATTGAAAAGAATACCGTTTACGGCAAACATACCGTAAGCTTCCCGGTAGTTTTTAGTAATCCAGAAACCGTATTGTTTGGCAACACCATAAGGACTACGGGGATAGAAGGGGGTGGTTTCTTTTTGCGGTACTTCCTGTACCAAACCGAATAATTCCGAAGTCGAAGCCTGGTATATCCGGGTCTTTTTTTCCAGCCCAAGAATCCGTACGGCCTCCAGCAAACGTAAAGTACCTACGGCGTCGGAGTCGGCGGTGTATTCCGGTACATCAAAACTGACTTTTACATGACTTTGTGCTGCCAGGTTGTATATTTCATCGGGTTGTACTAATTGAATAATCCGTATTAACGAACTCGAGTCTGTCATGTCGCCGTAATGCAGATTGATCAACCGTTGTTGTTTCATATCCCGTACCCATTCATCCAGATATAAATGTTCAATCCGTGCCGTATTGAAAGACGACGACCGTCTCATAATCCCATGTACTTCATATCCTTTCTCAATCAGGAATTCAGCCAAAAACGATCCGTCCTGTCCCGTAATTCCTGTAATTAACGCTATTTTTTTCATATATCGTTTAGATTCCGTAAATATTCGTTTATATACTATTGTACAAATATCGTAAATATATTTGAAATATGAAGATATTAAAAAAAGCATACCGTTGAGAATTGGTATGCTTTTCAATAATGACGGGTCGGTATTTTCGCTATATTAAAATATTTTCTTCCGAAATAGGCGTATAAGGACCGTCTTTGACCTCAAAAATAACAGTCCCGGATGCTAATACTTCCAAGGTATGCCATTGCCCTATGGGAATATTTACACCGTAATTTCCCTGTAACGGATCAAGCACGACAGTGTCGGTAATTTGTTTCATATCGTTATAAAGGAGTACTTTGATTTTGCCTCTTATTACTAAATAAGTTTCTGCCGTATGTGTATGCCGGTGTATCGGTAGTTCGGTTCCGGGTTCCAGGGCATTTAGCAGACGTTGTGCTCCGGCTTCCGGAGAAGTATGAAAGTTATAATTCATTCTCAGACGTTGGTTCTCCTTAGCTTTTCTACTTACCTGATCGAGTAATTGATCTTCGATGATTTCCATTTTATAAATGTATTTTATGTTTGATCTGCGATTGGGATATAAAGTTACACTATCAATAAGTCACTATGTGAATTTTAAATTTATAAGTAAAATCATCATTTGGTTTATTCATAAATTACACAATGAGTCCGTCCCAGTGTGTCATTTACGGACTGAATTATCTTTTACTTGTAAACTACGACTAAGGTTTATTTATATGGAGATGAAAATATTTTTTCATGAATCCTATATAACCACAGCATAAAATTAAAATGATTGCACCTAAATACCAAAAACGGTAGTTATAAAAAACAATATATCCTGCAAATATACACACCTGGAGTAACATATAACATCCGGCAACGGCCGTATGCGGAATTTTTAATTCGTTCGCCATTAACTGGTATAAGTGTTTGCGGTGGGGAAGGCCTATATTTTCATGCAGGATCAGCCGATGAATGATTGTAAGAATACTGTCGACACCATAGACACTTAATAGTATGATATAACTTGTATCCTGGGTGAAAATAATCAATTTTCCCAATAAAAACAGGATAATAAAAGCAATACTCACAGAACCGATGTCTCCGGCAAAACATTTGGCCTTATTCCGGAAGTTGAAAATATTGAAGACGGTTACGGCAAGTAATATGATCCATAGAAATTGCGATTCGATAAAGGTAATCCGAAATTCATTGATGTAGGTCAGACAGCCTAATATAACCAGACTATAGCCTCCCGTAATCCCGTTTATTCCGTCCATAAAATTATAGGCGTTGATAATTCCCGTACATACAATAAGTGCAACAGGAATATACCACCAGGGGAGTGAAGCGATACCCCATTGGTAAAACAGTAGCAGTATGGCTGTAAAATGAAACATCAATCGGACTTTTTGGGATACCGATCGTATATCGTCGATAAAACTGATACCTGCGATCAGGGTTAACGCTAGTACAAACCAAGGATATTCGAAATGGTGGGTGAAAAAATACAATAATACACCGAAATAGAAAACAATTCCGCCCCCCCGCAGGGTGATCCGGGTATGTGATCCTCTTGCGCTCGGTTTGTCGATAATGTTAAATCGATCTGCTATGCGGAAGTAAATCAATTCTGCGCATAATAGCAACAGAAAAACGAATAAGTAATACATGCTTAATTTGAAATAACACGTGATACGGGTTCGGGATATGTTTATGAACTTATTTTATTTTAAAATGTTCCAATACATTTAAAGGTTGCCAGCCGAGTTCATGCCGGGCTTTTACATTGCTAAAGGTCAGAGATTCGGTGATCTTTCTCAGTTTTGCCGAGTTGATAGGGGCTTTTGATCCCAGGCAGTCTCCGGCAAAGGCTAAGGATTTTGCGATCCAGTAAGGTATGTTAGACGGGCATTTTTTCCCAAGTTGTGCGGCGATGGTTTTTTCCAATTGTCGGAAGGAAGGATGTTCGTTGTCGCATACATTGTAAATGCCTCCTTTTTGGGCCAGCAGAGGAACTAACCGGGCGATGTCTTCAGCCATTAGGATACTTTTCCGGGCTTTGCCACCTGCAATACTCAGATATTTACCGGATTTCATACCTTTTATCATGGCTCCCAGGTTGCCCGGAGGATTGACTCCGGCCAAAAGACTGGGACGGAGGATTCCGAGTGTAATATCGTGTTTATGACACCATTCTTGTAAAAATTCTTCCGCTTGTTTTTTTGATAAAGCATAGGGAGTATTTCCGTTCAGGGGATGGGTTTCGTCGATATTTTCGCCTTCTTCGCAGCCGTAAACGGCCACGGTACTGATGAATATAAAAGCACGGGGTAGTCCGCTTTTTTCCAGCGCCTGGCAAAGATTGACTGTTCCCTGGTAGTTGATGTCGTAAAATACTTGCTTTTCAGCTTCTGTTTTGGGTACGCTATGGGCTTTTCCGGCAGCGTGGAGGATAATGTCGAAATGTTCCGGTAAGTCGGGTACTGTTGTACAGAGGTTGATCTGATAATCTTCGTCAGGAGTAAGACCGACGGTGGAAATCTGAAACTGTTGGGATAAAACAGGTAAAGTATTTTTTCCTAAAAATCCGGATGCTCCGGTAAAAAGAAGATGCATGCAATGTCTATTTTAAGATTTTGCCGTATCGGGCTAAAATGTTTTCTTTTGCAAAGAGCGTTTCCGCTACTGTGCGAGCATTATTTTGTATGTTTGTCAACAAATCCTTTTGTCTGTATATTTTTTCAAAGGCTTCTTTCAGGGCTTCCGGGTTGTGTGGTTCTACGACCCACCCCAATGTGTATTCCTTTACTGTCAGGGCGATTTCCGAGCGGGAATCGGCAATAATGAGGATGGGTTTTCCGGCCGCCATGATGTTATAGGATTTGGAAGGGACTCCGAGTCCGAGCATTCCGTCGCTTAGGGTGATGAGCGAAACGTCGCAGGCGTTCAGAAAATCGTTTTGGTCGGAACGATCCTGAAATCCGATAAGAGAAACCGGAGCTTCCGGATGATCTTTTATAAAAGTTGCAATGGTTTCGTATTTAGCTCCTCCTCCGATAAAGGTAAAATGGAGGTGGGGGTTTTTCACTAGCCGGATGGCTGCCAGTATGTTGTCGATTCCTTGGGCATATCCCAGATTACCGGCAAACTGAAAAACAAATTTCTCCTGGATTCCCAGGGCTTGGTACATCCGGGTTTCTTCTTTAGCTAAAGGGAATACTTCCCGGTTTTCGGCCCAGTTTGGAATCAATCGGATCCGGAACGGATCGGATATCTTTTTCCGGATAATTTCCGACATATCCCTGCCGATGGAAATACAGATGTCTGCTTTTGCATAGGCTTTGTCGAAAAAGAATTTCAGGCATTTATAAAGCAGGGAATGTTTTTTTATTTTCCCGATTGCAGCCAGATTTTCCGGAAATATATCGTGTACTAGAAGTATATAAGAGATGTGTTTCAGTTTTTTGATCAGCGGGAGCCCCAATAGCAGAAATACCGGATTGGTTACAGTCAATAAGGTGTCTTCGCGTCGGACAACCCGGAATGTTTTGTTCCAGAGGAGTATACTTGTCCAAAGCAACCGGATGGTACGCTTCAGAAAGTTATTTTTATCCAGGTTTTTTAACTGTATCCGGTGAATGTGTACCCCGTTGTGATAATCTGTGAAATCAGTTTTGTATTCCTGGGGTTCGTTGTATTTGGAGCTTGTACAGATGACATGTACCTCTTTGCCTTGCCGGGCCATATATTCGGCAATTTCCGTCATATAATAGCCTGTTGACGTTACAATCGGATAATAAAATTCGGAGATGATCCAAAGTTTGTTGTTCACGGTAAGTTCCTCTGTGGTTAGATCAGATTTGTTCACTCCATACGACCCGTTTTACATAGTCGGTGTAGGAGATGATAATCCGTACGACTTTGTCCGATACATTGGGCATGGAGTAATCATATACCGGACGGAAGTTCCGTTGTTCCAGATTCTGATTTTGCAGTTCTGCCAGGCCTTGCATTACCCGTTCTGGGTTCAGACCTACCATCATTACGCTGGCTTCTTCCATGGCTTCGGGACGCTCATGCGCTTCCCGGATGTTCAATGCTCTGAAATTCAGTATAGAAGATTCTTCGCTGATGGTTCCGCTGTCCGAGAGTACGGTATTGGCATTCAGTTGCAGATGGTTGTAATCGCTCAGGCTCATCGGTTTCATCAGGCGTACGTTCGGATGGAAAGTAATTCCTTTTTTTTCGATCATCTTGCGGGTACGCGGATGGCAGGAAACGATGACCGGGTAATTGTATTTTTCAGCTATCGAATTCAGAATCTCAACCAGATTGCAGAAATTCTTTTCAGAAGCAATGTTCTCTTCCCGGTGGGCCGATACTACGAAAAATTTGCCTTTTTCCAGTTGCAGGCGTTCCAGTATATCTGATTTTTCGATTTTGGGCATATACTGATAAAGTACTTCATACATCGGACTGCCGGTTTTTATGATCCGGTCGGCCGGTAATCCTTCCCGTAGCAGATATTCCCGGGCAATCGAGCTGTAAGTTAAGTTTATATCAGAGATATGGTCGACAATTTTCCGGTTGCTCTCTTCCGGTACCCGTTGATCGAAACAACGGTTTCCTGCTTCCATATGAAAAATAGGGATGTGACGTTTTTTGGCGGCAATAGCGCATAAACAGGAATTAGTGTCTCCCAGTACCAGGAAGGCATCCGGTTGTTCCTGTTCGAGAACCGGATCGATGTTAATCAGAATTTGTCCGGCGGTTTCCGTCGCATTTTTTCCGGCTGCGTTCAGAAAATGATCCGGCTTACGCAAGCCCAGGTCTTCAAAAAAAACTTCATTGAGTTCGTAATCGTAATTTTGTCCGGTATGTACCAGAATATGGTCGATGGCGGGACTTGCATCCAGTTTTTGTAATACACAGGCCAGACGGATAATTTCAGGCCGGGTTCCGACAACCGTCAATACTTTTAATTTCTTCATTATTTTAGCGTTTAAAATTCTTCGACTTTTTCAAAGAAGGTATCTCCGTCTTCCGGGTTATACCATTCGTTGATCCAGAATTGCGTATACAATTCATCGTTCCCGGTGTTGGTGATGTTATGGGTATACCAGACCGGCATGTCTATGTAAGCGGGTTCCGAACCGTCCAGATCGAAGTTCAGAATTTCTGCCGTTCCGATTTTCCGCAGTTGTATCCGGGCACTTCCTTTAATGACAGTGAAACGCTCGATTTTTCGGGTGTGGAAATGATTTCCCCTTGTAATACCGGGTACTGTGGTGGAAAACGAAACCTGGCCACCGACACCGAGTTTTATTGTTTCAACAAAGATTCCTCGGGGATCGGCATGTTGCGTTAATTTTACCGGGAAATGGCCGGATAGGTCGATATAGCAGCGGAAAGTGTTGAAAAGATTGACTTCATTCCGGTCTTTTAATTTCGGGATAATTCCCTGATCAAAATAAAGTGTTTTGTAATTTTCGAGCAGAGCAAGAATGTCGGTTACTTTTTTCTCAAAATCATGAGGAATTTCTGTTCGTTCGACAACTGGCTCAACGTGTTGCGCTTTCCGGAATATCTTTTCGAATATGTATTCGCATAGTGAGCCGACATAAATCAGGCGGACATTGCTGTCTACCAATACTTCGGGTTGTTCTCCGTGTGTCAGTTTATGGCAGAAGGTGGCGATAAACGAATTGTAACCGGGACGTCCGAAAGGACCGTATACATTCGGTACGACCATTCCAGTAAACGATGCTCCGTTGCGTTCGGCCCATTCTTCGAGCAAGGCTCTTCCTTCTCGTTTGGAACGTCCGTATTCGTTGTCCCGTTCTTCTTGGGTGGAGGAGGAAAACAATACATAGGGAGTTACTTTTTCCGTCTCCATGGCTGTGATCAGTTGTTGGACTAACCGGAGGTTTGTTTCGTAGAGTACCTGTGGGTCCGGGTGGCGGTTCATGGCTGCCAGGTGAATGATGACATCACACTGGCGGACAAATCCGTTTAAGCGGTCCCGGTCTTCGAAAAAAGCATCCTCGAAAGGAATGCGCTTTATTTGTTCCGGATATAATCCGGCCATATTATATAAATGCGTACCGACAAAGCCTGCCTGGCCGGTAATACCTATTTTAATCATGATAAATAAATTGAAAGGGAATGATCGGAATGCGGATAGGAGGGAATGAACAATTTACTGATTTAAGTCATTTTGGATGATGTCCAGTTTTAGCAGAAGCTCTTTCATGCCCTCTACGTCCAGTCGTTGGGTATTGTGTGAATGATAATCTTCCTGTTTGGATACTTTTTCCTGTCCTTCGCTGAAATATTTGTCGTAGTTTAAATCCCGGTCATCACAGGGAATCCGGTAATAACCGCCCATGTCTTCAGCTTTTGCCATTTCTTCACGGGTGACGAGTGATTCGTATAGTTTTTCGCCGTGACGGGTACCGATAATCCGTACTTTGGAATCGGAACGGTATAGTTGTAGCAAGGCTTGTGAGAGTACTTCCAGTGTAGCTGCCGGTGCTTTTTGTACAAATAAATCGCCGTTATCCCCATGTTGGAATGCATAAATCACCAGATCGACAGCATCGTCCAATGTCATCATAAAGCGGGTCATGTTTGGGTCGGTGATGGTGATATCCTGACCGTTTTTCATTTGTTCGATCCACAGGGGAATGACCGATCCCCGGCTGGCCATGACGTTCCCATAGCGGGTACAGCAAATGGTTGTGGTGGCGTTATGTCCGAGGGCACGGCCTTTGGCAATGGCCACTTTTTCCATCATGGCCTTGGATATACCCATAGCATTGATGGGATAACAGGCTTTATCCGTGGAAAGCACGACTACATTTTTTACACCATGGGCTATGGCTGAGTCCAATACATTTTCTGTACCCAATACGTTTGTTCGGACTGCCTGTGTCGGAAAAAATTCACAGGAAGGGACCTGTTTTAAGGCTGCTGCATGGAAGATATAATCTACTCCCGGCATAACTCCGTCTACGGAGCGTTTGTCACGTACATCGCCAATGTAGAATTTTACTTTGGGATTTTGCAGGTGGTGGCGCATATCGTCCTGTTTTTTTTCGTCCCGGCTAAAAATACGGATTTCTTTGATATCCGAATCCAGAAATCTGCGGAGTACGGCATTACCAAAGGAACCCGTTCCTCCGGTAATCAAAAGCGTTTTATTCTTAAACATGATTCGCAATTATATATCGTTAATTATTTTTACAAAATGGTCAGAGATCACGTTTCTGTTAAGATGTGATACGGCGTAGTTATAGGCGCTTAAACCCAATTGCTTCCTGTAATCGAAATCTTTTGTGACTTGGAATAGTTTAGCTTTAATGTCTTTTTCATCGTCGGTGCTTGAGATAACACATCCGATGTGATTATCTTTCAGTATCCGTATGGAGGATACTTCTTGGGGGCCATAAGCCAGGATGCATCTGCCGGCCATCATATATTCCGGTAATTTGGTGGATAAGGACAATCGGGTGAATTTTTGATTCTTTTGATCGTCACTTTCCACGTGCAGCAATATATCGGAATACAATAGGGCATGCCAAAGTGCCTGGCCGTTTAAGCAAGGCATGATTCTGACACCGGCTTCCTTGAACCGGGTCTCTTGTACCGTGGTCAGTATGCTGTTTGAATACACCCTGAGTTCGCAATTTTTATCCAGGTAACCGGCCAACCGGATAATCATGTTGTCCCTGTTCAGATGAAGGCCTCCGAAGTAGGAAATAACGACTTCTTCTGTTTTTATATAATCTGCATAAGGTGTAATCTCCATGGTATTCAATAAGGAATGGAAGGAGCGTGAAAAAAATGCAGAATATTCGGATGACATATAATCACAGCAGGCGAACAGAGCAGAAGAACGGTCTATGGTTTTCTGATAAATTTTTTTCAGCCTTTTATTGCCACATGTCCTATTTGGAATATCCACTTGTAAGTAGTCGTCGGTAAAGAAGGTCGCTAAAGGTTTTTGTAAAAAATCTGATAGAAACAAGGCAATATCGTGTGCAAACCGATGAGGGCCTCCTACAAAGAAAATAAAATCCGGATCGATCGTTTTACTCCAGGTTTTCAGAGCGTCATTGCACCATTTGCGCTTCAGCCAATATAAATCCCGTAGCTGTGGGAACTGGTGTGAAATTTTGCTGATAACACGATACAGGCTACTTCTTTTTTTAGATAGCAATTCATCCTGTATGTCCGTTTTTTTCACGATATTCCCCGGAGTTTTGGATGATAACAGACAGATAAGAATATCTTTATCTGTAATTCTGAAATAATGCTCACAAAATGTATAATCCGGACTTTCTGCGAGGAAAAATAACTGTGAAATATTTTCTTTTTTGAATCCCTGCAGGATGGCTTCCAATGTTTTTCCGTTGTTGGTGAACGAGGAAAAAGCATTGTGGGACACGACCAGTATTTTTTTGTCCGATAGTTTCATGTTAAATGTTCGAAAAGTAAATTCCCCGGGGGAATTAGGTTCATAGACTTATCTGAATTTTTTGTATTTTCCTTGGATGTCGGTTATTGAAACTTTAAAATTTGTCATTGACAACTTTGATTGCTTAACTTTTTTTGAGAGTAAAATAAAGCATACATCGATACGGTAAACAGGAAAATATAGATTGTCACGTTAATAAACGGCCTTTGTGCGATAATAAAGATGTAAGTCAGTATGTATATCAGGAACTCTTTTGAGAACTTCAGTAAATTGTATGCCTTTATAAAATAGAATACGGACAGGAGTGCCATCGGCATAATTCCGCAGACGGCGAGTAAATATTTGTAGGATGTGGAGTGAGGAACCCTTTGACCGATGATCCCGAAAAATAGTTCTGCAAACGAAGTGTTTTCGTACATATCGAGAAATAGATCGGTATCCCGTTCCGATAATCCGCCTTTGGTAAAAAATTTCTCGAATCTGGAAATGACGTTTGTTTCCAGAAAGCCATTACTCCATAATAAGGCAATTAAAGTAACAGCTATTACTGCAACAGCTATTTTAGCTTTGGGCGGACAAAAAAGCATAATGTATATGACGGTGGCCAGGTAGAAAAAAAACGAAAAGGATAATATGCCTGCAATTAAAATGATGATATTGTATTTTTTTTTCAGATCGTATTTGGTGGCGTATAACAATCCCATGGAAATAGTCCCGACAATTCCCGGTTCGTCGAAATAACCGGAGAAGCGCGGAATGAATAAATGCATCCCGTTTTGCATGACGGTCAGAAAATAATATTTCTCATAGGAGCATTCGTGACTATTGAAAGGGGAAGGGTCGATCAAGGTATGGGGAATGGGAATACGTACAAAATAAATCAGGATGTATTCAATGATCGGGAACAGGATCAACAGGGCATATAATTTGGCATAACTTTCGAATATTTTTATCCACAGTTCTTTTTTTACGAAAAGAAAAGGAAGGAAGGTGACCGCTACGAACAGGCCCCCCAGTGCGCTTCCACCATTATTCAGTGTGATTCTGAATGCTATGAAAGAGTAGGAAAAAAATAATAATAAATTAAGTACGAGCTGTTTTTTATCGATCTCGAATTGAGGCAAAAGAAATAATAAAAAAGGAAGCAAAAGCAGGTTGTATAATTCGGGTACCGGCCATATAAAATAGGGCATCGATAAAAAGAAAAGAAGAATGGCAATCAACCATTCTAGCCCGTAACTCTTTGTTTTTCCTTTTTGGATGTTTTTATAAAGAATCATAATTATTTACGACGCTTGCATTAAAACAGAAGAGTGCTTTCTTTGAGTTTCCGGAGTATTATCCTCGGTGATTTCAGAAATTCCAGAAAGAGCGGTAATGAGACATACACGACCTTGGGAAATAGAAATAAAGCCCGCCATTTAAAGTTTTTGATAATGAGTGTCTTAAATGTTTTGGAACGGTTGTTCTGGGTTTCTAAATACCTGTTGAAGAAGGCTTCGTAGTCTATTGCGACTTTGGGATAGGTTTGTCCGCTTTCTTGCAGAGAGAGCAAGTAAAATAAGCGTTTACCGAATTCTTCTGGAGTTAGGATTTCTTTTTGCAACAAGGCTCCTTTTTCCTGACGATAATTTTTGTCGTTGATTAGTTTGCGGGCCTCGGCGGCTAATTCGTCCATATCCGTATAGGTGATTTTCAGGTCGGTACCGTCACAAATGACACTTTCTATAAAGTCAGATTTCCTTTCTGGCCGGTTATAGGCTAGTACCGGTTTTCCGTTTACAGCGGCATACTGGCACATCAGTCCGCCTCCGAAAGGGTAGGTGGCCAAATAAATGTCGCATTGCTGAAAAACCTCGTTGATATCTCTCCGGAAATCTAACAGAATAATCCGGCCTTCCAAACGGTTTTCTTTTATAAATTGCCTGAATTTTGTATCGTATCCGAGTCCGATATACAGAATGATTAAATTGGGATTATCTTCTGCCAGTCTCTTTACAATCTTGAAAAACCGATTATCGTCTCCGTATATTTTGTAAAAAGCTCCCCCGGAAAGCATAATCACTTTATCTTTTGTCACGGCTTCCGGAAATCCCGCAAATTCCCGGTGAGTAACAACGGGGTAGTAGGGCAGGTATAAGATTTTATTTGCCGGAATATACCGTTTATCAGTAGCTACCGTACAGCCCCGGTTTCTGAATTCGATGGTATAATCGGTACAGGAGGTTCCCAGATTAAAGGCATGGTCGTTGAGGTCGATGTAATATTTGCTTATCTGTGGAAAAGCATTGAATAATACGACCGCAGAAGCCGACCAGGGAGCCAGTTGCAGCACTATTTTTTCCGGTTGAAAATCACGGATGATTTGATACAGTTCTTTTATCCTTTCCGTTTCTGTTAAACCGGGAGTTGGTTTTGCAATGGTGACTTTGGGATAATTGGCTAATTCCTTTGTGATGGCCTGATTTTTGGATGGATCCCAGACTTCCGGTATGTATAAAATTTCGACGTTTCGTGATATTAAGGCTCTTAAATATTGTTGGGTCAGACAAGCATTATCCGTAGCACTGAAATCATAAAATACATACCGTCCTTCTGTTTTGTTTTGCGTGTTGGCTGAAATATCGGATAGAACCGCCTGAGATAACTTCTTCATCAGACTTTCCAGTTCTTCATCGGTGTATATCCAGTTGAAATATACAGCTACTTTTGCTGCCAGACTGATGTAATGTATGGATTTATCATAATTGCGTTTAGAATAGGCCTGACCGGCCATTCTCTTGATTTTATCATACGCTTTGAGAATATCTTTGCGAAGTAGTTTTGCCATATTGTCGGTAATAGAAACAGAATAGAAAATAGAATTTTGTGTTCTGATCTTTCTCTAATGATTATTATTTTATTTAAAAATGTTTATAGCATTTACGACTTCCTCTATTTCTTCTTTTGTCATTACGGGACTGATAGGCAGGCTTAATTCTTCTTTGTGGATTTGCTCCGTTATCGGGAAAGACAGAGAATTCCATTTTTGGTAGCATTTTTGCTTGTGGGGAGGAATCGGGTAGTGGATAAGGGTTTGAATTTCATGTTTTGTCAGATGATTCTGTAATTCGTCTCTCTTTTTACACCGGACTGTAAATAGGTGGAAGACGTGGGCGTTCCAATCTGTAATAACCGGTAAAATAATGTCCGGCTGTTTTATATTGTCGAGATAATATCGGGCTACTTCTCTGCGGAGGTTGTTATCGGTATCCAGGTGTTGAAGTTTGACATCCAGAACGGCGGCCTGAATTTCATCCAGCCGGCTGTTTAAGCCACAGTAATCGAAAATGTATTTTTTATGTGATCCGTAATTGGCTAATGCCCGGATCGTATCGGCCAATTCTTTGTTGTCGGTGGTAACGGCTCCGGCATCTCCCAAAGCACCCAGGTTTTTGCCCGGGTAGAAACTGTGACCGGCGGCATCTCCCAAGGAGCCTGTTTTACGGCCCTTAAACAGACAACCGTGAGCCTGAGCATTATCCTCGATTAATTTCAGCCGGTATTTCTGGCAGATTTGACCGATTTTTTCCGTATAGGCGCATTGGCCGTATAGATGTACAATCATTATTCCCTTTGTTTTAGGGGTGATTGCAGCTTCGATAAGAGAGTCGTCGATTTCGTAGTTGTTTAATGTCGGTTCTATCAAAACCGGCACCAGTTTATTGTCTGTAATGGCTAAAATTGTAGCGATATAAGTATTCGCAGGAACAATAATTTCATCTCCTTCCTGCATTGCCCCGAGTTCTATATAGGCCCGCAGGATCAGACGCAGAGCGTCCAAACCGTTGGCTACTCCGATGGCATATTTCGTTCCGGTGTATGTCGCATAATTTTTTTCGAAATTTTCGTTTTCCTTGCCTTGCAGATACCAGCCGGAATGCACGACCCGGTTTACGGCTTCCTGTATTTCCGTTTCGTATTTCGCCGTGATTTTATGTAAGTCCAGAAATTTTATCATGATCTTGTTTTATGAGGAGTGTTTTTCAATTTTAGTTCAATAGCTGCGGTCTGTTTTTCTAATGCTTCTCTGATTTCGCTGAAATGGAACGGTTCTTCATGTCCGGGGTATACTTTTATGCCGGGAGCATTATAGTTGTCCGATAAATACCGGAAGGTATCCAATAAATGTTGCTTGGAACCTCCTTTTAAGGTTGTTACGGTTTTATAACCTTTGATCAATGTATCCCCTGTAAACAACAGGTTACCGATGCTGAAACAAACCGATCCTTCACTATGACCCCGTGCTTCGAAAAATTGCAGACGATAGTTTTGCCAGTAAAGTTCATCGTCTATATTTTCTATAAGGATATCGGCTTGGCGAATGATTGTCGGTTGTACTTTTTCAGCATATTCACTCAGATTCCATTGTGTAGATGGCATGTGTAAGGAACATGCCCGGGAGGCAATAATTTTCAGATCGGAATAATATTCTTTTAGTTTGTTACAGCCTATACAATGATCGAAATGTTCGTGTGTTACGATAACATATTCAGGGATAAGTTTCTTATCTTTCAAAAATGCGGTTAATTGTGTACAGTCTTCTGTCCCCGGATCGACAATGATACATGGGGAGGCGGAAGATTCGGAAAGAATGTAACAATTCGACGGAGTGGGGGCGTTGATAAGAGTATCGATCTGTAACATGGAGAATTTTATTCTACTAATTTAGCAGGATTTCCCAATACGGTTGTGTCTGTTTTTACTTTTCGCATCACGACGCTTCCGGCACCGACGTTTGCATTATCTTCGATTTTCAATGTCGGGTAAACGATTACTCCCGTGTAGACAGAAACGTTATTTCCGATTTGATTTTTCCCGCTAATAATTGTTCCTACATACAGGTGTGAATAATTTCCGATAACAGAATCATGTCCCAGATTGCAATGATCCTGGATAATGTTGTGATTTCCTATAATTGTGTCTACGGAAAGTGTTGCAAAAGCACCGATGATGTTACCGGTTCCCATCCGGGCCGAAGAACAGATATTGGCCCAGGGGTGAATAATATTTATGAATTTTCCGTTTTTCTCTTCTATTTTCCGGGTGGCGATTTCCCGTTCTTTCCCGCTGACATAAGAACAGATAAAGACGTCATCTGCCTGTGGGCAATATTCATCGATAGTCCCTATTGCATCAGAATAGGAGAGGGCAGAGTCGAATTCCGATGTCAGATGCCCTTTTAACGTCCATTCGGAGCCATAGCCGTTGCATTTGCAAGCATATTCTTTGACTATTTTGCTGAAATTGCCGATACCGATGATGATTAAGTGCTTCATAGGTTAAGACGATTGTTTTATCGGAGAGTAAATCCTCCGTCCATGATGAAAAGATTACCGGTTACCCATTGGGAGGCATCCGATAAAAAATAGATGGCAGCATACGCAATCTCTTCCGGTTGGGCAAATCTGCCTAATGGATATTCCGACCTGATTTTTTCAATTTCTTCTTGCAGGGTGTATTTTTTCAGCATATCCGTTTCGACAAAAGCGGGTTGTATGCAGTTGACCCTTCCTTTTAATGGCAATATCTCTAAAGCCAGTATCTTGGAAAATGAATTTATGGCTCCTTTGGATGCGGCATACATGCCGTTTGAAATGGCAGGATAGTAGGCCGAGATCGAGGATAACATGACGACAGAAGCATATTTCTGTAATTTTTTATGCTTCAGCAGGGAACGGATGAGCAATACCGGAGAGTATAAGTTGATGTCCATTACTTTTTGGAGTACTTCCCGGTTTATATTTTTGATCAGGGCTTTGTCGTTGACACCGGCACAGAGTACGACACCGTCTGTTTTTTCAATACTGTCGGTAAGGAGTTGTATGCCTGTGTCGGATGTGAGGTCGGCGATAACGGCTTTGTGATTTTCTCCCGGTAAGCTTTCCAGCGTTTGCTGTAAACGGGGCGTATCGCGTCCTGTTATGATCAATGAGGCTCCTGCTTTGGCACATTCGATCGCTGTCGCTTTACCGATACCGGAGGAGGCTCCGGTTATCAGAATTGTTTTCCCTGACAGGGAGAAAGGATTGTAATTCATAATTTAATCAATCAATAACTCTGAACAATGTATATTACCCGCTGTTTTTATTTGTGCGGAAGCAATGGAAAAACCACCTCCGATGGTGGTCAATAATAGATTTAGTTTTTTGTTGGCCAGTTCGTCGGACAGTTTGTATACCATGGTTAAAGGAATGGAAGCTCCGCTTGTATTTCCGAATTTGGGAAATGAATACGGGGTTTTGGCCGGATCGATTTTTAATTTCTTGCGGACTTTTTCGCATAAAAATTGGTTGGCCTGGTGCATGACGAAATAATCGATATTGTCGGTATCGATGGCATAATGCTCCGCCAGGCTTTTCACAGATTTTGGGAGATAAGAATTGGCAAAGGAAAATACATCAGTCCCGTCCATCTTTAAATGAGTCCTGTTTCTTTTTATTCCGTTTCCAAAATCTTCCATGACAAATGATTCCGGAGTGATCGGATGTCGGTAGCCACCGTCCGGAATATATACCGAGCCGAATTCGGAACCGTCTGTCATAAAATGGAAATTCATGATGTCGTAATTATGAGGATCGTATTCGAGAGCTGTAACAGAACCTGCGTCTCCGAAAATAAGATAAGTACTTTGGTCGTAATAGCTCACATTTTTAGATTGGGTGTTACCGACTAAAAGCAGCCCTTTTTTTATCATCCCGGCGGATAATAAATTGCCGATGATACTCAATCCGTAGACATATCCGGAACAACCGTGGTTGATATCGAATGCCATGCAGGTAGTCGGTAAACCTAAACGTTGTTGTAAAGTGCAGGAGGTGGAGGGCAATTTATAATCTCCGGTATGGGAGGCAAAAACCAATAAGTCGATATCCTGTTTATCCCAACCCAGTTCTGATATTAATTTTTCAGCCGCAACGCAACATAGATCGGAAGTACATTGATCTTCCTTTGCTCTGCGTCTTTCTTCAATTCCTGTGGAGACGATATATTTTTGAATCTCTTCCTCCGACAGCAATTGATAATCCTGTGTTTTTACTGTTTCAGCCGGTACACAAGCTGAAATCCCTTTTATTTTTACGTTGTTTACCGTTAGAAATGCCATTTTTTCTGATGATTAGGTCGGTTTAAGTGTAGATATTATACTGGTTGAGAAACCAGTATAATAATTTACTTCGATACAATCAGTTCGTATAGTTCCCGGATCGTTTTACAGCTTTTAAGATCGGCTCCGGTGATGCGTTTTTCAAATTCATCGTCAACCATGGAAATAACAGATAGAGCTACTAAAGAACCCCATTCTTCCAATGTTCTGTAATTTGTTTCCGGAGTAAAAGAGTCTGCCGGGGTGTCGTCGAATTGTTCGGCGAACAGTTGTACAAATTCTTCTAGTTTCATGATTCTTTTTCTTTAAATGGATTTATACTATTATATTCTTCTATTTCCCAAAGAGAAGTTATTTTTTTATCAGGATACATACGGGTAACGATCTTTTGTAAAGTATCGTCTGTGCCGACTTCATAGAATTCCGTTACTCCGTCTTTTGCCATGTTATTTACCATATCCGTCCACAACACGGAATGAGTGATATGAATAATAAGATTATCTTGAATTTCTTTTGGGTTAACGTGGGCTTTTCCGTCCACGCACTGATAAATGGGACAACGTGGTTTCTTAAATTCCGTGTCTCTGATTATTTTACCTAATTCTTTTTCCGCTTCAATCATGAATGGGGAATGAAATGATCCCCCGATGGCTAAAGGAACAGCTTTTTTGGCTCCTTCCTTTTTGAATGTTTTGCAGGCTATTTTTACCCCTGCCTTCGATCCTGTAATGACTACCTGACCGGGACCGTTATAGTTCGCAAAATAGATTGGTTCACCGGATTCTTCAGAGATCTCTTTTAATCTCTTTTGAATATATTCATCCGGAAAACCGATAACGGCTCCCATGGCGGTATCAAATTTTTCGCATACTTTTTGACCGATTAAGGCCCTGTTCAACACAAGATTTAAACCGTCTTCATAGGATAAACAACCGTTTACAACCAAAGCAGCGAATTCTCCCAGTGAATGTCCGGCAACGACATCCGGTCGAATTTCATTCTGTGTTAAAGCCGTGGCGACCTCATACACGAAAACGGCAGGCTGCGTATTTTTTGTTTCCATTAATTCCAGTTCATCTCCATGGAACATAACATCGGTTATACGTCTGCCGAAGTAATCATTAGCCCGTTCAAAAAGTTCCTTGGCCCGGGGAAAGTGATCGCAAAGTTCTTTTCCCATGCCTTCTTTCTGGCAGCCTTGTCCGGGAAATATAAAAGCTTTCATATGTAATCAGTTTAGACCAATTAATTTTTCAATTTTTTCTTTATGCTTTTGAAAGTCTTCTTTGGTAAGGTTAAAAAGGTAGAATTCGCCCATTTCTTCGTGGCGTGATCCCCTGATTTTCATACCCATCATTTGATTGAATTTGATTACTTTCTTGTTGTCCTTATGACAACCGTCTACGCTGTATTCCAATTCTTTCCCTAAAATGTCAAAAGCGATTGTGCGCGTTATTAAAGCCGATGCGACGGCATATTCGAAAGGTTGATCCGGTTCGAATAACCAGCTTCCTACTGCAAACCGATTTTCCTTTATATGATACAATCTGATACATCCCAGCAATTGTTCGTTTTTATAAAAAATGAAATAATATTCGCTGCCTTCGGCCTCTCTTTTTTTGTATTCCCGGATCCAATCGATTTGTTGGCTGATATCGGAAGAAGTTGGATGGATAAATTGATTCAATTTGGGATTCGTCCTGAGACGAAGGATAAATCCGGCATCCTGTTCGTTTACCAACCTGGTCTTCAGACCGTATTTCTCGTATACAAAATCACTGTTTAATTTCATTTCTATAAGTTATAAAATCGCTGTAATTCCGAAGGTAGTCTTGTTCGTCGTATCCATGTGAAGCCAGTACCAGGCATATCGATCCGGAAGAAAACCCCTGTTCTGCTGCCCAGATTCCCGGAGGAATATGCAAACCGTAAAACGGTCTGTTCAGAAGAACTGTCCGTTTATTGGTTCCGTCGTCCAATACAATTTCAAAGGAACCGCTGGCTGCTACCAGAAATTGATGGCAGGTTTTGTGGGCATGTGCTCCTCTTGCTTCCCCCCCTGGTATATCATAAGAATAAAAAATCCGTTTTATATCGAAGGGCAGATTCCGAATGCCTTCGACGGGGGTGATATTACCGGAACGATCGGTGATCTTGGGTAGTTCGATGACGGAACAGTCGTATACGCTTACGTTCATATATAAATTATCTGTTTTTGCTTGTCAGAAATTCCCGATAATCCCGGATATAATCGTTGGGATCGTAAGTGGTGGACGAAAGTACTAACGCCAGGGAGTTGGTAGAAAAATTCTGCATTTGTCTCCATAAGCCTCTCGGAACGTATAAACCGTAATAAGAACGGTTTAGCGAATAGGTTTGTTTTTGCTTTCCGTCGTCCAATACAACATCGAAACTTCCGGAAAGTGCTACTATACACTCCTGATTTTCCTTGTAGGCGTGTCCTCCCCGTGTTTCACCTCCCGGAACATCGTAAATCCAATAGGTTCTGGCAATTTTAAAAGGGATGTGTTGAAATTCCTCGATAATGGAGAGATTGCCTCTTTTGTCCAGGATTTTGGGTAATTCGATTATTTGTACATCCTGTATTGTCATGATTTATGGGAAATAAGTCTGCGTTTTAATTCAATAAAAGAAAAAGCTGAAATGATCAATATCATTAAAATACCGATTACATATCGGGTTGTCGGGTTGTACAACGATTCTGTTGTTGAATAAAATATAGTGAATAGTAGCGATATCAGCAGAATTTTCCAGAATCCCCGGTTGTAAGAAACCTTATATTTTCTGTAGGCAACAATAGCCACCCATAGGAAGTAAACGGCATAATTTAAAAGATAAGCATAACCGGCGCCGTTTAGTTGAAAAAAATAATATCCTAGTAAATAGGATGGAAGGGTGATACATTTAACCCCTAATTCGTTGAATAAATAGGTTTTCCCGTCCCCTTTGGCCAAGAAAACAAACGATATGGCCCAGGAGGCAGCTTTTACGAAAGCACCTACCAGCAGCCATTTTGTCATTGTAATCAGAGGTAAAAATTCACTGGAATACAATAATTCGATGACAAAGGGCAGGAATACGATCATGCCAATAATCATGGGCGACAATATAAGAAGAGCGATTTCTGCCTGTTCATTTACCTGGGCTTTGACCAGTTGATTATTATCTTTCGATTGTGACAATCTTGGGAAATAGTCTTTGGCCATAGCGATAAAGACCAGGCCCAGGTAATTGTCGTTAATGGCTAAAGCAGCCTGGTAAAAACCGGCTTCACTGAGACCACTCTGGTGAGTAATGAATGTTTTGACGATAAATTGTACTAAGAGGGCAGAAATGCTGCTAAGTGACATCATGATCCCTAGCTTTACCGTATTCAGTCCCAATCGATACGATTCTTTATAGCTTTGACGAACGGTTACCAGTTTGATTTTCCTGACATACAGAAAGCTGACGAATGTCGTTGAAATAGCGGTTAAAATCAATGCCCAGACAATACCCGTTTCCCGGAGAAAGTAATACATCGGTACCGAACAGACGAAACCGGCTAATGCACTGAATATATTGGCTTTCGCCAATAATTTTAAATGCCGGGTTCCTTGCATGATGGCATAATATTCGTTGTATATGCCTGTCAATAGGACGACACTGGAAAGAAAGACAAATGCCAATGTATAGGTGTCGCAGTCAAATACCCATCTGCTGAGCCAAGGAGATAATGCGATCGTAATCAGGGCACCCAGTAATCCGGTTCCTACTACCCAGCGATTAATGGCTTTGACGATTTGGGATACCAGATGTATATCCTGTTCTTTATCTGCCGCTGCAATATCTCTTACGGCGCTACTTTGCAAACCTAAATTAGCCAAAGAAGCGATCAGACTGGTTGTTGCATTGAACAAACTCATGATCCCGAACCCTACACTTCCCAGCCATACCGCAATTAATTTGGATTGCAGAATTTTGATAATGATGCATACAAACTGAACACCCCCGAATAAACTGGTGGCTTTGAAAGCGGTCTTATACCCCTGTTGATTAAATTCGGCCATTTAAGTTACTCTTTGGGCATATGAATCAAGGATATTAAATATTGTCCATATTGGTTTTTGATCATCGGTTGGGCGAGTTTCCGGACTTGTGTTTCGTTTATCCATCCCTGGCGGTAAGCGATTTCTTCCAGGCAGGCCACTTTCAAACCTTGACGTTTTTCGATTACCTCGATAAAGGTAGAAGCTTCTGACAAGGAATCATGGGTACCGGTATCCAGCCAGGCAAGTCCCCGGCCCAACAGTTGGACTTTTAATTCTTCGGCTTTTAGGAATTCCTGATTGACAGTCGTGATTTCCAGTTCTCCGCGGGAAGAAGGGCGTATATGTTTGGCGATATCTACTACTTTATTCGGGTAGAAATACAATCCGACGACGGCATAATTGGATTTTGGTGTCTGGGGTTTTTCCTCGATACTTAAGACATTCCCTTTTTTATCGAATTCGGCCACTCCGTAACGTTCCGGGTCTGTGACGTAGTAGCCGAACACCGTGGCTTTTTGTTCCTGTTCGGCCCTGTGTACTGCTTTTTCAAGCATTGGGGTAAAGCCTTGTCCGTAGAAAATATTATCGCCTAATACCAGACAGACACAATCGTCCCCGATAAACTTTTCTCCAATGATGAAAGCTTGTGCCAAACCGTCCGGACTGGGTTGTTCGGCATATTCGAAGCGTATACCATAATCCGACCCATTACCCAGTAAACGTTTGAAACCAGGTAAATCTTGAGGAGTAGAAATAATCAATATTTCGCGAATTCCGGCCAACATCAATACAGAAATAGGGTAATAGATCATTGGTTTATCATAGATCGGAAGGAGTTGTTTGGAAACTCCTTTTGTAATTGGATATAATCGTGTTCCCGAACCTCCTGCCAGAACAATTCCTTTCATGTAATAAGATATATGTTAATTATTTAATTTTTATCACTTAAAGTGAGTACTGACATTAAATAAAACTCAATAAAAACGAGCGTTTTTATTGGTGAAAATAATACATGAAAAATGCCCTCGTCTCACTTATTTTTTCCAAATCAATAGCCTTTTTTCTTCGGGAGTGAAGTAATCTGTTTCTTTCTCAGGAAAAATAATTGTACAATGAATTTTGCGTTTTATCAAATCCTCTGCTTTTTTTACAAGGCTATTGAAATAATCCATATCGATATTCTCTCCGACAATAACCAAGTCGATCAGATTAGAATCAATACCTACGGCAAAATCTCCACGAACCCATACTCGAGATATGTCTCCGACACGCTCAACTACTCCTTCAATGACTTGAGTTATACCACTATGCTTTAGTACTAAACTACGAATATCTCCAAAAAGCGGATGCCGTGGATTCGCTTGATACACCTTTTTATTCCCTTTGGACTCGGCACATAACAAACCGGCTTCTTCCAAATGATTTAATTCCAACCGAATAGCATTTGTCGATTCGCCGAATTCATCTGCAAGCCCACGTAAATAGGCTTTCATGGATGAATTCAAAAAAAACTTTAAAAGTAATTTAATCCGAGTTTTGGAAGTGATCAGACTATCTAACATGCATATACAATGAAACTGCTGTTTACAGCTTCGCCTGGTAAGTCCCAGGTTATGGAACAGAATGATAAAGAAAATTCAATTCTGCGCAACAAATTTACTCATTTAACTATACATTTCAAAAGTCTGTTGAATAATTTTTTATTTTCTTTCAAAGATTGCAATATGATCATGAGAACAAGACTGTTGTATGAAATCTCCAACCATACACTTCCATTCTGTACGAAAAGTGTAACATTCGCTCTACTGTCATCTGGGTGATAAAGAATTATTTTCGTCCGATTATCTTCTATAGATAAAATGATTACGCTATACCCATCTGTTTCTACAAAATATACAAAACTATTACGGGAGAACCATGCTCTTTCAAAATGAAACAAAGTAAAGATCCTTTTATATCCAGTAAAAACGCTCGTTTTATTTTGCTTTCTTTTCCCTCTTTACATTACTTTAAATTCATACATATAACTTGTTGATTATTTGGTAACTAAATAAATATTTTAATCATGTTAAACACGAGGTCAGTCCTTATTACTGGTGGCACAGGCTCTTTTGGAAAAAAATTTGTAGAGACTATATTGCGAGATTATCCTGCAGTTCGAAGAATTGTTATTTATTCTCGGGATGAATTGAAACAGTTTGAGTTGAAACAAAAATATCCGGAAAAAGAATATCCTCAGTTACGTTTTTTTATCGGAGATGTACGGGATGGAGAGCGTTTAAAGCGGGCTTGTGAAGGTATTGATGTAATTATTCATGCTGCGGCCATAAAGCAAGTAGATACGGCGGAGTATAATCCGGATGAATGTGTAAAAACCAATATACATGGAGCCCAAAATGTGATTAATGCAGCATTGGCAACGAATGTGAAGCATGTTGTGGCATTATCGACTGATAAAGCATGTGCACCGATAAACCTGTATGGTGCTACAAAGTTATGTTCTGACAAATTATTTGTTGCAGCAAATAATATAAAAGGAGGTCGGGATTTGCGTTTTTCGGTTGTGCGTTATGGAAATGTAATGGGATCCAGAGGATCGGTCATTCCTTTTTTCATGAACCGAAGGTCAACGGGAGTACTTCCTATTACTCATGAGGAAATGACTCGATTTAATATTTCATTACAAGCGGGAGTCGATTTAGTGATGTTTGCCATCGGACATCACTTAGGCGGAGAAATTTTTATACCAAAAATACCTTCATACAAAATTGTAGATGTAGCTAAAGCCATAGCTCCGGATGCAAAAATTGAAATTGTCGGGATACGTCCGGGGGAAAAATTGCATGAAGAAATGATCACTCCGACGGATGCCATGAATACGATTGATCTGGGAGCTTATTATGCAATTCTTCCTTCTGTATCAGATCGTTATACGAGAGAAGATTTTATTAAATATCATAACGCAACACCTGTCCCGGAAAATTTCCATTATAGTTCTGATAAAAATACCGAGTGGGAAACAGTAGAATCCATGCGTGAAAAAATAAAAAAATTTGTAGATCCTAATTTTGAAATTGAATGAAAGTTGTCGCCATTATTCAAGCCCGTTGCGGATCGACTCGGTTTCCGAATAAGGTTTTTGCTGACATCTGTGGAAAACCGTTAATTTGGCATGTTATAAATCGATTAAAATTTGCTTACACTATAGATGAGATCGTATTAGCGACTACAACAAATTCTTTAGATGATAAATTGTACGAATGGGCTATTCTTAATCATATAACTGTATTCAGAGGAAGTGAAAATGATGTTTTGAATCGATATTATAATTCAGCAATTACCTGTAAGGCTGATATTATTATACGCATAACTGCAGATGATCCTTTTAAGGAACCATTAATTATTGATCGTGCTGTTCGTGTTCTCCAGGAAGAAAAGGCAGATTTTGTTTGTAATAATTATCCACCTACTTTTCCTGAAGGATTAGATGTGGAAGTATTTACCAGGAAAGCTTTGGAAGTAGCTGAATCAAAATCGGTCAGTTCTTTCGAACGTGAACATGTTACACAATATTTCTATCGTAATCCGTCAGATTTTAAGATTATAAATATTGCTCATACTGAAAATATTTCAAATTTAAGATGGACGATTGATACAGAAAAAGATTTCTTTATGGTTGAAAGGGTATATTCATTTCTATATAGAGAAACTGATGAGATCTTTCATATGGATGATATTCTTCAATTGATCAAACAATATCCCGATATAGCTCAGATGAATTCAAATGTTACCCGTAGTGAAATGTATAAAAATAAATAATTATGGAACGTATTTCCCAATTAGAGCGTGATTATGTCAATCAGGTTTTAGATAATGCTTTTGCAACTTCTTTAAATTCTGTTTTTACTAATAGATTGGAATCGGCTTTTGCCGAGCGATTTCATACGGCTTATGCAATCGGACACTGTAATGGTACGGAAACAATGCATACTGCACTAGCAGCCTTAGGTGTTTTGGCTGGAGATGAAGTGATTGTTCCGGCGTTGACAATGACCAGTACTTCTTTAGCTGTATTGCACAATGGTTCTATTCCGGTGTTTGCAGATGTAGATCCTGATACTTTTCTTATAACAGCCGAGAGTATTGAGCGAGTGATAACTGACAAAACGAGAGCTGTTATTACTGTATCACTTTATGGATTATCACCTGATTATGATTCTATCTTAAGTGTTTGTCGAAAACATAATCTTTTTTTAATAGAAGATAATGCAGAATGTTTTCTGGGTAAATATAAAGGAAAAATTGTGGGGGAATTTGGTGATTTTTCGAGTTTCAGTTTTCAAGCGAGTAAGCATTTGACAACTGGTGAAGGTGGAATGCTTATTACAAATAATGAAACATATGCGGATAATGCGCGTCGTTTCAGTTGCCTCGGATATGCAGGAGTTAGTGCTAAAAAAGGTAAGATTACCCGCAATGACATTCAGGATCCCAAATACAGTAGACATATTGCTATGGGGTTTAATTATCGTATGTCTGAACTACAAGCTGCAGTCGCTTTAGGACAATTGGAGCGTATTGAAGAATTGGTTGATAACCGTTTGAAAATTGCTGAAATCTTTGATGAAGCTATTGGAGATACGACTTTATTGAAGCGTCAGGCAGAACCTGAAGGTATAGTTAATTCTTATTGGTCATATAGTTTAGTGCTGAATACGAGTAAACCAGATACGGATTGGTATAAATTTCGTGATCTATTTCAGAAAAATGGAGGTGATGGGTATTATGCTGCTTGGAAACTTTCCTATAATGAGCCTTTTTTTCAAAATATTGTTCAAAATATGAAAGGTGTATGGCAAAAATATAATGCTGATTTGTGTCCTATTTCAGAATACTTACAAAGCAGAATGATACAATTAAAGACGAATTACTGGAATTTGGATGAAGCCAGGCAACAAGCTAAAGTATTACGACAAACAATTAATCAATTTAAATAGAAAGTTATGGGACCATTCAATAAAGAAATTAAAATCGGAAGCCGGCTTGTTGGGCAAGGGCTCCCTACGTATATAATTGCAGAGATCGGAGGTAATTTCGACGGTAGTATCGATAAAGCGAAACGTTTGATCGATGCAGCGAAAGAGTCCGGTGCAGATTGTGCAAAGTTTCAGACATTCACAGCTCCGACAATTGTTTCGGAAGGGGGATTTTCCAGGATGCAACTGAAAGGGGTTCACGGTTCTTGGGGGAGAACCGTTAGTGAAGTGTTTAAAGATGTAGAATTTCCGATGGAATGGCATCAAGAGATCGCAGATTACTGTAAGCAAGTTGGAATTGATTTTTCCACTTCTCCTTATTTTAAAGAGGCTGTTGATTTATGTGTTAAATTGGATGTGCCTTTTATTAAAATCGGTTCCGGTGATATTACCTGGTTGGAAATGCTGGATTATATTGCCCGTACGGGGAAACCGTTGATGTTGGCAACAGGTGATGCTACATTGTCGGAGATAGACGAGGCTGTCAGAACGATAGAAGCTACGGGAAACCGGAATCTTATTTTGATGCAATGTATTACCAATTATCCATCTAAAATAGAGAGTGCCAATGTTAATGTGTTGAAAACCTATCAGTCGGCTTTCGATGTATTGACTGGATATTCGGACCATGCACCCGGACCGGTAGTTGCTTTGGCTTCGGTGGTATTGGGAGGATGTGTGATTGAGAAACATTTTACATTGAATAAAAAAGACAAGGGGCCTGATCATCCTCATTCCATGGAACCACAGGATTTTAGACAGATGGTCGATTACGTTCGGGAAGTAGAACGAGCCATGGGAAGTACCCGGAAAGAAGTGGTTGCCGAAGAAGGGGAAACGGTTTATGTACAACGTCGTTGTTTATATGCCAAACGGAACTTACCGAAAGGACATATTATGTCTGAAGAAGATATTGATGTATTGCGTCCGGCTTTAGGGATTCCTCCTAAATATAAGTCTGTTATCATTGGAAAAACCTGTAAAGAAAATATAGAAAAAGGACAACCTTTATTTTGGGAAAATTTCTGATGCTCACGGAAAGAGAGATTTTCATAACTTTGGTCGATAACGATTTGATCCGGACGTCTGATGCCATTATTCTACTGGAGGGTGACGGATTCAATCGTTATCGGCATGCGGTAAAGCTTTTTCAGGAAAAATGGGCTCCGTTGATTGTATTCAGTGGAGGGATTACAGATTATGCTTATGGGAGTTTCCCCTATGCGGAAATAAAACCATTGCTTTTACAAGCGGGCATTCCCGAGGAAAATCTGTATCATGAAGTCCGATCTTTAAATACCAGGGAACAGGCGGAAGAGATTATAAAACTTTGTTTGCAACGGGATTGGAAGAAGATTATACTTGTCGCGTCTCCTTATCATCAATACCGGGCCTATCTGACCTTTTTAAAATCGGTTCAGGAGGCGGAAGCTGAAATCGTGATTTATAATGCTCCGGTCGACCAGTTAGAGTGGTTTACTCCACAGCCCTGGGGTGATCGGTATTCCTGTTTACAACAGGAGTTTGATCGGATTGAAAAGTACTCGGTCTTGGGACATTTAGCAACTTATTCCGAAGCAATTGCTTATCAAAAATGGAAAGAAAGTATAGTATCGTACTGATATTGAATTTTATATTAGCGATTTTGTTTTTTCATTCATGTGCTCATAAGGAAGAAGGTATGAGCGAAGATATAGAATGGTCTGATAGTTTTGGTTTAGAGGATACAAAGCTTATCTGGAAGGAGAAGCATGCAGCTTTTACTTCTCTGATAAAATTTAATAATAAATATTTCGTTGCTTTCAGAGTCGGAGAAAAACATGTAAGTAGTGGTGAAATTGAAAACGGATATATCCGTGTTTTGGTGTCAGACAATTTATCTCAGTGGAATTCAATAGACTCATTAACATATAACGGAGATTTGAGAGATCCTTTTTTTTCTATTTCACCTCAAAATGAACTTTTAATGTTGTGTGGAGTTAATCAAATGGAAAACGGTAAAATCTTCATGATAAAACAGTATTGAGTTCCTTTGATAAAAAAGTAAATAAGTTTCGTAAATTCTCAGATGTTATTATGGATGATAATACCCGGCCCTGGTTATGGAAAATACGGTGGTGTGGAAAGACTGCCTGGGGGTTCGCCTATAAAGAAGGTCTTACTCCACTCCTTATGAAATCGACAGATGCGAAACATTGGACAAAAATATGCTCTCTTCCTGTTCAAACGGAGAATATTCCATCAGAAGTTGATCTCGCTTTTATTGATAAGGAAGAAATGATTGTCGTCGTTAGAAATGATAACGGTCGGGCTGTGATTGGGCGTGCTATGCCTCCTTACCTGAATTGGAAAATAGAGCCTATGGGAATATGGATAGGTTCACCGAATCTGCTTGTAAATTCCCATTATCAACTTTTTCTTACCTATCGTCTTTATGGTAACGGTGGTATCGTAAATTTCACTTTTTCCATGTTAGATACCATGGAATTAAAAGAGATAAAATCTTTGAATATTTTCGAAGGTAGCTATTATGATATGGGCTATGGTAGCTCTATATTGGTTGATAATGGAAAAAGCATACTTACTTCTTATTACATTGCCGGAGAGGATAATGCCGGCATTTATATTGCAAAAATATCTACAAAGTAAAACAATTATGAATTGTAATGAAGCGAAGCAATTGTTCGCTGATAATTTTATCGGGATTCAGGAGTTAAAACCTTTGCTTCGAAAATTAGACTGTGAAATTGATTTAAATGATATTGATATTCCAATTCTTTTTGAAGATCGGGATTTGTATAAAGCAGCGAAAGATGGTTTTCTTCTTATCCTGGTTATTCCTGATGTTAAGGAAGGTCTTTTTTCAATACGTTCATTGCGCTCATGCTTCGGCATAGATCCGGATAAAGAGGTTCCTTGTTTTTATAATCAAGATTGGTATCTGAATGAAGATTTTATTGACTTTGCAGTAGCTCCCGGTTGGTATTTACTTCAAAAAAATCCTCCGGACTCTACGAGAGCCGTTATGCCCGACGTAATTCTTGCTTCAGAAAATAATATCACGTTTCCTTCTGCAATGCTCTGTGCCTATACATTTTTCGCTTATAGGTTAGCTTACGGAAAAAATCTTTGGGAAACTGATTTTGTATGGTGTCGCGATTTAGATCATAACGGGGACAGGATATATGTAGGTAAATATCATGATATAGACGGAGTTAATAAAGATGGTTTTAGTATTCATCGCCATTTGAAATTGCGGCCGTGTTACACGGCTATTTCTGTTCGTTAACCTTTTTTATGATTCATTCTTTTAAAGGTCTTTCCAAATCGCTCTTGTTTATAGATTCATTTATGGTGTTACTGAATCTGTCAACAAGTTATTCGATTATACCTTATTTATTATTCGGACAGTACGATCGTTACGTCAATATGCTCCTGTTTCTGGGATTCAATATTTTATATGTATCCGTACGATTTAACAAACCATTTACTATTCCTCGAAAAGATGCTCTTTTTTATATTTATTTGATTTTAAATGTATGCAATTTTTTTTCGGCTATTTTGACCGATACAGGATGGAAGTCAGCATTGATTTATTTAACTTTGAATACGGTTTTTTATCTGATATTACATAATCTGTTTAAAGATTATCGAAGATATTATACAACAGCAAAATCCTTATGGTTTATATCTCGCGGATATTTATGGCTTGTCGGTTTGTGTATTTTTAGTTGCGTATTTATGTATTTATTGATAAAAACAGGTATAAATCCTCAGATGAATTCTGTAAATACAAGATATGATTTGTTTAGTGATAATTATAACAATTTGGGTGCGGATTATTATTTACCATATTATCTCTCGGTTTTCCTTGTCTCCTCTGATATAAGAATTCCTTTTTTTCAAGATCAGGGATTCGTGTTAGGTATTTATCATGAACCGCATATTCTAACATTTATGTTATTTCCGGCCCTGTTTTTATCATTGTATTATATTAAAAAAAACAAATATATAATAGTTACTCTGTTGGTTTTCTTATTGATATTACTTTTAGCTGGATCTACAACGAATATTTTAGCTGTATTGTTATGTGTGATTTTTTATCTTATCCACAATATGTTTTTTATAAATAAGAAAACATTCTTAAAAAATTTTGCAATTATAATTTTGATATTGACCGGTTCGTTTTTCATTTATTCCTTACTTAATATTGACGATTTGTTTTTCATTTTTGCTAAGTTGGGGTCCGGTTCGATGGACTATACCCAGGCAACTTTGGAATTTGCAGTTACACCTAAAACTTTAATCGGATCTTCATTTTTTAATCTAAGTTATTTGGATAGAAGTAGTTTTACTGTTACAGGAAATAGAGATATAGGATATATTAATTTTGTTGTTAATATCGTTTTTTTACTCATTTGCGGTTATTATATGTTGAGATTATTCCTTTCGAAGAATCCATATAAAATGGCTGTTTTTTTATTTGCAGCTTATTTTTTTATTCATTCTACGAAAGTGGCAATGGTGAGCTATTCGTTAACCATGTTAATGTTTGTGATATTTCTTATGTCACGAGTGGCAAAACTGAACGATGAACAGTGCATAGAATGTTATTATGTTTAAGTTTTTATCCACAATATTAAGAAATAAGATTTTTCTTTATGTAGGTACACGGTATGTTACCTATGCTTTCCAATTCATAGCCTCTTTTTATATTGCACTTAAATTAGGACCGGTTGGTTTCGGAGTCTGGAGTTTTATTTTACTTCTGATCAATTTTTATAATATTATTGATTTTGGAATTTCTAATTCAATTAATATTCTTTTGGTACAGGATAGGGAGGTCGAAGAACGTAGCTCCAGTCATATATTATCATCTATTATTATAACTATCGGTTTAAATATTTTGGTGATCCTCAGTTTTATTATTATTAAGTATGCCCATTTCGGTTTTTTGTTAAAATATGATATTGGAATATATCTTCCGGCTATATTGTATACAATTATTGTTTGGAATTTCAATAAAGTTTTTTCTTCTATATACCGGGTAAAGAATCGTCTGTTGGAACTGGCTTTTTTTCAATCGATAATTCCGCTACTTTTCTTTTTAGCCGTCATTTTCTCTCCGGTCAACACATTGTGGTATTTATTGGGGGCTTATATGTTAGGCCAGAGTTTGGCTTTCGCCGTATTTATACTTAGGAAACAAATAACGATAAAAGGGGCTATTTCCTGTAGCAGTATGAATACCGTTTTTTTTAAAGGATTTTGGTTATTTCTCTACAATGGAGCTTTTTATCTTATTATGTTTTCGACCTCTTCTTTTGTTAGTGCCTATTATTCTGTTTCCGATTATGGAAAATTCAGTTTTGCATATACACTAGCTCATGCCATTCTCCTATTTCTGGAAGCTTTCGGATACATTGTATTTCCTAAAATCATACAAAAATTGAAAGGAAATAATTTTGAAGAATGTAAGTCAGTTATTTTAATGATACGCAACAGTTATCTTATGGTTGTACACGGCTTGGTATATCTGGCTTTTCCAGCTTTTTACTTGCTTTGTTTGCTTATGCCGAAATATGGGGATATACAACGTATGCTTTGCGTTGCAGCCTTAACGATATTGCCTTATGCTAATGCTTTTGGATTAAATACTTTTTTAATGGCACAAAATAAAGAAAGAAGAATTTCTTGTATTTCCTGTATTTCTTTAATTGTGAATATAGGTCTTTTATTTTTATTTATTAGTGTATTCAATTTTTCTTATGATTTAATACTTGTGGCTACTCTTGTAAGTTATGTTTTATTTACGTATCAATGTGCTCTGTATACATTAAAAGTAATGGGAGAGCCATTCAAATTTTTGAAAGTTTTAGAAATGGCTTTTCCAGTAAGAATAAGTGTCCCATATCTATTTACTTTAGTGGCAACATACTTTTTTTCAGAGAGAGGGCATTTTATATGGTTATTGCTTCCCTTGATTGTATTTCTTTTAATGAATCGTACGTCACTTGGTAAAACAGCTGCCATGATTGTACAACTGGTGAAAAGACCGGAAATTATCGATTTGAAGTAGAAATGTTTTATCGATTTGAATTTTCTCTGTACAAATAATACTAAATATAAGGGATATATATGGACGAAGAAGTTCTCCTTAAGGAATTTGTGAAAAAAGAAGAAGAGAGTGGTTGTTATACTTGTTATGTGGCCGGTGATTATGTGTATAATATTATACGGGCGGATATCAGAAGACTTTATATAAAAACGAATGGATTAGAAATAATGCCTTTTACTTCTCCATTACAGAAAAGAAAGGCTATTCTGTCTTTTTTTATATCATTTTGGCACCTGTTAAAATTAAGCATAAAACGTGGTCATATCGATAACATTATTTTTCCTTTTCATCGGGTCGAAAAAGTAGATAACCTTTATATTGATAAATTTACAGACCCAGTTATAGAATTTAGCTCGTTAAAAAATAATTGTCTGATTTTTGAACGAAGTAGAGCCGGTGTTCACTGTACTCCACGTATTCATGCGAAAATGGTAGTATTTACAGATGTTTTCGATGTTTTTGCCCGACTCTATGCCATTTTATTTTCACGTAGATTCGGTAAAAAATATAAAAATCAATTTAACCGGCTTTTTGAAATTGTGAACCATTTAGTTCCCTATTCTGAGAATGATAGAAAATGTGCAATCCGTAAAATAATGGAATATCGAGCCTTGGCTTATTTTTACAGGAATGTTTATAGGAAGCTATCGCCTAAACGGGTTTTGGTTGTTCCCAGAGTCGCATTTTTACCTCAAATGGTTGAAGCCAAAAAAAGGGGAATAACAACAATAGAGTTTCAGCATGGTATTACTTATGGGGAGACATCAGTATATTCCGGTCGGCGTGAATCTTTGTTCACCCCGGATTATTTTTTTGCCTTTGGTAATATGCCTCCCCGAAATGTGTATGGCATTGATGAAAACCGGATAATAAACATTGGATGGGCATTTCCTTTGTTGCTAAAGAAATTAAGTACAATACTCCCATTTTCAGATAAAGATATTCTGATTATTTCAGATCCGGAAATAACAGATAAAATTGTGAATATCGTTGAAATTTTAGCAGAAGCTAATCCTGCCTATACTTTTCATATACGTCCTCATCCGATGGAAATATTGCAAAGAAAACATCGGATTGTTATAGATTGTCGGAAGAACATCCTTTTACAGGATAATAAGATCAATTCCAATGTTGTACTCAATAGCTTTATACATATTATAGGTGAAAATTCGACAGTACTTTATGAGGCTCTTGCTATGGGGAAAAAGGTTGGTAAATTGTGTTATCCGGCTTTTCGACCCAAGTATCTTAATCCAACAGATAAAGAGGCTGTTTGGGAAATCGCTTCTCAGGAAGATTTTGAAAAGTATGTATCTGAAAGTATAGCTACACGACGGTCTTTGTCTATCTATTCAGAATTTGACGGTAAAAAAATAGATGAGTTGTTTTAAATAATTAGATAAAAACTGAAAATGAAAAATTTAATTATCATAGGTGCCGGTGGAATGGGACGTACGGTATATGATTTAGCTAATGAATCCGTAGGATATGGGGAGGATTTCAGTATTAAAGGATTTTTGGATGATAACCTTCAGGTGCTCGATGGATTTGAGCATTATCCTCCTTTATTGGGTAGAATTTGTGAATATATACCTCAGCAAAATGATGTTTTCATTAGTTCTATTGGGGGAAATTGTCGTGTCGGATGTACTGAAACTATTGAAGCCAAGGGTGGAAAATTTGTGAATATCATTCATAAAACGGCCCGTATCGGAACGAATGTGAAAATGGGACATGGCAATCTTATCGGGGCTTTTGTTTCTATTGGAGCCGATGTTTGTATTGGTAATTACAATATGATACAATCTTATACTGTAATTGGTCATGATGCCCGGATAGGTAACGAAGTTAGAATTGATACGCAGGTTGTTTGTGTAGGAGGTATAATTGTTGAAGATGAGGTTTCGATTCACACTCATGCTGTTATCAGTCATAATGTTATTGTAGGACAAGGAGCCAAAGTCGGAGCTTGTTCTTTCGTGATGCGAAAAGTAAAACCCGGTACAACGGTTTTTGGTGTACCTGCAAAAATTTTATAGAATAAATTTAAATATTGAGCGAGTATGTTGTATGTCTTTTCAAGATTTAAAGAATGTCAGAATCGATTTGAAAAAGAAAAAAGAAGTTTATGGTGGAAAGGTGTATTTTTTGTGGATTGGATGATTGCTTTTTTTATCCATGGAGCATCAATAAATGACTATTTCGCTTATCGTTTCTTTTATCTGAGGCATTCAGGAAGAAAAGAGTTTATCACCTTTCGCCGGCATAAAAAGATACAAGCAATATGTAATCCTACATTGACGGATAGAGAATTATGCAGAGACAAAGCTCGTTTTAATCGTCATTTTTCGGCTTATTTGGGACGTAATTGGTTAGATGTATCTACTTGTACCTTTCAGGAATTCTGCAATTTTTTTAAAAATTATGAGGTTGTTTTTCTTAAGGATATTTCTTCTTTTAGAGGTATCGGTATAAAAAAACTTCAATCTTCAGATGTTAATGTAGAGAAACTTTATCAGCAATTACAGACTAAAAAAGAGGCGAATTATATATTGGAAGAACCGATAATTGAAAATGATGAATTGGCTTCATTTCATCCCTGGTCCATCAATACAATCAGAATTGTTACTGTTTATAATGAAAAAACAGATGAAGTTTATTTGATGAATGCAAGAATTCGTATGGGAAATAATAAAAATAATGTAGATAATTTTCATTTTCAAGGGATTGGTGCCAATATAGATATTCAAAGTGGGGTAATAAATTCCCTCGGTTATGATATGTTCGATAATACCTATATATGTCATCCGCTTACCGGTAAACAAATTGTAGGGTTTCAAATACCTTGTTGGGAAGAGTGTAAATTATTTGTAGAAAAAGCTGCGCGTATGATACCAACAGTCAGGTATATCGGTTGGGATGTAGTAATAGGAGTAAACGGTAACTTTTCTTTAATAGAAGCCAATGATAATGCTGATCATGATTTCCAGCAATTATACAATAAAGGACTCTGGAAAGAATATCGCAAAGTATTGAGTAAAATACATTAAATAACTTATGAATTATGGAGATAAATAAATTCATCGACAAGTTTGCAGAACAATTTGACGATACGGATCGTCATGAGTTTAAAACGGGAACTGTTTTCCATGAACTGGAAGAATATAGTTCGATTATTGCACTATCCATTATCGGAATGATAGATGAGGAGTACAACGTGACGATAAAAAGTGAAGAAATGCGTCAGGCTGTAACAATAGAAGATTTGTACAATATCGTAAAATCTAAGTTGTAATGAATCCGGAACTTCCGTTTGCTTTGAGAAATAAAACAATCATGGTTACAGGTAGTGCTTCCGGTATCGGACGGTGTACGGCTATTGCCTGTGCTATGGCAGGTGCAAAACTTATATTGGCAGATATCAATGAAGAAGGCCTAAAAGAAACATTGTCATTACTGAAAACAGAAAATTGTATTCAGAACCATGAAATACGGGTAGCGGATTTATCTACTGACGAGGGATTAACAGCTTTGATTGATACGTTGTCTATCTTAGATGGGGTTGTTTTTTGCGCTGGTATCGGTATAACTAAAACAATCCCTTTTTATTCCAGAGAAGATTTTTATCGGGTTTTTGATATTAACTTTTTTGCTCCTGTGTTATTAACAAAATTACTTGTTAAGAAGAAAAAACTCAGTAAAGTCTCTTCTTTGGTTTATTTAGTCTCGGTAGCAGGCGTGTTTTCGTTTAAACCAGGAAACGGGATATATGGAGCGTCTAAAAGTGCACTTCATGGATTTGTGAAATTCGCTGCCCTGGAATTGGCTGCAAAAGGTATTCGATGTAATGCTGTATGTCCAGCTATGGTAGAGACACCTTTTTTACAAACAGTGTCTTTATCGCAGGAAGACATAGAGAATGATAAGAAAAAATATCCTTTTAAACGTTATGCCCAACCGGAAGAAATTGCTCAGGGATGCGTTTTTTTGTTATCTGATGCCTCCTCTTATATGACTGGACAAGATTTGGTACTTGACGGAGGGCGATTACTGAATTAGATAAAAATACTATGTTATTAGATAAAAAGGTTTGCATTATAACGGGAGCAGCTCAAGGGATCGGTAAAGTGATAGCAGAACAGTTTGCTTCAGACGGAGCGATCGTATATGCTTGTGATCGTACAGAAGGTCTGATGGATTCTTGGGCGGAATGTATAAGTAAAGAAAACGAAGGAAAGATTTATCCGGTTTCTTTTGATGTGACAGATTCTTTGGCGGTAAAAAATGCGATAACAAATATCTATAAAGCGGAAGGACGTATAGATACCCTTGTCAATAATGCAGGAGTAGTGTTTAATCGTAAACTAGGAATGATTACGCGGGACGAGACTGAATTTATGTTCCGGGTTAACGTTATTGCTGTCATAGAATTGATACAGTTAGTTGCGCGTCTTATGGGACGTAAAGGAGGGGGGGCTATTGTTAATATCGCTTCTGTAACGGCAGTTGTCGGTTCTCCTGGACAAGTTGCCTATTCGGCAACGAAAGGGGCCGTTATTTCATTAACCAGATCGGCTGCGAAGGAATTGGCCCCGATGGGAATACGTGTGAATGCCGTTGCTCCGGGCATTATTAAAACGGAACGTTTCACAGAACTTTACGAGGAAAGTGCGGATAAGATTGATTTACGCATTCAGAAGATTGCGTTGGGGCGTTTGGGAACCCCATCCGATATTGCTAATGCCTGTGCTTTTTTAGCATCGGAAAGAGCTTCATATATATCCGGACAGATATTGGGTGTTGATGGTTGTGCTACCATATAAGCGAATCATAAAATGTTATTGGATATAGATAAAAAAGATAGTAAAGCTGTTGCTGCTATAGATTCGTCAGGTGCAGAGCTCCGTTATGGTGATTTAGTTCATTTTATCGGTTCTATGCCGCAATTATTGCCCCGGCGGTCTTTGGTTTTTCTGCTGGTAGAAAATAATGTCGGTGGAATTGCGTGGACAATGGGAATGTTAGGAGCCGGTGTGGTACCGCTCATACTTAATGCCCGGCTTGATCATGAGTTGTTTACACAATTGAATGAACGTTATAAACCTGCATACCTTTGTGTACCGAAAGAGCAGAAAGAAAAATATGATTATGGTGAAATTGCTTCCGGATACGGTTATGTAATCCTGAAAACCGGTGAAAAAACCGGTGCTCTTCATGATAGTTTATCACATTTATTACCGACTTCCGGTTCTACCGGAAGTCCTAAATTAGTACGACATTGTTATAGAAATATAGAAGCAGCCGGCTTGAATATTTCTACATTTTTCGAAATAAAGGCCGAGGATAAAGCTTTAATGGTGCTTCCAATTTATTATACAATGGGGCTTTCCATGATTTTTAGTCATTTATATGCCGGAGCAACAATTTTGATTACCGGTTTGAATATGACGGATCCTGCCTTTTGGTCTTTTATGAAGGATAAAAAGGCGAGTAGTTTTACAGGAGTGCCGTATAGTTTTGAAGTTCTTAATTTAATGAGATTTTTCCGGATGAGTTTTCCTGACCTTAGATTGCTCACGCAAGGAGGAGGCCGTATGGAACGTAAATTAAATCTGAAATTTGCGGAATATTGTCATGACCATGGAATGAAATGGATTGCGACTTACGGACAAACAGAAGGCAGTGCCCGGATGGCTTACTTACCACCGGAGTATGCTATTAGTAAGGTCGGCAGTATCGGACGGGCAGTACCGAATGGTGAATTATCATTGATCGATGATGCGGGAAAACTGATCGAAGAACCATATAAAGAAGGAGAAATGTGTTATCGGGGTAAAAATGTCACGATGGGATATGCACAAACAAAAGAAGATCTTTTATTGGGTGATGAACGTAATGGATGGATGCGTACAGGTGATATAGCCTATCGGGATGAAGACGGTTTTTACTTTATCGTGGGACGAATGGGAAGGTTTTTGAAATTATTCGGTATGCGCATAGGGCTTGATGAGTGTGAGCAAATTGTTAAGTCTAAGTTTTCGACAGAATGTGCGTGTTTCGGTACAGATGAGAAAATGATTGTTTGCATTACCGAATCAAATATATTACAGGCTGTAAAGGAGGAATTGGTAGAAAAAACCAGACTTGTTGCTTCAGCATTTGAGATAAAACGAGTAGAGTCATTACCGAAAAATGAAGCCGGTAAAATATTGTACAGTAAACTAAAAAATCAAATAGAATCATTATGACAAATTTAGAGAAATATGACGAAGTTTTTGTAGAAGTATTTGCAGTGGATAAGAATGCCCTGAATGAGAACTTTAATAAAGAAAACGTAGAGTCCTGGGATTCTATTCATCAGTTAAATATTACGGCAAATTTAGAGGAAGTGTTTGATATTATGTTTGAACCGGAAGATATTATGGCAATGACCTCCTATCAGGCCGGCAAAACGATATTGGGAAAATATAATATAGAACTTTAATTTTATTAAGAGTTTAATTTATTATGGCAAGATGGAGTATCAAAAATGTTGCTTTACGCGGAGTTTCGCTTTGCGTACCTGATCGTGTTGTAAAAACCGAAGATTTTGATTTTTTTACGTCTGAAGAAGCGGAAACATTTAATAATACAGTAGGTATAAAAAGCCGTTATTTAGCAACAGAAGATGTTTGTGCATCAGATCTTTGTCAGGTTGCCGGAGAGAAGCTTTTAAATGAATTAGGATGGGCGAAGGAAAGTATTGACGTGTTACTTTTTGAGTCTGTAACCGGCGACTATAAGACTCCTCCGACATCGACACTTTTGCAAGATCGGATGGAATTGCCTGAAACTTGTTTTGCTATGGATATTCCCATGGGATGTTGCGGTTGTATGTATGCTATTACCGTGGGAGCTAATTTGCTTTCATCAGGCAATGTGAAACGGGCACTTCTTTTAGTCGGAGATACAGCCGTGAGAATGGGATCACTTAAAGATAAAAGCAGAGTGCCTCTGTTCGGTGATTGTGGTACGGCTCTCGCCTTGGAATATGATACGGAGGCGGATGATATACTTGTAGATTTCCGGACAATGGGAAAAGGAGGCCCGGCATTGATGACGCCTCACGGGGGATTTCGTCATCCGGTAACTTCCGAATCGTTTATCTATGAAGATTTCGGTAATGGGATCATAAGAGCTCCTATACATACTTTGATTAACGGGATGGATGTATTTTCTTTTGCGATTTCCCGTCCTCCAAAAGCGGTACTTTCTTTTATGGAAGATTATGGTATTGATAAAGATAAAGATATAGATTATTTTCTGATTCATCAGGCAAATAAAATGATTGTTGACAGGGTCGTAAAGAAGCTCAAATTAGATATAACTAAAGTTCCTTATAATTTGGAGGAATACGGTAATTTGGGGGGAGCTTCTTTGCCTTCATTAATGGTTAGTCGATTAAGAGAACAATTGATGAGAGAACCTAAAACGTTACTGATGTCTTCTTTCGGTCTTGGACTTACTTGGGGAACGATGCGGTTGAAAACCAAGCCGATGATTATTCCAGAAGTGATTAAATTGTAGATGATATTATATAGGTACTTTGATGGTAGCTGGAATTCGTATGACTTGAACTATGTAAAATAGAATGGTGAATATAAAATATGTATAAAAATGGTTTAAAACGTTTCTTTGATTTTGGGGTTGCTTTATCGGGGCTTCTTTTTTTATCACCGGTATTACTTATTGTTATGGGGATCTTAATATATGCCAATAAGGGAGCCGGAGTATTTTTTTTACAGGCTCGTCCTGGAAAAAAAAGAAAAATATTTAAGGTGATTAAATTCAAAACAATGACGGATAAACGAGATGATCATGGAAATTTATTACCGGATGTGGAGCGTTTAACAAAAGTAGGCAAATTTGTCCGTGCCGTTTCTTTGGATGAATTACCTCAATTAATTAATATTTTAAAAGGGGATATGAGTTTAATTGGTCCACGTCCGCTTTTAGCCAAATACTTGCCTCTTTATACCTCCGAACAGGCACGTCGGCATGAGGTCCGTCCTGGAATCACGGGATGGGCACAGGTGAACGGAAGAAATGATATTACCTGGCAAAAGAAGTTTGAAATGGATGTTTGGTATGTGGATCACCTTTCATTTAAATTGGATATGCAGATTCTTCTGATGACAGTGAAAACAGTTTTATTGCGTAAAGGTGTAGTTAAGGAAGGGTGTGCTACCACCGAACCGTTTAATGGGGAAAATTGAAAGTGAGTAGATATCGGTTGTGAAGTTGTTATATAAAATTAAATAAAGGCATAAATTGGAGGTGATACTACATGGATTTCGACAAATGTAATAATAATGTTTCATGGCCACTGTCGCAGTATTAAAACAGATACATACATTGGTAAAAATTGTGTAATTGGAATCAATGCTATTATAATGTCGGAAGTGATTATTTAGTGATCAGTGTATTATCGGAGGCGGAGTTGTCGTAACTCCAAAAGTTTCTTCTCATTGCATTGTTGTCGGAAATCCTACTAAAATGATTAAGAGGGAATTCAGGTGAATGACAAGGGATAAATTGTTTAAATATAGATTCATTATCAATATTGTATATACATTTAATTATGAAATCAAGAATTTGGCTCTCTTTGGCCCATATGGGGGGAAGGGAGCAGGAGTTTATACGGGAAGCGTTCGATACGAATTGGGTGGTTCCGCTGGGACCGAATGTGGATGCTTTTGAAAAAGCGTTGGCAGCGTATTTACGGGAAGATAAGCATGTGGTGGCGTTGAGTGCGGGGACGGCTGCCTTGCATTTGGGATTGATCTTGTTGGGAGCCGGAGTCGGAGATGAGGTGATTTGCCAGAGTTTTACCTTTTCCGCTTCTGCTAATCCGATTATGTATCAGGGGGCTAAACCTGTATTTGTGGATAGCGAGGCTTCGACCTGGAATATGGATCCGGTGTTGTTGGAAGAAGCAATAAAAGACCGGTTGCGCAAAACCGGCAAATTACCCAAAGCGATTATACCGGTACATTTATACGGAATGCCGGCCCGGTTGGACCGGATTTGTGAGATTGCCGGGCGATACGGAATACCGGTGTTAGAAGATGCTGCAGAAGCTTTGGGATCGGAGTTTAAGGGACGGAAATGCGGTACTTTCGGAGAATTGGCTGCCTTGTCGTTCAATGGAAATAAAATGATAACTACTTCCGGCGGGGGAGCCTTGGTTTGTCGTTCGGAAGAGGAAGCCGGGCAAGTGAAATTTTATGCGACTCAGGCACGGGATGCAGCTCCGCATTACCAGCATTCACATATCGGTTATAATTACCGGATGAGTAATATTTGTGCGGGAATCGGCCGGGGCCAGATGTTTGTATTGGAAGAACATGTGGCTCGCAGAAGGGCAATCCATGCTTTATATACTTCTTTGCTGAAAGATATTCCCGGAATCAGTGTATTGCAGAATCCTTCCTCGGATTTCGATTCGAATTTCTGGCTGACTTGCATTACCGTCGACCCGCTTATGGCGGGATGTACCCGGGAAAATATCCGTCTGGCGCTGGATGCGGATAATATCGAGAGCCGACCCTTGTGGAAACCGATGCATTTGCAACCCGTATTTGCCGAAGCTCCGTTTTATGGGAACGGCACTTCCGAGCATCTGTTCGATATAGGTCTTTGCCTGCCTTCCGGACCGACACTGACGGATGAAGACATCAGGCGGGTTGCCGGCGTGATACGCGGATTGGTAAGATAATTGTATTATATACCGGATAAAAAAGCACGTAGTTTCAGAGCTACGTGCTTTTTTTGGTTCGCCACTAAATGAAAGATTCTGCCGGGGAAATTTATTTTATTGGAAATTAAGGTAATAAAGCTTTCAGTTTATCCACTTGTTTTTGTAATTCGGCCCGGGTTTGCGGGTCTTTTTCATTGTGTAGGGCAGCCTGAATATCGGGTAAAAAGTGCAGATAATGGGTGTCGGCGATGTAAGCGGCAGCACGGATACGTACTTCCGGTGCGTTATCATAGAGCAGACCCTGTATCCAGCGTTTGGCATCCCAGGAATGGTGGTTTTCCAGCCAGTCGAGAGCATCGATTTTGGCTTTGCCTGTACCGTGTAAAAATGTCTGAAAACATTCGGATTCCTGTTGAAGATCGGATGTTGTCATCAACAGTTCGCGTTGGGGCAGTGCGGGTTGCACCGTGTTTTCTTTATAGGAAATAAGGGGTTTACCGAGAGTCCAACGGATCATGCGGGGAATCATCCACATCATACCGGGAGTGGCTTCCGGATGAGCAATGGAGCTGAATACACGCCCTTTGCCGTATTGGTTGGCAATGAAGAAAGGTTTGCCGTTGGTCATACCGGCCGGAGCATTCCCTTCTTCATGAACATCACTTTGCATGGTGGCCAGAAGCGTATACCGAATGCTGTCCGGGGTACTCGGTATAAAAACGGGACCTTCATAATAAATGACATAACAAGTGTCGCGGGAAGATAATTCCGGGAATATTTTTTTCCCTTCTTCGTTCAGGGTAAATTTAGACAGACCGTGTCCGCGGTTGTCATGTTCAATGTCAATGGCCTGTGCTCCGTTCAAGGCCATACAGGCATATCCGGGTGTATTCGAGAAAAGATAAGCTCCGGCGCATATACCGACAGCGCCGTGTCCGTCGGCAATAAAGTCTCTGATGCGTTTCTGGTTTTCACTACCCAGGTTCAGGTATTGACGGCTGCCACTGCCTCCCGGAATAACGATAGCGTCGAGAGAATCAAGTATTCCTTCCGCGATTTCGGCGGATGTAATTGTCCGGGCCTGTATGCCGGGATCGAGCCGTAAGGCTGCTAGGGTTTCCCAGATACAGGTTTGTGCGCCTCCATGTCCGTCGAATACACCGACAGTAATTGCCGGAACCGTTTTTTTGTCGGTACTTTTTTTATCTGTCGGGGGAGCACATTGTAAACATAATGTCAGCCAGATCAAGCTAAGGATGTAAATGTTTTTCATGGATAGTAGAAGTTTATATTTTGCCTGAAAGTAATAAAATTTATTTGGCTTGTAGGTTCGACTGCAGATAATTTTATTCCGGTTTTGTTTTTTTATCCGGATAAGGATTTAAAATTGTATTGCCTTATAATTACCGCTCGGATAACGTTTTTATATTCCGGATACACTTCAGTAAGTGAGATCCGCTCCGGATATTGTGTTTTTGTGTAATTGTATGTATAACATGGAATTTACAATCTGGTAATTTTTTGATCGTTTTATAGATACTGTCGTTTCTGATTATTTTATAGTAATTGAATAAAAATAAAAAGATATTTCATTTTTTATATATAAAAACATTTGTTTAATAAAATTTATTTTATATTTTTATCATGTGTGTAATACAATTGTATTTGTTTTTGTATAAAACGGTATTGTCAGGTCGGAAATGTACAATAAATTCGGTTTATTATTATGATATATATAGATCGTCGAAATACAGGTAAGGAAAAATGTATATGGAAAAAGCGTGTGATGGCTTGGTGGCAAAAGCATGTGGTGGTTTGGTGGCAAAAGTGTGTGATAGCTTGGTGGCAAAAGTATATTTGGTGGGAAATGTTAATAATTGTATTAATTTTGGCCGTAGGTCTTGTATCCTGGTATTTCTTTTTTCCGTCGACCGTTTATATTTATCACGGACCTTATGCGACCTATACTCCTGTGGATTTACAAAAGAAACGCCAGGAAGAGTATAATAAAAAATCTGGATGGTGGAATTGGGGAATAAATAAAATTTGGCTAAAAGCTGCGGTTGTAAAAAGAAAAGATTTGGATTATCCGGAGTGCTGGAAAGAAGCTTTTTGGGAAAATATGGATGATGGTAAGAAAGTTGTATTTTCTGTAAATTCTTATACGTGGATGTGTTTGGCTAAAGGAAAAGTGCCATGTGATAGTTTGAAGGTGCAGAATGGTTGTGATTCCTGTACATTAAAAGTAATCGGATATAAAAAGGCAGAAAGGCCCTATTATTTATTGCGGTTTATTTCACATAAAAACGGGACTTTTCCTTCGACCCCCAAAGAATTCGCCCAGGCGAAATATATTTTAAACGTCAAGGAGGGATCCGGATCAACTCATATTACGCCTGAAGTTTATTTGTTGGAAAATTGTACGAATACTCTTCCTACTGTATTGTGGGATTCTAAAAGTAACATGATCAACGAATTAGTGGCGGACAAACCAGAAGGACAAAATAAAGGGCGTTATTGGATAGGAGCTATAAGCGATAGTGAGTATAATGAATTATTGGATCAGGAAATGAGAGACAGTCTGATCATTCAGGATGTGATGATAAATATTCCGTACGATCCGCTGGTGATTATTCAGGAGGTATGGCAGAAAGATAAAGGAGGGATAGGTGAAGATGCTGTATGTGACGATTTGTGTAAGAACGGGTTGATGGAGAAAGGCTCAAAAAGAATATCTTATTTGCAGAGAATGTATAAATATTATATCGCTTTGGGAATTTTGAGAAAAGACGAAGAAGGAAACTTTTACATTCACAATCCGCAATACGAGAACAGAGTAAAGGGAAATGAGATGAATGTATTGCCGGACGGTCCTTATAAAGACAGTGTGTCTGTCTGGTGTTATTTTTACAAAACGGTATATGGAAATCTGGAAGATCATTATTACCGGTTTGAAAGAGATACAGCGATAAAACTCCCGGTAAAAAAGGGAAAAATTGTGTCCGGACCATGGGAAAAAGAATTGAAAAATAAAATCGGCTATAGGGTGTATATCGGTGAAGATAAAAAAGAGGAAACGCCTGTAGATAGCCTGATAGCTGAACGGGATCGTTGTTTATATAACAGATAAATATGGTAGTAACGGATATATTATGGATGGTGATTCTTTTCCTGATCCCCGGAATGGTTTCATTTACAGTGTACAGATATGTGGCAGGATATGCCATAGATAGGCTGTATAAATTTATTTTATATAGCACAATATGGGCTATTTTAGCCTATGGGATTGTAGAAGTAATCGGCTATTTTATGTATGGCATTCCTATAGGTAATAATTCTGACGTTTGGATTGTATTTGGTTATAAGTTTACCGAAATTCCTCTTCGTACAATGTTTTATGCATTGGCGGCGGGGAGTGTCGCAGCTTTTTTTATCGGTCGTTTGATGCGTAGGATCCGCTTGAATTATGCTGGTTTATTGCATGTAAAGTTATGGGATCATTATGTGAATTTTTTGTGTAAGAAGAATCGGAAAGTTGAGATTTATGATTATAAGAATAATTATAAATACATTGGATATATAAAAAGTTTTTCCTATTTCAGTCCGCAGAGAGAGATCGTGTTGCGGAGAGCTAAAATTTATTCTATGCAGAAGAATGACGGAAGACCGTTGAGCGAAAATAAAGAAATTTATATACAGTTGGAAGAGGGTCGTTTTAGTATTGTCACAGTTGGTAGTAAAACCAGCGAATCTAAGGATGACGGGAAAAAAGAGTAATTTAAAAGTTTAGGAACAACGTGTTCAGTTAGTTAGGGTTGGTTGTAGTTGAGAGGACTGTATCTTATAGGATACGGTCCTTTCTGTTTTAGTATTTGGAAGTAGGGGGATGAGGGAAAGGAGCCTAAAGGCTGAGTGTCGGTTTTTGAACTTTTGTAAAAAATGCTTAAATTGAAAAATGAAATAAATTATAGTCATGGATATTCAATCTGTTTTACAAAAAGGAGAGGGAATTAGTGCCGAGTTTAAGCGGGCGGAGTCTAAGGTTCCGGATAATTTGTTCGAGACGGTTTGTGCATTTTTAAACCGGAATGGGGGCATCATATTGTTGGGTGTAACCGATTCCGGGAAAGTAGAAGGGATAAAGGCCGGAATGGTAGAAAAGTTCTGCAAGGAAATTTCGAATTTGTCGAATAATCCGCAGAAATTAAATCCGACTTTTCTGTTGGAACCTGCGGTTATTGATTTCAGAAGGAAAAAACTGATATCGGTTTATGTTCCTGTTTCTTCACAGGTACATTGATGTGCCGGAAAGATTTTTGACCGGAGTGTGGACGGGGATTATGAAGTACGGAGTGATGATCAGATCCGGAATATGTATAGCCGGAAAAGTGCTTATTATTCGGAGGGTATGGTGTATCCTTATGTAAGAGAAGCGGATTTTGTACCCGGGATTGTGGCCCGTGTTCGTCAGATGATGGAAGTACAACGCCCCGATCAGCCATGGAATACATTATCCGATGAAGAATTCTACCGGATATCCGGATTATACCGCCGGGATATGCTGACTGGTAGGGAAGGATTTACTTTGGCTGCATTGCTGTTGTTCGGGCAGGAGGAGGCTATACGGGATGTGGTACCGCATTATAAAATCGATGCTTTGTTACGCAGAAAAGATAAAGAGCGTTACGATGACCGGGTAAATATTCGTTGTAATCTGATCGATGCCTATCCTTTATTGATGCAGTTTATTGCCAAGCATTTGCCGGACCCGTTTTGGCTGGAAAGAGATCAGCGGATTTCTTTACGCGATATTATTTTCCGGGAAGTAATTGTTAATTTTTTGATTCACCGGGAGTATCTGAATGCTTATCCGGCTTCACTGATTATCTATGATAATGGGGTAGTATTGAAAAATGCCAATAAACCGCATGTATTCGGTGAATTGTACCCGGGAAATTACGAAGCATTTCCTAAAAACCCTAATATAGCGAATATATTCACACAAATTGGAAGGGCCGAAGAATTAGGGACGGGAGTGAGAAAGGTGTTTCAGTATATTAAGATGTATTCGGGATGTGAACGGGCTTTGTTCCGGGAGGAGGATTTATTTACCGTAAAAATCCCCTTGGTTGGCATGGAGGATGATTTGGATTTTATTGTGGGAGAAACTGTGGGAGAAACTGTGGGAGAAACCGGATTGAAAATATTGCAATTAATTAATAATAATCCATTTATAACGCGATTGGAATTGTCGGAAGCAATCGGGTTGTCTGTCCGGGGAATAGAATGGAATTTATTGCAGTTAAGGAAAAAAGGGATATTAAAACGTATGGGCGCTACGAAAAAAGGATATTGGAAAATTGTCCGGAGGTTGAAATAGCCTGATAAATAAAATCAGGGTTGTAATATTCTTTTGAGAGGGAATATTACAACCCTTACAGATGATTATATTTTTGCTTTGTATATTCTTATTTTTCGAATTCCCCTTGTTGTCTTTCGACCTCTTTCAGGCGGATGGAATTCAATTCCTGTTGCAGTTTCTGAATTTCCTTTTTCAATTCAAAGTTTGTTGTTTTATCTCCGTTTTTTTCCATATTCCGGGTATTCAATTTTTCAGCTTCCTGCGGGTCATAAAGCATTTGAAAACCGGGAGCCACACTCTCAAAAGTTACTTCTCCGGCTACTGGCATCTGTGAGCCTTTCAGCAAGACCTCTGCATGCACGGTAATTTTACCCGGTTGTAATCCGGAACGTATCAGTACGGGAGCAGTTCCCCATTCGATAGGTTTCGGATTTACAAATCCTGATTCTTCACCGACAATGCTTGCGGGACCTTTCACTGTGAATCGGATTTCATCTTTATTCAGGCGTTTGATGTTTCCCTGCTGATCGGCGATAGCAGCCACTACGGTGACAAAATCCGAACCGTCGGCAGTCAGTTTTTTCCCGTTATCATCTACCCACATTATAATTTTAGCCGGTCGCCGGGCTGGTCTTTTGATCTCTCGGGCCACTACTTTTCCGTCGATCAGTCCCTCGGCCAATAGGTATACCTCTTCTTGCTTTCCGGCTCTGCTTAATTCTTTGTCGTGCATAAAATCATATATATCCCGGAAAATAACAATCGGAGAGGGCATTCCCGTATTGCGCTTTTCCTTATGATAAATCCGGGTCTCTCCGTCTTTACAAAAAGTCAGGCGCACCTCGTCACAATTGGAATAGACCGTTACATCGGAGGGAGAAAAAGGTGTCATTTCGTGGGCGATATATATCATCGGTTCCGTTTTTTCCCGTTGAGCCATAAACATGTAATAGGCATATTTGGGCTGGCGGAATGCATCCATCAATCCTCCGTAGAAAGGGTCGGGATGATATCCCCGCTGGTGGTCGAAGGAGTGCCAAAGGCAACCGCCGGCATGCTGGCGGCTGGTTTGGTACAATGTTTCGTAGCAGGTGTATTTATACGAGGGGGAGGCATAGTGGTTCGCCTGTATCAGCATCGGTTTTTCTCCCCAGCTCCGGTCTACCCGGCTCGGAGAGTTATGTGAATTCCAGTCGTCCACATTGTCGCCCCATTCCCGGGTAAAATAAGTAACTGTATCGTTACTTTCCCGGGATTCCCAACCGGCGTCGCCGGTTGCCGGATGGGTATAACGGATGGCGTAATACTCTTTCCCGCGTGCTGTTTCGTCACAAGCGCAGTAGCAGCCTGGGTAAGGATATTCTTCTTCTACGATGTGCCGTACTTTTTCTGCAAAATCTGCGGGATACCAGGTTTCATTCAGAATAGGCTCCCACAGCCACACTGAAGGATGATTCCGGTCGCGTCTCACCATATTCCGGATATCTGCATATACCCTTTCGCCGAAAACAGGATCGTTGTTCCAGAATTGCCAACCCGGCGTATTTACGATTACGAAAAGTCCTAATTCGTCGCAGGCATCCATAAAAGCGGGATCCTGTGGATAATGAGCATTTCGGATTACTTTCAGTCCGGCTTCCCGTAATTTTTTGGCATCTCTCCAATGCATACTATTAGGCAGTGCATTACCTACAACGGCAAAATCCTGATGTCGGTTGGCTCCGATCAGTGGAAACGGATAAGGTTTGCCGTTCAGCCAGAATCCGTCTTTTCCCCGGAATTCAATACTCCGGATTCCGATACGTTGTTTATATCCGTCTATCGTTTTGCCTGCTGCATCTTTTACAGTCACTATCAGCCAATATAAATTCGGATGCTCCGGGGACCATAAACTGGGAACACGAACCTCCATTTTTCCGTTGCGTTCTGCAGTTTGCCCGGCTTTAATGTGTAATTTTTGAGTCAGTCCGGCTACTTTTCTGCCGACTGTATCTTCCAGGATATAGTTGATTTTTCCCTGAAATGTTTTCTCTGTAACATTTTTTACCTGCAATTTCAGTAATACTTCTGCACTTTGTTCCGATACCCGGTCGTAACCGACAAAAATTCCCCCGCCTGCCGTTTCGTTTTCATAATTCGGGTCAGTGATGAATATGTGATTGTGAGTAATCAGGTAACAATCGCGGTATATGCCTCCGAAATAGGAGAAATCCAGGGTTTCCTGCGGCTTACCGGGAGGATATGCCGGATCGTTGCTATTGTCTGTACATACGGCGACTATATTGTCTTCTCCCGGTTTTACGATCTCTGAAATATCTACTGCCACAGGTAGGTATCCTCCGAAATGTTCGGACAGTAGCCGCCCGTTTACCCAGATTTTTGATTTTCCCATAATACCTTCGAAATACAGAAATATCTTTTTGCCTTTTAGTTCTGCAGGAAAAGAGAAATGTTTCCGGTACCAGGCGATACCCTGGTAGTTGACACATCCGCTGGCTTTTTCGGGTAAGTATTCCAAACCGTGGGGAATATTTACTACCTCCCATAAAGAATCCGGGTAGTTCGTTTGCCAGGCGTCGGGTATATCTCCTTTCCGGAAACGCCATGCCACATTCATATTATATACTTTCCGTCCGGAATTTTTCAGTTCGTAAAATCCGGCAGTCGACCAGGAGCTTTGCTTGTCGGCAAAGGATTGACAAGCAATTCCCCATAGAATTCCGATCAAAATAATATATTTTTTCATAGAGACAGAGATATAATTTATTTAGCAAACAGGATGATCATGCTTTATTGATAAACGAACATCTTGAATATCGTTTTATTTAAATGTTAATGAAAGAGTCGTTTATTCTTTTCCGCTTTCCAAAATCAGGCGGATTGATAATTGGAAATTGACAGATATAGATCCGGACGACTTTCTGAATTTCGTATTTATTTCGCCTTTATCCTAAAATTAATATCAGGATGGATCATTTTTACCGGTTCGCATAGCAGGCGAAATTTTGGTAAATATAATATTTCTGATTTCAATATGCCAAAAAAAGAGCAGTCGGATCTTTATCGGATATATGGTTTTGTAAAGTATGCCTGAAGAAGACGTCTTTGTTCCGGATATTTTTGCTGGTATTTTATTTGGCGTATCCTTATCATTCAATATATTTTTCAGAAAAGAAATGAGTGGAAATAATCTTATAGGATCGGGTACTGGCTTGATTGATATATGATTACGAAAATGAGACAGTCGATTTGTGATGTATTATATTTCTTTAAGAAACATTGGGGAATCGGAATCTTATGTATATTTGTAAAAAGTGAAGTTATGAAGAATGAAGATCAGTGTAAATCGGGGTTGTTGTATAAGAATTTTTCTATCGTTTTGATGCAGACTTTTACTTCCCGTTACATCGATATTTCTGAAAAAGAACTTTTCCGGGATAAAAGATCCGGGGATATCGACGATCAGTTGTTTACTCATCAGGAAAGGATTATCGACAGGTACGAACTCGAAGGTTTCAGTATTAGGATTCAGATTGATGAGCCCAATGTTGCTGTATTGGAAGGGCATGTACAGGTTTTGGTTGCTGTTTTCTTCGATAGAACGATGCAATTGTCTTACCGTATTGTGGTTCCTCCGGGGGAGGCGGACGAGAATGCCGTGTTGCCGGAGGAGGATAGGGAAGAAAGAGAACGGGAGAAGCAAGAGTTTTGCCGGATCAGCGAACCCTTTAATACAGATCAGTTGATTGTGGTGGCCGGTATTGTGCAACGCGTCGAACACTGGATTTATAATAAGGAAAAATGCCGGCAGGAGATCGACGGAGCCTTGAAGAAAGTAAAGATTACGGGACTGCATTTGGATGCCGGCGGCAGATATCGGGAAAAGGACGTTTATGAGCCGGGAATTTCATTTGAAGAAGTGCAGAGACGTTACCGTAAATACTTTGACAGGACACCTGAGAAAGAATTTTATTATCCGGACCATAATTATATCTATATTGATATTTGGGAAACGGTCGGGCATCAGGGAACGGTTATGTTCGACAGGATGAAGGAAGACGATATTATCCAGCATATTGAGAAATTTCATCGTTCGGAATTGGTGGGATTAATGACTTTGTATCCGGAAGAATGGCCTTACCGGATGGAAAAAAGTTTTGGAGATATATGCGGAAAAAATATTGCGATTGATACGGACGATCTCGTGCTTGTCAATGAGAATGTATGTGTGGTGATCGGTACTTATGGGAAGCGTGGGAACTGTGCTGCGACAAATTGGAAAGAACATCTGGGCAGAAGGGAGTGTTATCACGTCAGTTGGCCGGAATATCTGGTGTTGGTTGAAATTTTGCTGGCGAAAAAACAAACGATCAATTATGTGCTGAATAAGTATATTTATAATTCCCACCGGGCTATGGAAAAAGATTTCCAGCATCAGGACAATGTGCACGATATGATCAAAGAAAATGCCCGTTTGAGTGTGGAATTGTCGAATATCGTTCTAAAACTCGATTCGGTGCGGTATTTGCGCTACATGTCGCATAAATACATGTATCATCAGACAGCCCGGAATCTGAAAATCGAGGAAGATGAGAAACAGTTGAATATGACGATCAAGCAAGTGGATAAGTCCTTGAATAATGTCAGTAATATGTTGGAAATCAGTCAGGCCAATAGTACGAAATACATACTGTTATTTATATCCGTAGCTTCTTTGTTTTCTGTTATATTGCAAGGGGATGAAGTGCCTTTATTAACGGATTTATCTCAGGAATTGGGTAAGCAAACAGCTATGGTTTTGGTTTTGCTGACGGTTTTGGGAGTTATATTCGGGTTTGTCGTTTTATTGAAAACAGCCGTGAAATATATAGCTAAAATATTGCGTTTGAACGAGCCCGGATATATTATGCTATTCGTGTATCTGACATCGGTTTTTATTATAGTTTTGCAACAGAATACAATTTTGTTGTTATCCGAATGGTATGCTAAGATCGGGCGTTTACCGATTATAGTCGTATCGGTGGTTATTGCCTCTGTTGTGGCTGCGGGGCTGATATCCTGCATAAAAATGATAGTGGGGGATACGAATGGAAAATTGAGAAAACATAAATCTGATGTGAAATGATCCGGAATTATAAATTTGAAGACAGAACGACATTGTGTGATTTTTTTGCAATTGTGCTCGAAGAGCATAAGGACTATATATCTCACGGGGAACTTCAGATGGGGATTGCAACGGATCCCGGTATATTGGCTGCCGATTATAAGCAAAAATGGCTGCAATACCTGGACAGGCAGACAGCGGATCCCTCCAATACCGTGTTGTTGTATGAAGACAACGGTATTTTGACCGGATTTATCATATTCGGTGTTATGGAAGACGGGGCAGAACCTTATGGTGTAATTTTCGATATGGCTGTTGCTCCGGATGCCCGGGGAAAACGTATCGGGGAGCAGTTGCTGGAAAAAGCTGTAGAGAATTTCCGGGAACGCGGGATCCGCAACTGTTATCTGGAATCGGGCGTTAATAACCATTCGGCTCATCATTTTTTTCAAAAACACGGTTTTGCACAGGTCTCCGATATCTTTCGAATGAAATTGTGATTGTACTTGTTACCGGAACGATCTGCCCGAACTGTTATTGCTCTGAAATTATCTGCATGTAAAATTTGGGATTTACGAATTTTCCCTGAAAAGGGTAATATGTTTGATCTGAAATAGTAAGTTAGAATAACTTAAAGATTCTTTACGACTTATTCTCTATTTAAAGTTTATAATTAAAGTCCGGAATTGCTTTGTTTTCTTGAATATTCTGTTTTAATTTGTTTCCGGAAAAAGGGGGTGCCTCTTTCATGAGGCTGAGATTATACCCGATGAACCTGATACGGTTAGTACCGTCGTAGGGAGTTTTTTTGAGTATCCGACTTCTCTGAACGTGCGCGGCACACTCTCTTTCCATAGATAACATATTTAAGAGAGTTTATGTTCGACGTACAATTTATTACTCATTTTACCGATACGATTACTTATCTTGATTCTATGCGGATTGCGCTGGAAGGAGGTTGCCGCTGGATACAGTTGCGCATGAAAGAGGCGACGGAGGAGGAAGCAGAAGTTGTTGCCCGACAGGCGCAGGCTCTGTGTTCTGATTACGGAGCAGTTTTTATTATCGACGACCGGGTGGAATTGGTGAAAAAGATTGGAGCCGACGGGGTGCATCTCGGTAAGCAGGATATGCCGGTGGGGGAAGCCCGGCGGTTTTTGGGAACTGCATTCCGTATCGGCGGGACAGCTAATACGTTTGAAGACATACGGCGACATGCGATGGACGGTGCCGATTATATCGGTTGTGGCCCTTTTCGGTTTACGACAACCAAGCAAAAGTTAGCTCCCGTGCTCGGATTGGAGGGATATCGAGTTATTTTAGGCCGGATGCATGAGGTTGGCATCGGATTACCGATTGTCGGAATTGGCGGTATTACAACCGAAGATATCCCGCCCTTAAAAGCTGTCGGATTAAATGGAATTGCTCTAAGTGGTAGTGTATTGCGTGCAGCCGATCCGGTAGCGGAAATGAAAAAAATCATTGAATTGACAAAATAAATTCCGGATAATTATGAAAGATCAAATTAAAATTACGTATCCCGATTCGGAGAAAATTTACATGCCCGGTAACTTGTTTCCTGAGCTACGGGTCGGCATGCGGCGTGTAAAGCTGACCCCGACGGTAACTGTGGTGGATGGCGAACAGGTGATGACCGAAAATACTCCGGTCTATATATATGATACCAGCGGAGCATATAGCGATCCGGAAACGGATATTGATTTGAAAAAGGGATTGCCTCGTTTGCGTGAAGAATGGATCCGGCAGCGCGATGTGGAGCGTCTGCCGGAGATCAGTTCCGAATACGGTAAGGCCAGGCTGGCTGACAGGAGTCTGGATCATCTTCGTTTCGACCACATTCAATTGCCTTACCGGGCAATAGAAGGGCGGGAGATATCCCAGATGTATTATGCCAGGCAGGGTATTGTTACGCCTGAAATGGAGTATGTGGCTATTCGTGAGAATATGAATTGCCGGGAGTTGGGTATCGACTCATACATAACAGCGGAGTTTGTACGACAGGAAATTGCGGCCGGTCGTGCAGTATTGCCGGCCAATATCAATCATCCCGAAGCCGAACCGATGATTATCGGTTCGAAATTTCTTGTCAAGATCAACACCAATATCGGTAATTCGGCAACAACGTCTACGATCGAGGAGGAAGTCGAGAAGGCGATCTGGAGCTGTAAATGGGGTGGAGATACCCTGATGGATTTGTCGACGGGCCGGAATATTCATGAAACCCGCGAATGGATTATCCGTAACTGCCCGGTACCTGTAGGAACTGTGCCGATGTATCAGGCAATGGAAAAGGTAGGAGGAAAGGCTGAAGAACTGACCTGGGAATTGTTTCGCGATACGTTGATTGAGCAATGTGAACAAGGTGTTGATTACTTTACGATCCATTGCGGAATTCGTTTGAAAAATATCCGTTACGCCAATAGTCGCCTGTGTGGTATGGTAAGCCGTGGCGGTAGTATTATTTCCCAATGGTGTCTGGCGCATCGGAAAGAAAGTTTTTTATATGAGCATTTCGATGATATCTGTGATATTTGTGCACAATACGATGTGGCTTTGTCTCTGGGAGATGGGTTACGTCCGGGATCGATTTACGACGCCAACGACAAGGCTCAGTTTGCTGAGTTGGATACGATGGGCGAGTTGGTGCAACGGGCTTGGGCAAAGAATGTACAAGCATTTATTGAGGGACCGGGACATGTGCCGATGCATAAAATACGGGAGAATATGGAGAGGCAGATTGAGAAATGTCACGGTGCTCCGTTTTATACCCTCGGACCGTTAGTGACCGATATTGCTCCGGGATATGATCATATAACGAGCGCCATTGGTGCGGCTCAGATCGGCTGGTACGGTACGGCAATGCTTTGCTATGTAACTCCGAAGGAGCATCTTGCATTGCCTCAGAAGGAGGATGTGCGCGTGGGAGTCGTGACATATAAGATTGCAGCCCATGCGGCAGATTTGGCCAAGGGCCATCCCGGGGCCGATGTACGTGATAATGCATTGAGTAAGGCTCGTTATGAGTTTCGGTGGAAAGATCAGTTTAATTTAAGTCTTGATCCGGAGCGTGCTTTGCAGTACTACCGTGAAGCCAACCATCTGAATGGAAAATACTGTACAATGTGCGGACCTCATTTTTGTGCGATGCGTATCAGCCGGCAATTGCGTGATTGTGAATATACGGCTGAAACCGAGACAGAATCGACTGTCGGAGTAGAAAATAATCCATGTATAAAATAAGCTGAAAAGATGATTGAAACAAGAGTATCACAGGGAATCGTAAGTACCTATTTTGACAAATTACAGAGAAATCTTGATTTGGATGTTGCCATTGTCGGCGGAGGGCCGTCGGGTATCGTAGCTGCCTATTATCTGGCTAAGGCCGGTTTGAAGGTAGCTCAGTTCGACCGTAAACTTGCTCCGGGAGGAGGTATGTGGGGCGGTGCTATGATGTTTAACCAGATTGTTATTCAGGAGGAGGCAATGCCGGTTGTACGCGATTTTGAAATCCGTTACGAATCATGCGGAGACGGACTTTATGTAATGGATTCGGTTGAAAGTACTTCTTCATTACTTTATCATGCCGTGCATGCCGGGGCTACGATTTTTAACTGCTATTCGGTTGAAGATGTGATTTTTAAGAATAACAAAGTAAGTGGGGTTGTTGTAAACTGGACGCCTGTTTTGCGTGAAGGATTGCATGTCGATCCGTTGAATATTTTGGCTAAAACCGTTATCGACGGTACGGGACATGATAGTGAAATAGCTTCTACGGTTGCCCGTAAAAACGGTATCAAGCTGGCAACAGAGACCGGAGGTGTTATCGGTGAACGTTCCCTGGATGTAACTGCAGGTGAAGAGGAAGTTGTAAACGGTACGAAGGAAATTTATCCCGGTCTTTATGTTTGCGGTATGGCGGCTTCGGCTGTGTCAGGTACTCCGCGTATGGGGCCGATTTTCGGCGGTATGCTGATGTCGGGTAAGAAGGTTGCCGATGAGATTATTGCTCGCTTTAAGAAATAACGATTTTCAACACAAGAAAAACAACAACCCTGTTCTGCCAAATGGGCGGGACGGAGTTGTTGCTTGTTTAAGAGACGGTTTGAATCAGCTTATCCAGATGCTGCAGAAAGGCTTCGGTGTCGTCGGGAGAGCGATAACGGTTCCAGACATCACCCAAAAGAGCTGCTCCGCCGAATCCCAATGTCCGGACCGTCGTAAGATTGTCGGCCGTTATCCCTCCCAGTGCAATGATTTTGGTATCTATAATGCCTTTGCGGGCAGCAGTCCGGAGTTGCTCCATTGAAAATTCCGACCGATACCCTTGTTTGGAAATACTGTCGAAAATAGGACTGAGAAAGAGGTAATCGGTTTGTTTTTTGTATTCGGTAATTTCTTCCAGTGAATGGCAGGAACGGCTTATCGAACCGTTATAACCGTCCGGTATGTCCGGGTTACGCTTGTTGAGATGTATTCCTGCCAGTCCGTACCGTTGCTGAAGGGTAAAATGATCGTGTAAAACGATGCCGGCACGATGTGAGGCCGGTAGCTCCTCGATCAGTGCTGCCAGCTCTTTTTCATTGCATCCCGGTTTACGTAGGTGAAGACGGAAGCCCTTATCGAGTATGGCTGTCAGTGCGGTTGCTTCCTGAGGCAGGAAATCCGGTGTTGTCAGGATGATCAGGCGTAAGTTCATAAGCATTTACTGTTTAGTGTATCCGGGAAATGCCATAGCGGACCGTTTCCCGTGCCGAGGTGTAAGTCACGGGCAGCAGCAATGGCATTGTCTGTGTATCTTTTGGCCTGCCGGACAGCTTCGGACAATGTGTAGCCGTATCCCAACAAAGTGGCGATTGCCGATGAGAGGGTACATCCCGTACCGTGGAGATTGGAGGTGTCGATACGTGGACTGGTGAATACGTGTAATGTGCCGTCGTAAAGTACATCCGTCGTATCGTTTCCTTCCAGATGACCTCCTTTGACCAGAAAAGCACAACCATAACGGTTATAAAGGGTTGTTGCTGCGGTTTTCATTTCAGAAACAGTGCGTACCGGAGTGTCTAATAGCAGAGAAACTTCGTCCAGATTCGGAGTTACCAGGCAGCAAAGCGGAAACAACTCATGACAAACGGCTTCGATGGCATCGGGTTGGGTTAAGGTTCGGCGACTGGTAGATACCATTACGGGATCGAGTATGATCTTGCGGCAAGGGTAATGTCGGAGAACGGTGGCAACTGCCTGGACAATACCGGCAGTTCCCGTTATACCGATTTTGATTGCTGCGGGTTTCATGTCGCTTAGTACGGCTTCTGTCTGTTGTCTGACAAGTACAGGTGTCAGATATTCTACAGTCCTGACGCCTTGGGTATTTTGTACTGTAATGGCTGTAATGGTTGTGGTAGCATATCCGCCTAAGGCGGATATTGTTTTGATGTCGGCCTGTATTCCGGCGCCGCCTGACGGATCGGAACCGGCAATGGATAGTATGATAGGAGGCGTATTCATATTACGGAATCCGTTGATTTATTCTTTCAAGTCTTTATTCTTCCTGAATGGAAATGTCTGTGATTTGGGGTATTTATATTGACAAAGGTACATTTTAATTGTAGATTTTAGATTAACGGTTTTAGATTCTGTCTTACTTTAAAGAATAATAGCTTACTTTGCTTACAATATGCCATAGTTTCGTGGAAATTATAACCGGAATCAGTATATTTTACTTCAGGTTGTATGTTTTAACTGTAAATTTACAATTAAAGCCTGTGGTTTATCAGTTAGCTGAAAACGGATTTTGGAAATTACTCTTATCTTTGCCGGCAGTGCGATACTAACTAAACTATACAATGATAAAAAACAACATCTTGGATACTATCGGGAATACCCCGATGGTAAGAATCAATTCATTATGCCCCAATCCCCGGGTAAATATCTATGCCAAATTGGAAGGGTTTAATCCGACAGGAAGTATAAAAGACCGTATTGCCTTGCAAATGATCGAACAGGCTGAACGGGAAGGGCGTTTGACGAAAGGAAAGACGATTATCGAGCCGACTTCCGGCAATACGGGAATAGGACTGGCTATTATCGGTATTATCAAAGGTTATCCTGTGGAAATTGTGATGAGTGAAGGTGTTTCAGTAGAACGCCGGAAAATTATCCGTTCTTATGGAGGTAAAGTAACTCTTACTCCGGCAGCAGAAGGGACTGACGGAGCTATTCGTAAGGCTCGTCAATTGGTGGCAGCTGCTCCGGAAAAATATTTTATGCCGGACCAGTTTTCCAATGCTGCCAATTATCAGGCGCATTATGAGAATACTGCCATAGAAATCTGGCAGCAGACAGAAGGAGAAATCGATTATTTGGTATGTGCTTTAGGGACTTCGGGTACGATTATGGGACTTTCGAAATTTTTGAAACGTTGTAAGCCGGAACTGAAGGTGGTTTGTGCCCATCCGATCAAAGGACATTATATTCAGGGACTTAAAAATATGGAGGAGGCCATTGTACCGGCTATCTATGATCCTTCCCGTATCGATATACAGGTGATGATCGAAAGCGAGGAAGCGATAGCGATGGCCCGGGAGATAATAGCCAAAGAAGGTATTTTTGCAGGAATGAGCAGTGGTGCGGCTATGCTCGCTGCATTACGTACGGCAGAACAGATCGGATCCGGAAATATCGTCGTCGTATTTCCGGACCGGGCGGAAAAATACCTCAGTACCCCGATGTTTGCTAATCTGGCGGATTACTGATCGGGTATTTCAGAACTGAATAGATAGATCAGTAAATGGGAATTTTATAGAGTAATCCCAAAGACAGGTATTGCGGATGTTCGTTTTTCATACCGAACGTCATAGCCCGGTCGGTATAATCGATTTGCCGTCCCCGGTAGAGAAGGTAGAAACGGAGATTTTCTTTCATGGGGAAATATTCGATTCCCCCCTGGTAACCGTAAGAAGTACGGTATTTGCCCTGTTCTGGCAGATTGGTTCCGGAACGGGCTGAAACGGTTTCGTACGATCCTTTGACAAAAATATTCAGTTTGGGGAAAATACGGTAGTTGAGCCGGCTCACCAATGAGAAATAATCACTGTGTGTCGCTCTGTACGGTTGTTCGGCATTACCGGATATTTCGGATAAGATTCCCAGTTTGTCGATTTCTTCGACAGAGTATAAACCGTCGATGTACATATTGAAATTCTCCTGTTCCCAGGCGGCTGCTAATGCCAGAAAGTATATATTTTGTTTCCGGCCTTCGTGGAATAAGGAAAAAGAACAGCGGGTAGTCAGTCTTTCATCCAAAAAATTCCCGTTCCAATTTATGGTGTATCCCAATGGAGTTTTGGCGGTTTTGTAGCCTTCGGGCTGTATTTCGTCATGTTCCTCTGCTTTGTCCGAACGGGCATCTGTGATTTGAAACCTGATTTCCTGAGTAGGAGTAAACCACCAGGACAGATTGATACCGACCAGAAAACAGGTGATATAATCACCTATGTCAGAATAGGAATATACCTCTGCCGGATCGGCATCGTATTCGAATCCTCCGAAATCGGCATATTGTTTTCCGGCAAAAGCCGATAGGGTAGGTGTGATATGAAAGCCGACACCCAGGCAATCGATGGAGGAAGGCATATTGTCCAGACTATTAGGTTTGTTGCTCCGGTTCAGGTGCTGCATCCATTTGTAGTAAATGCGTTCGGTGACATTGCCGGTTACTTCCAGACGCAGATAATCCATGCGGAAGGCCGATTGCTCCCGATCTCCTCCTGAAATGGCAGAATGAAAGGCCATACGGGTGTTGAGTTTTACGTTTAAAAAATCATTTTGCTTCCGGATGTGCGTAATCGTTTCATACAAGCTTTTTTCGGGGTGCAGAGTATCTTGTGCTGTTTGAAAATTAGCCATCACGGGCGAAACAATGATTGTACCGATAAAAAAATATAGGATTGAAAATGTCTTCATATTTTATTAAGCTGTCGGTTTCTTATACAGCCGGCAAAAATAGTAAAAACAGGGAGATATCCGTTATATATTTGTTGTTGTGTTTGCGAAGTAGCGGTACTGGTTTCTGAATTTCTGTTTTGAACCTTAACGAATAAAACAGGGCGTGATTTGTGTCGCGCCCTGTTTTGTCTAGTAGTTGTTAAAGTATGTCTGTATGACTTTCGGATCTTTGGTTCGGGTTAAGGCAAGCATCAACAGAATGCGGGCCTTTTGAGGATTGAGTTCTTGGGAAGCAATAAAACCGTAACGGGTGTCGTCAACTTCGGCATCCTGTGTTGTCGGGCCAGTAGGTACCCGGCTGGAACGGACAACCAATATACCTTTGCTGCTGGCATTTGCTAATTTATCGAATAAGTTTTTGTGGATATTGCCGTTGCCGACTCCGGCGTGGACGATACCGGCGTAGTTATGTTCGATTAGGGCATTTAAAGCTTCCGGTTCGACATTGGAATAGCTGTAGACGATGCCTACTTTCGGAAGTGTATTCAGGTCGGAGACATCGAAAACGGATTGGATGGTATGTATTTTGTCTGTATTTTGATTATAGTTTGCCTTGCCGTTGAATACGTAACCCAAAGGGCCGGAATTCGGGGCCTGAAAAGCCTGAACGTTTATGGTATTCATTTTGGTTGCGGCATGTGCTCCGAGGATACTGCCGTTCATAACGATAAGTACGCCTTTCCCGATAGATTCAGGGGATCCGGCAGTAACGACGGCATTGTAAAGGTTCAGCGGACCGTCGGCACTAAGTGACGTAGAAGGGCGCATAGCACCGACCAGTACAACGGGTTTGTTACTTTTTAAAACGAGATTCAGGAAAAAGGCCGTCTCTTCCATTGTATCGGTACCGTGGGTAATTACCACTCCGTCTACATCCGGACGCTTGAGTAGTGTATTCAGGTAGTGAGCCAGTTTCAGCCATACTTCATCGGACATATCCTGGGAACCGATCTTGACAATCTGTTCTCCCGTAATGTTAGCGATTTTTTTCAGTTCCGGGACGGCATCAATCAGGTCGGCTATAGCGACTTGTCCGGCAGTATAGGCCGTGCCGGTGGCACTACTCCCTGTACCGGCAATCGTACCGCCTGTGGCGAGGATATGAATATTAGGGAGTTTTTGTGCTATTCCTTGCGCTATAGATAGCGCCGTAAGGATAAACAAGAATAGAATGAATCTGTAGGTTTTCATGGTAGTATTAGTTTAGTTTATTTGTCAGAATATCAGTTTTACAAGGATGAGTCCGGTTGTCACTGATACAATGGTTGCTATCAGTCCGGGCATCATGAAAGAATGGTTGAGGACGTATTTCCCGATGCGTGTCGTACCCGTCCGGTCGAAATTAATGGCCGCAACGACCGTAGGGTAATTGGGGATAAAAAAGTAGCCGTTTACAGCCGGAAACATGGCGATCAGCAGATAAGGCGAAATACCTAGGGCAAGGCCGAGGGGCATAAAGGCCCGTACCGTTGCGGCCTGGCTATAGAGCAGTATGGACATGACGAACAGGGCGATACCGAATAGCCAGGGCATTTGAGTAACGATGCCTTCGATGGAAGTTTTTAGGGCTGTCATATTGCCTTGCAAAAAAGTGTCGCCCATCCAGGCAATGCCGAAAATAGCAACCACAGCCTGCATTCCCGCTGAAAAAACGCTGCCTTGTACGGCTTTCAGTCCGTTGGTTTTAGTCAGAAGCAATATAAGGGCGGCAGCCGACAGCATCAGTATTTCGATAATGGAGGGCATATCGGTTATGACGGTTTTTCCGTCGATGATGTGGGCCGGACGCAGGGTATCGAAAGAACCGAATATCACGATGAAAACTGTAGCCACGATAAATATCAGAACCGATAGCGATGCTTTGTGTTTATTGTGTATATCTTTCAACTCATAATGACTGTCATTGAGCAGGCCCTCTTTCAAGCGGCGTTGGTATTCGGGGTCTTCTGTCAGGTCTTTACCTACCCGTAACGAGTAAAGGGCTCCCAATAGAACGCCGAACAGAGTCGCCGGGATGGTAATCATCAGAATCTGGATAAGCGAAATATTGAAACCGGCCAGTAATCCCAGTAAAGCTACTGTTGCGGCTGAAATGGGACTGGCGGTGATAGCTTGTTGTGAAGCAATGACAGCGATTCCCAAAGGCCGTTCCGGACGGATTTTAGTTTCGCGGGCGACTTCTGCGATAACCGGAAGTACGGAATAGGCGACGTGCCCTGTACCGGCCACGAAGGTGAAAATGTAGGTTACCAGCGGACTGAGGAGGGTGATCCTGGACGGATGTTTTCTGAGCAAACGTTCGGCTACCTTCACCATCAGATCGAGTCCTCCTGCTGCCTGCATGCAGGAGGCGGCCGTAATTACGGCCACAATCATCAGCATGACATCGATAGGGGGAGAGGTCGGTTGCAGTCCGAAAACAAAGGTCAGTATCCCCAGGCCTATACCTCCCATCACACCCAGACCGATACCTCCCAGGCGTGCTCCTACGATAATAGCAGTCAAAACAAAAGCTAATTGCAATAGCATCCGATTGTATTTAAGTTATTGAATTTTGTACTCCCAAAAGTATAAAAATGTTTCAAAAATACAGTGGAATAGCTTCACCTTATCCTCTGGTACGGGAACACACAGAGACAAAGCAAATATGTGTACATTTACCCCGTCCCCGGATGTTTACCCGGAGTTACTTATAAAGTTCTTGAAATAAAGTAATGACTTTACTTATGGAATATATGACTAACCCCAACAATCCTACTTCCACAAAAACAAAAATTGTATTTAATGTATCGAAATGCCAGAAGGAAAAAGTACTGACAGAAATTATTTCAATTGTGCTGGGTAACAAAGTATAAAATACGATTGTATAAATCAAGAATACAGGAATAAGTTTAAAATACAAGATGTTTTTTATCTTTTTTTTATACTTTCTCATTTTGTCTTTGTGTTCTTGCTGAGGTCTTTTGGACAAAATCGTTTCTACGTTTTGCTCTATTGAACTCAAAAGAACTGTAAGAAAAACAAGTAAAACACTGACTGCCGATAAAGTTTCTGCCATAAGATTATGCAAGCTCTTTGTTTAATAAATTGTAAGTATCGATAGAACACTGATATTTGCAAGCTGATCCTTTTACTTTTGAAATCGCCTCTAAAGCTCCTTCTTTTTGACTTATTATCAGATTCAATTCTTCAATGATGGTAGGAGAGGTACATATGAATTCGTAATAGTCAGCTTCTTTATTAAGAACAAAGGAACGAAATGTGGTTAATAAAGTTGCTTTTATAAAATTTGCAATTTTGGTTCTATATCTTGACTTTGTATTCCGTAATAATGATTTACTTTGCGATTGTGTCAGTTGAAAAATAGATGACAGTTCGTTTTCTGTAGGTAAACGATTACCGAAATAGTGAATTAACAGAAAAAAGAGTCTTTCTTGTTTGATCTCATCGGCCCTTGTCGGAAGTCCTTTTTCAATAAACATTTTCGTATATTCCATAAAAGACGATTTAGCCAATTTAGATAAGGCATGAGTAAATGTAGTTTCATCCTCTATCCCGAGACATTCTTTTATGAGATTTCTTTCAGGAGCTGATAATTCTTCCTCTGTGATATTGATGATTATTTCCATAGATTGTAAATTAATAATGATAAAGATAATATTTTTTAACTATATTTCAAACAAATATGGAATTTCATTTGTCATAAAAGAGAATTTATTGTGAGAGTCGTTTTTTACTTTTGCAGGCGGGGAGTTGTATTCGGTATACGTTTACTTATGGCTATATTTATGACGCTACAGCTGCGGTATAACTCCGGTATAAGAACGGTCTCCACCGCAGTTGTACCGGAGTTATACCGGAGTTAATAAGGCGAATCTCCGGCGAATCTCATGTGAGGAAGGCAAGGGGACAAGGCAAGTGTGTGTACAAATGCCCCGTCCCCATCTGTTTTAAGCGGTCTACTCATGAGTAAGGCTGTATTTATTCGGCAAAATTCACCAGCAATTAGCACTTTACCTCCGTCCCCGGGGTACTGGCAAGAGCGGATTAATCGTCTAGCGGTTTAGCTTGCAATTTTTCAAATTCTGCGCGTAATTCAGGAGTATTTTTGTATTCGATGCCATTAATTAAGACTGCAAATTGGTCTAAATAAATATTACATACCTTGTCGGCATTATATAGCTCTATTTTAGCACGGGTATTTATTCCGAAAGTACTGTCCCTATCTTGTACTTTTAATTCTTTCAGTAAATGGAGAATTTTATTAATATAAATTGAATCTTCATATATTTTAATGTAGCAATCATCTACAAATGCAACATCAAAATGTTGTGGAGTAATTTCTATTATTGTTTCCAAATCAAATCCGGCATATTTTAAAATGATTTTATCTGTGCTTTTCAGGCAATCCTTACTATCGACTTGTAATAAAAATAGTAAATTAATTATCAATATCGTTTTCATTTTTTTTCTTCGATTTAGTAGGTTTTACAGTTGTTTCATTTACATCTTTATTTGAAACTGAATTTTCCGTTGTAAATAAAATCCCTTTAATATTTGTGCGAGTCACTTCACCTTCTTTTATTTCTCCCAGAACTTTTGCTGTTCGTTGCTCTGATCCTGTAATAACCCGCCGTTCTTCTTCAGTCCTATACTCTTTATTCTTAGTATTTGAATCTTTCCAGTGCCCTTTGGGATCATTATTATGGCGTAGAGCATGGTCAACTTCATGATTTAATACTGTTGTTGGTGATAAAGCGATAAATTTATCTGTTAATACTCCCTGGCGGGAATTCCCAAAAATAGTTCTAATACTAGCTTTATATATACTTCCCTTGATAGGATTACCCTCTGCAATATAATATATTGTATTCGGAACGTTCTGAGAATTTGGCCATTTTGCTATTTCAGTGTTTTGTTCATGTGGTATACATGTATTATTTTTTTACATACTTGTTCCATATTTTCAACATGTGATTTGTTGGAAGAGTTATAGTCTAATCCCATATTGTTTACTAAAATATCAGTCAAACAATTCATTAATGATTGCTTATCATGAATAGATTTGAGGATTAGTGGTATATATCCTTTATATTCATCTTTTGCGGTAAATTCGCCGACACCTATAGGATCCCATTCGGCTAAAACTTGATTGATATTTTCAATTAGAGTTTTCATGATGATGGAAATGATATAAAAAATCCTTTATTTAGTCCTTGGGTTGTTTCTGGAGCGTTACTAAATACACGAATAACTTTCCCTTGGGCATTTACAACAACGGTATTCCCTCCTAATGTATAACGTGTTTGAGAACCGAATCGCCCAACTGCCTCAACCGTTTTCCCTTCTCTAACAATCTTTAAAATGTCAGAAGTTTTAAATCCATGTGTTATTGCTTGATTAATACCATGTTGTGTAGATTTTTATTACATTTTCTGCTGGCTTTATATCTATTTTAGCAGCTCCTTTTGTTATTCCCTGCCATCCACCCACACCTATACTCAAGCCTGAAAGCAGTAATTCCGGAGTTGTCCACTGTGCAGCCAATTCCTTACCCAGTATAGGGGTGCCCGTCGTTGGATTTACGTGATGTTCAATGGCAGCTATCATCGTTTTCTCAACAATATACAGGGGACAGGATAAAGTGCTATTCGAAAAAATTTACTAGCAATAATAATCCACTGATGTTAATTTGTTGTTTGAAAAATTAAAATCCAATGTGGGAACTCTTCAATATATGGTAATTATTTGCCTATTTTATAATTAAATTGTTTCTTTTTCCATCTTCTATTTAGTTTAATTAAAACTTATTATTTCCAACGATCGCGTTCAATATTAAAAAAATCATTAAAAAATAAATAATCAATCCTGTATTTATTTTTATTAAAAATGATACGAATGGCTACAATTATTTCACTGGAGAGTACAGCATTTTCAATTTCTTCTTTTTTTATTTCTACTGTATTCCATTCAGATACCAATTTTGTCATGTAATTTGTAAAAGATGATTCATTTTCAACATTGAATGTTTTTCCTTGATCTTCAGAAGAAACAATTAAAGAATCCTGTCGGTTCCAAATTGTTGAGGATAGTGCATATGATTCTATACTATTTCTTTGGAGAATGAAAACAGTATCAATCATGGAAATAGTTTTCATCCTTTTTAAAAACTCAGAATTTTTCCATAAGTTGTAAAAACCATAAATAGCACATTCATTATCTTTTACTAGAAAGTGATTTTTATATATATCCTTAAATATTTTATTCCAGTTTTGTCCGGATACATACACAGTTATTAGCAACAGACATCCTAACAGAATGATAAACTTTGTCTTCATATTATTAATATTTATGAGGTATTGCAAAAATTCTAGTTCCTGTAATCGATACAGTCTTTGTATAAAATCGGCTGAATCTTGTCCCGGGATATAGAATGCTTGTAGAATTAATTCCTGGACTATAATGACTTCTTAAAGGAAGGCCATGTTCTGCCCTTAATTGATTCTCAATATGGGTAGCATATTTTTCGCAATGGGGAATTCTTATCACACCATTTTCTGTATTGATAGTTATCCAAGGTGATCTGTCGATAGTTCCATTCCAGGCATCCTGAATATGTGCTGCTTCATGCCCCAAACCAATATAGGGAGGTCTGGTTGTATTTCCTGTCTGGTCAGGACCTCCTGTCGTGGAATTCGGATCCCAGATAATATATTTTCCGTTCGGATCTGTAGAATTTTTTTGATTGCTTCTTGCTCTTCCTATTTCAACAATATTTGTTGAATTCATTAAATTATTTACTAATTTTTGTCCATTAGTTCCGCTTCTCAAATTTTCCAAAGCAATTGTTAATTTTGTAACAAATTGATCGTCTCCGGTATATAATTGTCCTTGATTATTCACAAATCCATAATTACCATTCACGTCTTTACCATAATAATAGGTTATGTTTCTTGTAATTCCATTTTCAGTAGCAGTGACTACAGTTGTTATACTATCTCCTCTTAAATCGATGTTTCCTATCGGACTGTTTCCGCAATACACGTACGGACTTAAGCTGTAGTATTTTTCGCAA
>ERZ835109.84-NODE-84-length-104014-cov-12.012130_pt1 | contig 104014 bp, 86 predicted proteins | sample MGYA00519946_ERZ835109 | MGnify/ENA primary metagenome ERZ835109 (study PRJEB31850, sample SAMEA3708771) | human gut metagenome | biome: human gut; feature: human-associated habitat; material: faeces | place: China | collected 2014 ...
GACCCTCAGCTTGGAAGGCTAATGCTCTATCAACTGAGCTACTTCCGCAATTTTTAGTGGGCAAGGATGGATTCGAACCACCGAAGGCATAAGCCAGCAGATTTACAGTCTGCCCCATTTGGCCACTCTGGTACTTGCCCTTTCGCTATTGATTTTCCTCTGGTGAGGTGTTTTTCTCAATTGCGATGCAAAGGTAGTGCTTTTTTTTTATTCTGCAAATAATTCCTTTGAAAAATTGCACATTTTTATTGCGGCAACGGCGCATTCGTCGCCTTTGTTGCCAAGCTTTCCGCCGGCGCGATCTTCGGCCTGCTGCATGTCATTGGTGGTGATGAGACCGTAAATGACTGGGATTTCGCCCATTGCGTTGAGCTGGGTCAGACCCTGGGTGGTGCCGGCGCAGACGTAGTCGAAATGGGGGGTGTCGCCGCGTACTACGCAGCCGAGGGCGATGATGGCGTCTACTTTGTGGCTTTTCATCATCAGGGCGGCGCCGTAGGTGAGTTCGAAACTGCCGGGTACGGTCTGTACGCGGATGTTTTCTTCTTTGGCTCCGTGTTTCTTCAGGGTGCGGACTGCGCCTTCGAGAAGGGCTCCGGTGATGTTACTGTTCCACTCGGATACGATGATGCCGAAACGAAGGTGTGAGGCATCGGGTACGGAGTTGAAGTCGTAGTCGGAAAGGTTGTGATAAGCTGTTGCCATAATCTTGTCTTTTGTTTTGGGGTTAATATGCCGGCCGGGGCCGGGGAATATAATTAAAAAACGGAGAACCGCTGGAGGACGTGCCGCCGGGATTCTCCGTTTTTCAGTTTCTCTGTTCAGTTGTTATTTGATAGACGCACGGTCAATGTACTTGTCGATGTCCATAGCCTGGAAAGAGTTGCCGTACTTGTTCTTGATCTGCTTGTAGGCATTCAGGGCTTCGGCGTTCTTACCCAGTTTTTCGAAGATTTCGCCTGCCTGACGGAGGTAAATCGGACTGAGTGAAGGACTGTCGGCTTTCTGTGCGGCTTTCAGAAGGGTTGCGGCTGCCTTGTCGAGCTGTCCCATCTGGGCGTAGCAGTTACCGAGGGTTCCGAGGATAGCGGGAGCTACCATGTAGTCGTCGGCGCTGAAACGGTCGAGGTATTTGGCTGCCTCTTCGTACTTGCCAAGCTGTGCGTAGCTGATTCCGGCGTAGGCGTTGGCCAGGTTACCGGCATCGGTGCCGCTGTATTCGTCGGCTATCTTGATGAAGCCTGCGTATCCGAGACTGTCGCCGTTAAGGGCGGTTTCGTAGTTGTCGGAAGTGAAGTAGTGTTCGCCTTTGAACAGGGCTTCCGAGGCTTCGAGTTCGTTGGGCTCGCTGATGAAGTGCTTGTAGCCCAGCACGGCGAGGACGATTACTACGATGGCTACTACAATACCGGCCAGAAGGCCTTTGTTCTTGAGAAGGAATGTTTCAGAGCTGGTAAGCGCTCCTTCTACATCCAACGGATCTTGAGTGTGCTTTTGTTCTGTCATTTTATTTATAGATTTTATTATTATTTCCGCTTTGGTTGATTTCGGTCAGCAAAAGTAATTTATTTATATGTATAAATGAAATTTGAGAGAAGTTTTTTTTGGGTTCGGGCTTTATTTGTATTTTTGCTTCACTTTTTTGAACTGAATTGATTTGTCATGTGGCTGAAACGGATATCCATATTGAATTATAAGAATCTGGCGCAGGCGGAACTGGAGTTTTCGCCGAAACTGAACTGTGTGATCGGCAAAAACGGAATGGGAAAGACGAATTTGCTGGATGCGGTGTATTATTTGTCGTTCTGCAAGAGTGCGGTGAATGCGGTGGACTCGCAGAATATCCTGCATGGGGAGGAGTTCTTCATGGTGCAGGGGTTTTATGAGACGGATGCGGGGGAACCGGAGGAGGTGTACTGCGGACTGAAGAGGAGGCAGAAGAAGCAGTTCAAGCGCAACCGGAAGGAGTATCCGAGGCTGTCGGACCATATCGGACTGATTCCGCTGGTGATGGTGTCGCCGGCGGACTCGTGGCTGATTGCGGGGGGCAGTGAGGAGAGACGGCGGTTTGTGGATGTGGTGATCTCGCAGTTCGACAGGGAGTATCTGGAGGCGCTGATCAGGTATAACAAGGCGCTGATGCAGCGGAATACGTTGCTCAAGGCGGACATGGAACCGGAGGAGGAACTGATGAATGTGTGGGAGGAGATGATGGCGGCCGAAGGGGAGAAGGTGTTCCGCAAGCGCAAGGAGTTTATCGATGAGTTTATTCCGGTGTTTCAGTCGTATTATTCGTATATCTCGCAGGACAGGGAGAGGGTGAGTCTGGCGTATGAGAGTCATCTGCAGCAGGGCGACTTGCTGGGGCTGCTGAGGGAGTCGAGGCAGAAGGACCGGATTCTGGGGTATACGACGAAGGGGGTGCATAAGGATGATCTGGTGATGCAGCTGGGGGATTTCCCGATCAAGAGGGAGGGCTCGCAGGGGCAGAACAAGACGTTCCTGATTGCGCTGAAGCTGGCGCAGTTTGAGTTTCTGAAACGGACGGGAAGCCGGACGACGCCGCTGGTGTTGCTGGATGATATTTTTGACAAACTGGACGCGGGACGGGTGGAGCAGATTGTGAAGCTGGTGTCGGGCGACAGTTTCGGGCAGATTTTTATTACGGATACGAACCGGGATCATCTGGACAGGATTCTGGAGAAGGTGAACGGGGAGCACCGGGTGTTTGTAGTGGAGAACGGTGTGGTGGCGGAGCGTAGCCGGACGGAGGATGAGGTATGAAGCGGGGGAATACGGAGTTGCTGGCGGACGTGGTGAGGCAGTTCCTGAGGCAGGAACGGCTGGAGGCGCCGCTGAATGAGTACAGGCTGGTGGATGCGTGGAAGGATGTGGTGGGCCCGGCGGTGGCGCGCTATACGCTGAATCTGTTTATCCGCAACCAGACGTTGTGTGTGCAGCTGGCGTCGTCGGTACTGAGGCAGGAGCTGATGATGTACCGCAAGCAGCTGGTGAAGAGCCTGAACGACCGGGTGGGGGCACAGGTGATTGTGGATATTGAGTTCCGCTAGGCTCAGAAGGTGCCCTGGTCGGTGAGGATTTCGTCCATGGGGATGTCGGTGGGCTCGGTAGGCAGGGGGCCGTCGAGGAGCTGGAAGTGGAAGCAGAGTCCGATTTTGTAGGCGGGAAGCTGGGGCAGGAGGCGGTCGTAATAGCCTTTGCCGCGGCCGAGGCGGTTGTGATGGCTGTCGAAGGCGACGCCGGGAATGAGGGCGAGGTCGATGCTGCGGTAGTCGGCAAGGAGTTGGCCGACGGGCTCGCTGATGCCGTAGGCGCTGGTGCGGAGGTCGTGCGGACCGGTGTAGTGGCGGAGTTCGAGGGTGTTGTCGGGGAGTACGGCGGGGAGAATGAGGTGTTTTTCATGGCTCCAGCGTTCGATGAAGGTGTGGGTGCGCACTTCGTCGGGGAGGGAGTGGTAGAGCAGCAGGGTGCGGGCGGCACGGAAACGGGGGTGTTGCTCGAGTTGCTGCAGGAGTCGGTCGGAGAGCTGGTCGAGGGTTTCGGAACTGTGTTTTTTCTTTTCCTGGGCGATGTAGCGGCGGAGTTGTTGCTTGTCGGTCATAGGGTTTGTCTTTTGGTTATTTTTCCGGTTGTTTTTGTTTTTTTGAGTGGGCTCCGCGGGGGAGTGTCCGGATGCAAATGTAGGAAAAATGTGGGAATTTCCTGCGGGCTGGGGGTGTGCGGGTGTGGAATTCTTCCCTTTTGTGTGGATTTTTTACACAGTGGGCGGGGGTGTGTCTGTGGATAATGATGGGGTGCGTGTGGGGTAAGTGTCTTGTTTTCTGTGGGTTAGTGGGCTGTGTGGGGAATGGGTACAAAGGGCATGTTTTTTGCAGGTGTTTTTTCATTGGAACAATTATAAATGATTTAATACAATGAAAAATACGGTAAATACAAGACGGGTTTTGCTCCTGGGAGCGGTGCTGGTTGGAGGGTTGCCGGGTGTGCTGATGGCGCAGCGTGCGCAACTGGAGGACCGGCTGGAACCGGACGGTGCGGTGGAGATGACGGAAACGGGAAAGCGGAAACTGATTTCGGGTGTGGTGACGGACGAGCGTGGGGAAACAATCATCGGGGCTACGGTGGTAGTGAAAGGTGAGGAGACGACGGGAACGACGACGGATATGGACGGTAAGTTCTCGCTGGAGGTGCCGCTGAGGTCGGTCATCGTGGTTTCGTATATGGGCTTTACGCCGCAGGAGGTGAGGATTTTCAAACGGAATTTATATGATATTACCTTGAAGGAGGATAATAAGGTGCTGGATGAGGTAGTCGTGGTGGGATATGGCAGTGTGAAGAAGAGCGACCTGACGGGGTCGGTGACGGCTATCTCTACGGCACGCTTTAAGGATCAGCCGGTGAAGCGGGTGGAGAATATCCTGCAGGGACGGTCGGCCGGTGTGGAGGTGACGGCGCAGAGTGGTATGCCGGGTGGCGGCATGAAGGTGCGCGTGAGGGGTACGACGTCTATCAATACGAGCAATGATCCGCTGTATGTGATCGACGGGATGATTTCGCCGAGCGGACTGGATGGCTTGAATCCGGCGGATATTCAGTCGATGGAGGTGCTGAAGGATGCGTCGTCGACGGCGATTTATGGTTCGCGTGGCTCGAACGGGGTGATTATCATCACTACGAAGCAGGGTACGCAGGGCCGGGCGGTGGTGTCGTTCGATGCGTCGGTGGGTATCTCGAAGGTGAGAAAGCAGTATGAGTTGCTGAATGCGTATGAGTATGCGCTGGCGCTGAATGATGTGCGTGGGGCGAATACGATTTCGGCTGCGGACCTGGAGGCGTACCGGAACGGGACGAAAGGACTGGACTGGATAGATCTGATTACGCAGACGGCGCTGACGCAGGATTATAAGCTGGATATCTCGGGGGGTACGGAGAAGGTGAGGTACCTGGTATCGGGAAATGTGATGGATCAGGAGGCGGTGACGATTATGTCGGATTATAAGCGGTATGGACTGAGGGTGAATGTGGATGCGGATGTGAAGCCGTGGCTGACGGTGTCGGGCAAGCTGAATGCGAGTATCATTCATCAGCATAATGGGGCGGCGAACTGGCTGAATGCGATCAATTATTCGCCGACGATGGAGCTGGTGGACCCGGAGACGGGGGTGTACAACAAGGATCCGTATAATATTGCGAACGGTACGAGCCCGTACGGGGAGATGATGGTGAATTACAGTGACAGTTATAGTTATAATGTGAGCGCGAATGTGTCGCTCTTGTTCAAGATTGCCAAGGGACTGACGTTCTCGGTGCAGGGGGGATATGATTATGAGCAGCGGCCGTCGTATTCGTTCAACTCGAGTCTGGTGGGACCGGGGGCAATCAACAGTATGTCGAACTCGAATACGTTGCATAATTACTGGCAGAATACGAATAACCTGAGCTGGCAGCGGGAGTTCGGAAAGCATAGTGTGTCGGCCATGGCGGTGTGGGAAGTGAGCCGTGCGTGGGATCCGGTGATGCAGATTTCGGGCTCGAACTTGAGTAATGAGACGGTGGGCTACTGGAATGTGGCGAATGCGGCGGTGAGAAATGCGTCGAATTCGTATACGGAGTCGTCGATGGCGTCGGGTATCGTGAGAGCGGGGTATGATTTCGACAAGCGGTATTTCCTGACGGCGGCGGTGCGTGGGGATGGTTCGTCGAAGTTCCAGGGCAAGAATAAGTGGGGGTATTTCCCGTCGGCGGCGCTGGCGTGGGATATCGCACGGGAGAAGTTCATGAAGAACCAGAAGGTGATCCGGCAGCTGAAGCTGAGGGGTAGTTTCGGGGTGAGCGGTAATCAGAATATCGCGCCTTTCTCTACGCTGGGGATGCTGACGTCTACGAGTTATGGCTGGGGTACGTCGACGGCGTATACGGGGTACTGGGGGTATCAGTTCCCGACTCCGGACATTACGTGGGAGAAGACGTATCAGTATGACCTGGGACTGGACTTGAACGTGGCGGGGGTGAACCTGACGTTCGACTGGTTCAAGAAGAAGACGGTGGACTTGCTGTTCCAGAAGCAGGTGCCGCGCTATAATGGCGGGGGCACGATCTGGGTGAATGAAGGTAAGATGAATAATACGGGTGTGGAGATGACGGTGAGTGCGACGCCGGTGCAGGGGGCACTGACGTGGGAGACGACGCTGAATGCGGCGTATGTGAAGAATGAGGTGCTTGACCTGGCTGGGAATGATTTTGTGCTGACGGCGAACTACAGTAACCTGGGGGGACCGATGCAGATCATGAAGCCGGGGTATCCGTTGGGTTCGTTCTATGTGTATGAGTGGCAGGGCTTTGATGAGAAGGGTGCGAACTTGTACCGGAAGGCGGACGGTAGTCTGACGACGTCGCCGACTTCGGAGGACTTGGTGATCAAGGGGCAGGCGAGCCCGAAATGGACGTTCGGATGGAATAACTCGCTGAGCTGGAACAACTGGTCGCTGAATGTGTTCTTCAATGCGGCGGTGGGGCTCGACCGCTTGAACATGAGCCGGTTCATGACGGCTTCGATGACGGGTGACTCGCGGTTCGTGACGCTGAGGGAGGCGTATTTCGAAGGCTGGGATTATGTGTCGGACAAGTCGCAGGCGAAGTATCCGAGTCTGAAGAATCCGGACAACAAGTATTATGCGAATTCGGATTTCTGGCTGGAGGATGCGTCGTTCGTGAAGCTGAAGAATGTGAGTCTGTCGTACCGGATTCCGAAGCGGGTGACGAAGTTCGGAAGTGTGCTGCTGTCGGTGAGCGCGCAGGATGTGCTGACGCTGACGCGGTATAAGGGTATGGATCCGGAGGTGTACTCGGGATATGACGGATTGGATTACGGGGCGTATCCGGTGCCGTTTACTATTACGTTTGGTGCGAAAATCAATTTTTAAATCGATAAAGGTGTGAAGACTATGAAAGGTTTTGGTAAATATATATGGATGTCGGTGGGGGTGGCGCTGATGGCGTGCACTACGGTATCGTGCAGTGATTTTCTGGAGGAGAACCCGAAGGGGCAGTTGCCTTCGAAGGGGTATTTCAAGGATAAGTCGGCGCTGGATGCGTCGCTGAATGCGCTGTATTCGATTGTGGCGACGTCGCAGGCGAGCAATAATTTCTGTGGTACGAATTTCCTGGCGGGGGATGATATTTCGACGCATCCGTCGAGCAACAAGCAGCCGCTGAGGGAGCACGACCAGTTTAGTGTGGCGGATAATAATTCGTGGCTGTCGAGCATGTGGGAGCAGCGTTTCAAGGTGATCAAGGCGGCGAATTTTATCATTAATAATGCGGGGGAGACTCCGGGGGCGAGTGAGGAGGAGATTCATTCGACGCTGGGACAGGCGTATTACTGGAGGGCGTTCTCGTATTTTTATCTGGTGACTACGTGGGGACCGGTGCCGGTGACGCTGAAGGAGGAGATTGATTATAATGCGCCGCTGTCGTCGGTGGAGGATATTTACACGCTGATTGTGGAGGATCTGAAGAAGGCGGAGGAGTGGTGTCCGGCGCAGTATGAGAAGGAGCCGTATGGCAGGGATGGCTTTAACCTGGCGGTGAGCGAGGGGGCTGTGAAGGCGACGATGGCGTATGTGTATATGTGTATGGCGGGATGGCCGATGAACAAGGGGGCTGAGTATTACCGGCTGGCGGCGCAGAAGGCGGAAGAGGTGATTGACAAGGCGGACCAGGGTGAGTATTATTATAAGTTGCTGGATGAGTATAAGAAGGTGTATTCGTGGGAGTACAGCAGCAAGAACCCGGAGGTGTTGCTGGGTATTTTCTACAACCGCGACCAGACGGCGCAGTCGGTGCCGCTGACGGATATCCTGCAGGATATGAAGCAGGTGGGATGGGGTGATACGAACGGTGAGATCAAGTTCTGGAAGGAGTTTCCGGAGGGACCGAGAAAGGAGGCTACGTATTTCCCGAAGATCATGCTGAGCGACGGCAAGTTGTACGACTGGTGGTATGATACGGAACCGGCTTCGAGGGAGGTGGTGGCTCCGGTGTTCATGAAGACGGTGGAGGGTGCCGTGCGGGGCACTGAGTTTGATTATACGGATCCGAGTCCGGTGAATGCGTCGGGAGAGAAGACGATTCAGGTGATCCGTCTGTCGCAGGTGTACTGCTGGTATGCGGAGGCGATGGGCCGCTCGGGTCAGGTGACCAGCAAGGCGGTGGAGGTGCTGAACCGGGTGAGAAACCGGGCGGACGGCAAGAAGTCGGATGTGTATTCGATGGAGCTGACACCGGAGAAACTGGCGGAGGCGGCTTATAATGAGCATGGCTGGGAGATTGCCGGGTATTACTGGGGCGGACTGGCCAGCAGGGCGAGGGATATGTTCCGGATGTACCGGCTGAAGGATCATTTTGAGTACCGGAAGCAGAATCCGATGATTGAGGTGGCTCCGGGGGTGATGCGGAATGAGAAGGTGCCGGTGAGCGGTACGTGGGATGACAGCAAGATGTATTCGCCGTATCCGTATGAGGATGCCATTCTGAATCCGAACCTGCATCGTTGACAGACCTGGGATGAGATAAGAAAATCCCCTTGTCCGCTGCCCTTCTCGAAAGAGGGGGTGGCGGCAAGGGGATTGCTTTTTTATGGGGTTGTCCCTGCGGAAGCGGTGTCAGGCTTTGGCTGACTGGGTGCCCTGAGGGGCTGTGGTTGCTTCCGAGGGGGCTGTGGCTTCGGGGGCCTTGGGGAAGGATTCGCCTTTTTCGAGTACCTCAAGGGCTTTCTGTACCGTGGTGTCGGTGTGGTTGAGGTAGGAGATGAAGGCTTCGATTCCCAGCATGTTATAGATGATGTTGCCGTAGAGGCTTTCCTCGAAGAGCTTGCGCGACTTGTACATGAGGATGTTGCGGCGCTTCAGGCCTTTCTGCTCGGCGTAGGTGGCAAACTGCTGCAGCAGGTTCTGGCGGGACAGGTACTCGGCGAGTTTCTCGGGAGTGTTGTATTCCTTGAGCTGCTGGCGGTTTTTGTCGGTGTAGTCGAGGGTGTAGCGGATGATGAGGCCGCGGCTGGCTGCCATCCGGTAGTAGGAGGTCATGCCGGCAGTGTCCTGGGGGACGAAGATGTCGGGCATGATGCCGCCACCGCCGTATACGGTACGTCCCAGACTGGTGTGGTAGATTTCGTCCTTGTTCTGCTTGATGCTGTCGGCCGAGAAGAATTCGCCGTGTTCGTAGCGGTTCAGGATGTCGAGTTCGTATTCACCGCCGTTGCCTTTCTGGTAGGGCTTCTGGATGCAGCGGCCCGATGGGGTGTAGTAGCGGGCGATGGTGAGGCGGATGGCGGATCCGTCGGTGAACTCGATGGGCTGTTGTACGAGGCCTTTTCCGAAGGAGCGGCGGCCGATGATGGTACCGCGGTCGTTGTCCTGGATGGCGCCTGCAAAGATTTCACTGGCTGAGGCGGAGCCTTCGTCGGTGAGCACGATGAGGGGGATGTCCTGGCTGCTGCCGGTGCCGTTGGAGGTGTAGTTCTCACGCGGCGACTTGCGGCCTTCGGTGTAGACGATGAGGCGGTTGGCGGGCAGGAATTCGTTGACCATCTGGATGGCGGCTGCCATGTATCCGCCGGTGTTGCCGCGGAGGTCGATGATGAGTCCTTTCATGTCGGCCTGGCGCAGTTTGGCAAGGGCAATGAGGAGTTCGGGGTATGTGGTTTCGCCGAACTTGTTGACTTTGACGTAGCCGAACTGGTCGGTGATCATGTAGGCGGCGTCGATGCTCTTGACGGGGATGTCGCCGCGGACTACGGTGAAGTAGAGGATGTCGGATTCGCCGGGACGGTAGATGCCGAGCTTGACCTTACTGCCTTTCTCGCCTTTCAAACGGCGCATGGCTTCGGAGTTGGTGACGATCTTGCCCACGAAGGCGGAGTCGTCGACCGAAACGATGCGGTCGCCGGCAAGGAGTCCGACTTTTTCGGAGGGACCGCCCTGGATGACACTGTTGATGTGGATGGTGTCGTCCTGGATGGTGAACTGTACACCGATGCCGCTGAAGCTGCCTTTGAGGTCGGCGTTGACGGCCTCAAGGTCTTTGGCGGGGATGTACGAGGAGTGGGGGTCGAGCTCCGAGAGGATCTGCGGCATGGCTTCTTCTACCAGGTCGGCGATGCGGACGGTGTCGACGTATTGTTCGTTGATGATATGCAGCAAGGCATTGAGCTTGTTGGATGAGGTATTGATGATGCCCAGTTTGTTGCCTGCGAAGTGCTGGGCATAGAAGGTTCCTATCAGGACGCCTGCCACAAGGCTGACTGCCAGCAGGAAGGGAACCAGACGATGTTTCTGATCGTTTGCCATAGTGTTTCTCTTTTATTCGTTAGGGTTGATGTATACAAGTTCGATATTGGCGCGGCGGAGCAGTTCGAGACCGTCTTCGAGGCGGTATTTCTCGGCATAGACTACGCGCTTGATGCCTGCCTGGATGATGAGCTTGGCACATTCGATGCAGGGGGAGGCGGTGACGTAGAGGGTGGCGCCTTCGCTGCTGTTGCTCGACCGGGCTATCTTGGTGATGGCGTTGGCTTCGGCGTGGAGCACGTAGGGGATGGTCAGGTTGTGGTTGTCCTCGCATACGTTCTCGAAGCCGGAGGGGGTGCCGTTGTAGCCGTCGGAGATGATCATCTTGTTCTTGACGATGAGGGCACCTACCTTGCGGCGCTGGCAATAGGAGTTTTCTGCCCAGATGGTGGCCATGCGCATGTAGCGGAGGTCGAGCTTATGCTGTTTTTCGTTGTTTTTTTCTTGTTCTTGTTCCATAATCGGTGTGGTTGAGGTTAGTTGTTGAATCCCTGCGGGTAGAACTGGATGAAGTAGTTCTTCTCGAGGCTGAAAAGTTTGATGACATGTGAGTCGCCACGGTAGAACTTGGCGCTCTGGATGTCTTGTATGAACAGGCGGTCGAGCTCGCCGTACTGGCCCGAAGGGTTCAGGCGGACGGAGAAGCTTTTGCTTTTGCCGTCGGCGCTCCAGGTACCGGTGAACTGGATTTTCTCGCCTTTTCCCTCGAGGCTGCCGTCGTCCTTGAACTGGATGAGGTAGGCGTTGGGGGAGTTGTTGATCTTTGCCTTCTGCTCACGGGTGAGGGCATCGGTGTAGGCGTTGTCGTGTTCCCAGTTGTCGGTGGTGTATGATCCGCTCCAGTGCCAGATCTGGCCGGAAGCGAAGATTTCGTTGATGTCGTCTTCCTGCTTGCAGCTGCCCAGGGTAAGGGGCAGGAGCAGAAGGAGGGAGAGGACATGCAGCAGTCTGATTTTTTTCTTCATGGTGTGGCTATTTGTTTTTTACTTGATTCCATTTCGTTTGAGCAGGGCGTCGATGGTGGGCTCCTGGCCGCGAAAGCGCTTGTAGAGGGTCATCGGGTGCTCGGTGCCGCCTTTCGACAGGATGTGCTGGCGGAAGGAGTCGGCTGTGGCGCGGTCGAAGATGCCGTGCTGCTTGAATACGGAGAAGGCATCGGCATCGAGGACTTCGGCCCACTTGTAGCTGTAGTAGCCGGCGGAGTAGCCGCCCGACATGATGTGTCCGAACTGGACGGACATGCAGGTGCCGTCGACCGGCGGAAGGAGCTGGGCGCGCTGCCAGGCCTGACGCTCGTAGGCGGCTACGTCGCCGCTGAAGGGTTCGCGCCGGGTGTACCAGGCCATGTCGAGGAGGCCGAAGCTGACCTGACGGAGGCAGGAGTAGGCGACGTTGAAGTTGGAGGCGTCGACGATGCGCTGTATCCATTCGTCGGGAATGGGGGCATCGGTCTGGTAGTGGCGGGCAAAGGTGTGGAGAAAGTCTTTCTCAATGGCGAAGTTCTCCATGAACTGCGAGGGCAGTTCCACGAAGTCCCAGTAGACGTTGGTACCGCTCATGCTCTGGAAACGGGTGCGGGCGAACATGCCGTGGAGGGCATGGCCGAACTCGTGGAGGAAGGTGGTGACTTCGGAGAAGGTCAGCAAGGCGGGCTTGTCGGCCGTCGGCTTGGTGAAGTTCATGGTCACGGAGACGTGCGGACGGCTGTCGGTGCCGTCGGCTTCGGTCCACTGTTCCTTGTAGCTGGTCATCCAGGCTCCCGAGCGCTTTCCGGCGCGGGGATGGAAGTCGGTATAGAGGACGGCAAGGTAGCTGCCGTCGGTATCGAATACTTCGTAGGCGTCGACATCGGGGTGGTAGACCGGGATGTCGGGGTTGCGGCGGAAGGTGATGCCGTAGAGGCGGGTAGCGAGGCCGAAGACGCCTTCCTTGACGCGGCTGAGTTCGAAGTAGGGGCGCAGGGCTTCTTCATCGAACTGGTATTTTTCGTTTTTCAGTTTCTCGGAGTAGTAGGAGAAGTCCCAGGGCATGAGCTGGAAGTCGTCGCCTTCGAGGCGGCGTGCCAGGGCTTCTACTTCGGCTACTTCGCGGTGCGCGGCCGGGGTGTAGGCTTCGAGCAGGTCGTCGAGCAGGCGGTATACGTGGGCGCTGTCTTCGGCCATGCGCTTGCGGAGCACGTAGTCGGCATAGTCGGTGTAACCGAGCAGACGGGCCAGTTCCATGCGGTGGTTGACCAGCTGGCGGACGATGTCGAAGTTGTTCTGTTCGTTATCGTGCGTGCACTGGGTGTTGTAGGCCATGTAGAGTTCGCGGCGCAGGTCGCGGCAGTCGCTGTATTTCATGAAGGGTACGTAGCTGGGGGCCTGAAGGGTGATGACCCAGCCTTCCTTGCCTTTCTCGGCGGCGGTATGGGCCGCGGCTTCTACGGCGCTCGGGGGAAGTCCCTTGAGCTGTTCGGCCTGGGTGAGGACCAGTTCGTAGCGGTTGGTCTCTTTCAGGTGGTTCTGCGAGAAGCGGAGGGTAAGGGTACTGAGTTCCATGCTGAGGCGACGGTAGGTTTCCTTGTCGGCATCCGACAGGTTGGCTCCGTTGCGGCGGAAACCGTCGTAGGTTTTCTCGAGCAACTGTCGTTCCTCGGGGGTGAGGGTGAGTGTCTCGCGCTGTTCGTACACTGCCTTGACGCGGGCGAAGAGCTCGGGGCTCAGGCTGATGTTGTTGCTGTGTTCCGAGAGTTCGGGCATCATCTTTTCGGCAATGGCTTCCAGTTCGTCACAGGTCTCGGCGCTCATCAGGTTGAAGAGGACGGTGGTGACGCGCTCCAGCAGTTTGCCGGATTCGGCCAGCGGCAGAATGGTGTTGGCAAAGGTGGGCGCTTCGGTGTTGGTTACGATGGCCGCGATTTCTTCGTCTTCCTGACGCATCCCTTCGCGGATGGCAGGTTCGTAATGCTCCAGCCGGATGAGATGAAAAGGTACGGTCTCATGCGGGGTAGCGTATGGTTGTAAAAATGGATTGTTTACTGATGTATTCATATGGTTTCTGTTTTTTTCTTTTGTTCTTACTGAGTGTTAGCGGGGGCACTGGGCGCTTAGCTTTTCGAGATGGGGTATCTGAATGGCTTTGCGGCTCAGGGTGAGCAGGCCCCGGTTCTGCATTTCGTTCAGGGTCTTCGATACGTTGATGCGGGTATCGTCGATGAACGTGGCCAGGTCTTCCATGCGGATGAACAGTTTTTTCTCGCCTACCGGACGGGTACAGCGTAGCTGCAGAAAGTGGACTATCTTTTGCCAGGTGGTACCGCTGTAGGTGTTCCAGAGCTTGTGGTGCAGGGTCTGGGCACGGTTGCTCAGGAGATTGAGATAGTTCAGACGGAAGATTTCGTATTGGTTGAGTTCGGAAAGTACGGCAGCCTTATCGACGGTTACGCTGCTGACTTCGGTGAGGGCAGCGTAAGAGGCTGTATACTGGGGATGCATGCCCAGCAGGGAGTAGGCCTCGAGTACGGTAGGGGCGTCGAGGGTTTCGTACAAGGTGTAACGGTTGTGGCTGTCAACGGCTTCGGAGCAGATTTTTCCCTGTATGATGAAAATGAGGCTGCCGGAAGTCTCGTTCTGACGGACCAGGTATTCTCCGGGCTTGTACTTGGTAAAATGCAATTTAACCTTCTCGATTATCGCTGTAAGGTCTTCCATGCATAACCCTTGAAAAAGAGGAAGTAGCAGGAGCTTCTCGTACATCGTTTCTTGCATGCGCGTTAACTTTATTAAGTTATATTTTAACATACAAAAGTAGCGATTATTTCGACACGGCGGAGGGCTTTTAGCTTTTTTATCGTTTCTTACCGTCTGATAATGCTTGGAGTGAATTGTTTTTATTGCTAACTTTGTGGTACTAGACTAATAAAAACGATTGATTGTATGGGAAATTTTAATTTTCAGGAACTGGTGAGTGCGTTCATCGTACTGTTTGCGGTGATTGACATTATCGGGGCGGTTCCGATTATTCTGGACCTGAAGCAGAAGGGACGTGCGGTGAATGCGGTGAAAGCGACGCTGATTGCTTCTTCGCTGCTGGTGGGGTTTTTCTTCGCCGGAGATATGATGCTGAAACTGTTTCAGGTGGATATCGCTTCGTTTGCAGTGGCGGGTGCGTTTGTGATTTTTCTGATGTCGCTGGAAATGATTCTGGATATTGAGATTTTCAAGAATACGGGGCCTATCAAGGAGGCGACGCTGGTGCCGCTGGTGTTTCCGCTGCTGGCGGGGGCGGGGGCCTTTACGACTTTGCTTTCGCTGCGTGCGGAGTATGCTTCCGTGAATATTATCCTGGCGCTTGCGCTGAATATGGTGTGGGTGTACATTGTACTGAAACTGACCGACCGGGTGGAACGGTTGCTGGGACAGGGAGGTATTTATATCATCCGGAAATTTTTTGGAATTATTTTGCTGGCGATTTCGGCGCGTCTGTTTACGGCGAACCTGACTCAGTTGATTGAGCAGTTCCAGCAGTTGAAGTGAGTGGGCCTGAAGGGTCGGGCTGACACGGCAACAATATTATAAAGATAGATGAGCGATAGACAGCAAGGGACAAAAAAACAGCCGGTCTGCAATGCAGGCCGGCTGTTTCTGTTTCAGAGGGGTGTGTAAAGGGGAATCAGCGGAGGCGGATCTCGCCGCTGCCGATGCAGAGACGGGCGTCGGCGTCGTAGATGACACCGAACTGTCCGGGGGCGATGCCCTGGATGCGTTCGTCGCTGCGGATGAGGTAGCCTTTTCCTTGAGGGTCGGGGGTGATGAAGCCGCGCTGGAAGGTGTCGGTGTGGCGGATCTTGAACCGGACTTCGTGGGAAAGGTGGTCTGCCTGACCGTCGGACGGTGTGTGGCCGACCGGCTGCCAGGGGTTGTCGGTAATGAAATGGAAGTCTTCCAGGCGGAACTGGTGGCCGTATTGTTTTTCGGTATCGTATCCGTGGGAGACGTAGATGATGTTTTCTTCAATGTTCTTGTCGACTACAAACCAGGGACCGCCGCTGAGGCCCAGTCCTTTGCGCTGGCCGATGGTGTGGAACCAGAAGCCGCGGTGGGTGCCGAGTTTCCGCCCGGTCTCCAGTTCGATGATGGCTCCGGGACGTTCTCCGAGGAAGCGGCGGATGAAATCGTTGTAGTTGATTTTTCCGAGGAAACAGATGCCCTGGCTGTCTTTGCGGCGGGCACTGGGCAGGCGGGCGTCGAGGGCTATCTGACGGACTTCTTCCTTGAGGTAGTTGCCCAGGGGAAAGAGCAGGCGGGAAACCTGCAGGTAGTTGATCTGGGCGAGGAAGTCGGTCTGGTCCTTGACGGGGTCTTTGGCGGTAGAGAGCCAGGTGCGGCCGTCGATCTCGGTGGTTGAGGCATAGTGGCCGGTGGCAATCTTGTCGTAGGCGTGACCGACTTTTTCATCGAAGCAGCCGAACTTGATGAGTTTGTTGCACATCACGTCGGGGTTGGGGGTGAGGCCGCGGCGTACCTTATCGAGGGTATAGCTGACCACGCGCTCCCAGTATTCCTGGTGGAGGTCGATGATCTCCAGTTTCAGTCCGTATTTCCGGGCGGTGGCAGTGGCCAGTTCGATGTCTTCTTCGGCGGTGCAGCTCAGTCCGTCGTCGGTGTCCATGCCGATGCGGATATAAAACAAATCGGGACGATGGCCCTGTTCGCGCAGCAGGTGTACGGCTACGGCACTGTCCACTCCTCCCGATATCAGTGTTGCTATGTTCATTTGTCTAAAATAAAGGGTTATGATTTAATTTCTCTTTATTCATTAAACAAATGAAACTTGTTTTTTGTTTTAGTGACGGGTTTTGTTGCGGCCTTTCGGTGTACTGCCAGGGGCCCGGTTTTCTTTTTTCCCCGGTCTGCCGGTGCCGTATCCGCTGTCTCCGTATCCATTGCCCGCGTATCCGTTGTTCCGGCTTCTGTATCCGGCATTGCCGTTGCTACGGTGGTCGGCCGGGCGGTTCCCTTCGGTACGGTTTCCGTCGGTGCGGCCCTTGTTGCTGCCATATCCGTATCCGCCGTATCCGTTTCCGCTGTTTCCGTATCCTGCGGTGCTGCCGTACAACTGGTCGATGAGGTCGTTGCGTTTGAGGCGTCTCAGCTCATTGATGATGTTGCGGCGTTCTTCGGGTTTGTACCAGAAGAAGAACATGCGCTGTGCCAGTTTCTCCTTGGGAGTCTTGGCCGAGAATACGGGTTCCAGGGTGTAGGGATGGAAACCGGTATACCAGGCTTCGGTGGCTACGGTCATGGGAGTCGGAGTGAAGTCCTGTACCTGCTCCAGGTGGAAGTCGAGCTTCTTGGTGATGACTGCCAGTTCTGCCATATCTTCTTCGGAACAGCCCGGATGGCTGCTGATGAAGTACGGGATAATCTGCTGGCGGAGGTTCTGCTCCTGGTTGATGCGGTCGAAAATCGCCTTGAAGCGGTAGAACTCTTCGAACGGCGGCTTGCGCATCAGATACAGTACCCGGTCGCTGGTGTGCTCGGGGGCCACTTTCAGTCGCCCGCTGACGTGCTTCGTAATCAGTTCACGGGTGTACTCGGCCGTACTGCGGTTGACTTCAGGGTCTTTGCTCTCGTGAAGCAGGAGGTCGTAGCGCACCCCGCTTCCGATGAAGCTCTTCTTGATTTTCGGAAGTGCATCGACGGCATGGTAGATGTCGAGCAGCGGACGATGGTCGGTATTCAGGTTGGGGCAGACCTTGGGGTGGATGCACGAAGGGCGCTTGCAACGGCGGCAGAGCTGCTCGTCGCGGCCGTGCATGGCATACATGTTGGCCGAAGGACCTCCCAGGTCGCTCAGGTAACCTTTGAAATCGGGCATCTCGCAGATGGCTTTTACCTCTTTCAGGATGCTCTCCTTGCTGCGGCTTACGATGAATTTTCCCTGGTGGGCGGAGATGGTGCAGAAGGCGCAGCCTCCGAAACAGCCGCGGTGGAGGTTGACCGAGAATTTGATCATATCAAAAGCCGGAATGCGTTTGCCTTTGTATTTGGGATGAGGCAGACGGGTGTAGGGCAGGTCGAAGGACATGTCCAGCTCGCCCTGGGTCATGGGCGGGTAAGGCGGATTGACTACGACTACCTGCTTTCCGGTTTCCTGCCAGATGCGGGAAGCTTCGTACTTGTTCGATTCTTCTTCGATGTGCCGGAAATTCTGCGCCTGCTTCTTCTTGTCGGCCAGGCATTCCTCGTGAGAGAACAGACGAAGGTCGTTTTCGGCCTCCTTGAATTCACTGCGGGGTACCAGATAGGCTGTCTGCAGCAGGTCGGAAGGGATTTTTCCGTCGGCTTTCATCCGTCGGCAGAGGTCGGTCAGGGGCTTTTCGCCCATGCCGTAAATCAGCAGGTCGGCACCCGATTCGGCCAGGATGGAAGGACGTACCTTGTCTTCCCAATAGTCGTAATGGGTGAGACGCCGCAAGGAAGCCTCGATTCCCCCGATGACCACGGGTACGTCGGGGTACAGGCTTTTGAGAATCTGAGTATAAACGATGGTGGGATATTCGGGGCGCATGTCGTGCCGTCCGTCGGGCGTATAGGCATCTTCGCTCCGGAGCCGCTTGTTGGCCGTATATTTGTTGACCATGCTGTCCATGCATCCGGCAGAGACCCCGAAGAACAGACGGGGACGGCCGAGTTTCTTGAAATCACGCAAATCGTCTCGCCAGTTGGGCTGGGGGATAATGGCTACTTTCAGTCCCTGTGCTTCGAGCATGCGGCCGATAACGGCAGCTCCGAAGGAAGGGTGGTCAACGTATGCATCGCCACTGAAAAGAATGACATCCAATTCTTCCCAGCCTCTGAGTTCCACTTCTTTTTTGGTGGTGGGTAACCAGTCGGTCAGTTTATACTCTTTCAAAATAAATGGTTTTTGCTTATTCTAATCTATAATCTGAATATGATTCGGGAATTGATATCCGTATCTGTATGTGTTTACACTGGATGGTTTACTGTCTCTTGCCGAGGGATTTGTCTGCTTATCCTTCGGTAGTGGCTGTCTGGTCCTGGTCGTCGTTCTCTTCCTGTCTGTTCTTCTCCCAGTCGATGTAGAGCAGCACGAGCTGATGCAGGCCGAAAGCCTTCATGTTATTGTGGTAGATGACGTCCAGGCAGAGGTCGAGCAGGTCCTTGGTATCGCCTTCGAGTGAAGAGAGCAGGGAGCGTACGTTCAGTTTCAGTTTGTCGAGCACGCTTTCGTCAATGATACCGTTGCTGTCGATAAGATGCTGGAAGAGTGAATATTTTTCGATGGTCTGCAAATGTGCATCCGAAATTTCCATGCTGCGTGTGCCTGAGGCGTTAGTCTGTATAGTGTACATAGCTTTTTGTTTTTAGAGTTTATAGGAACAAAGTTAAGTTTTTTTCTGATATAGCCACGGAAATCGGACAACTTTTCGGGTAAAAATTCCGGACCGGTCATAAAGTAGCCCCGAAAAGTGAGAACTGACACTTTTCGGGGCGCTTCTTCCCGGATATCCGGGGTTGTTATTTCTCCGGATATCCGAAAAACTGCAGGGCTGCCCGCAGGAGATGGGTGCGGTAATCTGCCTCGGTGATGGCTTCCAGGGGCACTCCCAGGACGAAGGTGCGGTAGTCCTTGCCCTGATAAGCGGTGCCGGCTCCGTATCCGCCTTCGGTAGAGACAAAGGAGGCATAGGCTCCTTCGGAGGGCAGGATGCAGTCGGGAGCCGGTATGGCATATACCTGTTCGTTAGGCGTACGGGGCACGCGGAAGCGGATGCCGGCTCCGGTGACCTCGCCGGAAAACAAGTGTTTCAGGCTGCCTCCGTAGGTGTACTTCAGGGTCTGCGACATGAAAGACGGACTTCCGAGGTTACCCAGGTAGGCCCCGCTGAGCAGCAGGTTTCCGCCCTGACGGCAATACTGGGTGAGGACTTCCTGTACCCGGCTGCTGAGAGGGGCTTTCTCGGCTCCGTAGATGAAGTCGACAATGGGATATTCCTCGGGTGAGACGGAACCGCTTTCGAGGGTCTCACTGCTGCAGGAGACAAAGGAATAGCCTCCGGCATGCTGGATGGCCTTGCCGTGGACGAACGGGTAGTCGAAGGTGTTGCCCGCCATGAGGGTACCCTCGAGTTCACTGCCGCTGTATCCCAGGCCTCCTTTGGTCTCGATGCCTGCCTTGGAGCGGTCGAAGTCCAGCTGGTATCCGCAGTATTCCGGGGTACGGAGATAGGGTACTCCGGGGTCGGTCTGCAGGTCGAATCCCTGTTGGGTGGCCGTAGAGAAGGAGGCGGGTCCGCTGACACGGTGGAAGCCGTTGACGATGAGGATGGTGCCCCGGCTCTTCTTGGCGCGGTAGGCCGACAGTATTTCCGACGGGAAGCTCTCGCCGCCGCGGTTCACTGCCGTTACCTTGAAACTGTAGACCAGTCCCGGTTCGGCCTTGACCGTGAGTTCGGGATTCCGGGTATAGGTGCCGTTGTCGAATCCGCCGTAGCCGATTCGGGTGTAGACAACGTATCCCTGTGGCTCTGCCGTGGGTTCCAGCGGGTCGGATACCGGATTCCATGTCAGCCGGAAGGTGTTTTTCTTTTCTCCTTCGCGGATGGCGAAATGGTCGACCGGCAGCGGCTGGACGGTGTATTCCTTACGGTGCATCTCGGCGGTGAACCGCAGCAGGGATTTGTATACGGAACGGGCTACGACGAACTTGAACGCTGGGTCGTGGCCGAGCTGCATGTCCGAGAAGTTCTGATGCGAGAGGGTTTCCAGGATCATCGACGGGACGGAGGGCAGGCGGGTCTCGCTGTAGTTGCGGTTCCACATGCCGCGGCGGGCCCATTCGACTCCCATCCGGGAAGAAATGTCGCGCTGAAGACCGGTCAGCACCAGGTCGTTCAGGTCGCGCGAAGCATAACGGGAAATGCCGCTGTTCAGTTTTCCGTCGTTGAATCCGGTGGTATAGATGCCCAGGGAGCCAACCAGTGCGTCGTCTTTCTTGAAGCCGGCATCGCTGTGCATTCCCAGGGTCAGTTCGAGGGGTACTCCCAGTCCTTTTTCTCCGGGGTTATACACGGAACCTCCGTTCAGGTAATTGACCATGAGTGAACGGGCATTGATGTCGTCGTTGTAGTCGTTCTCTCCCTGACTCTTGCTGTAGACGGAATAAGGCATTCCCGCCCATTGGCCCCAGTAGCGGGCACCTTCCAGGTAGCGGGGCATTCCGCTGGTCTGTCCTCCGCGAAGGATGTTTCCCATACCCCCGCCGAAACGGACGGCATCGGCACAGACTACTCCGTCTTGCTTGCTCTCGTTGCTGAGTACTACCATACCGTAATCGTTGTGTCCGCGGTCGAACTCGAAAGTACCCAGATAGACCCAGGTGCCGCCCCCGATCTGCTGGTTGACCTTGAATTCCGTGACACCTCCTTTATGGAACACCAGGTATTTGGCGTCGGATACGCTCTCCGGAAGGGTCTGGTAACTGACGTATACGGCATAGCGTCCGGTCTCCGGAATGTTGGGAATCCATTCGGCAAAGGCTTTCTCCGGTTTCGGCAGCGTGCGGATGAAGCGGGCGGTTCCGTCGGTAAAAGGATTGTGGTTCTCGGGATAGGCCTGGTATTTCTGGGCAAATCCCGGGAGCTGGCTTTCCTGCCAGCGGTATTTCCGCTTGTAGTTGATTTCCAGGTAACTGCTTCCGCGGGTGCTGGTATTGTTGTCCACGATTACCTCGTTGCGCTGCCAGTCGCGCTCACGCGGGGTGAAGACGACGGCTCCGGCATTTTCGAGCATCGGTATCAGGTAAGGGACGACAATCGACTGGGTGAAGAGGTCTTCGGTGGTAGCGAAAAGACGGGGACGCTGCCATACCCATTCTCCCTTGCTCTGCTTGTAGAAGCGTCCGTGGCTTTGCCAGACGGCAAGGTGACGGTTCTGAAGACCGCGGCTGATGGTGTAGGGACGGGAGATGTTCTCGACCCAGGGAGCCACCGGCCGGTCGGCCTGTGTGTACAAGCGGCTCTTGTCTTTCTTGGTCCTGCTGCGGAAGGCGTTCGGAATCAGGTTCTCAATGGGCTGCCCGTCGGCATATACCGTCAGTCTGTAGTAGTTGACCGGTCCCGGGAGGACCTGTTTGATGGAGCGGTAGATGGCCTGGACATTCTCTTCCGTAAACGGCTGGTATCCGAAAGTGGGGTTGGCATAAATGCTGACGGCTTTTTCCTCGTGATTGATCTCCACGTTGTCCAGACGGCAGGTGCCGATATGGGCATAGGAGGTCTGATAATTGGAGAAGAAGTCGCTGAGTCGCTGCTGGACATTGTTCTCCAGGCTCTGTGCCTGAAGACTCATGGCGGCTGCCATGAATAAGATATGAAAAAGATTTCTTCGGTTCATGGAACAGTTTAATCTATTTTGATGTAAAACGGATGCGGCCGGTATCTTTCTCTTTGGTTGATACCGTATGCACCGACTGCAAAAGTAGTGATTTATTTGTGATAACGGTATGAAGAGAATATAAAAAAGAAAGGACAGAGGGGGCTTTTAAGAAGGATTGTTTGTTTGGTTTTTAAGATAATTTCCTACCTTTGTCTTACTTTTATGTAACTCCTTTGACAGAACTATTAACTAATAGGTATAAATGTAATATTATGATGAAACTTAGACATCTTTCTAAAACGGCCCTGTGTGTGTTGGGGGCTTCAGCTTGTCTGAATGTAAGCGCACAGGTGCAACTAGTGAAAAACGGAAAATCGAAGGCAGCCATTGTACTCGAAGACGATACGCGGGTAAACCGTACGGCCGCCAATATCCTGCAGTTGTTTATTCAGCGGATCTCCGATTCTCAGTTGCCGGTAGTTTCCGGCAAGGAAGCCCGCAAAGGGGATATCCTGATCGGAGGACAGGCTCCTGCCGGAGTGACTGAAGACGGATACAGTCTGTCGACCGCCGGGGGCATCCTGAAGATTTCAGGAAATGCCAATGGAGTGGTATACGGTGCGGTATCTTTGCTGGAGGATTATCTGGGAGTAGATTACTGGGGAGAAAATGAATATTCGCTGAAGCAGACGGACAACATTTCGCTTCCGCTGATTGAGAAGATTGACAATCCGGCTTTCCGTTATCGTCAGACGCAGTGCTATGCCATGCGTTCGGATACAATCTATAAGTGGTGGAACCGACTGGAAGAACCGAATGAGGCTTTTGCGGCCGGCTACTGGGTACATACGTTCGACAAACTGCTTCCTTCGGCCGTATACGGGGAGAAGCATCCGGAATATTATTCATTCTTCAACGGAAAACGCCATCCGGGCAAGGCCAGCCAGTGGTGTCTGAGCAATCCGGAGGTGTTTGAGATTGTGGCACAGCGCATCGACTCCATCTTCAAGGCTAATCCAGAGCAGAAACTGATTTGTGTGAGCCAGAACGACGGTAACTACACCAACTGTACGTGTCCGGAGTGTAAGAAGATTGATGATGAGGAAGGTGCTCTTTCGGGCAGTGTGATTCATTTTGTCAATAAACTGGCAGCCCGTTTCCCGGACAAGGAATTTGCGACCCTGGCTTATCTGTATACGATGAATCCGCCGAAGCACGTGAAGCCGTTGCCGAACGTGGTAATCATGTTGTGTGACATCGACTGCGAACGGGAAGTTTCTCTGAAGGAGAACGCCAGCGGCCAGTATTTCATGAAGGCGCTCGAGGGATGGTCGAAGATTTCGGACAACCTGTTTGTATGGGACTACGGAATCAATTTCGACGGAATGATGTCGCCGTTCCCTAACCTGCATATCCTGCAGGACAATATCCAGACTTTCCGTGACCATCATGTGAAGATGCATTTCTCACAGATCGGCGGCAGCTACTGCGGTGATTTCGCGGAACTGCGTGCTTATCTGGTCTCTAAGCTGATGTGGAATCCGGATGCGGATGTGGATGCGCTGATGAAGCACTTCCTGAACGGATATTACGGTAAGGCGGGTACGTATCTTTATCAGTACATCAAGGTGATGGAAGGCGCGTTGCTGGGCAGCGGACACCGCCTGTGGATTTACGATTCTCCGGTTTCTCACAAGAAGGGTATGCTGAGACCGGAACTGATGCGCAGATACAACAAACTGTTTGATGCGGCTGAAAAGGCGGTGGCCGATGATGAGGTGCTGCTGACACGTGTGAAACGGACACGCATGCCGTTGCTGTATTCGGAACTGGAACTGCTGCGTACGGACGAGAAGAAGGATTTTGCCTTGGTGGAAAGCAAGTTGAATTATTTCGAGAAGCAGGCTGAATTCTTCGGTAATCCGGTGCTGAACGAACGTTCCAATTACTCACTCGACTACTGTAAGTTGTACCGTGAACGTTATATGACGAATAATAAGAATAACCTGGCACTGGGGGCTAAGGTGACTTATCTGACAGAACCGACCGGCAAGTATGCGGAAACCGGACGTACGGCCCTGACCGACGGACTGTATGGCGGTGCAAGCTATGTAGAGAGCTGGGTAGGCTGGGAAGGCAAGGACGGTGCCTTTGTCGTCGATCTGGGTGAGGTGAAGGACGTGCGCAAGGTGTCTGCCGATTTCCTGCATCAGATTGGTGCGTGGATTCTCTTCCCGCTGGAAGTATCGTACAGCTATTCTCTGGATGGAGAAAACTATACGTTGTGGGATTCAATCAAGATGCCGGAAGACCGTTCGAACCAGGTATTGTTCCGCGAGGTTAAGGCCGAATCCATCACTCCGCTGAAAGCCCGTTATATCAAGGTAGAGGTGACCGGTACGAAGGTATGTCCGCACTGGCATTATGGAGTGGGACATCCGTCATGGTTCTTCGTGGATGAGGTGACTGTGGAATAAGAAACAGATGTTCTCAATCGTCCGTTTGAGGACGGATGAGGCGGTAAAATAGAAAAGAGCTGTTCTTTCGTCGGACCGGAAAAGGTTCCGGAATGCGAAGGAGCAGCTCTTTTTATATGGGTAAATAAAGGTCGGAATATGCCGGCCGTTCAGACAATCGTCTTGCCGAAAGGAGTAAGTGCCAGTCCGGCCATCTTAAAATGCTGCATGCCGAAAGGAATACCGATGAGGGTAATGCAGCAGACAGCGCCCAGTAGCAGGTGAGTGATGGAAATCCAGATGCCTCCGCACAGAATCCAAAGAAGATTCATGAGGGTAGACAGGCATCCGCCGGTGCAGGGACTGCTGACGATTTGTCTGCCGAAAGGGCTGAGTGCCAGCATGCCCAGTTTGAGTGTCTGCAGGCCGAAAGGGATTCCAACCAGAGTGATTATCAGCAAGAAACTGCCGATAATATATTCGAGGCAGATGATGAAGCCTCCGAATATGAGCCATAGTAGATTGAGTAAGATGTTCATGAAATAAAACCGGTTAAGGATGTAATGTGTCAGAGGTATATGCGGAAGAATCGGGAGCCGGAATGGTCATCGCCTTCAGTTCCTCGAAAGTTCCGTTGAAAACATTCAAGTCCACCCGTTCGTCGATTCCCGGCAATGTACCCACATCCGTGTGTTGCCAGAATTTCCATTCTCCTTCATAGCGTACCGAGTCCACGTAATAGTGGGCAATCCAATACGGATAGGTATTGAAGATGGAATCATTCAGGTAGCGGGTCTTGAATTTGTAGGAAGTATAGAGTATCGGTTTCACGCGATAATGCTGCTCTACCTTCCGAAGCCATATTTTCAGGTCGTTGCGCAGGCGGTCCATGTCACTGCCTTTTTTCTCGATGTCGAGTACCGGAGGCAGGTCGCCCGGTTCCAGATGAACGGAGCGGATAAAGAAATCGGCCTGTTTTTCCGCGTCTGTCTTGGGGTTGTAAAAGTGATAAGCCCCGCGGATAAAGCCGTACTCACGCGCATGGTTGAAGTTGCGGATAAAAGCAGTATCGCTGAAGTCTCCTCCTTCGGATGCCTTCATGAAAACGAACTGAATAGGGAAAGGTGTCTGCTGGGTCTTCTGCAGTTTCTCCCAGTTGATTCTTCCCTGGTGGTGTGATACATCGAAGCCGTGAACGCTGAATCCCGACGGTACACATACTCCGTAGGCTTTTGCCCCGTAGCAAGGTTTCCAGCGGTAGGCATACGGACGGATAAAGAAATAATAGAATCCGGCGATGAACAAGGTAGCCGTTACTCCCATCAGCAGGTAATAGAGCCAGGCAGGTGTGGAATGTTCCTTCTTGCCGGGGGAGTTGCTTTTCTTGCTTCGTCTTTGCCCACCCGTTGTCTTTCTGTACTTTTTCTCTGCCGGGGCAGAGCTGGAAGCGGTTCGTTTTCGTGTCCGGGTGCGGGGAGTTTTATTTACCACCGTGATGGGCGGTTCTTTTACCATATCTATTATTCTTTAGAAGTCAGTAGTGTGAGTGAGTAAATAAAAGGCTGTCTTAAAATAAAACCAGTTATTTCAAAACAGCCTTTTTATAGTTTCCTTATTCTTTACAGAGAAAAAGATGATTATTTAGCTTGTTCCAGCTGCAGAGTCTTAGTAGGCTGGTCGCAAACTTCAGTCGGACCGAAGTACTGGATAGGACCCGGGTAAACATAAGCTGTTTCCTTAGCCCAAGTATCACGCTGAGCAGCGAATGCCTTGAAAGGAGCACCGTTCAGTTTAACCAATGCTTTCTGGATAACCGGTTTCATTTCACCGTGACGACGTTCCATGTTCATCATCATTGTGATAGGCACACCACCTGCGATCCATTCTTCAGCAGGAGCAGTTGTGTTGCGTACTGATGACATGTAACCAGTCTTGCCGGCAGCCATCAGCATAGATGCAGTGTAACCCAGTGCATAGCAGTAGTCAGCATCGAAGTTTGACGGAGCGGCGCAACGTCCTTCGTAACCGAAGAAGTGGTGCTGAGCAGCGAACTTACCTACGTATTTGCCTTCTTCTTTCCATGCAGCCAATTTAGTAGCAACCATTTCAGACAACAGCTTTTCTGTTTCGATCAGAGATACCTGAACGTTTCCGTGCGGGTCGCGGTCCAGAGACAACTGGCGAGCTACACCTTCCGGCAGAGAAGCGTAGATCTTAGAGTTTGCTTCAGACAGCTTGCTGATGATGTAGTCACGCTGTTTAGAACGCTTGATGCTGTTGAATTCTTCACCGTTGTGAGCCAGGAAGTCATTCAGTTCGGCAATCAGGCTCTTCATAGCCGGGATGAACTCGATCAGACCTTCCGGAATCAGTACAGTACCGAAGTTGTTGCCGTCAGCAGCACGGTCGGCTACTACCTTAGCGATGTAAGTTACTACATCGTCCAGTGACATGTTCTTTTCTTCCACTTCTTCTGATACGATACAGATGTTCGGCTGTACCTGCAATGCACATTCCAGTGCAATGTGAGATGCTGAACGACCCATCAGTTTGATGAAGTGCCAGTACTTACGTGCTGAGTTACAGTCACGCTGGATGTTACCGATTACTTCTGCATAAGTCTTGCAGGCAGTATCGAAACCGAATGATGTTTCAATCATTTCGTTCTTCAAGTCACCGTCGATAGTCTTCGGGCAACCGATTACCTGGATACCGTAGTTCTTTGCAGCGTAGTATTCAGCCAATACACAGGCGTTAGTGTTAGAGTCGTCACCACCGATGATTACCAGTGCCTTGATACCCAGTTCTTTCAGGATTTCGTAACCTTTTTCGAACTGTTCAACTGTTTCCAGTTTAGTACGTCCTGAACCGATGATATCGAAACCACCTGTGTTACGGTATTCGTCGATGATGTCGGCAGTCAGTTCTTTATATTTGTGGTCAACCAAGCCGCCAGGACCCAGGATGAAACCGTACAACTTGTTGGCAGGGTTCAATTTCTTGATACCGTCGAACAGACCGGAAATTACGTTGTGTCCGCCCGGAGCCTGACCACCAGACAAAATTACACCTACGTTCATCGGAGCGTGTGATGTTTCAGTTCCTTCTACGAACTGAATCAGTGGCATACCGTAAGTGTTAGGGAACAGTTTCTGAATCGCTTCCTGATCGGCTACAGACTGAGTAGCTTCTCCTTCTTTGACTGCAACCGCACCTTTCAATGCTTTTGGTAATTTAGGCTGGTAAGCAGCTCTCGCAATTTGTAATGCACTTTTTGTCATAATTGTTTTTATATTTTATAAGGTGTATAAAATTCACTCTGTGGTGCAAATTTCGCTTTTTTTTCGGAAATATAAAAACGTATGCCGATAAAATTTCCATTATGGGTGCGAAACCTTGGGGGATGAGGAGTGTGGCCGGGGTGGTTTTATTTAAAAATTCGATTTTTTGAAAGAGAAGTGGATTATTCGGGAAAAAATATTATCTTTACCCCCGACAACTTAATTTTATAACTTAAAAAAATGGAATTATGGCTAATAGAAGAGATTTGAAGAAGAATATCAATTATATTACAACTGTGTTGACAGGTTTGTGTGCAATGGATGCTGTGAATGCTACTCAGGAAAAGAAACAGGCTTATTACCATGTGTTCATTGAAATCGCACAGCTCAGAGACGATCTGATCAGCCGCGTAAGTCATACTGAACCGGGTAATGTGAAGGGATTCTATAAGAAACTGAATGCGGACTTGCAGGCAGGTGTAGAGAAAATCTCTGCCAAAATGGAAGAACTGGCTAAATAAGCGGGATGAAACAAGCTATCTGCCGTTTTATTTATTTCCGCCTGCTGGGATGGAAAGCAGAGGTGTCGGTGCCGGATTTTGATAAATGCATCATCTGTGCGGCGCCTCATACCACGAACTGGGATTTGTTTATCGGTAAGCTTTTTATCTCGGCTATCGGACGTGAGTCTGGCTTCATGATGAAAAAGGAATGGTTCTTCTTTCCTTTGGGTATATTCTTCCGCTGGATGGGAGGCATACCGGTCAACCGGAGCAAGCGTACGTCGTTGGTGGATCAGGTTGCCCAGCGCATCAGGGAGAGCCGCAAGTTTCATCTGGCCATCACTCCCGAAGGTACCCGCTCGGCAAATCCTAACTGGAAAAAAGGATTTTATTTTATCGCGCTGAAAGCGGAGGTGCCTATTGTCTTGATAGGTATCGATTATGAGAAAAAATGTATTACTGCTGGCAAGTATCTTATGCCCAGCGGAGATGTAGAGAAAGATATGCGTGAAATCAAACTTTACTTCAAGCAGTTCAAGGGAAAGCATCCGGAGAAATTCGATCTTGGAGAGATTTGATTGGTAAAGCAGACGAGATAAAAAAAAGAGGCCCTAAGGCCTCTTTTTTATTTTTCAGGAATTACCGCTTATTTTTTCAGGAATTTCCATACCAGTGAACTGAATGCGGCTCCCAGGAAGGGGGCTACGATGAAGAGCCATAACTGACTGGCAGCCTGTCCGCCTTCCATGATGGCCGGACCGATGCTTCTGGCCGGGTTGACGGAGGTACCCGTGATGGGGATACATACAATGTGGATCAGGGTAAGGGTCAGACCGATGGCAAGGCCTGCCAGGTTACCGGCTCCACGCTTTTCGTCGGTGGATCCTAATACTACAAGTACAAAGATAAAGGTGAACACTGCCTCGGCGATGAATGCCTGTGCCATTTCTCCGCTGTCGAAGGTGTTGGCACCTGTCATTGTCGGACCGGCGTGCCCTCCGGTGCTGACCAGCAAGGAAAGAATCAGTGCGCCGATAATTCCTCCGGTAATCTGGAAAAGCATGTACATGAAGGCGTCTTTGTTTGTCATCTTGCCGTTCAGCCATACGCCCAGTGTGATGGCCGGATTGATATGGCATCCGGATATGTTACCGATGGTATACGCCATGGCTACTACAGAAAGCCCGAAGGCTAAGGCTACTCCCAAAGTTCCCGTGCCGGCTCCTACGGTGTCGGCGGCACTCCCTGCAAATACTGCACTTCCACATCCCAGCAATACCAGGACCATGGTTCCGATTAATTCAGCTACGTACTTTTTCATAGGGCAAACAATTAATGGTTGGTTTTACTTCTTTAATTTATCATGCAGGACCGCATATATCCTGAATGTGATGGCACAGATTGTATTAAAGTAATCGGCAAGTCTGTCGGAGGGATTTCCGCTGTGTCACGGTATCTTTGCAGAATGATGCTACGCCGAATATAGTGAAAAAAAACGGGAAAAACAATTTTGAAGGGCTTTTTGTCGTTCGATGACACTGGAAAAGTGATTCCGGACGGGGAAGGGCCGTTTCGTGAAGCCCTGTCTGCCGTCAGATTCCGCCGCTTGCGGTTGGACGGTACCGGTGAAATGATTACTTTTATGCGCCGGATGGCAATCCGGGGAACAGATGGAACGAAGAGTACCCTGACTGCCAGTCTGTAATGTGAAAGGAATTTATTTTATGGAAAAGAAAACATTGAGAATTTGTCTGGTGCGGCATGGAGAGACGGAAGAAAACATCTCCCGTGTCCTTCAGGGACATATGCCCGGAAGACTGACGGAAAATGGCAGGATGCAGATTATATCCTTGCGCTCACAACTCGACCTGAATGATTTTGACGTGGTGCTCAGCAGTGACCTGAAGCGGGTGAAGGACACCGTGGAACTGCTGCTGGACGGGAAGCAGATAAAGTGGCTCCAGTGGCCGATGTTTAGGGAGATAGACTGGGGCAGCCTGACGGGGATGAAAATCGCCGAGGTCAACCTGCAGCAGTTGCCTGCGGATGTGGAAACCAAGGAGATGCTTTATGACCGTGCCGGCAGGGTAGCGGATAAGTTGCGGACTGAATATGCCGGACAAACGGTGCTGCTGGTCTCTCATGGTTTGTTCCTGCGCTCGCTGATCGCACATTTCACGGGGGTACCGGTCGGGCAGCTGCATACCGTCAACCGGATGGGAAATGGGGAAGCGCGCTGGTTTGAGGTCTGATTCCTCCTGCAGTGAAGAAGGGAAAGCAGTATCTGGAGCGCAGGCTGGTTTCTGCATAAGAAAAGAATAGAAACTCAGGAATAAAGTTGATGGAAATCGTTTGATTTCTTAAATATTGTTTGTACGTTTGCATCGGGGAATAATAATATCGATTAGTAAATTTTATCTATGAAAACAATACTTCCTTTAGGCATCCTGTTGTGCTGCACGGCCTGTCATACTCAGGAGAAACATGCTGAAACAGACTTGATGGGGGACTGGTATGAAGTGATGCCGGTCAACTCACAGATTATCCAGGGTATCAGGCTCGAGGAAGGAGGAAAGGCTTCGTCCATCGGTATGAAAACGCTGCTGTATGACAAGTGGAACCTTTTGCCTGAGGGCCGGCTGGTGCTCTCCGGAAGAAGTGTGGGCAATGGACAGACTATCCAGTTTGAGGATACGATGGACATTGTGAAGCATACGGCGGATACCCTTGTGCTGGGGAAGCATGGAACCTATCAGCGGGTGTATTGCCGTGACAGTGTGAAACAGAGCGGAGACGTACTTGACTCGCTGGTGAGAAGAACCGATGCGGGACAGCTGGTGACGGAAACCTATGCGGGTACACTTCCTGCAGCTTCTTGCCCGGGAATCGTATACCGGATTTCCATCAGTCATTATGAGCATAGCGGGGACGGCGTTTTTCAGGCTTCCATGAAGTATCTTGAGGCGGAAGACGGAAAAGATCGTATGTATTATTTCCAGGGACGGCAGTTTACGCTGAGGGGACATGCAGATGACCCGGATGCGGTGGTTATCCAGTTGGTTTCTTTCGATGGAAAGGAAATGCTGAACTTTGAGAAAATGGGAACAAAGTTAGTGATGCTGGACCGTCAGATGCACCGCATTCAGTCCGATTTGGATTATTCGCTTGAGTTGCAGTAACGGTTTTGCCGTGTCCGACTTCTGTTTTTGAAGAAATATTGCGGAGAGCGGAAGGAGAGGCATCCGGTGGGTCATATGGAAAGTTTCTTATATAACTGATCTGCATTGCCGGATTAATATAAAACTGTTTCTATGATGTAAAAAATGTATGACAAAATGAGGGGAAGATACAGAAAAAATGCTCGTTTGATATGGACAATTATGTTTGGGTTAAAATAAAAAATATAAGAAAAAATCGCATAATTTTCCAAGTGTGCGTGCACATGAAAGGCTATTGTGTAAAAATGACAGATTGTTGAATAAGATACGTATAAAATGTAAATTTGCCTGAATAGAATTTCCAAAGCAGATGATTCTCCTTTTTGCTGATTTTGAATTATTAAACACTGTCTTTCAGCATAATTTCAGACGGATGTCCAAAAAGAAAAGGTTTTAGTTGAAACTTTTTGTACATGAGGATGAAAAAAATATAGATTTTAATTTTGCTTTGTTTATTTAATTACTAAATTTGGGCATGATAACATTTTTTTTGGATTTGTATTAAATTATTATAACCTTAATATACAGCTATGAGTTATTTACGATTTGACAAAACGCTGATGACGAATTTGGAGGAATCTTTACCTAGAGAAATTCTCCGTACCAATCGTTCGGGAGCGTACCACTGCTCTACTATTGTAGACTGCAACACTCGCAAATATCATGGTTTGTTAGTTATCCCTATACCGGAGCTGGATGACGAAAACCATGTGTTACTTTCATCTCTTGATGAAACGGTGATACAGCACGGGGCTGAATTCAATTTGGGGCTTCATAAGTATCACGGCGATAATTTCAGTCCTCGCGGACACAAGTATATCCGTGAGTTTGAGGTTGAGAAAGTTCCTACTACTATATATAGAGTAGGGGGCGTGGTGTTGAAAAAAGAAAAAGTGTTTGTTCATCATGAAAACCGTATTCTGATCCGTTACACTTTGCTTCAGGCTCATTCAAAGACCATCTTGAGACTGCGGCCGTTCCTGGCCTTCAGAAGTGTACGTCAGTATACTCATGAAAACAGTCAGGCCAACCGCCATTACGATGAGATTCCTAATGGTATCAAGACTTGCATGTATCCGGGATATCCGGAACTGTTCATGCAGACCAGCTGCCAGAATACGTTCTGCTTTATTCCTGACTGGTATCGCGGAATTGAATACCCGAAAGAACAGGAACGGGGATATGATTTCAACGAGGACCTGTATGTACCGGGATATTTCGAGACAGAAATCAAGATGGGAGAACCCATCGTGTTCTCGGGAGGTGTATCTGAGATCAATCCTGCAGAACTGAATGCGATTTTTGAATCAGAGGTGGAACGCCGTATTCCGCGTAACAACTTTAAGAACTGCCTGATCAATGCGGCTCATCAGTTCCTGAACAAGCAGGATGGAGAATCGTATATCCTGGCTGGATATCCTTGGTTCAAATGCCGCGCCCGGGATATGTTTATCTCATTGCCGGGACTCACAATCGCCACCAATGAACTGGATAAGTTCGAAGCAGTGATGGCTACAGCCTCAAAGGCTATCTATGCGTTCATGAACAATGAGCCTTCTTCACTGAGAGTGTATGAGCTGGAACATCCGGATGTGCTTCTCTGGGCAGTGTGGACCATCCAGCAGTATGCGAAGATGGTTTCACGGGATGAGGCCCGCAACAAATATGCTACCCTGCTGAAAGACATCATGAATTACTTGCGTGAGGGCAAGCATCCGAACTTCCAGGTACATGATAACGGACTGGTATATGCCGAGGGTAAGGATAAGGCCGTTACCTGGATGAATGCGACGGTAAACAACCGCCCGGTGACTCCGCGAAGCGGATACATTGTAGAAGTAAATACATTGTGGTATAACGCACTGATGTTTGTGGCAGACCTGCTGGGTGAAGCCGGTGACAATGAGTTCGCCGATGCACTGAAGGAAATTGCCGAACGGACTAAAACAGCCTTTGTAAATACCTTCCTGAATGAATACGGATACCTGCTCGATTATGTAGACGGTATGGTAATGGACTGGAGTGTCCGTCCGAACATGATTTTTGCCGCAGCCTTCGATTATTCTCCGCTCGATGCCAAACAGAAGAAGGGAGTCCTGGATATCGTGACCAAGGAATTGCTGACTCCGAAGGGCATCCGCTCACTGAGCCCGAAGAGTGGAGGTTACAATCCGAACTATGTAGGACCGCAGTTGCAGCGTGACTATGCTTATCATCAGGGTACAGCATGGCCGTGGCTGGAAGGTTTTTACCTGGAAGCATATTTGAAGATCTACAAGCGGAGTGCCATCTCATTTGTAGAACGCCAGCTTATCAGCTACGAAGATCAGATGTCATGCCACTGTATCGGCTCTATTCCTGAACTGTTCGACGGTAACCCGCCGTTCCAGGGTCGTGGAGCCGTGTCGTTCGCTATGAATGTGGCACAAATTCTGAGAACAATCAATTTATTGGAAAAATATGCAAATCAGTAAATAAGGGGGAAAGACTATGAAAGTTTTAATGTTTGGTTGGGAATTTCCTCCTCATATTTTAGGAGGTTTGGGTACTGCGAGCTATGGACTGACAAAAGGTATGTCGCAGCAGCCGGATATGGATATCACGTTCTGTATTCCCAAGCCGTGGGGAGATGAAGATCAGAGTTTCTTGAAAATCATAGGTATGAACAGTGTGCCCATCGTATGGCGCGATGTACAGTGGGACTATGTGAACAGCCGCGTAGGACATTATATGGATCCGCAGTTGTATTACGACTTGCGCGACCATATCTATGCCGACTTCAATTATATGCATACCAACGACCTGGGCTGTATGGAGTTCTCCGGAAGATATCCGGATAACTTGCACGAGGAAATCAACAACTATTCCATCGTAGCAGGTGTGGTAGCCCGTCAGCAGCAGTTTGATATCATCCACTCTCACGACTGGCTGACTTATCCGGCAGGTATTCATGCCAAGCAGATTTCCGGAAAACCGCTGGTTATCCACGTACATGCCACCGACTTCGACCGCAGCCGCGGTAATGTGAATCCTACGGTATATGCGATTGAAAAGAACGGTATGGACCATGCCGATTGTATCATGTGTGTGAGCGAACTGACTCGTCAGACTGTAATTCATAAATATTATCAGGATCCTCGCAAGTGCTTTACCATGCACAATGCGGTGTCTCCTCTTCCAAAGGAAATCCAGGACATTGTTCCGAGAAAGAACCCGAAAGAGAAAATCGTCACTTTCCTTGGACGTATTACCATGCAGAAAGGACCGGAATATTTCGTGGAAGCGGCTGCCATGGTATTGAAACGTACCCGTAACATCCGTTTCGTAATGGCCGGAAGCGGGGATATGATGAATGCCATGATCCGTCTGGCTGCCGAAAGAGGCATTGCCGACCGTTTCCATTTCCCGGGCTTCATGAAAGGAAAACAGGTATATGAAGTATTGAAAGCCAGTGATGTGTATATCATGCCTTCGGTATCTGAGCCGTTCGGTATTTCTCCGCTGGAAGCAATGCAGTGCAGTGTACCTACCATCATCTCCAAGCAGTCGGGATGTGCCGAAATTCTGGAGAAATGTATTAAAACCGATTATTGGGATATTCACGCTATGGCGGATGCCATATATTCTATCTGTACCAATCCTTCGCTGTACGAATACCTGAGAGATGAAGGTAAGAAGGAAGTGGACAATATCGTTTGGGAGAAGGTTGGCCTGAAGGTGCGTGCCTTGTATGATCAGGTCTTGAATAATTATGGTAAATAACAAACATTCGGAAATTTATGAAAACAATCTGTCTTTACTTTGAAGTACATCAGATTACTCACTTAAAACGTTATCGTTTTTTTGAAATAGGCAGTGATCACTATTATTACGATGATTATGCCAACGAACAGGGCATCAACGAGGTGGCTGAACGCTCTTATATTCCTGCCCTGAAAACCCTGATCGGAATGGCGAAAGAGAACGAAGGAGAATTCAAGGTAGCTCTTTCTATCTCGGGTGTGGCTCTCGAACAGCTCGAAATCTATGCTCCGGCAGTGATTGAACTGTTGCACGAACTGAATGCAACCGGCTGCTGTGAATTTATCTGCGAGCCTTATTCTCACGGCTTGTCTTCACTCATCAGCGAAGAATGCTTCCGTGAAGAAGTTGAACGCATGCGCCGCAAAGTGAAAGATTACTTCGGACAGGAACCGAAGGTATTCCGTAACTCCAGCTTGATTTATGACAACGAAATCGGTGGTATCGTGGCAAGCATGGGATTCAAGGGTATGCTGATTGAAGGTGCAAAACATGTACTGGGATGGAAGAGTCCTCACTACCTGTATCACTGCACGGAGAACCCGAACCTGAAGCTGCTGATGCGTGACTTCAAGTTGTCGGATGATATCAGCCTGCGCTTCTCTAACTCTGACTGGAACGAATATCCGCTGTTTGCCGACAAGTACATCGGATGGATTGCTTCTATGCCGGAAAATGAGCAGGTAATCAATATTTTCATGGAACTGTCTGCACTGGGTGTATTCCAGCCGCTTTCTTCCAACATCCTGGAATTCCTGAAGGCGTTGCCGGTATGTGCTAAGCAGCAGGGCATCACATTCTCTACTCCTTCTGAAATCGTTACCAAACTGAAATCGGTTGACATGATGGACGTGCCTTATCCGATGTCATGGGTAGACGAAGAAAGAGACATCAGCCCGTGGTTGGGTAACGTGATGCAGCGTGAAGCCTTCAACAAATTGTACAGCGTGGCAGAACGCGTATATCTGTGCGAAGACAAGCGTATCAAACAGGACTGGTATTACTTGCAGGCCAGCAACAACTTCCGTTTCATGACTACTAAGGAAACCGGTGTGGCATTGAACAGAGGTATCTATGATTCTGCATACGATGCGTTTACCAACTACATGAATATCCTGGGCGATTTCCTGGGACGTGTGGATGCGTTGTATCCGGTAGACATGGACAATGAAGAACTGGGCTCACTGCTGACTACTATCAAGAATCAGGGAGAAGAACTGGTACAGTTGAATGATGAGGTAGCCAAACTGAAGAAAGCCTTGGCTAAGGCTGAAAAACAGGCCGGCGAAAAGAAGGCTGAAAAGAAGGAGACTGCTGCTAAGACAACTGCCAGAAAGACTAAAAAATAAGAATTATTCTTCACTTAAAGCAGAGGGGAAGTAACTGGTTTTTCGGTTGCTTCAAATAAAGGAACAGGATGTGGTAAGGGGAAGCCATGTCTTGTTCCTTTTCTTGTTTGCGGACCGGCGTTTTTGGGGAAACGAAGAACCTGGAGTTGGTTGGGCTCACAGGGTGGCCTGTCGGGGGATAACCGGTTATTCCATTCCGGATAACCGTGAATTTCTCTTTCTTCCGTTTAGTAAAAGAAACCACCTGCAGGAACCAAAAACAACCGCCAGCGCAGTTTTAAGAATCAACGTCTTCATTTCATTAATCGGCGACGCTGATTAATAAAACCGAAGCGGTAAGGCAAATATCATTCAAGACGGTGGCATGAAACAAATCAGATACTGTAATGTATATGCCGGCTCATTTGCAAAAATAATCCGATGAATCCTTCCGCCGTTATCCGGAGAGTCTTTCTGTCTCAAATTCTCTAAATATCCAGACTTGGCCCATAAATGCACCAGATTTTTACGTGGATGTGCATTTTTCTCTTGATATTATGTAACTTTGTGTCGCTTTGAGGCTGCTGGAAGCCGGTACGGTACTGCCGGAGTGCTTCGCCGACTGCCTTTGTGGGAGTCCGGATGCCAATCGGTGCACGCTTTGCATTGCGCCGCAGCCCGTGAATAATGAGTAAGAAAGTTTGTTTTTAATTAGAAATGATTTGCCAAGTGGAAGATACCTATAAAACCATTCTCAGCCGTTCGGAATCGATTTATACCGAAAAAAGGAGTAAGTTCATCGCCATTGCGCTTCCCGTACGTACGTTGTCCGAAGTCAAGGATTACCTGGAGGAATACCAGAAGAAATATTATGACGCCCGGCACGTATGCTATGCCTATATGCTGGGAGCAGAGCGGAAGGAGTTCCGTGCCAATGACAACGGCGAACCCTCGGGAACGGCAGGGAAACCGATTCTGGGGCAGATCAATTCGAAGGAACTGACGGACGTCCTGGTAATCGTGGTCCGCTACTTCGGCGGAATCAAACTGGGCACGAGCGGACTCATCGTGGCTTACCGTACTGCAGCCGCGCAGGCGCTGGAGGAGGCGGAGGTGATAGAGAAGACCGTGGACGAGGAAGTGACGGTGATTTTTGAATATCCGTTTATGAACGACGTCATGCGCATCGTTAAGGAAGAGGAACCGGAGATTCTGGAGCAGACATACGACATGGACTGCCTGATGCGCCTCCGTATCCGCAAGTCGGCAATGCCCCGCATGCGGGCACGGCTGGAGAAAGTGGAAACCCTGCGTTTTCCCGAGCCGGTGTAACGGTATTGTAATACTAATGACATAATCTGTTTATCCCGGCATCCTACTTTTGCTCCCGGAAAATAAAAAAACAAAGTTGAGCAAAAGAAATATGATAAAACGAAGTATGTTGGTTCTGGGAATTGCGGGCTGTGCATGCACTGCAGCCCATGCCGGTAATTCCGATGCGGAAACGCAGACAAACACACCGAAAGGTAAGGCGATAATCACCATTTATTCTGACATCCATTCCGGATTCGGACAGGTAAACGATGACCGGGGCTTTAATCTTGACAGAGCTTATCTGGGTTACCAGTATGATTTGTCCGGATCACTGCAGATAAAGGCTGTGGCCGACTTCGGTCAGGTTAAGGAGGTGAATGACTATCAGAGGATAGGTTTCATCAAAAATGCACTGGTTTCCTGGAAGCGGAACAAATGGACGCTGAATGCCGGCTTGATTTCTACTACTCAGTTCAAGTTGCAGGAAGACTTTTGGGGAAAGCGTTATATCATGAAATCTTTCCAGGATGAATATAAATTCGGCAGCAGTGCCGACCTGGCTGTCTCGGCTGCTTATTCATTCAATTCCATTATTTCGGCAGATGCGATTGTAGCCAATGGAGAAGGTTACAAGAGACTGCAGGTACAGGACGGTCTGCTGTATGGAGCAGGCGTTACCCTTACTCCGTGTAAAGGTCTTTCTGTACGTCTGTACGGATCGTACAATGAGGGAACCCAGCCTTCGGAAAAAGGCATCGTCAGCTTCGCCTCGTTTGTGGGATACAAGCATACTGACTTCTCGGTGGCTGCCGAATACAATTATCAGAAAAACAGCAATTATACTTCCGGATGCGACCAGGGGGGTGTTTCGGTATATGCCAATGTGAACCTGAACAAGAAAGTCGGACTCTTCGGACGCTGGGATTATCTGGAGTCGAAAGGACGCTGGAACATCGATGCCGACGGAATGACCGGGGTGGTCGGAGCCGAATTCAAATTGGGAAAATACATTTCCCTGTCTCCGAACTTCCGGATCAATGTGCCGAAGGCGGACAATTCTCCGAATGTATATTATGCTTACCTGAATGCTTCCTTCGCAATCTGATGAGGGGCTTCGGAAACTGTGAATCTTAATCGAAAACAACTATTATACTAATTTACATAGCAATGAAAAAGTATTATTATCCTTTGGTAGCAGGCTTGATGGCAATGGCTGTATGCGCCTGCGGTGGACAGAAATCAAGTGGTGAATCAGTAGAACTGACTGGGGCTGGAGCTACGTTTCCTCTGCCTTTTTACAATATGACTTTTGAAGGATACAGTGCAACGCACGCCGACCGTGTATCTTATGGTGGCATCGGCAGTGGCGGTGGTGTACGTAACCTGAAGGACGGAATCGTGGACTTTGCGGGAAGTGATGCGTTCCTGAGCGACAAGGAAATGACTGAAATGCCGGCTGTGGTACATATCCCGACCTGTATGGGAGCGGTGGTACTGGCTTACAACTTGCCGGATGTAGTGAAACTGAATCTGTCGGGTGAGGTGATTGCCGATATCTATGCCGGAAAGATTACTGACTGGAACGATGCTCGCCTGCAGGAACTGAATCCGGACGTGAAACTGCCGGCCAAGAAAATCATTCTGGCTTTCCGTTCGGACGGTAGCGGTACGACTTTCGTGTTTACCGATTACCTGTCAAAGGTCAGCGAAAACTGGAAGAATACCTACGGGGCAGGAAAGACAGTTGACTTCCCTGTCGGACAGGCTGCAAAAGGTAATCCGGGTGTAGCCGGCATCATTGCACAGACTCCTTATTCTTTGGGATACATCGGTTCTGAATATGCATTTGCACAGAAGATTCCTTGTGCCAGTGTCATCAATGCACAGGGTGAGGCCGTACTGCCGGATACAAAGAGCATTTCTGCGGCTGCCGGTGAGATTCCGCAGGATACCCGCTGCTCCATTACCAATGCCGATGCACCGGGAGCTTATCCTATCAGCTGTTTCACCTGGTTGCTGATTTACAAGGAACAGGATTATTCAAGCCGTTCTGAAGCTCAGGCAAAGGCTACACTGGAACTGATGAAATACATTCTGAGCGACAGCATCCAGCAGACTACAGAGGCTGTACATTATGCTCCGCTGCCTAAGAAGGCTGTCGAACTGAGCTTGAACAACCTGAAAGAGGTAACTTACAAAGGTCAGCCGGTTCTGAAATAAGCAGACGCAATAAAGGTTTAACTTGATAAAGTAAGATCGGTTATGCAAGACAAGATATTCAGAGGCTTGCTGATTGCATCGGCTGTGGTTATTCCAATCATCGGTGGGGGAATTGTCTATTCCCTCACAGCCGATGCTTCCGGAGCGTTTGAACACTTTGGATTCTGGAATTTCATATTTTCGGACGACTGGGTGACCACATCGGGAAAAGAAAGCTATGGAGCACTTCCGTTCATTACGGGTACGTTGCTGACTACCTTTCTGGCATTGCTCATGTGCATCCCGTTTTCCTTGCCGGTGGCCCTGTTTACGGGTGAGTATTTCCGGGGAAAGAAGATTGCGGCCATATTGGGTACGGTAGTCGACCTGCTGGCAGGTATCCCTTCCATCATTTACGGTTTGTGGGGATTCTACGTGCTGCGCAACGTGTTCATGCATCTTAATCTTTCTCCTCAGGGCTCAGGTATCCTTACGGCAGCCTTCGTGCTGGCCATCATGATTGTGCCCTATGCCTCTTCACTGAGTGCCGAATTCATCAAGATGGTTCCTTCCGACCTGAAGGAAGGGGCGTATGCGATGGGGGCCACACGGGCGGAGGTCATCCGGCGGATCATTTTCCCGATGGCAGGTTCCGGTATTTTTTCGGCCTATATCCTGGCAATCGGACGTGCACTGGGAGAGACCATGACGGTGACGATGCTGATCGGAAATACCAACCAGATTCCGGATACGCTCCGTACTACGGGAAATACAATGGCAAGTATCATCGCCAACCAGTTTGGTGAGGCTGACGGTCTGAAGCTTTCCTCGCTGATTGCCATCGGACTGTTGCTCTTCCTGATTACTGCCATTATCAACCTGATCGGAAAGATGTTGATTCGAAAAGCAAGACATGTGTAATTTCTTCTAAGATAATATGATAACAAAAGATAAGAATATACAAGTCCGTATTCTGAAAAACCGGTTGCTTTACATCGGTGTCTGTCTGTTGTCGGCACTCACCGCGATACCGCTGCTGGCTATTCTGGGAGAAGTGCTGATTAAGGGATGGAATCAGTTGGGATGGTCGTTTTTTACGGAGGCCACTCCGAATGCCTATAAGGCCATGATGGCGGCTGCGGCCGGAGAGAGTGTGCCCGGAGGTATTGCCAATGGTATCATTGGTACGTTCCTGATGCTGTTGCTGGCCTCTGTAGTGGCCATACCGGTGGGTATTTTCTGTGGTATCTGTCTTTCCGAATACCGGAAGAGCTGGTTTGCTACGGTAGTGAGTTACCTGACCGACCTGCTTCAGGGAACGCCTTCCATCATCATCGGTATCATTACGTATATCTGGGTGGTAGTGCCCATGAAAGGATATTCGGCCTTTGCCGGAAGTGTGGCCTTGTTTATCATGATGCTTCCGCTCATTATCCGTTCTACGGAAGAAACCATGAAGGCCTTGCCCGAAACGCTGAAGGAAGCCGGACTGGCGCTGGGAGGAAGTTATTGGAGGGTGATGCTCCAGGTAATGCTGCCTTCTGCACTGGGCAGTATCTTTACCGGTATCCTGCTGTCTATCTCGAGAGTCGTGGGAGAAACGGCGCCGCTGATGTTTACCGCCCTGGGCGGGGCTGCCATCAGCTGGAATATGGCCCGTCCGATGTCGGCAGTGCCTTTGCTGATATGGGAGTTCTTCAACGATCCTAATTTGCAGAACCTGGTATGGGGAGCTTCTCTCTTCCTGCTGACATTTGTGTTGTGTTTGAATTTATTGGCTAAAAGACTTGCGAAAAAATGGAAAATATAAAAGAACCTATCTTACAGATGAAGGATGTGTGTATTTCGTACACTTCTGATACAATGGCTGTGAAACACGTATCGGCCAGCATACAGCGGAATACGATTACTGCCATCATGGGACCGTCGGGATGCGGAAAGAGTACGCTGCTGCGTGCGGTCAACCGGATGCATGAGTTGTATAAGAATATCCGTGTGACCGGGGAAATCCTGTTGAACGGAGAGAACGTGCTGGCAATGGAGCCGATTGAGGAACGGCGCAAGATCGGTATGGTGTTCCAGCGTCCGAATCCGTTCCCGACCATGAATATTTACGACAACGTGCTTGCGGGCTACCTGCTGAACGGCATCCGTCTGTCGAAGAGTGAGAAGGACGAGATTGTGGAGCGCAACCTGCGCAACGTGGCTTTGTGGGATGAGGTGAAGGATTCGCTGACCAAACGGGGAACGTTCCTTTCGGGAGGACAGCAGCAGCGTCTTTGCATCGCGCGTTCATTGGCGCTTCAGCCGGATGTCCTGCTGATGGATGAGCCGACTTCGGCCTTGGACCCGATTGCTACCAAGTATATCGAGGAACTGATTCTGCAGTTGAAGAAGGATGTGACGATTCTGATTGTGACGCACAACATGTCGCAGGCCATGCGTATTTCCGATTATTCGATGTTCATGTTCTTGGGCGAACTGGTGGAATATGACCGTACGGACAAGATGTTCGATTCACCCAGCGACGAGCGTACACGTGCTTATCTGACGGGTAAAATGGGATAAGTATCTGAAGGATGTCTGTGGGGGATGTCCGGAGGAAATGAAGATACAGGAGTATCTCAGGAAGCAGTTGTTTGCTGCTACTGGGAGACTCCTTTTTTATTTTCGGGCAAATGGCCGGAGGGGAAAGAAATGACATGGAAAAGGCCCTTGTCAGACTGAATATCCGGATGGGAAAGGGGGAAAATCTGATATTAAAAAGGGTAAAAGGATGTATATGACACATAAATTTCTTATATATATGCTTTTTCTTGCAAAAAATGATATCTTTGCGAAAAGAATAGGCTGAAAATAATAGTAAGATGCCGCCTGTAACGGGCGGATGAGGCAGGGATTTCCTGAGATGATTGGGTAAAGAACATTTTTTTGAACGAAAGAAGACTGGTCTGCTGTCGGGGTGACAGGAGACGGATGCACAGCACAAATATTGAATGTGAGTTCCTTTAAGTTGAGAGGTTATTTGGTGGAATGTTATTTATTGATGAGATACAATAACTGAATGGAAACACTTTAATAACTTAACTTAAACTATTTATGAAAGAAGATTGTAGAAAGGGAAGCACTGTTTCACCCAATGCTTTCCTGGTGGCAGTCACATCGGCTGCCCTGTTCCTGGGAAAGGGAACTTTCTCTTATGCGGCGGCTCCTTTGCCTGTCCTTGAGCCGCAGTCGCAGACCAAATCGGAAGTCATTGTTGTCACCGTAGTGGATACCAAGGGCGATCCTGTCATCGGGGCGAATGTCATCGAAAAGGGAACGACCAACGGCGGTATTTCCGACGTGGAGGGTCACGTGAGGATCAGTGTGGCCCTGAATCAGATTCTTCAGGTTTCTTTTGTGGGCTACCAGACGCAGGAAGTGGAGGCTTCTCCCGATCTGAGGGTTGTCCTGCGGGAAGACTCGGAGGCGCTGGATGAGGTGGTCGTGGTGGGCTATGGCTCGCAGAAACGGATCAACCTGACCGGTGCGGTGTCGAGTGTGGATGTCGGTAAGATGATCGACAGCCGTCCGGTGGCCGATATCGGCCGGGCACTGCAGGGTGCGGTTTCCGGGTTGTCGGTAACGACCGGTTCCGGAGAAATCGGCTCTTCGCCTACCTTGAAAATCCGCGGGAGCATCGGCTCTCCGAACGGCAGTGCCAATCCGCTGATACTGGTCGACAACGTGGAGGTATCGGATATCTCACTGGTGAATCCCGATGACATCGAGAACATTTCTGTCTTGAAGGATGCGGCTTCGGCCTCCATCTATGGAGCCCGGGGAGCGTTTGGTGTGGTCCTGATTACGACGAAGGCCAAGAACCGGAACGACCGCTTTTCGGTGAACTACAGCAATAATTTCGCATGGCGCACCCCTACGGTGACTCCCCGCCAGTTGCCGGGCTGGCAGCAGGCGGATATCAACCTGAAAGGGGTTGTCAACCAGTCGAAGGGCAGTGCCGGCTTTTATGACGTGGTGGGCAACATGAGGGTGGACGCTGCGGCGGTCCGGAAAATGAAGGAGTACTGGGAGAACTACGGCTACGGAGAGCAGTTCGGCCCCGAGATGGTGTATGGCCGTGATTTTGAGTTCCGCGACGGAGGAATGTTTTTCTACCGTACCTGGGACTGGTATGACATGTATATCCGCAACTGGTCTCCTCAGCAGACGCACACGCTTTCGGTAAATGGCGGAAACGGAAGGACCAGCTATAACATTGCACTGGGATACATCAATCAGGAGGGTATGATGAAGGTGAATACCGATGAGTATACCCGTTACAATGCGAATGTGTCACTGAATTCGGACCTGAACAAGTACCTTTCGCTGAGGGCCGGAGTGATGTATACGCGTGCGGAATATGACAAGCCGTTCAACTACAGCAGCGAGCTGTACGATCCGTTGTATTATCTGTATCGCTGGCAGCCGATTTATCCGTACGGTACTTTCGAGGGCAAGGATTTCAGAAACGTGCTGACCGACCAGCTGCATGCGCCCAAGACGACGGAGATACAGGAGTTTTTCCGGTTGAGCGGGGGACTTACGCTCCGGCTGTTTACTGATTTCACGCTGGATGTCGATGCGGTCTACACGCACGACGATACCCGGTTCAAGAAAAACGGTACTCCTTCGTGGGTGAACGGATATAATATCTTTTCTCCGGTCAATACGCTGGAGGAACTGAGAAAGGGGTATGGCAACTATCAGACGGAGGCGTACGATTATGTGCACCAGGAGTATGGGCTGACGGAGAATCTGACGGCCAATGTGGTGGCTACGTATTCGCACAACTGGAAGGGACATGAACTGAAGGTGATGGGCGGTTCGAACATCGAAAAGAGCAAGTTCGAGTTTTTCAGTGCACGGCGGATGGATCTGCTTGAGCCCGACCGGCCTGAGCTGAATCTGGCAACGGGGCTGCAGACGAACAACAGTGAGCACACCTGGTGGGCAGTGGCCGGTTTCTTCGGCCGTATCAATTATTCGTATAAGGATAAGTACATGCTTGAGCTGAACGGCCGTTACGACGGTTCTTCCCGTTTCCCGTCGGGACAGAAGTTTGCTTTCTTCCCTTCGATGTCGGCTGGATACCGTATTTCGGAAGAGGCCTTCATGCAAAAACTGAAACCGTACCTGAGTTCGCTGAAGTTCCGTGCGTCCTGGGGAATGATCGGTAATCAGGATGTGGGAACCGACCGGTTTATATCGACTTTGTCGACCACTCAGGACAACTGGGTTATCGACGGCCAGAAAGTGCAGTCTACTCAAATGCCGACACTGGTGTCTTCCCGCCTGCGCTGGGAAAAGGTGACCACACTGGATGCCGGAGTGGATGCGCGTTTCTTTAACGATGAACTGGGGGTTACGTTCGACTGGTATAACCGCCGGACGAGTGATATTCTCACTACGGCGAACTTGCCGTGGGTACTGGGGGCGGAGGCTCCGTATGAGAATCTGGGAGTGATAGAGACTCCGGGATGGGAGATTGCGGTCGACTGGAGTCATGTGTTCGGCAATGGTTTCCGCCTGGGACTGAACGCTTCTTTGTCGGATTATATTACCCGGGTGACCCGGTGGACCAATAATACGGGTATCCCGACTTATGGTATGGGTGACGGATGGTGGAGCTCGGCTTACTATAAGGAGGGCATGACGCTTGGGGATATCTGGGGACTGCAGTTTGACCGTTTCCTGACTGCGGACGATTTTAATGCCGACGGTAGTCTGAAAGCCGGACTGCCCGACCAGACGGAGGTGTTCCCCAGCGGATATCGTCTGGCTCCGGGTGACGTGCTGTACAAGGATGTGGACGGAGACGGTGCGGTGACCAAGGGTACGACGGTCGACAAACCGGGCGACCTGCGTGTCATCGGTAATGCGATGCCCCGCTTTCAGTTTGGCTTCGGCGTAAATGCTGCCTGGAAAGGGGTGGATGTGAACCTGTTCTTCCAGGGTGTGGGCAAGAAGGATCTCTGGGCTGCCGGCAACCAGGTATTGCCGGGATTTACCAGCGGAGAACCGTATTATGCGGGTGCGGAGGATTACTGGACACCGGAGAATCCGGGGGCTTTTTATCCGCGTCCGATGGTCTACTCGCAGACTACTGATGGAAATTATCAGATCAACGACCGTTATCTGTTGCACATGGCTTACGTCCGCCTGAAGACACTGACGGTGGGATACAGTTTCCCGCAGGAGTGGATGAAGAAGCTCCGGGTGCAGGGCTTGCGGGTGTATTTTACCGGAGAAAACCTGTTTACCTTCGATGGCGTGAAGCCGGCGATTGACCCGGAAATCGAAATACGTACGGTGGGAACCCGTTCGGACCAGCGTAATTTCGGACGGAGCTATCCTTTCCAGAAAACCGTTTCGTTTGGTGTACAACTGAGTTTATAATCTTAAACATATGGAATTTATGAAAATACGAATGATATTGTGTCTTTGCTCGCTGGCTGCCTTCTTGTCGGGCTGTGAAGATTTTCTGACCAGAGAGCCTTTGGACAAACAGACTAACGCGACTTACTGGCAGACGGAATCGTCTCTGCGTTCTTATGCACAGGATTTTTATTCCGGTTTTTTCCCGGGATATGCCCAGGATTACCGTACTTTCGGCGGTTTCTTTTCGGGGGATAATTTTACGGATGATTTCCTGAATCTTTCCGGAGGGGAACTGTATTTCCCGACTTCGGCAATTACGGACATCAATGCCTCTACTTCGGTGTGGGAGGAGAATTATGACCGGATTTACAAGGCGAATGTGATGATTGAGCAGATACCGGAAATGGATCTTTCGGAAGAGGTGAAGAATCATTGGATGGGAATTGCACGTTTTTTCCGGGCCATGGCTTACAGTGCGCTCGCCAAGGTTTATGGCGGTGTGCCGTATATCGATAAGGTAATCCGCCCCGAGGAAGACTCCGGCGAGTTGTATAAGGACCGTTCGCCTTATCCTTTCGTGGCACAGAAAATCCTTGAGGATTATCTGTTTGCGGTGCAGAATGTGCGTACCGAGGACGGTCGTCTGCAGGTAAACCGCTATGTGGTGGGGGCGTACATGTCGCGTGACCTGCTGTATCATGCTACCTGGTTGAAATACCATGGGACGACGGTCGGACCGTCTTCGAAGCCGGTAGACGGGAAGGAAATCAGGCAACTGCTGGACGGTGCCATCCAGGGAGCGAAGACGGTGATGGATTCGCAGTTGTTCCGGATAGGAAATACGTATACGGAACTGTTTGCTTCCGAAGACCTGCACAAGAATCCTGAGATTGTGTGGTACCGTGAATATGCCGACGGAGTGTACTGTAACGCACTGATGTCGTATAATGCAGGCGAAAATCAGTCGCAGGGAGGGATTACCCAGGATGCAGTAGAGAGTTATCTTTGCAGCGACGGGTTGCCTGTCGGTCAGTCGCCGCTGTATAAGGGAAAGGATCATCCGGGTATCCGGGAGGCTTTCCAGAACCGTGACCCGCGTCTTTACCAGACGGTAGCCGATTCGCTCCGGGTATTGAGTGCCATGGGAGTCTCTTATACCGCAGGGGCTTCTCCTACCGGATATGCATCGAAAAAGTTTCTGAACGATGCGTGGTTTGCTGCAGGCTCTCCTTTCTGCAAGAACATCCAGAGTCCGGCCGATGCTCCTTGTTTCCGCTATGCGGAGGTCCTGCTGAATTATGTGGAAGCCAGATACGAGGTGAGCCGGGTAGGGGGAGAGGCCTTTTCTCAGGCCGACCTTGATCTGACCATCAACCGCCTGCGCGACCGGCAACTGGTGAAGTGGGGAGAAAAGACCGGAAAGAAAATGCCTCCTGTCACGCTTTCGGGAGACGGACTGATGGTGAACGGGGCGCGCATCAACGATCCGGCACGCGACCCGGAGGTGGCACCGGTCTTGTGGGAAATACGCCGGGAACGCCGTGTGGAACTGATCCTGGAGGGACGCCGTGGAGAGGATCTCCGCCGTTGGGCCAAGTATGAGTATCTGAATTCGGGGACTCCTGAGGGATATCCTTCAAAAACCTTCCTGGGGGCTTATCTGGCTCTTGCCGATTATCCGGGAATGAAGGCTACGGACGAGAAGGGAGAACAGGTGCTGGTGCTGTTTGACCCGAAGGATCCTTCGAACAAGCATTCCGAAAAAGGGTATATCGATTATCTCCGTAATCCGAAGGCCCGCGTTTTCAAGAAGGGAGAACTGGCTTCCGAGCGTTGTTACTTGCGGGCGGTTCCGGTATCCCAGATTGGAGTGTACAAGGATAAAGGGTTTACCCTGACGCAGAATCCGGGATGGGAATGACCGGTGGATTTTAAAGAAGGAAGGGTCGGATAACCGGCCGTTCCGCTCCCCCGATAGGGAACTGTAATTCTTTATTTTACGGTTCCCTGTCGGGGGATTTCTGTTTTTTCTTTCTTACAACCATTTTTTTCTTACATATTCATCGGATTGACAGAAAAAAATGGCGCAAAAAATGTGGCCATATGATAAAACTCAGTAACTTTATACTCAAGGAAACCGGAGAAAGACCATGGACAGGTTGGCAGTCGGATGTGGCTTTCGCTGGACCTGGATGAATTGATGTATTAACCTGTTAGATTGGATTCGCGCCGAAGAGCCGAAGTGTGATACGATGAAAAAACTGATTTGTATATTATGCCTGATGACCGCGGTATTTGGAACAGCCTGCGAATACAGCGGAGAGGAAGTGGGAACCGTTCAGCTACAGGGGCCTGATTCACCGGACGGTGTCTCGCAATTGCTGTTGCCCGAACGTCAGACCAAGATCTGGAAGGCTTCGGATATACATCTGACCAAGGAATTATTGTACGACCGATATACGTTGAAGGACGAATATCCCTACAAGGATACGGTGAGAAGCTTCAAGTGGAAGGCCATCAAGAAGTGCCTGGCATTCATAGAGAACATGCAGCAGGATACGACCTTGCAGTGGGCCGTGCTTTCGAATTGCAAGAACCTGAACGGGGAGGCTTCTCTAGTGCGCCGTTACGTACGGAACGAATACAAGCGGGTTTCGGATACCTTGGGAGTGGAACGCTATCAGTCGGTTCCTCTGTACCTGCCGTCCGACACACTGATGCCCGAGCGTTACGGAAGAGACGGTACGCTGGTGCGGATTGCGGCCGAGTACGGCGGATTCTACAAGGTGTATCCGGTTGCGATTCCGGGTAAGTGGATGATTCCGGTCCGCTATGTCAACAAACTGCCTTTTAATGTGGTGTTTCATCATGTGATTATCGTCGACCGTGCCGACCAGCACATTGCTACTCTAGAAAGGGCCGGTGACGGGGAGTGGAAGATACGGAGCATGAATCCGGCAACCACCGGACAGCATCGTCCTCCTTATGCACAGGAGACACCGCTGGGCATGTTTCTGTTGCAGCAGAAAAAAGAGAAGATGGTGTTTCTGAAAGACGGCGGTTCGCATGTAGGAGGGTATGCACCCTATGCCAGCCGCTTCACGAACGGTGCCTATATACACGGGGTGCCGGTGAATGTGCCTGCTACCCAAATGATTGAATACAGTTGGTCGCTGGGAACAGTGCCCCGCTCTCACATGTGCGTCCGGAATGCGACTTCTCATGCCAAGTTTGTGTACGACTGGGCCCCTACGCGCAAAACGTTAATTATCGTAATTGGCTAAATTTTAACTAATTATCGGCTGATGGATTCTAAATAAATGTGTAACTTTGCGGCTTGAAAATTTTTAGCACAATAGTTACATGAAGAAATTCTATTTATCCTTCCTTTTTCTGCTGGGCTTGTCCGTATCGGGACTGTCTGCTCAGGTAGTGGAGAAGGTACTTGATATCCTGGGAAAAGACAGTTTGCCGGCTTCGGCAGCAGCGGTTACGGCCGATTCGGACTCTGTGTCGCTGGCGGCTGTGCGACAAGAGCTGGCAGCAGCTAAACTGAATGAGGCGAACCTCCGGATGGAGATTGAACAGATAAAGCTGGCTGCGTATGCGGCCGATTCCCTGAAATTAGCCGGTCAGAAACAGCGTATCGATTCTTTACGGCAAGAAGTTACAGGGGTGCCGGTGGTGGTAGAAGGTGATACCCTGTTCTATTTTTATGCCAAGCGGGGAGGACATACGCCCCAGCAGCGCGCGGAGAATGTGGCAGCTGATATTGCGGAACTGGGAAAACTGCTCAACTTGCAGCCGGACTCTGTGTACGTGGAAAGCAGTGACATCGTGACGGATGTGATGTACAAGGGAAAGGTGCTTGTCTCTTTCACCGACATGGACGGCTTATGGGAAAACTGTACGCGCGACCAGTTGGCTGCAGACAAGCGTCTGGTCATCATGGAGAAGTTGCACCAGATGAAAGAGTCGCACGGACTGCTGCAGCTGGGCAAGCGGATTGTGTACTTTATCCTGGTGCTGGTGGGGCAGTATCTGTTGTTCCGGGTTACCAACTGGTTGTTCCGCAAACTGAAACTGCGCATCGTCCGCCTGAGAAATACGCGGCTGAAGCCCTTCTCGATTCAGGATTATGAATTGCTCGATACCTTGAAACAGGTGAAACTGCTGGTCTTCCTGGCCAGTCTGGTCCGTTATGTCATCATGTTCCTGCAGCTGTTGCTTACCGTACCGCTGCTGTTCTCCATTTTCCCTCAGACCAAGGATCTGGCATATCAGTTGTTCTCGTATATCTGGAATCCGGTGAAGAGCATTTTTATCGGAGTGGTGGATTATATCCCTAACCTGTTTACTATCTTCATTATCTATATGGCTGTCAAATACCTGGTCCGCCTGTTCCGTTACCTGGCAGACGAGGTACAGTCAGAACACTTGAAACTGAGAGGGTTCTATCCCGACTGGGCCATCCCGACTTACCACATCATCCGTTTCCTGCTGTATGCCTTCATGCTGGCCATGATTTATCCTTACCTGCCGGGTTCTAATTCGGGCGTGTTCCAGGGGATTTCGGTCTTTGTGGGTCTGATTGTCTCACTGGGATCGAGTACGGTAATCGGCAATATCATTGCCGGGCTGGTAATCACTTACATGCGTCCTTTCAAGATCGGCGACTGCATCAAACTGAACGATACTACGGGAAATGTGGTGGAGAAGACTCCGCTGGTAACCCGTATCCGCACCCCCAAAAATGAGGTGGTGACTATTCCTAATTCATTTGTGATGTCATCGCATACCGTGAACTTCAGTCAGTCGGCCCGTGAGTATGGCCTGATTATCCATTCGGAGGTGAGTATCGGATACGATGTACCCTGGCGGACCGTCAACAAACTTCTGGTGGAGGCTGCGCTGAATACTCCCGGGGTAGTGGATGATCCGCGTCCGTTTGTCCTTTCCACTTCCCTGAGCGACTGGTATCCGGTGTATCAGGTGAATGCCTATATCAAGGATGCCGACCGTCTGGCCGAGATTTATTCAGACCTTCATCAGAATATCCAGGACCGCTTCAATGAGGCCGGTGTGGAAATCATGTCGCCGCATTATATGGCCGTACGTGACGGTAATGCCTCGACGATTCTGCCTAAGGAAGGCGAAGAGGAATAATGCGTTCCGGATATCGGGAGATTGATTTTTTATGTTACACCATTAATCAGAAAAAATAAGCATGTTTGTATTACGCATATCATTGGTTGTCTTATTGCTTTTCTTTCATTCATTCGATACCCTGGTCGGTGAAGCTGCCTGTCCGCTCGGAAAAGTCAGTCCCGATGCCTTGGCAGACTCTCCGGAGGTGCTTTATCAGGAAATGGCACTGGAGGGGAAGGTGAGTTATGTGCCTTTCTCTCAGGCCGTGCAGGGATACCGTAAGATTCAGCAGCGACGCAGGGATATCCTGACACTGATTGATTTTTCAAAGCCTTCTACCGAACCGCGGCTTTATGTGTTCGACATGAAGCAGCGCAAGATACTTTATACTTCTGTCGTTGCCCACGGACGGAACAGCGGGGGCAACTATGCTACGTCCTTTTCCAATGAGAACGGTTCGTATAAAAGTTCTCTGGGCTTTTACCTGACCGAATCGACCTATCAGGGGAAGAATGGTTATTCGCTGATATTGAACGGACTGGAAAAGGGAGTAAACGACCGCGCCAGGGAACGTGCCATTGTAGTGCACGGGGCCGCATATGCCAACCCTTCCGTAGCCCGTAACGGAGGACGTCTTGGCCGTAGCCTGGGCTGTCCGGCCGTGCCCGAGAAGCTGTCACGCCCCATCATCGATGCCATCAAGGGAGGCAGCGTACTGTACATTTACGCTCCGGTACCCGAGTACCTGGCCCAGAGTGCTATCTTGGGCTCATCGGCCAGTCTTTGACCGCTTGTTGTCTTTTTGTCGTGATTTATGGACCTTCCATAGGCTTTGTGCTTCTTATTTTATTGCATAAGTCAAAAACAAGTGCTACCTTTGTCCGGAATTTGTAAGTCCGACAGGAAACGGCAGGGTTCTGTCCTTCCTGATTGAAATATAGAAACTAGAACTCAATAAATAATAATAACATGTTCAGAAGTCATACTTGTGGCGAATTGAGACTCGCCGATACTGGCAAGAACGTGACACTGTCCGGATGGGTACAGCGTACACGTAAAATGGGAGGAATGACCTTCGTTGACCTCCGCGACCGTTATGGTATCACTCAGTTGGTATTCAACACTGAGAACAATGCAGAACTTTGTGAACGTGCCAATCATCTGGGACGTGAATTCGTGATTCAGGTGAAGGGTACGGTAAGCGAACGCTCCAGCAAAAACAATAATATTCCTACCGGAGAAATTGAAATCATCGTATCGGAACTGAATATCCTGAATACTGCGCTGACTCCTCCGTTCACTATCGAGGACAATACCGATGGTGGAGATGACCTGCGTATGAAATACCGTTACCTCGACCTGCGCCGTACGGCTGTCCGCAAGAATCTGGAACTTCGTCACCGTATGACGATGGAGGTACGCCGTTACCTCGACAGCAAAGGATTCCTCGAAGTGGAGACTCCGATGCTGATCGGTTCTACTCCGGAAGGTGCGCGCGACTTCGTGGTTCCTTCTCGTATGAACCCGGGACAGTTCTATGCACTGCCACAGTCTCCGCAGACATTGAAGCAGCTGCTGATGGTTTCTGGTTTCGACCGTTATTTCCAGATTGTAAAATGCTTCCGTGACGAAGACCTCCGTGCCGACCGTCAGCCTGAGTTTACTCAGATTGACTGCGAGATGAGTTTCGTAGAACAGGAAGACATCATCCAGATGTTCGAAGGTATGGCCAAGCATTTGTTCAAGGAACTGCGCGGTGTGGAACTGACTGAACCGTTCCTCCGTATGCCGTGGGCGGATGCCATGAAATATTACGGTAGCGACAAACCGGACTTGCGTTTCGGTATGAAGTTCGTGGAACTGATGGATATTCTGAAGGGATACGGCTTCTCTGTATTCGATAATGCCGCTTACATCGGTGGTATCTGTGCCGAAGGTGCGGCAACTTACACCCGTAAGCAGCTCGACCAGCTGACTGATTTCGTTAAACGTCCTCAGATTGGTGCGAAAGGATTGGTATACGCACGTGTGGAAGCTGACGGCAACGTGAAGTCAAGCGTTGACAAATTCTATTCTCAGGAAGTACTGCAGCAGATGAAGGAAGCCTTCGGTGCAAAACCGGGTGACCTGATCCTGATTCTGAGCGGTGACGACGTGATGAAGACACGCAAGCAGTTGTGTGAACTCCGTCTGGAAATGGGTAATCAGTTGGGCTTGCGCGACAAGAACCAGTTTGCCTGCCTGTGGGTAGTTGACTTCCCGATGTTCGAGTGGAGCGAAGAGGAAGGCCGTCTGATGGCTATGCACCATCCGTTTACTCATCCGAAAGACGAAGACATTCCATTGCTGGATACCGATCCGGCAGCAGTCCGTGCCGATGCATACGACATGGTCATCAATGGAGTAGAAGTGGGTGGAGGTTCTATCCGTATCCACGATTCTCAGCTGCAGGCAAAGATGTTCGAAATTCTGGGATTCACTCCGGAAAAGGCACAGGAACAGTTTGGCTTCCTGATGAACGCCTTCAAGTTCGGTGCACCCCCTCACGGAGGTCTGGCATACGGACTCGACCGCTGGGTGTCTCTGTTTGCAGGGCTTGATTCAATCCGCGACTGCATCGCATTCCCGAAGAACAACTCCGGACGCGATGTCATGCTGGATGCACCGGGCCGTCTGGATCAGAAACAGCTGGATGAGTTGAATTTGATTGTAGACATTAAGGAATAATCAATTTGTCTGAAGCAGACATCTTGAATTAAGAATAACAGGGCTATGTCAGGAAATACCGTTGCTTTTTGACATGGCCTTGTTCTTTTGTACAAATATTTTACTGAAACCGTAGACAGATGAAAGAATCTTCCCGAATACTCCGTTTTGCCATAGTTGGAACCCTGAATGCACTGATTACCGCCCTGGTAGTCGGTCTGATGATGCATGTGTTCGGGGAAGATTACCTGACGGCAAATGTAACGGCATATACAATCGCTCAAATCCATAATTTCATTTGGTGCAAATACTGGATTTTTCCGCTCGATCCTGTAGCCCGCCGGAATTCGCTCTGGCGTCAGATCCTGTGGTTCTGTCTGGCATTTACAGCAGCTTACGGTGCTCAGTTCCTGTTTCTCCTTACGCTTGTCGAACTGCTCGGATGCAATGAATACCTTGCCCAGTTCCTGGGGCTGTTTGTGTACGGAGGAGTCAATTTCATGTCGAATCGCCTGCTGACCTTCCGGTAACATTGCCGGAAAAATGAAGCAGACAATACCCGAAAATGACAGAAGGAAAGCAGCAAAGGGGAGGAATCTGTAAAAACCTCGCTTTTGCAATATAGAAATGCCATTTTTACTGATTTAGATATATTTCATATTCAATAATATTTGTATCTTTGCAGAAACTAACATTTCCAATGATGAAAAATAGCAATGAATTAATGAATCGTGCGGCCGACAATATTCGTATTTTGGCTGCTTCGATGGTAGAAAAAGCAAAATCCGGACATCCAGGAGGTGCGATGGGGGGTGCAGACTTTGTAAACGTTCTATTTTCGGAATTTATGGTTTATGACCCGGAAAACCCGAAGTGGGAAGGTCGTGACCGTTTTTTCCTTGATCCGGGACACATGTCACCGATGCTTTATGCAGTATTGGCTATGGCTGGCAAGTTTACAATGGAAGAGCTGGCTCAGTTCCGTCAGTGGGGAAGCCCGACTCCGGGACATCCAGAAGTTGACATCATGCGCGGTATTGAAAATACATCCGGTCCGCTGGGACAGGGACATACTTTTGCCGTAGGTGCCGCCATTGCTGCTAAGTTTTTGAAAGCACGTCTGGGCGATGTAATGAACCAGACTATTTATGCATATATTTCAGACGGAGGTATTCAGGAAGAAATCTCTCAGGGAGCCGGACGTATTGCCGGACATCTGGGACTGGACAACCTGATCATGTTCTATGACTCTAATGAAATCCAGCTTTCTACCGAATGTAACGAGGTAAGTACAGAAGACGTTGCCAAGAAGTATGAGGCATGGGGCTGGAAGGTCTTTTCCATCAACGGAAATGATCCGGAAGAAATCCGTGAGGCACTGCACGCTGCAAAGGCCGTTACCGGACAGCCGACATTGATTATCGGTAAGACCGTAATGGGTAAGGGTGCCCGCCGTGCTGACAATACCAGCTACGAACACGACTGTGGTACACACGGAGCACCGCTGGGAGGTGACGCTTATGTCAACACCATGAAGAACCTGGGCGGTGACCTGGAAAATCCGTTTGTAATCTTCCCTGAAGTGGCTGAACTGTATGCAAAACGTCGTGAAGAACTGAAAGCGATTGTTGCTGAAAGATACGCTGCCAAGGAAGCATGGAGCAAGGCTCATCCGGAACTGGCTGAGAAAATGACCCGCTGGTTCAACAATGAGCTTCCTCAGATTAACTGGGATGCCATTGAACAGAAGGCCGGTGGTCCTACCCGTGCGGCTTCAGCCAAGGTATTGGGCGTATTGGCAGAAAATGTAGAGAACATGATTGTATCGTCTGCCGACTTGTCTAACTCGGACAAGACCGACGGTTTCTTGAACAAGACTCATGCCTTCAAGAAAGGTGATTTCAGCGGTGCCTTCCTGCAGGCTGGTGTTGCCGAACTCACTATGGCTTGCTGCTGCATCGGTATGGCATTGCATGGCGGTGTACTGGCTGCGTGCGGTACTTTCTTTGTATTCTCTGACTATATGAAACCGGCTATCCGTATGGCTGCCCTGATGGAATTGCCTGTGAAGTTCATCTGGACACACGATGCATTCCGTGTGGGTGAAGACGGTCCTACTCATGAACCGGTAGAACAGGAAGCACAGATCCGTCTGATGGAAAAACTGAAGAACCACAAGGGCAACAACTCAATGCTGGTATTGCGTCCGGCTGATGTGAACGAGGCTACTCAGGCTTGGAAACTGGCTATGGAAAACATGGCTACACCTACCGGACTGATTTTCTCTCGTCAGAATGTGGATAATCTGCCGGAAGGTACTGCTTATGCTGAAACAGCTAAGGGTGCTTATATTGTAGCCGGTTCTGATGAAAATCCGGATGTCATCCTGGTGGCTTCAGGTTCTGAAGTTTCTACACTGGTTGCCGGAGCAGAACTGCTGCGCAAGGAAGGTATCAAACTGCGTGTCGTTTCAGTTCCTTCTGAAGGACTGTTCCGCACACAGAGCAAGGAATATCAGGAAAGCATCATCCCTACAGGAGCCAAGGTATTTGGTCTGACTGCCGGTCTGCCGGTGAATCTGCAGGGACTGGTAGGCAGCAACGGAAAGATCTGGGGACTGGAATCATTCGGTTACTCGGCTCCGTACAAGGTGCTCGACCAGAAATTGGGCTTTACTGCAGAAAATGTGTATAACCAAGTAAAAGCAATGTTGTAATGGGAGTTATCGGATTGGCTTCAGACCACGCAGGGTTTGAATTGAAAGAATTTGTGAAGACCTGGCTGGAACAGAAAGGCTGGGAGTACAAGGATTTTGGTACATACAGCACTGAAAGTTGTGACTATCCTGATTTCGCTCATCCGCTGGCATTGGCAGTTGAGGCTGGAGAATGCTATCCGGGTATCGGTATCTGTGGCAGTGGCGAGGGTATCAGCATGACCCTCAACAAGCACCAGGGTATTCGTGCTGCACTTTGCTGGATTCCGGAAATCGCACATATGACTCGTCTGCACAACGATGCCAATGTATTGGTCATGCCGGGCCGTTACATTGATACGGATACTGCAGCGAAGATTATGGAAGAATTCTTCAATACTGAGTTCGAAGGTGGTCGTCATCAGGCTCGTATTGATAAGATTCCGGTACGCTGATTGTGACAATAAGTTCTTTCCGATGTCTTTTGTCAGGCGTTGGAAAGATTACTGAAAAATATAAGGGGTTGTATCGTCGGATACAGCCCCTTTTGTTGTTTCTTCCTGTAATTCTGCGAAAGGTACTTACATACCCTTGTATGTTTTCCCTCAGCTCCGGTATATTATCCCTGTCTTACATCATTTGCAGTAAGGAATTTTTAATCGTTTTCTGATTTACCGTATCTGTCGTGGAAAGGCGGAGCAGGTGAAGTCCCAGCTTTGAAAAGATTTGATTTTTCAACGCATCACGCGACTGTTGTACATCACTTTCTTTATGAAAATGCCATCCATCTACTTCTATGGCACAGAGCGGTTGTTTAGTCAGAAAGTTATAAAGAAGGAAATCCACATGTGAAAGCGGACTTTCTGCAAATACTTTTTCTTTGTCATCCAGCACTTCCCAATCAGCAATGAGTCTGAATAACGGATAATGACAAAGCACCTTTGTGTTGGCCAGCCTTAATTCCGCAATCGCACCTGATACCACATCGTATACCAGATTCTCGGATAAATGTGCCGACACGGCCGGATGAGCAGCTTGGTAAGCCAGTCGTTCTGCCGTATACTGCTGATAGAGTAAATCAAAGACAGAATGCAGTTTACTGGCCTTCACCTCAAAGTTGTTGTAGCGAATGTAGCTGATCAGTTGGCCCAGATTCGAGTCCTGGGGGATCTCGTTTCCGGTCGTTACCAGGCACAACCGGGTCTTGGCACGTGAAATGGCGACATTGAGCAGGTTCGCATCATCGGAAAATTCGGTAGGAGCGTTGTCTACCGTACTCATAATAATGGTATCACATTCCCGTCCCTGATACTTATGTACCGTACTGGCAATGTCTTTTCCCACCGCCTGATTGATAGCTACTGCCTGTGCACGATAAGGAGTAATGATACCTATGCTTTCCGAGTCGGTACATGCCGGCAGCACCTCTTGCGCAATGACATCTATTTCCCGTTGGTTGAAATGTCCTCTGGCATGATTTCCAGGTACAGTTTGAACCACTTGCAATACATCCTTCTCCTCTTTGTCAGCAGTCATGGCAATCAGCTCCCCATTGTAGAAGCGCTGATTGCAGAATTCGATGATTTTGGGATGGCAGCGGTAATGTTCCCGAAGCAGGGTCACCGGAGCATTTTTGAAAACTTCTGTACACGATTGCAAAAAACTGTGTGTCACAGCATTGTACCGTTCATCCACCTGATAAGTCGTTTGAATGGCATTCAGAGCCAGTGCCTCTTCCCGGCTTACCACATTGGGCAATTGTTTGTCATCCCCTACAATTACGGCATTTACCGCACACGACAAGGCCAGCGCCCCCGTCTTGATATCCACTTGAGAAGCTTCGTCCATAATCACATAGTCAAACACCATCTCTTTGCTGATGCAGCTTTTGGCAGAATAAGTAGTGCTGAGTACAACCGGATATTCTTTCAGAAACTCCTCTGTTCTGGGCTTGATATCCTTGACGGTAAACCTTGTCCTGTTGCCGGTATGATATCGTCTGGCTATCTTGTCTTTCAAGAGCTGGAGAGAAGAAGACCGAAGCCTTTTCACGTTTTCCTGAATATCTATGCGCTGAAGTTCAGCAGTAACCGATTCCAGTTCCTGTTCAATCTCTGCCTTCCGGGAAACGTAGTAAGCCGATTCCAGGCCAGCTATGACAGATGACGTTTTCCCGCGGAGTTGTGTCCACATTTTGAATCCGAATGAAAAAGCGCATTTCAGTCTGAACCAGAAGCCCGGTTTACGGCCGTTCTCTATCGTCATCTGGTAATGGTTAAGCAATTTCATGAGTTTTGCAGATGACATTCCGTTCAATTCTTTGCTTCCTGCCGGGTGGTTTGCCTGCATTTCGTCGTATTTAGCTTCTTTTGATAAAGCATCGCATTCGGCCTTTAGTCTTGCCTGCCGGAGTTGTCCGTCAAATCCTTGCGAAACCGCCTGGAGCGATTCTTCTGCTACATCCTTTATCTCGGTTCGTGCCTCGATTTTCCAGTCAGTCATATCCGGATAATCAGCCTGATTCGCTACGAACGCTTCTTTATTTTGCACGCTGCCCAATTGAGCCACAATGAATCCAAGTCCTTCGCCCTCCAGCTTTTCTGCCACATTTTCTACGGCCGAGTTATTGTTTGATACCACCAATACCGTTTTGCCTTTCATGAGCAGGTTGGCAATAATGTTCAGTATGGTCTGTGTTTTTCCAGTTCCCGGAGGTCCCTGAATAATACTTACCTGATGAGTCAAAGCCGCTTCAATGGCCGTTTTTTGACTGGCATTGCATCCAAATGGATAAAACACTTGTTTTGGCATACGGTAAGTTGCCAGTCGTGTCTTGTCACCCAGGTATTGAGCCAGGGGAACATTGTCGCGCTTCACATCGACCAGCTCATATTGTTTGGATAGAATACTTTCATCCGTTTCAGTCACCAGTCCGGTTTCTGCAGCCAGTTTACAAAGATAATCCCAGGTAGAGCCGGTATTTCTGTCAATGGGGGTACGGGTGACATATACCTCGTTCCCTTCCATGTTTTCATAGCAACCGTTGTCGTAGGTCACTCGGTAAAAGGTATATCGTCCGTCAGTGAAGCGGAGCAGTTCTGTCACGTTTGTGATGTGTCTGTTCCGGATATACAGCCCCTTTTCTCCCAGATCAATATGCTCCGGCTGGGTGAGATAAAGCAGCCGGGAGGGGTTGTAGTTGAATATGCTTGGAGACGCCAGGAACCGTACGGCCCAGAGTCCCTTCTTGTTTTTATAAATGGAAGAAACCCGTTCGGTGACAAACATTTGCCTGTCGCCACGTTTTTCTAAATCGATGATCATGCATAGCCTTGCATCCATATATTTAATTGCTCTTCTTTGTCGTTCTGCAAAGATAAAGAAGCGGTTTCCTTTTTCATCGTTTTTATGAAAATATTTGCCCGGATGTATGATATATGTGAGTAATGTCATGCAGGTATCCGGGAATAAGGCTCACATGCGAATTGTCCGATTTTATTTTTCGCTCATGCAGGAAGGAACTGTCCAACCGATCACTTCTCGCTCAGGAAAGCCGCAATATCCTCTGCCTCCGGCATCTGAAGCGTCTGGCGAATGGTACTCTTTCGCTGATAAACCGTGCGGACAGACTGTTGCGTGACTACACTGATCTCCTTGGTGGTGAAATTCGCTTTTAGCAGGCAGCATAATTGAATCTCCTTCTCATTCAGTACCGTACCGAACCTTCTGACCAGGGACGTATAGAAACCCTCAAACACATAGTCGATGGTCTGATAAAGATCATTCCAATTCAACAGCGAGTCGACATTTACCTCTTGACTGGTAATTTCCTTCATCTTTTTGAGCAGCTCAAGATTGGCAGAAGTGGGATAGGAGGTTGCTATTCGGATGATTCCCAACTGCTGCAGCAATATCTTCTTGAAGAAACGGTCGTCTTTATGACTGTCATCCGCAGTGGATGATTCAGACAGAAGTTTGCGTAGCGCATCAATCTCCTCTTCCTTCTCTGCGAGCTTGTTTTTCCTGTTCCGCAGCCATAGCAGCAAGTCCACAATGGCAAGGAGCATGACGGCCGACAGCACCAGGAACAGCATCTGCTCCTTTTGCCTTTGAATCGTCATCTGCATATTCTGCTCCGTAAGCCTCCAGTTAGCCTCTCGTCCGGCTTCGGTTATATCCCGGTTCTTGGAGGCATTTCCTTGCAGTACATTGCCAAAATGCGCCCACTCCATGACATTGATTCGTTTGTACCTGGCATACTCAAGGATACTCTTCAACTGCTCCTTATAAGTCGAAACGGCCAGGTTGCGGTTAAAATATTCATCGGCATACTTGTCCGTCAGCAGCAAATGCTGCTCCGCTTTGTTCAGACTGTCTGCCAGGATATAATACCGGGCCAGTGACAGATGTGCCTTGGCCACATACCAATTATCTTTTCCGATGAAATGAGTTAGCACCTGAGTCTGCAGTTCGATGGCTCTTTGTTGATTGCCATAGTGACTGACGACATCTGCATGGTTGGGAAGGACTTTTTCAAAATACAGGACAGAGTCCGCAGCAGTCTTTATGTATTGAGGGAGACTGTCGAACATACGGACACATTCGTCCGGGCGGTTCAGAAAAAACTTCAGAGTGGCCATTGCCTGCCGGTTCTGGAAGTTTTGCGCCGATTCATCCTCCATCATCTGAGACAGATAGCTATGGGCAGCCTCGTAATCATTATCTTTATAAGCCAGCTCGAACAACGCATATAAAGCCTCTTTATTCTTCTTCGCCAATGGCTTCAACAGGCCATATGCCTTTTCCGTCTCATTGCGCCACCAGTAGTGATACGCCGTCAGGACGGTGGCCTGCACTAATCTTGCCGAATCTTTCGGTGCTGATGTCTGGTAATGCTTCAAAGCCTCACAGAGTAAGCTGTCTTCGCTCAAGGATTCCGCTTGCTCATGGCGGATAGCCGCCGCATCCAGTATCTGTGCATACCGGGTGTCACTTTGACGATTCATGCAACTTGTCAGAAGGATGATAAGTAAGGTAAGTAAGGATAGATATGCTCGCATGGTACCTGATTTTTTGTAAATGTACGAGTTTTTCCTGTAAATCACTCCTCTTGCATCCCTGATATAAGGCACTTCAAGCTGAAATATAACATTTTTATTTATTGGCATTTGATTATTAGATGGTTACAAGGATAATTGCACTACGGATTCTTTCAGATATAAACAAATGATAACGTCCTCATGCATTAATTTTAGATGAAAAGCAGCTGCAGATACAGTGCTGGTATTAAATCCTAAAATGATGTTCAATGAAGAATCAGGTATTGTTTTTTATGCTTTGCGTGGGCTTGGGGGAACAGTTGGATGCACAGCATGTTTCCGGAAGGGTAGTCGATCATGAGAATCGTCCTCTTTCTGGAGTACATTGCGTGCTGATGGACCCCTCGGACACGACCCGCATAGCGGGTACCACCACCCGTCCGGACGGATATTTTGAACTGAAAACAAATGAAATAAATGAATAACGTAAAAGGAAATGAAGATACCACTATACCTGCTTCAATTATCGTGTATCGGATTTGAAAAGGTTTTCAGGGTATGCAAGCCCGGTAATTTAGGGAATATTCTCCTTCGGGGGAATGCGGAATCACTGGCCGAGATTGTTGTCAAAGGAGATTCCCGATGCAAAGATGCCATGACGGAAACCTTCTTTCTGACCGATTCACTGAGAAACAGTTCAAGAAATTCCCTCCAATTACTCGATCAGTTGCCGGGAATCAGTGTGGACTGGGCATCGGATGCCATAAAGATCGGTGAGTATCGGGATGTACCGCTCATGCTGAATGGCAGAGAAGCGGGAAAGAATCTGATACAAAACCTGAATCCTCAACGCATCAAGAAAATCGAGTTGCTCCGTTTCCCGAAGGGCAAATACGGTGGGGTTCCCATAGTGCTGAACTGCATTACTTACGACGACTATTCAGGCTATGAATGGAGCGTTCGGTCCAAAGGGCTGGTATCCTTCCGTACCCCTCATTCCCATAGCGAACATGCAGGAGCCGATTTCGTCTGTACGTCAGACAGAGGAAATGTATATGGTGAGCTGGCGGTCAACGGCAAGAAAATGTACCGTGCCACCTCTTATAGCTATCTGTACAGAAATGAAGTAGCCGAAGCCACCGAAAGGGAGGACCATCGCCACCCAAACAGCCACAAGGCAAACGGAGATTTTAGTGTAAGTCTTGGTACGGACTACAAGATTGCGGCCAGACATACCGTCTCACTGCAGTCATGGCTGGAAGGTGGCAGACACGATGAGCATGAGGGCTACCGGTTGCTGGAGGATGCCCAGCTTTCTGAAAATCAAACTGATTACCATTATCTCAATACAACAAGTGGCCTGTATTACCGTGGGAATATCACCGACCGGCTTGTCATCACAAGCGATCTTACCTACAACTACTATCGTGTTCATGAACGCCGGCTGTATCACAATCCGGTCCGGGATACCCAATTATCGTATACCGGAAGAAAGGATTTCTGGAGATACAATGCAGACGTGAATCCTATCTGGAACAATGCGTTGCGCAGTAACCTGGGGTATACATATACTGCCAAGTCCTACCTTAATAACGACAGACTTACCGGAGAAGCATTGTTCCGTACCCAGGAAAAACGTCACGATATCTATGCCTCGCTGATGATACGTCCCCACCGGAAGGTCAGTCTGGTAATGGGCAGCAATGTGCTTGTGGTGCATAGAGACAATGGTCTTGATTCCGATGACCGCTGTTCGTGGATGCCTTCTGCCAAACTGCACTGGCAGGCATCCGGGAAACTGTCTCTCACAGGCAATTATTTCTGTGACATCGAATACCCTAATCTGGACCAGTTGTCAACGGTCACGTATAACCGGAACCGGATACTGATGTACCGGGGCAATCCGGACCTGCAGGAACGGGTCATGCACTACATGGAATGGCGGATCCGTGTCCCCAAAGTGATGGAAGTTACCTACATGCTGAAACATTCGGCCAATGAGATGACTCCATGGTTTTATACGGAGAATGACTACGTAGTAGAAACGCTGACAGGGTGCCGGTACAGGCATCAGTACATCGGATTGAGCGGAGACTATCGTATCGGGCAGAAGTTTTCAATGAATTTTACAGCCAATTACCAGTGGTATGGAAGGAAAGGAACCGAAAGCATCTGGCGCCGGGGCCATACCAGCTACCTTGATGTAGCAGCCACCTGCCGGATGAATTCTCACGTATCTCTCAGGGCTGCCTACTTCCTGCGGGATGACCACATCCCTCTGTTGCAAGGAGAGAAGTATGACCAGGAGGAAATCCTGCAACTTGGTTTGCTGGGGCATCTTTGTCAAGGCAGATGGTCATTGTCTGTCCATTTTACCGTGCCCACCAGCCTTCTGCCGAAGCGGACCTGTCAGGACATCACCCTTCCCGGTTTCAGGTTCACTTCTTGGGAAGACGAGCGGGTCAATCATGCATTGATGCAAGTCGGTCTCCGGTACAACTTTGGTAAAGGCAGTGTCTCTAAATCAAAGAACCCGAACCGGAGCGAAACTGAAAAATAATCCGGATTGTTAAAGTAAAATACCAACCGGATGAGGCTCCATGAATTACACAAGCAGATAAACACCTGAATGAAGATTCCCGGAAGCCATCATCCGTTCATGCAGTCAGGAATTGACTACCAGCATGATACCTATTCCCCTTTTCGTGATAATCTCTATCTGCGGGTCATCGGCAAACAGTTTCCTCAATTTCGTGATGAAGACATCCAGGCTCCGGGAAGCAAAATAGTCATCCTCCTTCTCCCAGAAGCGGCTCAGGATAATATCCCGCTTTACCACCTCACCCTTATGCTGGGCAAGCAGTTGCAGAATCTGACTTTCCCTGACGGTGAGATTCGTGCTGTTGCCGGATTCGTTGTTGTAAAGCGTAGCCTGGTCTGCATTAAGAGTATATTTCCCGAATTCACATACACTTGTCTCTTGATGAGCCTTGGCCCCTTCCTTCATCTTCAGAATGGCATGAAGGTGAGCATCCAGTTCGTCCGGGATAAATGGTTTTTTGACATAATTATTTACCCCAATGTCATAGCCCTTTCTGACATCCTTGGGCGAGGTGAGTGCCGAGGCAAACAAGATAGGCGTATCATTATCCGTTGCCCTTATGTGGCGCACCATTTCAAAGCCGTCCATGACAGGCATGTCGATATCCGAGATGATAATGTCCGGATGATGTGCTCTCCAGGCCTGTAAGCCCTCCTTACCGTTGAATGCCGTAATCACTTCATAACCGCCGATGATATCTTCCAGTCCGCTCTGGATGATATAAGCCAGGTTCTTGTCGTCTTCTACCAATAACAGTTTTATCATGATATGAATAATTTATATTGTCAGGTTATTTTTAAGCGTTATCTTTAAGTACAGGGTGGGGCAGGTAAATGGAAAATTCCGTGAACTCACCTTCAATGCTTGTGACAAAAATCTTCCCCTGATGCGCCTTTACCACCTGGTCCACAAAGTTCAGTCCAAGACCAAAACCGGAGATACCGTTCTTCCGGTTCCGTTTTACCGCCGAAGTGCGTTCGAACTTCAGAAAGATCAGGTGGATGTCCTTCTCCGATATGCCCAGTCCGTTGTCGTGTATTTTGAGAATGGTATATCTGTCATCCCGTGCCGTGGAGATACCGATTCTTACCTTCTCCCTGGAGTATTTGATGGAATTGTCAATCAGGTTGCTGAGCGCTTCTTCCAGGTATTCGGCATCGGCATAGACCGTATCCGTCTGCAGGTCGACAATAAACTCCACAGGCTTCTGAGACTTCAACTTGAATTTTCCCGTAAGCTTTTCAATCATCGGGTCAAGCAGAAGCTCCGTCCTGTTCATCTCCAGTTTATGATTCTCCAGCTTGGAGATTGTCAAGACCTTGTTGGTCAGCGTGAGCAGATGGTCGGCCTCATTCTCCGCAATGTCAAAATAATTCTTCTTGATGTCCGGTTTGCTGTCAAGCTTTCCGCTCCGCAGAAACTTCAATGCCATGTAAGGGGGGAGAAACGATGCGTGTCAAAGTTCGGTCGGTCTGAAAATATCTGATTGCTTTGGTTTTCAAAGCGTTAGAACGGGGTAGGAGTGAGCTGGGTGGAAAAACGAAGCGTTTACATCGCTTTACATCGAGCTTACATTTGAACCTTGTTTGAACGCCGTTCAAATGAATCTCTTTACATTAGGAGTGGGGTAGGGGAGAATTCAGGCAGTATGGTATTATTTTACTCCGATTCTTTGCCCAGGCCATACTTCCATATACAAAGATAACCAAATGGTGTAATTTATGCAAGTGGAGTAGGGGAGCGCTTCGCTTCTCTCCTATTTTTATTCATTGAAATTATTCCATATAGCTGATATTTGGTATATTTGCAGTGAAATAAATACCGTATATCATGAGTAAAGTTATCCATGTACATTTGATTTTTGAGAAAAAGAACATCTACTTTGGTAGTATATCGGCCATTTTTGAAACTCTGACGGAGAAACAGGTCGGAATCACTAAGAGTAGTCTTTTACATGCTGGACTGGTTGATGACATTGCCAAATACACGAAACGTGCAATGATTATTCAGTCTCGCTTGATAACATGTACCAGAAAGGGATAAAATGCCTTAGAACGCAATTAAAAGCCGCAAAAGCGGCTTTTTTTGCCCTTATAAGTGTCAAACTATGATGGAAAGCTGTATTTATCCGTTTGAACGCTTTGAACGTCTTAAAAAGTGGAAAGGTTATTCACTTGCTTATTCATTTGGTTATTCATTTAAGCTATTACAAAAACGAAATGTTTTGATTGCTTATTCATTTGGTTATTCATTTTTGTGCCTATTTTATTCTAATAAAACGGGGAAATATCTTTTTTTTATTTGGTATTCATCGGTTTTTATAATATTGTAGGGGGTAAATTGTATATAGATAATATTTATTTACTCCCCTGTATTTTTATATATTCTGCTGTAAAATAGTGATTTAACTGTTTTTACCTCCCTTTCCCCATAAAACACGTTTTAGATGGCATTGGCAACCGTAGAATCGCTTGCATCCGAAACACGCCCCGACTTGTCCTGTTTAAGTTGTGTAATTGTCTGTTTGAGCATCCCTATTTCCTCTGCCATTTCTCGAATGGTGGAGTCTTTTTCCCTTAAAACATCCAGAAGCTCCCTAAAATTATTGTTAGCTGTTTCTGGAGGAGCTGTTTCCGTTACTACTGGTGTAATTTTTTCGGCTTCTATATCTTTTAAAAGAAAGTCGTCGATTGATATTCTAAAAAACTTAGATATTTCACATAACAAACTCAATTTAGGTTCTGTATTACCCAGTTCATAGTTTGACATTGTACCTTTTTTGATGCCCAGAAACTCAAATTCATCTAATTTAAGTCCCCTACTCTCCCTTAAATGTCTAAGATTCTTAGAAAAAATACTCATAAATCTAAATTATTTGGATTAATACTTTGTCGTCTAAGAAACTTAGACTATATTTGCCACGTGATTAAAGTTTAAACACGCCCCAAAGCTACAAAAAAGGCTTGAGGTAACAATGAGAATTTGAAAAGAAGCAAAATGGAAGCAAAATTTAAAAAGGGACAAAGTGTGAGAATCACCAAGAGAAATGGTGAGATCATTGATGGTATAGTTCGTGACTGGGATTATAACATTTGTACGTTCGTGCGGGAATATAATATCGATTATATGAAAAATGGTCAGGTTTGGACTGTAATATGTGTTCCGGAGGATGCGATAAAGAAGCTTTAATAATTTTCTCGGGCAGTTAGTTCAGCTGGTAGAACAAACTAAACTCCTATAATGGAGAGGTTATGGTCCGCGGTTCGAATCCGCGACTGCCCACTACGATAATTTAAATATTAGATAGTATGAAAGAACGAATAGTTGTAGAATACGGTGAGGTGAATAAAATTGCCGAACTGATGGGCTGTACAAACGTGATGGTGAGTCATGCGCTTGCCTTCCGTAAGAACAGCAAACTGGCCCGTTCCATTCGTAAGCTCGCCATTGAGCGCGGTGGATCCAAAGTAGGTGGTAATCCTCAAAATACAAGTAGCCATGAAAAATGATTTGATGACATTGTTCAGCGACCAGCTACACTGGTTTGCTCGTCTGAAACGAAAACAGCGCTTTTGCGTGCTTTACTTCTGTATGAGTTTCGGGATCCTGCTCTCTATTTTTTTTATTAATCCGCTGCTGGAACTTCTCGTAGTGTTGAATTTCGGGATCTCCGTGCGGCTGCTGAAGAAGCATGTCCCTTTGAATGATTTAGAGGATTGATAATCAAGCTGGGAGATGGAATACTTTGATAATATATTGTGTGTAACTTACAAAGAGTTGCTGGATATAATGCCCAAAGGCACTTTGAATAGCCAGCTGTCCCGAGAAAAACTGGATGTCGTTTCCCGTGGCGGTGGTGAAAATAATCCGGCTCTGTATGCCTATTCCTCCCTTCCCGAAAAGTATAAACGACGTTGGGTTCTTCTCAAAGGAGAACCTGAACAGCAAATGAGACAGGAAATGATTCGTAACATAGTGAAGAAAGACGAGAAGGCCGAGCGCTTTTTTGAGGAGTACCGCTACGACAAGAACGGTGAGATAGTCGCTCTTCCCGTGGATGTGAAGAAGGAATACACCTGGAATGCTTCGGTACTGAACGCGCTGATGGAAGAGTTCAAACGCTTGAGTTCATCCAATAACAAGCTGACCGGTTTCCGCCGTAACCTTTGGGAACTTCTGCTTGTCACGAGTGAGGAATGGCGTCCGGTGTACGGGCACAGCCTTCCGGGCAGTGTGGGGCGTTTGAAAGCCCTGATAAACAAGTTCCGTCCCGACAACTACGGTGTGCTTGTGAGCGGTAAATACGGCAACAGCAACACGCTGAAGATCGAGGAGGACGGCGGGCGTTATCTTGTTGCATTGAAACGCAGCCGCGTTCCGGTTTATACTGACATGGAGATCTTCGAGGAGTACAACCGTGTCGCTCCGGAACGTGGCTGGAAGCCCCTGAAGAGTCCCCGCAGCCTCCGCGAATGGTTCAACAGCCCGCGTGTCGAACCTCTGTGGTACGATGCCGTTTATGGGGAAATGAAGGCACACCAGCGTTATGACCGCAAGCACCGGACCATCCTTCCGAGCCGTCGTGACAGCCTCTGGTATGGCGACGGCACGAAGCTGAACCTCTACTATCGTGACGAGAACGGAAACAAGTGTACTACAAGCGTGTACGAGGTGGTGGATGCCTATAGTGAAGTTCTGCTCGGTTATTACATCAGCGACAATGAGGACTATATCGCCCAGTATCATGCTTTCCGCATGGCTATCCAAACGAGCCGGTACAAACCCTACGAGATCGTGTGCGACAACCAGGGCGGTCATAAGAAGAACGCGGCGCTGGGTCTTTTCTCGAAGATCAGCCGTATCCACCGCCCGACAGCTCCGTATAATGGCGAATCTAAGACGATTGAGAACATTTTCTACCGCTTCCAGAGCCAGGTATTGAAGAAACGTTTCGGTTTCACCGGGCAGAATATTACGGCAAAGAGAGATACAAGCCGTCCGAATTTGGAATTCATCAACGCGAACATCGACTCCCTTCCCACATTGGAGGAACTGAAGGAACAGTATGCCGCCGCCCGTGAGCAGTGGAACTCAATGAAGCACCCGGCTACTGGCATCCCCCGTATTGAGATGTACAATACCAGCGTGAACGAGGCCACCGATCCGGTCAGCGTTCCTGATATGGTGGAGATGTTCTGGTACACAACCGATAAACCGTCGCTGTTCACCGCCAGCGGTATCGAGATCACGGTACAGGGAAAGAAATACCCTTACGAGGTTTTCTCCGCTCCCGGTGAGCCTGACCTGGAATGGCGCCGGCGTAATACCTACAAGAAGTTCTATGTCCAGTACGATCCCTATGACATGAGCAGCGTACGGTTGCTTTACAAGGACAAGGGCGGTGCGATGCGTTTCGAGTGTGTGGCCTCGTTCCCGCTGATGATCCACCGTGCCCAGCAGGAGCAGACGGAAGCCGAAAAACGTTTCATCCGCACCCAGCAGGAGGCCGTCGTCAATGAGCGTATAAACCGTCAGGTCGTCGCCAAAGATATCGAGTATGAGCATGGTGTCGCACCGGAGCAGAACGGTTTGCGTACTCCTGACCTGAAAGGTCTCGGAAAGGAGGCGCAACGCCAGATTGACCGCCGCACGAGAAAATACAGCCAGCCGCCCCGTCCTTCCATAGGCCGTGACATGAAAGTCATCAGCAACGTGACATGGGACAGCTTTGAGAAGAAGGAAGTGAGCATCCGCAAGGTGGTCGGGAAATTATAAGGAACAGATTTATAACAAGATAAAAAATATTGATTATGGAAATTACAATGAAAGAGAAGAACGCCATCAGTGAGAGCCTCCGGGCTTACGTGGCGAAGTATCCGAGCCAGACGAAGGCCGCGGGTAGTCTGAAGGGAGTCAGTGTGGGTACTGTGAGCAATATCCTGAACGGGCGTTATGAGAATATCAGTGACGAGATGTTCCGTAATGTCGCCTCGCAGGTCGGTGGTGTAAGCGCTACCGGCTGGCAGATCGTGGAGACCGGCGCTTACCAGGAGATCACGGCTGTGCTCTCCGATGCGCAGCGCTGGCGCAATGTCACATGGGTGACCGGTGAGGCTGGTTGTGGCAAGAGTACCACCGCCCGTGTTTACCTTCATGAGCATAAGGAGGTTTTCTATATTCTCTGCTCCGAGGACATGAAGAAAGGTGACTTTGTCCGCGAGATAGCCCGCACGGTCGGGATCCGGACTGAAGGGTATAATATCCGTGAGGTGTGGGGACTTATTTTGGATGATATCATCCAGATGGACGCGCCCCTGCTGGTGTTCGACGAGGCGGACAAGCTGACCGAACCGGTGTTCCACTACTTCATCAGCCTGTACAACAAACTGGAGGAGAAATGCGGCGTCGTGTTTTTGAGTACCGATTATATTGCCAAACGCATCAGCAATGGTCTGCGATACCAGAAGCCTGGCTACAAGGAGTTCTACAGCCGTATCGGACGGAAATTTTATGAGCTAGAGCCTACGGACGTGAACGACGTGTTTGCGATCTGTTCCGCCAACGGTGTGACTGACAAGAAAGACATCGATAAGGTGATAAAGGAGGCTTCGACATGTGACTTTGATTTGCGGCGTGTGAGGAAGTCCATTCACAAGGTGAAACGCATGGTGGGGGAATGACTCCCGTTCAAATACCGTTCAAACGTAATTTTAAGGATATGGAAAACAAATTTGAATACTTAAAGATCGACGGTCGCGAGCAGCTTCCTGCTCCCTGGAGCGATTACCCAGTCTTGAGGGAATACGAGACGGTGACCGTTTACCGGAATGGTCGCGACTATCTGGACGCCCTTGTGGGACAGCAGGACGGCTGGTGGGTTGCTGGCGTTCACATGGAGGTGGGCGGTTTCGGCGGCGGTTTCAACCCGGGACGTAAATGGGGACAGTTTGCTACCCGTGAGAATGCCCTTCTGTGGGCACTCGGCAGGATGCTCTGCCACGAGAAACTGCGGGGTGCCGCACGGCAGGCCGTGCTTGATCAAATAGACAATATCCGACAACTAAAACTGTTCTGACCATGGAAGAAGAGAAAAAGGATAATAAAAAAGCGGGCATGAGACGTGCCTTGAATGTCAGGGACATCCTGAACAAGAAGTATGACGTATTCCCTTTTGAGGGGAAATGGAAGGATGCCTTCGACACTCCGGAAGTCCGGGGCTGCTGGTTCGTGTGGGGCAACAGCGGTAACGGCAAGACCTCTTTCGTGATGCAGCTCTGTAAGGAACTTTGCAAGTATGACCGTGTGGCGTTCAACTCCCTGGAGGAAGGAACTTCTCTGACTGTCCAAAATAACCTGCGGCGCTTTGGTATGGCCGAGGTAAGCCGCCATTTGGCGTTCATCAAGGAGGACATCCCCACCTTGAAGATCAGGCTCCGGCGTCATAAGAGTTTCAACGTCGTGATCATTGACAGTTTCCAATACACGCAGATGACGTATCGTGACTATATCCAGCTGAAGGAGGAGTTTCCGGACAAGCTGTTTGTTTTCATCAGCCATGCCCGCGGCAAGAATCCTAAAGGTGATGCGGCCACGAGCGTGATGTATGATGCCGACCTGAAGATATGGGTAGAGGGCTACGTCGCCTTCAGTAAGGGACGTTATCAGGGGGCCACTGGTGAATACACAATCTGGGAGAAGGGTGCCTATGACTATTGGAATGTGACGGGACCGAAACAGAAAGGAGGTCAGGCATGAGCAGGATAAAGAAACAGCTGGCGATTTGTCCTCCCGCCTATATGTGTAAGGGGCCTAACCGTGAGAACTTCGTCAGTACCGGTCACAAGTGTGGTTACTGCAAGGGTAATGGCTGGTTCTGGGGAACGGAAGAGGGCAGCCGCGAGGACGTGCATGTGTCCTGCCCGGTGTGTGGCGGTAGCGGTGAGCTGGATGCGATTATAACAGTGGACTGGAAACCTTCAAGCAAGTAAGCCATGAGAAAGGAGTATTACAACTACGTTGTGAAGCTGCCCGTTCTGCTTCATGAACTGTTCCGCGGGAAAGTTGCCGACTATCATTTTTCCGACATGACGGTAGTGATGAACCACCTGGTAAAGTCCTATATCCGCATGACGGACGGTGGCAGGGTTTCTACTGCCACCCGGCGTATCCTTCTCTGCATGGACCGTATTCCGGACATGTCGTTCTTCTTCCGCCGCCAGGAGAAGGCGGTGCTGTTCTTCGAGATGGATCCGGCCGTTGCCGACAGCCTACAGCGTGCCATCGTTTCCGGGGGCTGGGGCAACCGCCAGCGTCTTGCCGTCCGCCTGGTATGCGCTTTCTGCTGCGGTGCCGGTGTGACGTTGAACAACCTTTCGATGGAGCTTGCCGCCGGAGAGGTGTTCCGCCGTCCGGAAGGTTATCTCATACATACCTACGTGAGCAATTACCAGTACGTGTTCCTGAAGGAGACGGCCGCTGCCCAGCGCATGAGCGTGGAGGGTATGCTGACGGCCGCCGCTGAACTGCTGGTGGGAACGGATGACGAAGGTTCCGGATACCATATTCCGGAGAGTCTCGGCCGTATTGCTGACCGCGTGCTCGAGGTGAGGGGCAGCACGCTGAAGGACTTCCGCCGGCAGTGTCTGGTGAGCATCCGCACGAACACTATCGGTTCGGACCGTATCGCCGCCTTCATGGAAAAGCACGGCATCGCCTCCGCCCGTGAGTTCCTGCGTCGCGTGGTCCTCTTCTTTCTGGAGGCACGGTATCTGATTTACCGTAAGGAGGTAGAACTTGATGAGGATGACCTTCCGGAGGAGGAAGAGACGGATTGGGAGGAAACTATGTACAGCCAGTATCAAAAAAGAGATTTCGCGATTTCAACATATAATTATTAACCATTAAAATTTAACTGAAATGATTACAGAAAAACAGAAAGAGGCAGTAAAGGAACTCTGCCAATACGTGGATAACTTTTGTAAGGAAAATAATCTTAGTGCCTTTATGAGCGTTGCGGCCAGTGAGGACCATCCGGACGGGCTTGAGCAGATAGCCGGCTCAATCATTACCGGCAAGACTGAACATATTGTCGGCTCTATTTCTGGGGTTGTCAAAGCGAATAAGAATGTCTATATACTGCTTTCCATGGGGCTTATGCAGGCCTATACGAGAAAGGCTGACATTAATACTATTCCGTTCGATGAAAATTTGAATATGAACTGATGAATGCAGCATAAACAGCTATGAGTGAAAATAACAACAAGCAGAAACGTAAACGTGTCTGTCCGCATTGCGGCCGAAAGTTGTGGATGCGTGAGTTCTATCCGTTGAAGAATGGGGGACGGAGTTCCTGGTGTCATGAATGTGTGCTGGCGTACAAGCGTGAACAGTACCGCAAGCACCGGAAGGTTGCTGACGGTACTTTCATGCACCGGACACTGGGACGGCTCGTCGAGCATAAGGGATATTCCACCCGTATCTTTTGGAACGGCAATATGCTTTCCATCATGCGTCGCCACTATCACAATACCCTCAACCGGGAGCTGGCTGAAATGCTCGGTGTTTCCGAACGCAGCGTCACCCGGAAGGCCCGAGAAATGGGACTGGAAAAGGACAAAGGTTTTGTAGCCTCCCTTAGCCGGGAACATTTGTTGCTGGCAAACGCGAGAAGCAAGGAACTGGGATATCCAGGCGGCTTCACCAAGGGGATGAAGTTTCGGGGAAACCAGTACACCGGGAGAATAAGAGTTGAATAACATACAGCACGGTCAATATTATGAGTAAAAAAATGGTAATTGTGGTCACCGCCGTTGGTGTCCGTAAAGTAGTGGAAAAATGGCTCTGTGAGAATATGACTTGCGAGCTGGTTGTGTCACGTAACGCACGCCATGAGTGTTGTGTGGAAGTCATCTATGATAGCGGAAACCCTTCGGTCTTGCGTACCCTTTTGCAGGCTGCCGTGGGTGAAATAATAGAGTTGTGCTGATGTGGTATGAATAGTTTGAGTTAATGAAAATCTGAATAGAATGGGCATACTTGAATTTTTCGACCAGTATAAGTGTACAAAAAATGAAAAAGAGCATCTTCTTGATTATTTGTGTACTATCAGAGTAAAGAGAGTGATTAAGGAAATTAATGACCTTAAAATAAACAAAAAAAAACAGCATAGCCATGCAGATAGACATCAACAGCCGCAAGCAGTTAAATAAACCCGAGAATTATGCGGTGTTTTATAGTCTTTTGAACCGCCTTCCGACATCTGACCGCGATGCTTTGAAGGAAAGCGTAGTTTCCCAGTACACGGACGGACGTACCACGAGTCTGCGCGACATGACACTGAAGGAATACAGTGCGGCCATAGCCGGGATGCGTAAGCTGGTGCCGCCCACTCACCAGGAAGAACTCCGGAAGATTCTCCGTCAGAAGCGTTCCGCGGTACTGCACCAGATGCAGCTGCTGGGCATCAATACGGCCGACTGGGACAAGGTGAACGCTTTCTGCCTGGACAGCCGTATCGCTGGTATGGAGTTCCGTGAACTTGACTGTGAGGCGTTGGACACGTTGCAGGTGAAGCTGCGCGCCATCCGCCGCAAACGTGAGAATAAACAACAGTAATAACCATTTAATTTTTTAGTTATGGACTTGAAAGAACAATTAAAAAGCCTGTCCGTCCAGGACAGAAAGGAGCTTTTGAAACAGCTCCAGCAGGAAGAGAAGGAAAACAAGCGCAACCGTCGCGACGCCTACGAGGGGCTTCGTGCGCAGTTCATGCTTGAAGTGAAGAACAAGCTGTTTCCAGTCGTGGATGACGTGAAAGCCTTCCGTGACTGGGTGGAGAAGGAAGCCGCCTCTTTCCGCGACCTGATGCGCGACTATGGCCAGCTCCGCAAGGATGATCAGGCAAGTTTTACCATCGTAGACGGTGACATGAAGCTGGAAGTGAGGAGTAACAAGGTGAAGAGCTTCGACGAGCGTGCCAACCTCGCCGCTGAGCGTCTGGTGGATTACCTGAAGCGTTACGCCATGAGCCGGGAACTCGGTACCGATGATCCGATGTACCAGCTCGGTATGACCATGATCGAGCGTAACCGCCAGGGTGATCTGGACTACAAGTCGGTGAGCAAGCTGTACGAGCTGGAGGACCGTTTCGACAGTGAATACACGGAGATTATGGACCTCTTCCGTGAGAGCAACGTGGTGTACAAGACCGCGGTGAACTACTATTTCCATAAACGTGACGAGAACGGTGTCTGGCGCCGTATCGAGCCCTCATTCTGCCGGTTGTAGTTATGGAAAAGACGAAGAACATCGCGCCGCACGTCATGGCCTGCAAGCGCTGTGAAGGCAAGGGACGTATCTTTTACCTGGACCAGGGAGGAGCTCCTTTATCCGCAAAATGTCCGGTCTGTAATGGCAGCGGACGGGTGAAGGTGCAGAGCAAGGTGATCACCCGCGTCGAGCCGTTTGTCCCGGGTGAAGATGACACAGAACTGATGACCATGTGATTTTGTTCACACTCTAAACAGAAAAACGCCGCATTCATACACGATGCGGCGTTTTTTTTATTAACATCCCCGGTTAAATGCCTAATTTTGCAGCATATACCTGGACTTATGACCAAAGGACGAGACAAGAACCTGATAGAACTCCGTGATGAAGCCCTGTGCCGCCGTTACTATTACTGGACGGAGGTGCAGCGCCTACGTTTTGATGATGCCCTGAAAGTGTTGTCCCGCCAGGAGTTTTTCATTTCCGAGGAGCGGATCATGTCCATTATCCGGCGCAAGTGCCGGGAGCTGAAGAACCTGGAGGTGAAGCCCGTTCCGAAAGTGAAGAAGCCCCGCCTGACAGCCGTCCAGCTCTCGCTCTTTACGGGAGAATAAACCTTGCCGTGCCTTCCTGCATGGCCGACTCGTCATGCAGCGTGAAGGAATAAACCGTCTCGTACACCTTGATGTTTCCCGGCAGCGAATAGTCCCGGCTCTTTACCCTGACCAGCGGGCTGGTCTCTTCCGTGCACTGGAACTCCTGCAAGGCCTTGTACAGCTCTTTAGCCTTGAGCTGGCGTTCTCTTACCTTGTCATAGGTTCCGGAGGTGTAGTGGGTGTCATCGTAACAGTCGACGGCCAGGCGTATGGTAATGAATGACTCGCTTTTCTGTACCCCGTATCCGAGGTCGTTCCAGTCCGATTCGGCGTTCCCGATGAGCACGCAGGGGAAGGTTACCGGGTAGTGGTCCTCCTCCGCCCCGGCTTCAAGCTGTCCGTAGTCCTCGTCAATGTATGACAGTTCAGGTATCTTTTCGGCGATGCGTTCCATGATTGCGATAAAAATTTCTTCCATGTTGTTATAAGTTTAAAATATTTCTGATTTCATTCTCCATTTTCCGGTCTATCTTTTCGGACAGTTCCCGGCTTTCCCCGATAAACTGGCGTTGCGGTATTTTTATCCGGAGCTTTTTCTTTTTGGTGAGCGCCAGCCTTTTCCATTTCAGCGCTTCCTGATTTTCCTGCGGTTTATTGTTTACGGCAGAACCCTTCTTTTTGCCTTTTCTTTTGCCCGTGGCGGCTTTTTTAGCCTTGCCTGAAGCCTGGTAATACTTCGTCCATGCAAAACGCCGCATTTGGGGCGTAACGGTCGGATGCACTTCTCCTCCCCAGTTATTGACCGGCGCATAGACGAGTTCGTTTGCCACCCTCACCCGGTATTCTCCCGGCATGTATTTGACGGAGCTGAAGAGATGGTTCCTTCCGGAGAGCAGCGTCCCGTAGTTCCCTGCCGCATCGGTCCGTCCCGAGGACAGCCTTTTCGCTTTCGGCCACGGGTGTAATCCCCCGTTTACGAATCCTCCCTGCCGGAAGTTGTCCTGGAAATGGTCTTTTGCCATTCGTCCGGCGATAACCGGCATCTTCCGTTTCATTAGCCCATCCAGTTCTTTCCGTTTGGCTTTTATCAGTTTTGAATATTCTTTTATGTCCATGAATGACTGAATTAAAAAATAATTTTATACTTTTGCAGCAAGGCGTTTTTTATGTGCCTTTTTTGCGTTATGGAAATACCTAAACAAGTGTCGGAATTAGCAAACAGTAGCGGTTACAACTCCGTTGTCTTATCAGCCAGTTCCCCTGAAGGAAGCATCTATTCCGTGGGCTGTGTTGACGGGGATGGTTTTGAGTTGCCTGTCGGTCTTCCCGCCTTTATTCTGTTCGACGGCCAGTCCTGCCGTCTGGTGGACGGTGAGGAGGGGCTGGCACTTTCTTCCCGTTTATTTGGTGATGAATAGTCCCATGATTTTGGGATTTACCAGTTTGTTGTCTATTCTTATCACTCCCACACGGCCCGCTTTCATGCTCTGTATGTAATTGCTTGCATCATCCTTTCCGGTTTGCGGGTCGAAGAACCTTGTCTTTCCTTCAGTCACCTCCGCGCAAAACACGTGTGCGGAGCCGCCTTTCCAGGCACAATATATCTCGTATATTCCATCCTCTCTGAATTTTTCCCTGAAGTATTCCTTCAGCCGGTTTGCATTCATTACTTGATATCCCTTTCTGACCTGCCATTTATAGGTATAGTCATAATCCGGCTTTGTTCCGTCCCGGTTCAGGAAACGTTCTTCCCATGTGATACCTTGTTTTGCCATTTCATTGTATGCGCTTTGTCTGATGTTGGGTTTTGCCTCGATGTCAAACCCCAACCTTCTGAGCATGTGTGTCACGGTGCAGGTCTGGCAATTCACGCGGTATCCTTCCTCTTTTCCGAATTTCGGGTTCTCCTTTCCCTTGTTCGCCTGTTCGTATGTCATCGGCTTGCCTTTGGTAACGCCGAGTGCCTTTTCTATCTTGAGATTGTTGCGGGCGATGTCGGTTTTTTCCTCCAGCGTCAGGTTGTCCGGCATTTCGGCTATCATTTCGTTGATGCGCCTGGTCAGTGCGTCCACGGCTTTTTTTGCTCCCGGATGCGCTTCAGTAACGTAGGGGTGTTTGTCTGAAAACAGTTTGCCGTCTTTTCCCGGATTGTTTTCCAGACCGTCATGTGCCTTGTTCTGCCCGTTTTCGTCCGGTACCGCTGTCGGCGCTTCATCCGTTGATGAGAGCGTGCACTTGCAGTTCCATCTGTCCCCGGGCCTGTGCTCGTTCCAGAACGGATCATCTATTGGACGTATGGTCCCCCAGAAAATCCTGTGGTCGCTTCCCGGATGTATGGATGTGGAAGGCATCCATTTGAGATTCGGCAATACGTCCTTTTCCCTTTCGAACTGCCTCCAGTCCGCGGCCTGGTGTGCCCGTATGACGGCCGTGTCGTATTCTGTACGCAGCCAATGGACCATCTGATGGTCGGCTGTGGGCATGGCTTCCTTTACCCACTGTTCAAACGGCTTTAAACTTCCGTTTTTGTCCAGCAGCAGCGCTGCCATGTCGTTCTGTGCCCTGTGTACCTTGAAAGCTGCGAACACGGCGTTGTTCATTCGGATTTCCCGGTAGAAGTCATAATCCGGATCGTCGGGCTTTCGTGTCCCAAACCCCTTGTCCGCTGCCTCGTTTATTGTTTTCCATGTGGCTTCGAACAGGTTCTCCTCGATTTCCGTCAGGGGGTGGAAGTCTTTACTGTAGATGTTCTTCAGGGCTTTCTTCAGTACCTCTTCATCGAACGAGAATAAAGTTTCCACCTGTTTGTCCTCCATTCTGTAGAGGTCGTTCATCACCATTCTAAAGCTGCCCCGTCTCTCCCCGGGGCTTTCCCGAAAAAACGTTTCAGCCAGTTGTACGCGTTTTTAAGGGCATTTTTCTTTTCTTTGGGTGTTCCTTTACCGTGCTTTTCCAGTTCCGGTTCTTCTTCCGGATCCGGTTTATCCTCTTCCGTCTTTTCAGTCTCTCGGGCCTTCGCCGCCTCGATTTCCGCCGCTTTCTCCTCCTGGCGTTTCTTCAGTTCGTCATAGTTTGCCGGTTTCTCGATCCCGAATTCCTCGTAGAGATAGTCGTCACCCACCGGCAGGTTGAAGTTCGTGCGCAGTTGTGTGAGGATGGACATCTTTTTCTCCGGTTCGATAAGCTTCTTTTCCGGATAGCAGAACTCCCCGCCTGTGGTGTCTATTCCGAGCATTGCGAATATGTCGGCCATGTCATAGTTGAGCACGTCGAGGATGTCCTGCCTGTCGGAGAGCGTCACTTTCTCCTCCACATCCTTGTGTACGGTTCCCAGTGCCTGTGTGCCCTTGTCGGAGGCTTCGGTGGTGAGCGTGTTTCCGAGGAACAGCTTTGAGATTTCGTTGTTGCAGCGCTCGCAGAGCTTGTCGTAGAGGTCCGCGCTCCCTGTCTTGTTCGCGGCTTCCACGAGCTTGAGCACCGTATCCTCCGCGTGCACGAAAACCGACAGGCTTCCGGTGCTGTCCGCATCGTTCAGCGCCCTCTGCCGTGCCTCGTCGTCATCCGTGGGATACGTGTACTCCCTGATGGGCGCTCCGAACACTTCCGCGAACTGTGCCCAGTCCGCCACGTCGTTACGTTTGTATATCACCCAGATAGCTGCTTTCACCAGCAGCCCGGGATCGTCGGGTGAACCGATGAACAACAGGTCCGGGTACTCGTCCCAGGACGTCCCGGTGGTGTCCGTCTGGTGCCGCAGTATGAGCCTGCGCACGGGATCGACGTGTTTGCGCGGTATCAGGTCGTAGTTCACCCATTCCCCCTTTCGGTAGAACTGCACGAGTGAGAACCCCCAGAATTTGGCGTCCAGGATGTCCCCTATGAACTTCCGGAACCATGGGGACCTGATCTGCTTGTTCACCTTCTCGTCCGGTTTCCCGTTCCTGCGGAATTCTATGGAAGATGCCAGTGCGGCATTCTTCCGTTTCTCTATGACACTTGTCAGGTGCGTGTCCATGAGTATGTCGCTGAACAGGTCGTACAGCCTGAAGCGTCTGGAGTAGTCCACATTCTCGAAAGCCCTTACCGCGAGCATGTAGTCCGCTATGTCTATACCGAACCTTCTGGGCTGTGTCAGTATGATGGTTGCGGGTCCTTTCTGCCCGGGCCTCGGCAGGTTCCCGCTTTGGGTTATCTTTCCGGCCCCTTTCTTTCTTTTGCTCATATTACCAATGGTTTACACGTTTACGGTTGCTTTTGATAAGGAAATTTGATTTTGCCGTCCTCGTCTCTTCGGACAGCAGGGGCAGGCCGTCCACCGATATCTCCTCGGCCGCCACGGCTTTCAGCCATTCGACCGCCCTTTCGTGGCGTTCCTTCCGCAGCGGTGACAGGTTCCTCGGGTTATGTATGCAGAAGATGTGGTACACGGCTATGTCGATGGCCATCATCAGGACAAGCTGGTTGCGTTTGTCACCGGTTGCCGTGAATATTTTGTCACAGTCGTAACGTCTGGAAAGGTAGCAGCGCATCTCGGCGACGGCGCGGTCCTCACATATCTCCACGACAGCGTCATCCTCCCTTGTCAGTGCGTCCAGAATCTCTCGGTGTATGCTCGCGTCGTAGTCTGAAAGTTCGATAAATTTGCTCATAATGATAGGTATTGAAGTTTACACTCTGTACTTGTTTTGTGACCGCGTGCTTTTCCTTGTGACAATGACGGGCTTTTCCGACTGTCTGGCCTTGCGGTCTATAATTCTGTTTCCCCCCTCCACGCAGTCGGGTCCGTCTGCCGGATAGGTCAGTTGGAGGTTGAACAGCTTGAACTGTTCCGCCATCCGTTTCATGTGCGGGTTGTCCTTTTCGGCCTCGTTGAGTATCAGGTTCCCCTCCCGGTTGAGCGGTTCCAGGTTCGCCTCGATACGTGTGGCCTTGTCGGTTTTCTTCTCCTCGTCCCCGGTGATGTACAGTGATATTTTCCTTTCCCTGCGTATCCGCCTCACGATGGGCTGGAATACCTGCTGGAAAAAAGGATCCTGTAATTTGTTGTTCTCCATGTAACAGTACACGGTGGTTTTCCCACCCACAAACTCCAGCAGCTTGATGTACCACTCGACAAATTCCGCGTTCAGCCCCCTGTCCAGGAACGTTTTTATCAGATAAAGCCTTCCCGCGAGTTTCCCGAGCAGGCATACCGTTTTGGTGGAACTTTTTTTCGTCTTGTTCTCTCCCGGTGCGGGGTCCCCGTATATCACCAGGAACTTGAACCTGGAGAGTGCCGGCACTTTCCCGTAGGTGATTTCCGCGAACACGCCGCCGTCCACCACCGGGTTGTTGAAGAACTCTTTCTGTGCCGCCGCCGCGCTCACCAGTGAAAGGAAGAGGTCGATATCCTCCTCGGAGTTCTTTTCGGGCCATACGGATAGCCCGTTCTTTCCCCGGATGTTGATGATATCCACGTGCCCGATTCCTTTCGCCTTCAGTTCGGTGGCCTTTTCGATGGCCCTTTTGATGCAGCAGTCCGGCGCGATGATGTTCCCGTTGAACAGGATGCGGTAGTTTCCCGATACGGACATGGTCGGTATCAGCGCCTCCTCCAGCCATTTCCATTTGGTTTTGATGCGTTCCGGGTTTCGACACTCCTCGTCGGTGTCTATATCGTCCACCAGGATGAAGTCCGGGCGGAAGTTCTTGTTACGTGTACCGCGCGGTGACTGCCCGGCTCCAATGGCGCGGAAGGAGCACCCGCACATGCAGGTGAATTCCCCGGTTTCCCACGCTCCCGGTTTTTTCTGCTGTCCGTAGTCCTGTATGATCCGCTGGTTCTCCTCGAAGTTCGCCATGAACGGCAGCAGTAGCCTTTCCGCATTGTCAGCCGAGTTGGAGATCAGCAGCACGTTGCGTATCTTTTTTGTCAGTGCCAGTTTGGATATCTCCATCATGGAGCGTGCGGATTTCGCCAGCTCGCGTGACCAGGCCCTTACCTCGTACCAGCGGTTGTTCCTCATCAGCCGCCCGGTGGCTTTCCTGTGGAAGGCGGCGGACTCGCAGGTGCAATACATGGCGAAGTAGTATTTGAACCACTCCTCGTCGTTCTTCTCCAGCCTTTCCCGCCTCTGCCTGATTTCCGTTTCCGTGTCCGTGGGGTTGATGTCCGAATGTTCTCGCACGGATGCCACCAGCTCGTTCCAGCTGCCCAGCGCGAGCCTGTCCTGTGTTGTGAGTCTTTTCTTTGCCATGTCAGGATAATTTTGATTTGACAAACGCGTCCAGAAGCGGGGTGATCTCCTTCGCCTGCGTGGAATCGTAGGTCCGCACCCATTTGAGCAGGTCGGAGAACACGGAGATGATGTCCGCCAGCCCCACTTCTGTTTCCAGTTTCTTGATGGCGTTCGACAGTTTGGAAATGGTGTCCGCTTCCGCGGCGTTCGGGAACCGTTCCCCTTCCGGTTTTCCCATGATGGCGTTGTTGAGTTCCGCCAGCTGCCGGTACAGGTTCTTCAGCTGCTCCTCCCGTGTGATGGTTATGGAAGCCTTCAACTGCTCCCAGTTTCCTTTGCCTATCCAGTTGTTCACAGTCACCCGTGAAACCCCCACACGCTCGGCTATTTCCGCCTGCGTAAGCGTCTCGCGGGTGTAGAGCGTTTTCGCCCATGCCTTTTTCTGCTCGTTTGTAAGTTCGGCCATATTACCTCCTTTTTTTACGTGCAAAATTGATAAGGAAAAGGAGCGAAAAAAAACGCGCTCCGCATGATGACATTTTAAAGCGTCATGGCAATCCTTTAAAGTCTCCATGATGAAAACGCGGTTTGAAAAAGGCTTTTAATCCCCCTAATTTCGCACCGTAAACTTTTGCAGGGAAGGACCTGCCAAAACGATAGTGACATGAGTAGATTTTTCAATATGATACCCGGAACCGATGCCTGTTGCATCCTTCTTTACGGTGACATCGGTGAGTACGATGATAACGTGCGCAGCGGTGATATCGCCCGTGAACTTCTGGAAGCGGAAGCCCTGACCGGGAAGGTGGACGTGCGTATCAACAGCAACGGCGGTGAGGTTTATTCGGGCATCGCCATTTTCAATGCCTTGAAGAACAGCAAGGCCGACATTACCATCTACGTGGACGGCATCGCCGCCAGCATGGCCTCCGTCATCGCCCTTTGCGGCAAGCCCGTCCGGATGAGCCGTTATGCCCGTCTGATGCTTCACAGTGTCCAGGGCGGCTGTTACGGCAACAAGGATGAGATGAAGGACTGCATCCGTGAGATCGAGGCGCTTGAGGATACCCTTTGCGAGATGTATGCCACCCGTATGGGCAAGGACAAGGAGGAAATCCGCGCGATGTATTTTGACGGCAAGGATCACTGGCTGCGTGCCGACGAGGCGCTGGCGCTGGGGCTTATCGACGGTATTTATGACGCTGACCCGGTACCGGAGGACAGTACCCCCGAACAGGTATTTCAAATATTCAATAACCGGCTGCACAAGCCACAAAACGAGAATAGCATGAATTTAGACGAACTCAAGAGACGTCCGCGGTTCAAGAACTGTGCGACGGATGACGATTTCCTGCGTGAAATCGGACTGCTGGAAACAGAGGCTGGCAGAGTCCCGGCCCTTGATGCCGAGGTCACCCGCCTGAAGGGCGAACTGAAGGTGTTCCAGGACAAGGCGGATGCGGATGACGCTGCCGCGCGTAAGAAACTGCTTGATGATGCGGAACAGGACGGCCGTATCGATGCCGCCACCCGCCCCATCTATGAGAACCTTCTGGCAAAAGATCGGGAGAACGGGGAAAAGGCATTGGAGAAGCTTTTCCCAAAACGTAGTGTCATGACTGACCTTCGTGTGAATCCGACGGGTGAAAGCCCCTGGAACAAGCGCATGAGCGAGATTAAGGACAAGTTGAACCATAAATAAAACATTTGCCATGGCAATAGTAGTAAGAAACACGAATTACAACGGCGAGGTACTGGAGAAAATACTGGTCCTGGCCACCACCGGGAATGACCTTGTAGAAAAAGGTCTGATCATGGTGATCCCCGGTGTGGAGAAAAAAATCAGCCTGCCGCGTATCAAGACCGGCAAGATGCTCCAGAAGCGTAAGGAGAACCCGACTTTGGAAGACTCGAAAGGCAATTTCAATTACTCGGAGAAATCACTGGATCCGGAGGATTTCATGGCGTTCACGACTTTCAATCCCCGCGCCTTCGAGCATGTTTGGCGCAAGTGGCAGCCGAAGGGCAACCTCGTGTTTGCCGAACTTCCCCCCGAAGCGCAGAACACGCTTCTGGATGAACTTAGCAAGAGTGTGAAGTTCGAGCTGGGCTGGCATTACCTGAACGGCGAGTTCGGTTCGGACGACGACCACCTTTTCAACGGTATCCTGACCCAGGCGGCTAAAGATCCGGATGTGATCGTGGTTCCGGCTCCTTCCGATACTTCCATGATCGGCAAGTTGAAGGCTGTCCGCAAGGCTATTCCAAAAGCCCTGCGTGAGAATCCGAACCTGCGTATCCTGATGAGTATTGACGACTTCGACAAGTACGATGACGAGCTGACCGAACGCGAGTACAAGAACACGAGCGAGACGGACATCAACAAGAAGCGTTACAAGGGTATCACCATCGAGACGCTGAATTCCTGGCCTGATGGCCTTATCGTAGCCACGCTCTGCTCGATGAGCGCTGACGGCAACCTTTTTGCCGGTGTGAACCTCCAAGACGACGAGGAGGTGATCCAGATTGACAAGTGGATGAACTCCAGCGAGCTGTACTTCTTCAAGCTGCTGATGAAGGCCGACACGGAAATCGCCTTCGGCGAGGAGTTCGTGGTGCTTGACACCCGTGAGACTCCGGTGTTCAAGGCAGTGGAACGCAGCATTTCTGCCGATCCGGCCGCTCTTTCCTTCAAGGCCGCCGGTGAGAGCAAGGAGGTGAAGGTCACTGCCTCCGGTGATTACAGCGTGGTTTCCATTCCTGCCGGTTTCACGGCAGTCGGTACCGATGGCTCTCTGACGGTCACCGCCGGTGTGAACAGTAGCGGCAAGGCGGTATCCGGCACACTTGTACTGGGCCTGGACGCCGATCCGGAGAAGAAGGTGGAGATAGCACTGTCCCAGGCGGCCGTTGATGAAGAGGAAGGCGGTGAGTGATGGGAAAGCTGAAGTATCTTGTCATCCATTGCACGGCCACTCCTGAAGGGCGTGAGGTAAGCGGTGCGGAGATTCGCGCCTGGCATACCAACCCCGTCTCAAAGGGCGGCCGCGGCTGGAAGCAGGTCGGATATACCGACCTGTTCCATCTGAACGGCGGAGTGGAACGCCTGGTGAACAATAACGAGGACGCGAATGTGGACCCGTGGGAAGTGACCAACGGCGTGGCCGGTTACAATTCCGTGAGCCGCCATATCGTCTATGCCGGCGGGTGTGCAAAGGATGGTAAAACGCCTGCGGACACCCGTACCTCCTGGCAAAAAAAGGCGCTTGAGAAGTACGTGAAGGATTTCCACCGTCGTTTTCCCGATGTGAGAATCGTCGGTCACAATGAACTGGCGGCCAAAGCCTGCCCCAGTTTTGATGTACAGAGATGGCTTAAACAAATAGGTATAACTCAATAAATCAACAACAACATGAAAAGATTTCTTTTATTCTTTGTGCTGATACTCGGATTCGTGTCAGCAACTTTTGCCCAGACCGGTACAGTACCGGAAGTCGATTATAGCGCGATGATCACCACCTTTGCCGGTTTTGTCGGTGGCGTGGTGTTGCTCACGGAAGGGATCAAGGCTCTGTTTCCAAAAATGCAGGGCTTGGCGACACAGATTGTCAGCTGGTGTGTGGGCATTGTGGCCGCCATGCTTTTATGGTGGCTGGATGCGGGCTTTGTCGCTGATGCCACGTGGTATATCGCGTTGTGTTATGGGTTCGGTGCGTCCCTTGTGTCCAATGGTGTTGCCGATACGGGCTTTGTCCAGTGGCTCATCGGACTGTTTGCGGGTAAGGATGCCGGCAAATAGGCTTTGACCTGAAAGACCAGTGTGCGTATGGACTTCAGTGCAGTCATGAATCTGGTGCTGGGCGGTGGTCTGGTAGCCACGATAATAGCCATCATCACCCTGAAATCAACGGTCAGGGAAGCGAGGGCGAAAGCGGAGAAGGCTACCGCCGAAGCCGAGACGGTACGGATTGACAACACCGAACATGCCACCCGTATCCTGATCGAGAATATTGTAGAACCCTTAAAAGAGGAACTGAATGAAAACAGGAAAGCTTTGCAGGCGACCCGGCGTGAAATGGCACGCCTCCGGAAAGCCATTGATACTGCCAACAGTTGCAGGCATCATGATGATTGTCCTGTTCTTTACGGGATGCGCGAGTACTCGAAAGAGCAGGACGGAGGTGAACCGGAACAGCAGCCTGTCGTCAAGCGCCGACAACGTGTCAAACGTGAGGCGGGGGCTGTTGATGGCGGGGATTCCGAAATCGGCGGTGAGCCTGACGATCCCTCCGGACAGCCTCCGTAAACTTCCCTCCGGTTCGTCCTACCATTCCAGGAACGGGCAGGCGGGCCTGACGGTGAAGAGCGATGCGGCCGGCAATATCATAGCGGAGGCATCCTGCGACAGCCTCCAGCGGCTGGTACTGTGTTATGAGGAGGAACTGACCCGTATCCGTAATGAGACACATGAGGACTCATTCACAGTTGAAACGGAATTTGAACGTCGCTTTAGTCCCGTTAAAATAGCGCTGGCCGCTTTTATAACCGGATGTGTTGCCGGCATAGTATTAACTTTCAAAATCAAGAAACAATGAATAAGAATTTCATGTACGGCGTCGGTGCCGTGAAATACAAGGACTTTGTGGTGGGTTACATAGAGAAGAATTCGTTTGACATGGGCGGGCAGAAACCCGAATCCGCCAAAATCGAGGCGGAGCAGGTGCCGGGAACCCCGGTGCTTATCATTCCCCAGTCGAATGGCAGCATCGCCCCCACGTTCAACGTTATCCAGCTGAACTACGAAAACCTGCATAGCTTGCTGGGTGGTACCATGCACTACAAGGAAGAGGACTCGGAAAAGAAAACCCCGATTGGTTGGACGGCCCCGACGGCAGCCGTGTTGCTGACCGGTCCGTGGGAAATAGCCCTTGTTTCGGGGCAGAGCATCCTGATTCCCAATGGCACGCTACTTTCCAATCTCGGCGGCAAGCTGACCCTGACAGAAACGGCGAAAATCGAATGCACGCTGGAAGTGGCCATGCCGGAAGACGGCTCCCAGCCCTATGGCGTATTCAATACGGATTCTATCCCGGAAGAGTGGAAACAGTATAAACTGCCTTCTGCTGAATCTGCCGCTGCTGCTTCCACTAACCCGGCCGAGGAGTAGCGTATGGACGAAGCTGTCATCAAGCAGATCCAGCGTGAGGGTGCGGACGCGCTGCTGGATATCGGTGTGAGCGTCCCGCTGAAAGCGTTTCATATCCCTTTCAGGAAATCCCCGCTGGAGCTGCGCGTGACCATGAGGCGGCCTTATATGTCCGGTCAGATTCTTTTTGCCCGGACATATTTGTCGATGGGGATCACCAGTGAGGAGATGTGGGGGTTCAGCAAGGAGGAGGAAATGCAGTTTCTGGCCTCTCACGGCAAGGCGGTGAGCCGTATGGTGGCCTATACCCTTTGTCGTGGTCCTTTCAGCCGCCGCGTGCTTTTGCGCCCGGTGGCATGGCTCATAAGGAACTTCATGGAACAGCGTTATCTGGTGGGTGCGATCAAGCGTTTTGTCAGCCTGATGGGTACCGACCCTTTTATACCTATTATCAGATCAGCCGAGCGGACGAATCCGATGAGCTTGAGACTGAGCCAAAGAAAGAAGGGGAGTTAAAGAGCCGTTATGAAGGCTCCCATAGCCCTTTCGGTTTTGTGTGGCAGATTGCCAGTGCCACCGGCTGGAGCGTGGACTATATACTGAACAAGGTGAATTACCAGACCCTGATCATGATGCTTAGTGACGCTCCCCGGTATGTCCGTGACAAGTCCGGATCTTCCGGTCCTGCGGATGAGCGGAGCGCCGAGGATGAAGCGGATGGAATAGTAGGATTTTTTCAAAGCAAGCTAAAATAGATGAAACCGGTACAAATAGAATTCCTTATGGTGGACCATTTGAGCGCCCGTCTTGACAAGGCCGTGGGCAAGATCGAGCGGATGTCCCAGCAGGCATCGTCCGCCAACAGACAGATCCGGGAACTTGACAGGAGCGGTTCCCTGTTGAACAACACCGTCGGCAAGCTGGCAGCCGCCTTTACTATCAAGGAGCTGGTGTCGAACATCACCAAGGTACGCGGCGAGTTCCAGCAGCTGGAGGTGTCGTTTCAGACCATGCTCGGCAGTGCGGAGAAGGCCGACACCCTGATGCAGCAGTTGGTACATACGGCCGCGACCACTCCTTTCGGCCTGGAGGATGTCGCGCAGGGTGCCAAGCAGCTTCTTGCCTACGGGTTTGAAGCGGAGAAAGTGAACGAGACGCTGATCCGCTTGGGTGACATCGCTGCCGGACTTTCCATCCCTTTGAACGATCTGGTCTATCTTTACGGCACCACCATGTCCCAGGGACGGCTTTATACACAGGACCTGAACCAGTTCACCGGCCGGGGCATCCCTATGATCGCCGAACTGGCCAAGCAGTTCGGCGTGGCTGAAAGCAAGGTGAAGGAGCTTGTGGAGGAAGGCAAGGTCGGTTTTCCCGAAGTGCAGAAGGTCATAGAGAGCCTGACGGACGAGGGCGGAAAATTCGGTGGTCTGATGGAGGCACAATCCAAAACGATAACCGGACAGATCTCCAATATAGAGGATGCCGTTTCAATGATGTTCAATGAAATCGGGCAGCAGTCGGAAGGTGTCATCAACACCACGCTTTCCGGTGTTTCCTACATGGTGGAGCATTACGAACGTTTCGGCCGTATCCTGCTCGGGCTTGTCGGCACGTATGGTGTGTACCGGACCGCCGTCATGACAGTCACGGCCGTGAAAGGCTGGGCGGTGGCTGCGGAGGCGTTGCATTACAACTGGCTCCTGCTGGTTGAGAAAGCGCAGAAGATGCTCAACCGGACCATGCTTTCCAATCCCTATGTGCTGGTTGCGACCCTGCTTGCCGGTGTTGCCGTGGCACTGATCTCCATGAAGACGGAAACCGAACGTTTGCAGGAATCCGAGGAAAGGTATCAGCAGCAGAAGCAGAAAACCATAGAGGCCGAGGAAGAGCACAGGCGCAAAATAGAGGAGCTGTGTTCCATTGCCGGGGATGAAGCCGTGTCCACGGATGCCCGGCGTGAGGCGCTAAACAAGCTGGAACAGAAATATCCGGATATATTCTCCAAATACGACACCGAGTATGAGAAACTGAAGAATATCAAGAAAATCAAGGAAGAGATAGCCCGATTGGAAGCCGGTGAGTCCATATCCAATCCCGCCAATGAATTGAAACGTGTGGATGACAGGATAAAAGAACTTGAAGGCAAGACCCGGTTGGCAACCGAATATTACCAGGACAGCTACGGGCGGCAAAGAGCCCGATATGTCCAGAAATCCGCACGTTCAAGGGATGAGGAGGCAGAGCTTCAGAATCTGTACGGAAAACGCAAGAGCCTGAACGGACAAATCCGCAAGGACGAGGTAAATGCCTATTTCGAAAACCTGACCGGTGTGAGTAACGAGACCCTTGCACAGCAGATAAAGCAGCGTAGAACCCTGCTTGCCCGGATGTCTGTCCAGGAGAAGGAATACGGAAAGATTACGCAGGGTGACGAAAATCTTACCGGAACTTATTCCCGTGACGAACTGAAGTATCAGCTGAACAAACTGGTTTCGGAACAAAACCGGCGTAACCTGCCCACGGATTCAAGCACTGACTGGGTGGCTGCGGCAAAAGAGAAATACCAGGACGCGCTCAAGGCTTATAACGCCTTTCTTCAGGAAACGTCCAACAGCCTTTCCCGTGAGGAGTTTGAGAAGAAGGCGAAAGAACTGAAGGATGCCGTCGATACCGCCAAAAAGGAGTACGACAAGGTCAAGCCCGGTGAGGATAAGGATTCCGAGGCCGAACGGAAGAAGGCGGACAAGGCGGAGAAGGAAGCCCAACGCCGCAAACAGGTTTCTGAAAAGCTGGGCCAGGAACTCGTCGGGCTGCAAAGGAAGAATGACGAGGCGGAGATTGAGATGATGACCGAGGGGCTGGAGAAGAAGCTGCGCCAGATAGACAATGAATACCAGGCACGCAAGGATGAAATAGCCAAGCAGGAAGCCGGTTGGAAACGTGACAACGCGAAAGCGGGGCAGTCCGGTTCGCTGTCGGAAGATCAGCAGTCCGAAATAGACAAGGCCCGTGAGTTGAACGAGTCCGGCCGACAGAAAAAAATAGCGGAAGCTTATCGGGAAGAGTTCGGAGTGATGCAGGAATATTTGCAGGCCTACGGCACCTTCCAGCAGAAGAAACTCGCCATCGCGACCGAATATGCGGAAAAGATACAAAAGACGACATCCGGCAGCGAGAAGCTCTCTCTCGGTGTTGAACGTGACAGCAAACTTGCCGGCATCGAAGTGCAGGAACTGAAAGCCCGTATTGACTGGGGTACTGTCTTCGGTGAATTCGGCGGGATGTTTTCCGATATGATAAAGCCTGTATTGGCGGATGCCAGAAAATACATGCTCACTGACGAGTTCCGAAATGCCGACCATGCCAGTCAGGACGCGCTTGTCTCTGCCGTCCAGCAGATGGAGAGGGCTTTGGGCGGTTCCGGCAAGGTCAGTTTCAAGAAACTGGGTGCCGAGGTTACTGCCTACCAGAAAGCCCTTTCAGACCTGAAGGAGGCACAGGCGGTGTATGCGGACACCTATACGGCGCTCATTGCCGCCCAGAAATCATACATTGAGGCGCAACAGTCCGGAACCGAACAGGAGAAGGAGTCCGCCCGGCAAGCCCTGGAAACGGCGCAGGCTAATGCCGATGCCGCGAGTGAGAATATAAACGCCTTGCAGGAAACGGCTGACAGTGCCCGGCAGTCCCTCTCGAATACTGCCTCCGGTCTGAAGACCAGTATGGAGAATGTGAGGGACGGATTGCAGCAGATTGCCTCCGGCAGTATCAGCGGGGCGTATAATGGCCTGATCACACTCGGCAAAGGTGCCAAGGAAGTGGACGGCAAACTGGGCGAGGCTTTCGGAAAGGTTTCCGAAACACTTGAGGATGTGCCTGTTGTCGGCTGGATTGTAAGTATTATAGACCTTTTCAAGGATGGTTTGAGTGTGGTCATCGGTGGCCTGCTCGACGCGGTGTTCAATGCCGTGAGCGGTATTCTTGACGATGTGCTTTCCGGTGATCTTTTTGTGACTATCGGAAAATCGCTGCTTTCCGGTGTGGGCAAGATATTCGACGCATTGACCTGGGGCGGATTTTCCTCCTGGACGACTTCAAGCAATGCCAAAGAGGTCCAGGAAACCATCGACCGGCTGACCGAGCGTAACGAGACCTTGCAGACGGCTATCGAGGACCTGACGGAGGAGGTCAAGGCGAGCAAGGGTACAAAGTCCGTGGCCGCCTACCGGGATGCCTACAGGCTCCAGCAGGAGACGAACTCGAACTATCTGGACATGGCCATGTCGCAGGCCGGCTATCACGGTTCGCATCACAGCTGGAATTATTACTGGGGCGGTTTCTCACAGGAACAGATTGACCGTTTGAGCGGTCAGATCGGGCGTAGCTGGAACGGTGACATCTGGAACCTAAGTCCGGAGGAGATGAAGAAGTTGCGCAGTAACGTGGACATGTGGACGCAGATCCAGGATACCGGCAAGGGCGGATATGGAGGTCGTCTGACCGAGAAGCTGGATGACTACATCGACCAGGCGGGCAAGCTGGAGGAACTTACCGACCAGCTGTATGAAGGTCTCACCGGTATTTCCTTTGACAGCATGTACAGCAGTTTCGTGGATAACCTGATGGATATGAAGTATGATGCCGCAGCCGCGGCGGAGGACATATCCGAGTATTTCATGCGTGCGATGCTGTCAAACAAGATCGGTGAGCTGTATTCCGACAAGCTGAAAGGCTGGTGGGAGAAATTCGGCAAGGCGATGGAAGACAATGACCTTACAGAAGCCGAGCGTAAGGCTCTCCAGGACGAGTACATGAAGTATGTCGAGGAAGCCGTCGCTCTTCGTGACAATCTTGCCGCGGCCACCGGGTACGATAACTCGGGCGGTACGAGCCAGAGCGCCAAAACCGGCGGTTTTTCAGCCATGACACAGGACCAGGGTACAAAACTGGACGGCATGTTCACCAGCGGGTTGCAACACTGGTCGAGCATCGATGAGAAGATGGAGAGCGTCATCGACAAGATGAACACCGCCGAGGGGCATCTTGCCCGTATCGAGGAGAACACCGGCACGAGCGCGTCGCACCTTGGCAAAATAGAGGAAGAGATTCGTAAAATCAATCGTGACGGAGTAAAATGCAAATGATATGGAAAAGATATTAGGCGGTCTGGTACTTGTCAACGGTACCGACATCTGGAGCACATACGGGGTGTTCCTCGTTGAGGACAAGCGCGGCGGGATGGATAACCTGACCGCCATCCTGACCCCGAGCAAGACGAAAACGGATACGGCCGTGAATATCCGGGAGGAGGACGGGGAGAAATATTCCTCCGTGCTGACGCCCAGGAACGAGGCCCGTGACGTGACGCTTCATTTCGCCCTGTTTGGCAAAACGCAGGCCGGCTGGCTGAAGAAGTATTTCGAGTTCATCAATTTCCTGAAGAAAGGCCGTGACGGGTGGCTTGAGATTTCCTTTCCCCAACTTGCCCTGACTCTCCGTGTGAAATATACGGATTGCAGCAAGTTCCAGCCTCTGACCTATCTCTGGAAGGAAGGCGTGCACGCCGGCAAGTTCAAGGTGAAGTTCCGGGAACCTGTCCCGGTCATATAAATGTGATTCAAACCCTATTCAAACGACGTTTAAATAAGATACAGACATGCTGACCATCTATGACAGCAACGGCAACAGACGGACCGATATAGAGGCGGGTGACAGCTCCACCCAGGTGAAGGAGGTACAGGGTGACAATGTCCTGACACTCTCTTTCACGCATTACGAATATATCGCCCTGGACGTGAATGACCGGGTGGACTTTGAGGGTGAGCGCTACTGGCTGACCGAACGGTACGCCCCGAAGCAGAAGAGCGGCCAGGAGTGGGTATATGATTTGAAGTTTTACGGCATCGAGAGCCTGGTGAGACGTTTTCTTGTGCTGGAGACCACCGACGGGAACACCGAGCCTGTGTTCACACTGACAGCGACTCCGCGTGAACACGTGGCCATGATCGTGAAGTGTATCAATGACGGAATGAACCACACCACCGACTGGAAAGTGGGGCGGGTGGACGGTACGGACCTTATCGTCATCGATTACGAGGGGAAGTACTGCAACGAAGCCCTGAAAGAGATAGCCGAAGCGGTCGGCGGGCAGGCTGAATGGTGGGTGGAAGGCCAGACCGTGAACGTGTGCCGGTGTGAGCATGGCGAGGAAATAACGCTGGGCTACGGGAAGGGACTGACCGGAATCGAACGCGACACGACGGGTACCGACAATTTTTATACCCGGTTGTTTCCGGTAGGCAGCACGCGGAACATAGATCCGTCAAAATACGGGCATAGCCGCCTGATGCTTCCGGGGGGCAGGCAATATGTCGAGATACATACGGAGGAGTACGGCATCTATGACCGTTACGAGCAAGACGCCTTCAGCGGCATTTATCCCCGCAGGATCGGGGCTGTCAGCAGTGTGCGCAGCGAAGATGTGAAAGATGACGACGGCAACCCTTTCACGGTCTATTATTTCAGGGACGACAGCCTGAACTTCGATCCGAACGATTACGAGCTGCCCGACGAGACCAAACGTGTATCGTTCCAGGACGGTGACCTTTCCGGACTGGGGCAGGGTGAGGACCACTATTTCGAGGTGAATTTCAACAGTGCCACCCGTGAGTTCGAGATTATTACGATATGGCCCTATGATGATGACACGCAACTCCCCGGCGGCAAACTTGTCCCGAAATCCGGTGACCGTTATATTCTCTGGAATATCCGTATGCCGGACGAATATTACCCGCTTGCCGAGGAGGAGTTTCTTACGGCGGTGGAACAGTTCAATACCGAATGCTGGCAGGATCTTGCCGTTTACAAGGCCCCGACCGACCATGTGTGGATTGAGGAGAACGGTGTTTCCCTGTCCGTAGGCCGCCGTGTGAGACTTGAAAGCGAGGAGTATTTCCCCGAAACCGGTTATCGCAGCAGCCGTATCACGAAAATTACCCGGAAGGTGAACCAACCCGGGGAGATGGACATCGAGATCAGCGATGCCCTGCATAGTGGTGCGTTTGAACGGGTGAATGACAGTATCGGGGAACTGAAAAACTATACGAAGTCAAAGGCGGAGGGTGCCGCGCTTCCTGACATTATCCGTAGCTGGGACAAGACACTGCCTACGGACAACAATCTTTTTTCCGCGCGGAGAAGCCAGGCGGAACACATCAGCAAAAAAAAGAATGACCGTGCAAAGGGGAAGATCACCTTCGAAGCGGGAGCCTCTTTCGGACAGGAGGATAATGCGGGTATTGATGACAAGGGCAATGCCGGGCTGCTGACCCTTGTCGTGCGTGAGCTTCTTCGCAGTCCGAAATTCGTGGACGGTCTTTTCGGTGAGGGCTGGCGGCTCTGGATGGAGGACGCTTTGTCCCATCTGACCATCGACAAGCTGACGGTACGCCAGGTCATGGTAGTATTGGAGATGCTTATCGAGAAGGTACGCAGCGTCGGCGGCCAGCTTTGTGTCAGTGCCGCCAACGGGAAAATAAAGACCGCTGTTCTTGAGGGCGGTTACTGGAGGATCACCTTCGAGCAGGAGAACACTTTCGTGGCCCATGACCTCATGCGCTGCCAGACCTTCAGCGGCGGGAATTTGAAAAGCTATTGGGTTGAGGTGGCCGGCGTGGAGGGTGGTTCCATCCTCGTGGGCGAGGACGAGTTCGGCGCTTCCCTTCCGGAGGCTGGTGACGAGTGCGTGCTGATGGGCAACACGGAGAATCCGTTGCGCCAGAACCTGATCCTGATCTCCGCCACCGAGGACGGGCAGCCCCGTGTGGACGTGATGGACGTGGTGAAGGCGAAGAACTTCACCGGCTGCCTGCGTGCCCGTCTGGGCAACCTTGACGGTATCAGTGACGACTGGTTCCCTTCAGACAACCAGCCTCACGGTGATGGCCTGTACAGCGACAACGCCTACCTGCGTGGTACGTTCCTTCTGGTAACGGGCGAGGATATCAAGACGAAGTTCGAGATAGTCGAGGGGAAAATCGTCAGTTCCGTCACCGCCCTGCGGAATGACTTCGCCACCGAGCGCGGCTACCTGAATAACCCCGCCTTTGATGACGGCCTTATGAAGTGGAACACGGAGAACGAGACCGTGTTCTTCCTTGTGGGCAACCGGTGGATCTGGGCGAACGGTAACGTCTTGACGAGGAAGGGTGACAGCGCGAGCGTGACCGAGGATGACGGCCGTACGGTTGTCCGGATTCGTAACAAGTACATCCTCCAGAAACGTGAGAACCTGAAAAGTATTCCCTCCATGCCTGAAAATGACAGTGGGGAGAAGGAAGCCGTCCCGGTGTTCCTGACTTTCTTTTACCGCTGTGCCAAGGCCGGCACGCTGCGTGTGGAGTTTGTGGGTGTGGATAAGACAGGCTTTGCCAATTTCAACAGCATGGAGGTGGAGGAAGAACTGTCCGCGACCGACGGGTACGTACAGTACACCTGTAGCGGACTCTGGAACGGTACAGGTGATTTTAAATTGAGTTTTACCGGTGATATTTACCTGTATATGCTCATATTGAGCACCGACCGTGTGGAATCCCTGACACACCGTTATAAAACCCTTTTCGAGCAGTCGGAGCGTCTGGTAAAGATTTCGGCGGCGGTGTTCGACAAAGACGAGAACCTGCTGGAAGAGACCGGCCTGATGGTTACTTCCAAATATTCCGGGTTGTATGCCATTGACGGTGATGGAAATTTGAAATCCCTTGTAGGTGTTGGGGGTGACGGCGTAAAAATCAAGGGCGATAATATCACTTTGGAGGGGCTTGTTACGGCTAATGATAATTTCAAGATTCTGGAAGACGGTAGTATTGAGACGCGCAACGCCAAGATTTACGGTACAGTGTATGCCTATGAGGGTAAAATCGGCGGTTTTACGATTGATTCCGGACGGTTGTACTGGAAAGCCGGTGATTATTTCGGCAATGATTCCCGCAGTCTGAAACTTGGTGTCTCACAAACGGACATGGAGGGTATTGTGGATGTGTCCTTTAATGCCGCCACGCAGGGACGGTTCGGTGTCAAGGCCGTAGGCTCGAATCTGGGTGGTGCCGCTATCTATGCCTCCAGCAAGTCCTCTGGTCAGAGCTATCCTATCAGTGCCAATACTTATGCCGGCTATTTTGACGGTGGTGTGCATGTGAACGGGGCGGTGTATTGTGGTGATATCCTGTCGAACAATTACGGTACGGGATGGAGCCTGGCCAGCGATGGGACATACAGTTACCGAAAGGGTGTTTCAGGTACCTTCCAGTGGGCTGTAAAGAGTGATTTTATAACTTATAACTATACCCTTGAGGTTGTTAATGGAATTGTCGTTAAGATGACATATATCTAAAAATAAAGGATATGAAAGTAAATTTTAATGTGTATTTTAAGGATTTCGACGGTAGCGTGCTGTTGATTGATAAGAAACCCCAGTGTATGGGAGTCATAGTCTCCCAGTGCCTGTTCAACGGTACCGGTTTCCGTCCGAGCGGTAATATTCAGACGGATAATGAAAAGAAATTACATGCTTACAGTCTTTGCATGAGGATTATGGGTTCCGATGCGGATGTGGATCTGACATCGGAGGATGCGGTTTTGATAAAGGAAGCTGTTACCGGTCTTACTCCGGGCTGTTATTCCCAAATAGTGAAACAGATAGAAGGGTAATGGAGGATTAGCTATGACAAATGCGGAAAAACAGGAGATCCTGAACGCTATCAAGGCCGAGAGCCAGAGCGTTGATGAACTTGTGGAGGTCAGCTCCCTTGACAATATCAAAAGTCTCCCCGCCCTTCGCGGCAGTGAGCTGGTGAGTGCTCCGCTTACCCTTTTGCGTAAACCGGCCGATGATGCCGCTGCCACAGCGAATGCGTCTGCCACGAAAGCGGATAATGCTGCGGCTTTGGCGAATAAAGCTGCGGGTATGGCGTCTGATGCGGCCGGTACCGCCAATCAGGCTGCTGAAACTGCAAATTCCGCCGCGGCAGCGGCATCCGCGGCTGCGAAACAGGCGGAGGATGCCGCCGCCGGTGTGAACGACGGTTTGGTCGGTGGCATGACGGCCGTCCCTGATGAGGAGAACGACACGGTGAAACTCACCCTGCTGGGGAAGACCGGGACGGAGATTGCCTCCGTTGATATTCCCGGTGGTACGGGTGGTGGCGGTAACACGTATAATGTGACGGCGGAAGTCCCTTTGGAGAGCGGTTATTATGTCCTTTCCTCCGCGATCGGTGCCGTGGATGAGAAATACCGTTACAAGGGCCGTTGCATCACCTATGAAGTCTCGCAGGGCAAATGGGAGACCAAACAGTTCGTGGGGACAAGTCTGTCGAGCTGGGAGCAGGAGGCGAGCTGGGAGGACTTCGGCGGTGCCGGAACGATGAAGAGCCTGACGGTGAACGGCGAGAAGAAAGTTCCCGACAGCGAGGGCAACGTGGATCTGACCATCGACAAGCTGGAAGTGGACGAGAGTCTGGATGCTGACAGTACCAATCCCGTCCAGAACAAGACCGTCGCCGCCAAATTCCAGGAGGTGGAAGCCGGTACCGTGTTCGGCATGAGCGCGGAAGTGAGCGACGACGAGAGTAGTGTCCGCCTTGCGCTGACCAACAAGAGCGGGGCGGAGATCGCGAGCGTTGACATCCCGGCCGGCAGCGGTGGCGGCGGTGAGTCCTCCACCACCAAGATCGTGCTGCTTGCCGAGACCGACAAGAAAACCGTGAAGGAAGGCGGAGCGGTGAAACTTACCTATACCTATGACCACCAGGTTGCCGGCGGTGATGACAAGGGTAGCAGTACCGGACAGAAAGCGACCGTCACCATCCAGGTGAAGCGCGGGACGACCACCACTTATTCCTCCTCGCTGAAGGAAGTGAGCAAGGGTACCTATACCCTTGACCTGACCAAATACCTGCTGGTGGGCACGAGCGATATCTACGTCATTGCCGAGACTACCGATCCCACCACGGGTAAGGCGCAGAAGAAGCAGGCGTACGTGAGCGTGAAGAGCGTCACCCTGTCCCTTTCCTGCGGTTACAACCTGGCGGCCACCATCCAGAACGGCGGTTACGGTACCTATGATTCCGCGAGTATACCCTACGCCGTGAGCGGTACCGGCACGAAAACCGTCAGCCTGTACGTGGACGGTGTACAGCAGAACGCGCATACGGTCACCCGCAGCGGCACGACGAACGGCAGTTTCGAGGTTTCCATGACCGGCCTGTCCGTGGGGCGGCATACCGCCCAGCTGGTGGCCGAGATGGAAACTGACGACCTCACGCTGAAAAGCGAGAGCATCCATATCGACCTGCTGAAGGCCGGAACCGGCGCGCCCTTCATCGGTTTGAAGCTCATTCATGCCGACGGGCATGTCCTCGGACGGGACGAGCATCTGGAGCCGGTCCTTGAAGCCGGCCGCTACGAGAAGCTCACTTTCGACTGGGTGGCCTATGATCCCGACCGTGTGCCCGCTGAAGTGGAGTTCTGGAAAAACGGCGTCAAGAGCAGTACCGTGAGCGCTCCCCGCAGCATGATGACCTACAGTAACCGGTTTACCGAGGAAGGCACGCAGACGCTTGTCCTGAAAGCCGGTCCGACCGGGTACACTTTGCGCATCGACGTGGGTGAGAGCGGTATCGATATCAGCGAGGCCACCTACGGCCTAGCGGTCAAGCTTGACGCGGCGGGTCGCAGCAACGGGGAGAGTAACCCCGGAACATGGGAGTCGAACGGCGTGGAGACCACGTTCGAGGGTTTTGACTGGAGCAGCAACGGCTGGACGGGTGAGGCGCTGAAGCTGACCAACGGTGCGAAAGCCGTCATCGGCTACCGGCCCTTTGCCACCGATGTGAAAAGTACGGGGCTGACCATTGAACTGACCCTCCGGGTAAGCAATCCCACTGACAGCGATACCGCAGTTGTGGACTGTCTCGACAGTGGCAAGGGGCTTTATATCACCCCTTCGGAAGCGAGTTTCAAGACCGGTGAGAAAGTGTCCTATACCAACGAGGACGACGAGCTGGTGGAGCGTGAGATCAAGCTGGGCACGAATTATGTGGAAGACCGGTGGATCAAGGTGGCCCTCATGGTGGGTACCCGCAATGAGAGCCGTCTGATGGAGCTTTATGTGGACGGCAACCGTACCGGTGCCGACATCTACGACAACGCCTTCAGCTTCCGCCAGGACAATCCGAAATATATCACCATTGACAGCGCCGGGGCGGACGTGGAGGTAAAGAGCGTGCGTATCTATACCCGCCGGTTGAGTGACGACGAGGAACTGGAGAACCGGATGGTGGACAGTGCGGACGGTGAGGAGATGATCGCGCTGTACGAAGAGAACGATATCCTGGGTGATACCGACACTGTGGATATGGACAAGCTGCGTGCCAAGGGCAAGGGGGTGCTGCGTATCGTGCGCCAGAACAAGCTCGATGACGTGTATGCCGAGAACAACAAGAAGACGGACTTTTCGGCTGATATCTTCTATTACTCCCCTTTCGGATCCGAATACGACTTCATGCTTCGTGACTGTTATATCCGTATTCAGGGTACCAGTTCCACGAAATATCCGAGCAAGAACATCCGTATCTATATCAGCAAGGGCGGCACGAACCTTAGCTTCACCGTTGGCGGCAAGGAGCAGGCGGAAAAGAAATATCCTGTCCGTCCCGGTGGCATCGCCATGAACCTGATCTGTCTGAAGAGTGATTATTCCGACTCGTCCATGTCGCTGAACACAGGCGGTGCCAAACTGTTCAACGACGTGCTGAAGGAGATGGGGCTTCTCACCCCTCCGCAGCGTTACCAGTACGAGACGGGCGGCAGCGATTTGAACGCGGTCACCGTGCGTACCGCTATCGACGGTGTGCCTATCGACATGTTTGTGGCGGCTGCGGAGGACGGCGAGAACGACTATGTGGGGCAGTACAACTTCAACAACGAGAAAAGCAAGAGCGGCGACCTGTTCGGCCTTAGTGGCGTGGAGGGTTACGATCCTGCCTGTCCCCTCACTCTGGAAATGCTGAACAATACCGAGGCCATGTGCCTTTTCAAGACCACAAGTGACGCTCATCTGGAGGAGGTGTTTGATGCCGGTGCCGAGACCAACGTTCCGGATGATGTGAAATGGGCGGGCCTTGACGAGTCGCAGCGTACGGCCGTGAAACGGTTGTACGCATGGATACGCTCGTGTGTTCCGGACGGTGCGACGAGCGCCGACCTCTCCACTTTTAAGAGCGAGAAGTTCAGGGACGAGATAAGTGACTATTTCGACAAGGCTTTCCTGCTGACGTATTACCTCTGGACGGACTATTTCCTTGCCGTTGACCAGCGTGCGAAGAACATGATGCTGCGCACGTGGGACGGCCTGATATGGTACATCACCTACTACGACGGTGATACCCAGATGGGAAAACGCAACGACTGTTTCCTGGTGTATGACTACACCACCGACCGCGACACTTATGATGCCGAGGCCGGGAAATATGCCTTTGAAGGCCGTGACAGCTGGCTTTGGAACCTCGTTCTGGCCAACCTGGACGCTGACCTGAAGACACAGGCGCAGGCTCTTCGCGGTGTACTTACCACCAGCCGTGTCCTGGACATGCTGAACGTGGAGCAGGCGGGCAACTGGTGCGACCGTGCCTATAACAAGAGCGGCGAGCTGAAGTACATCCTGCCCGCCACGCAGGAGATGTACGGCAAGGTGTGGCCGTTCATCTACGCCCTTCAGGGCAGTAACCGTGCGCACCGTGAATATTTCGTGCGTAATCGTTTCGCCCTTCTGGATGCCAAGTACGGCACGAGCAATTTCACCAGTGACAACATCGACCTCTATCTGGCACGTACGGCTGCTGACACCCCCGACGTGCTGAAGATTACGGCCAACGAGGTTTATGCTTTCGGCTACGGTACGAACAACAGCCCGAATATAGGGAATACCGGCATCATCAAGAAAGATGCGGCTGCGAGCCTTTCCATCACCGGTGCCTATACGGTGAACGATCCCTTGAGGGTTTATGGCGCGAGCCGTATGAAGGTGCTGGATATGAGCGGGGCCGCCGACCACCTGAAAAACGCTTTCGACCTGGGCAAATGTACCGTGCTGCGCGAACTGAACCTTCAAAGTTCCGGCAACGGCAGTACCGGCTGGTGGTTGAACATCGGCAACTGCAAGCAGCTACGTAAACTCAACCTTCGTAACCAGGCACAGGCGAAAACCGGGGGAAGTACCAGTACCGAGCTGGATTTGAGTGCGCAGACCAAGCTGGAAGAACTTGAGGCCCGCGGTACGCAGGTGCAGAGCGTGGTGCTAGCCAAGGGTTCTCCCGTGACGCTGCTCCACCTTCCCGGTACACTGACCAGCCTCCGTCTGGAATATCTGGGCAGACTGACCACCGGCGGGCTGACATTAGAAAGCTACAGCAAGGTGAAGACCTTCATCTTTGACAGTTGTCCAGGTATTGACTGGGAAACCCTGCTGGGCCGTTGCACGGGTGTGGAACGTATCAGAGTAACCGGTATTGACCGCGAGGATGACGGTACGTGGCTGAATAAGTTTGTCGGGATGGGCGGTGTGGATTCCGATGGCAATACTACGGACACGTGCGCTTTGGTGGGTACGGTACAGCTCACGCGCTACATTGATGACGATACGTACAGCGCTCTGAAGGCGCACTTCCCGGAACTGAATATCCGGCAGCCGGAATACACGATGATCGAGTTCGACGACGAGGTATCGGATGACGCGAACGTGAGCAACCTTGACAACGGTACCGGCTACAAGTATGACAACGCGTATGAGGTGAGCGGTCATATTTCTGCCATCCTGAAGCAGCGTCACCGTGTACTTGCTAAAGTGACTAAAAAAGCGACGACGCGGGGTGTGAACATGGCGAACGTTGATACCACGGTGAACAACCTGGACGGTGAGATGACCTACTACCCGCTGGACGACACGGACAGCAACAAGTACGCCGACGGCACGGCTGCCAGACTGGACGGCACTGAAGGTGACTGGATGATGTACGAGCCCTTCTTCTGGAGCAAGGGTATCAATGATTACCTGAACGGCAAGCATTACTCCTGTTACAGCAGTAACGGTTCGGATAACATGCCTTCCGTTCCGGATGCTGACGTCCTTACGCTTGACGACATTAAGGGCACGAGTGGCGGTTATCTTTCCGGTCGTAAGATCATGAGCGGAAAGGATACGCTTTCGAACAGCTACAGTACTGACAGTACGTATTCGGTATGCAAGGTGAACGTGGACGGTTACAAGCGTGTGCGTTTCCCGAGCGTTCCCGGTACAAGCCTTGTCGGAAGCATTTTCACAGACGATTCCGGCACGGTCATCAGTTCAATCGTCGTCCCTACCTTGAGCAACAAGTTCGAGGCCGGTATGTACCTGATTGCCGATGTTCCGGAGGGTGCCACTGCTCTTCACTTCTCCATTCTGAACACGGCAGAGTTCGATAAGGTTGTCCTTTCTAACAGTGACAGGATCGAGGATATGGAACCCGAATGGGTGCCTAATGACGAGCACTTGTGTGCCGTTGTGGGCAGCAGTGTTGTCGGTTCCAAACTTCGCGCCTGCATTACCGGCGGGAGTACTACGGCGAGCATGACCTGGGCTGATTTTCACTATTACAGTGTCCAGCGCGGTATGCAGCAGATTGATGCCCTTATGCACTCGCGCATCGCGAATCTTTTCTACGCGAAGTACGGTCGTCGTGACAGCCAGGAACAATGCGGCGCGGGCTCTCACACGAACAACCGTACTACGGGTGGTACTGCCAGCCGCGGGATGACGGACACGATCGGCTACGAGGAAGCCTCCTCAATCAACCCTAATGTGACGAACAGCCTGATAGAAAACTCCGTCCACCAGTATGCGTGGTACCGTGAGAAGGATGACTACGGCGGGGCCACGGTTACGCAGGTGAATAATATTTGTTGCCTTGGCTACGAGGACATCTATGGTCATAAATATGACATGATGGACGGCGTGGACCTCCCTAATGACACGGGCAATTCCGGGAAGTGGCGCATCTGGATGCCTGACGGCAGTACCCGCCTGGTTAAGGGTTCCGTGAGCTCCGGTATCTGGATTACCGCCGTGGCGCATGGCAAATATATGGACGTGATTCCGGTGGGTTCCGTTTCGGGTTCCTCCTCGACAAATTACTGCGACATCTACTACATATCCACTGCCTCCGTCCGTGTGGTCTATCGCGGGTACAACAATGCGAATGCGAATGGCGGTGTGTCGA